>Ga0105054_10003954_pt1 | contig 22495 bp, 17 predicted proteins | sample BON02_FD_78091 | JGI IMG/M metagenome (GOLD analysis project Ga0105054, IMG submission 78091) | Freshwater microbial communities from Lake Bonney liftoff mats and glacier meltwater in Antarctica - BON-02 (megahit assembly) | ecosystem: Environmental > Aquatic > Freshwater > Ice > Glacier...
GCGGATCGCCGATGCCGATCCGCCGGTCGGCCTGGGCCAGCAGCATCACTCCGCCGTCCGAGGTGATGCGTCCGCCATCGAAGGCCGCGCTCAACTTCTTGCGCGACACGCTTGGCAAATCGAAGAGAAGGTCGGTATCGTCGTCCATGGCGGGCGTGGTGCCTCCAGAGCTGTGGAAAAGATTGGCTTAAGCAACCGAATCCTATTCCAGAACAACTGGTTACGCTACTCCCGCCAGCCCAAATTTACGCCCTCCGCGAATATGACGGGCTAGTGTTTGACTGACGGCACCCTCCGCTGATGTTAGGGCTGACTCAGCCACTGCGAGAGCGGAGCTAAAGAAAGCCGATCTAGAGTGACGCCGCCGACCAACCGCGATCTGATCATGGGAAATCCCGTCGCCCGCGCCTTCGCCCTAACCGGCGACGCCTGGACACAGTTGATCCTGCGCGAGGCCTTCTACGGCGCACGGCGATTTTCGGTTTGGCGTGACCGGCTTGGCATGCCCCGCAGCGTCCTGACCGACCGGCTGAACCGTCTGGTCGCCGCCGGTCTGCTGGAACAGCGCAAAGCAAAGGGGTCGACCACGCGGACGGAGTACCGGCTGACCGAAATGGGTCTCGACATGTTTGGGATCGCGGTGATGCAGGGGCAGTGGGAACGGAAATGGGCGCGTTCGCCGCTGCAGGAACGCTATGCGATGGTGTTCTTCGACCGGGAGACGGGAGCCCGGGTCGAGCCAGCGGTCCTCGATCACGAGGGCGGCCGACCAATCACGGCGCACAATGTCCGTTGGGAGGCGTGCGAGGGCCTAACGCCGAACCTGCCGCCGACGTCGCGCCGACGCCGGACCCAGCCGATCGAGACCGACCGCGCCATCATCGACCGATCGACCGACATAATGGGCGACTATTGGAGCTGGGCAGTGCTGGCCGCCGCCTTCTTCCGTCTTCGCCGCTTCGACGAAATCCATGAGGCGCTGGGGGTGGCGACCAACATCCTGGCAGACCGGCTGAAGACGATGGTGCTGCAGGGGGTACTGGAAAAGCGTCTGTACCAGACCGCGCCGCCGCGATTTGAATATCGTCTGACCCAGGCAGGCTTGGATCTCTATCCGATGATCATGGCGATGCACGGCTGGTCCGAGCGCTGGCTGTGCCCGGACGGCGTGCCGCTGCGGTTGTTGGACACTGATACGGGCAAGACGATCTGCGCCGTCGTCTGCGACAAGACGACGGGCAGGAAGGTCGATCCGCGCAACATTCGCTGGGAAGTCGAAGCGGCGACGCCGGTTGAGACCAGCGCCGCCTAGCTTTATTCAGAAGCTCCGGCTGATCGCCACGCCGTACGAACGAGGGGCACCAAAGACGCTAAACCCGACGCCGACGTTCTTAATAATATGGGTCTGGTATTCCTCATCACCGAGGTTCTTGCCATAGACTGCCAGCTTCAGACCGTCGGGCGTTTCCCATGACAGATAGGCGCTGACCAGGCTGTGCGCCGGCGACAGGACCTCCGGGTTGTTCGATGGATCGAAGTAGAAGTCGTCGGTCCACTGATAGTCGAGGCGGGCCGCCACGATGCCGCCGAAGGCATCCCATTCGCCATCAGCATAGAGAGTATACTGACTGTCCGGCGACCGCGGCAGAGTGTTGCCGTTGTAGGGTAGGATCAGCGCTCCGGACTGGGCGTTCGAGGTGAATTTCGCATCCAGAGAGGTGTAGGAGCCGCCGATGGTGATGTTGTTCGTGACCGCGAAGGCGCTCTCGATCTCATAGCCGTTCACCTCGGCCTGGGCGTTTGAGGTGACCAGGCTGAGGCCCAGCAGCTCATAGACCTGAAGATCATCGTATTCGAGCCGGAAGGCGGCCGCGTTGAAGCGCAGACGGCCGTCAAGGATCGTCGACTTCAGGCCCAGTTCGTAGTTGTCGAGGATTTCCGAGCGCAGCGGCGTGGACGCCTGCAACCCAGTCTGGGCTGTCGAAGGGAAGGACCCCGCCTTGTAGCCCCTGTCGTAGGAGGCATAGATCCGCACATTATTGATCGGCTCGACCGACAGGGCGATCTTCCATGTCGGCTCGTCGAAGCTTGCATCCGCATCCACGCGATAGGGCGATCCGCCCGGTCCCAGCGGAATGCCCGGAGGCGGGTTGGCACCGCCTTCGTTGTCGAGTGCGACCTGTTCGACCTTGCGATCGTCCTTGGTCCAGCGGGCACCCAGCGTCAGCTCCCAGATATCGGCGAAGGGCACGGTCGCCTGGCCGAACACCGCATAGCTGGTGTTGTTCGCGGATTGCAGGAAGGAGGTGTCGCCGCCGAAACTCGGGGGCGCGATGGGTAGGGCGGTGCGGACGATGAACTGCTCGTTCCGGTCGATCTCCTCGTTGAAGTAGTAGACCCCGGCGACCCAGGCGATCGGCTGATCCGGCTTGGAAACGAGGCGGAACTCCTGGCTGAACTGGGACGCGCCTTCCGTCACGCGATCGTCGACCTCCAGCGGCCAAGCCGGAAACGGAAGGCCGCCCAGGTTGTCGCGCCAGCGGTAATCGTTGTTGCGATATGACGTCAGGGACACCAAGCCGAATCTGTTGGCGTCATATTCTACACGCCCGGTGAATCCGAAATTTGTACGCTCCTGATAGTTGTCGGCGGAAGAGAAGCTCTGGCGCACATCCAGCCCCGACCGCAGCGTGTTGATCAAGGTAACAAAGGGCGCGGGCGTCGAAGAGGCCGTAACCGGAACGCGCGCATTGCCGTCCATGTCGTCATTTGAATAATCTACCGAAGCCAGAACAGTCCACGGACCGGTCTCGTTCAGCACAGACAGACGGGCACCGAAAGACGTGCCGCCCTGCAGTCCGCGCCCGGACGGCACATTCTCCGCATAGCCGTCGTTGGTGTTGTAGCGGAATGCCAGACGGGCCGCCGCGTCTGTACCCAACTGACGGTTCAGATTTCCCTCCACGCCGTACTCATTGAAACTGCCGAAACGAGCAGTGACTAACCCCGAATCTTCCATCAGCGGGCGACGGGTATAGACGTTCAGGGCACCGCCCGAGGCGTTGCGGCCATATAGGGTTCCCTGCGGTCCGCGCAGGATTTCCACCCGTTCGACATCGACGAAAGACAAGGCGCTGGCCCCGGCGCGCCCGATGGACACCTCGTCGATCGAGATACCAATTGACGGGTCGCTGGCGGCCGAGTCGCTGGTCGTGCCGACGCCGCGAATATACAGTTGCGGCTCACCGATATTGAACTGGGTCAGGGTGACGCCCGGTGCCTTGGCGGCGATATCCTGAATACCTGTCGCATTGGTGCGCTCCAACGTTTGGGCATCGAAAGCGGTGATGGCGATCGGCACATCCTGTAGGGACTGCTCGCGACGTTGGGCAGTGACGATGATCTCGTCCAGTGCCGTGGTTGACTCTTGCGGCGACTGCTGTGCGTAGGCCGGAGCCGAAAGGCCTGCGGCCAGGATCAGCACAGCCGCAGATGCGGTCTTCCCGATAATGGTCTTCATTTTACGGTCCTCTTCCCAAGGTTTGGCTTCCTATTCGCCGGAATCCCAATGGTGAGGCTTGCGCCAACAGACCACTTTTGCAAGTCTTTTTACGCAAGGCAGGCGCAAGAGCAACTTAGGACAGACCGATCGCTGGACAATCGTGTTGTCATAGTCACGGGTGCCGGACGCGGGCGACCGCCTGCTGGCAACGGCGCTGAAGGCGTTCGGCCGAATCGATGGTCTGATCAATAACGCCGGCGGGCCCGAAGCAATGAGCCTGCGTGGGCAAAGCGTCGAACAGGTTCGGGGCGTTTTCGACATCATTTTCTTTGACACCCTGACGGCGACCCTGCCGATCGACCGGCAGATGCGTGAGCCGGGGTCGGGTCAAATCGTGATGACGACCACAGCCGCCGGGCTGCACGGGGCGCACGGCATAGCGGCCTATTCGGCATCGAAGGCGGCGGTGATCGGGCTGATGCGGGTCATTGCCCTGGAGGGGACCTCAAAGGGGTGCACGCCAACGCCGTCGCCCCATACGCGCTGATCGGCAAGTCCGAGAAATATGTCGATGACGCCACCGCCGGCCGCGGTGCCGGAACTGGTCGCGCCAGTGGTCTGCAGGTTGGTCAGAGAGGCCGGTACGCTAAACCGAGAAACGCTGGTGGCTGGCGCGGGGCCGCGTTCGGCCGGCCTAATGCATCGAGGGGCCGGGGCTGGACTTCGGGGCCGACACGGGTATCGCGCTCGACCGTTTCGATCCGGCTTGCGGCGCGCTGATGTCGGCGGAGACCTGGACCCGGCCGGACGACGGAAATGCTGCGTTTGAGGAATTCCTGGCAGCCAAAAACGCCCCGGGCTGGACCTATATGACTTGCGTTAAGATACCAGTCCGCGTAGCCTTACTTTTTGATCTGATGGAGCCGTGTCATGGCAGACGACGCAGCCGTAGCCCGCAAGATTCAGACCGGAGACTTGGTCGGGCTCAATGCCTTGAACCCTTATCTGCAGGGTCTGTACGAACCGGTGGCTGAGGAGACGACGGCGCTGGAACTGGGCGTCATCGGCGAAATCCCCAAGGATCTGCATGGTGCCTTCGTGCGGAATGGACCGAACCCGCATCAGGTGCCTCAGGGGATGCACCATTGGTTCGACGGCGACGGCATGATCCACGCAGTATATTTCGAGAACGGCAAGGCCGAATACCGTAACCGCTACATCGGTACGGACGACTATCGAGCCGAGAAGGCGGGCAAGGTGATCGGTGCGGGTGGCGTGCTGATGTCTTCAGCGAAATCCCACGTGGATTCTACGCGAGGCGAGTTGGTCTACAAGGACACAGCCAATACCGACCTGGTTTTCCACAACGGCTCACTGATGGCCCTTTGGTACATCTCCGGCAAACCTGTGCGGGTCGCTGCGCGCACACTGGAAACGATCGGAACCGACGATTTCGGCGGCGCCCTGCCCCGCCACGTCTCGGCTCACGGCAAGGTCGATCCCCAAACGGGCGAGTTCTGCTTCTTCGACTATTCCCTGTCCGAGCCGTGGATGGCCTATGGCGTTGTATCGAAAGACAATGTCCTGACGAATTTCCAGCGGGTAGACCTGCCCGGGCCGCGCCTGCCGCACGACATGGGACTGACCGAAAACTACATCATACTGCACGATCTGCCGGTGGTCTTCACAGAGGGCGGACTACGCAATCACATGTGGCAGATCAAGGTGGCCGATCAGCCGGCGCGGTTCGGCGTCGCGCCCAAATACGGCACCGGCGACCAGATCAAATGGTTTGAGACCGAGACCTGCTACATCTATCATGTCGTCAATGCTTGGGAGGACGGCGACGAGGTCGTCATGACCGCCTGCATGATGCAGCCGAACGGTTTTTCTCCGAACCCGGCCTACGGCCCCTATGCCTCGATGGTGAATGTGCTAGCGCTGAACGCCGTACCGGTTGAGTGGCGGATGAACATGGTCACGGGCGAGGTAAAGAAGCGCCAGCTGGATGACCGCATCGGCGAATTCCCGGTCATCAACCTCGACCACACAGGCCGAAAGTCGAAATGGTCCTACCATGTATCGATGGCACCCGAGGAACTCCAACGGTTCGACGGCCTGCTGAAATACGACCTGACCACCGGCCAGGCCCAGGCGCACCGGTTCGCCGACGGCGTCGGTGGATCAGAGCCTGCCTTCGCCCCGCGCATCGGCGCCAAGGACGAGGACGACGGCTATGTCGTGGTCTTCGCCACGGCACAGGATGGCACCTCGGAAGTTCAGGTTCTGGACGCCAAAGCCTTCGACCGGGGACCGATCGCGCGCATCCCCCTGCCCGTCCGCGTGCCCGCCGGCTTCCACGGGACCTGGGCACACGGCGACCAGATCGCGACCTGATCGGCGCACAGAACGCCGACTTAAACGGGGAGACGACCATGACCGCTTACATTCTGGACGCCGTTCGCACACCGCGCGCCAAGGCCCGGCCCGACGGCGGGCTGGCCTCGATGAAGCCGCATGAGCTGGTCGGCGCACTGATTGATGCCCTGGATGCCCGCAACGGCGGAGCGGCGAGGAAGGTCGACGCCCTGATACTGGGGGCCGTGGGACAGGTCGGGGCACAGGGTGCCAACGTCGCCCTGGTCAGCAAAATGTACGCCGGCCTGCCCGACGAGGCCTATGCCTACAGCCTGAACAATTACTGTGTCTCGGGCCTGACCGCGATCGGACAGGCGGCACAGATGGTGGAAGCCCACGGTGCCAAAACGGTCCTGGCCGGAGGCGTCGAGATGATGTCGCGCGTCCCGTTCATGGGTGACAAGGCCGACTACTATGAGGACGCCAGCTTCCCGCCGCGAACCCGCTACATTCCTGTCGTCGTCGCCGCCGACCGGCTGGCCGAGGACCTCGGGGTGACGCGCGAGGAGATGGACGCTGCGGCCCTGACCTCGCAGCAGAAGACGGCGGCGGCCGAGAGGACCGACCTGCTCAAATCGCGGATCGCGGTGAACGGACTGGACCGGGAGGAACCGGCGCGGGCCTCGACGACGGCCGAGAGCCTGGCCGCCATGCCCGCCGCCTTCGGGGCGCTGGGCGAACAATATGCCGAGGCGCTGGAGGGCCGCGTCATCGACCACCGCCACACTGTCGCTCACGCCCCGCCGATGTGCGATGGCGCAGCCCTCGCCATCGTCACCGGCGAGGCCGCCGGCACGCGGGCGAAAATCGTCGCCTATGCTGAGGCGGGCGGTGATCCTGCCGCGTCCCTGACCGCCGGCTTCACCGCCATGGACCGGGCGCTGGCCAAGGCCAAACTGAGCCTCGATGACATGGACCGGATCGAGTTCATGGAGGCCTTCGCCGTCACCATCGTAAAGTTCATGCGCGAGCGGAAGGTCGATCCCGACAAGGTCAACGTCGGCGGCGGACACATGGCCAAGGGGCATCCGATGGGCGCAACCGGTGCCATCCTGCTGTCGTCGCTGCTCGATGCACTCGACGCATGCGAAGGCCGCTACGGCATCGTTGTGGTGCATGGCGCGCAAGGGGTCGGCTCGGCCATGATCGTGGAGCGTACGGGCTGAGATGGAAGGATCCGCTTCCCGCCTCGAGGACCATCGACGCACGCTGATCCAGCGCCATGCCCCGACGCTCGAGGCTGCCATCGACGCGGTCGAGACGCGCAAGTCCTGGAGCCCCTACAGCGACAGTCCTTCAAAAAAAATTCACGGGCCGGACAAGCCGGAAGCTGGCAAGGCGGCTTTCGAGGCGCGGCTGGGGATGACCTTCGACCTGGGCCAGCCCGGCGTGGTCGGCAAGGTTGGCCAAGAGGTCTCGCCCTTCACGCAGAAGCCGCTTGGCATCCTTTATCCCAGCAGCGATCACGAAGTCTTGGTCGCCGCCGCCGGTGTCGCCATGGGCGACTGGCGCAAGGCGGATTTTGAACTGCGGCTGGCCCTATGCCTGGAAATGGCGGCGCGTCTATATGACCGCAATTTCGAGATGGCCCATTCGGTCATGCACGTCACCGGCCAGAGCTATACTCAGGCGTTCAGCGGCTCAGGCCCCAATGCGCTGGATCGGGGCGTCGAGGCCCTGGCATATGCCGCCAAGGCGATGCGCGACGTAGCACCCAGCGCGACCTACCACCGCCAGTTCGCGGGCGAGGCGGTGACGCTGGAGAAGACCTATGTGCTGGTCCCGCGCGGCGTGGGGCTGGTGATCTGCTGCGCCTCCTTCCCAACCTGGAACGCCTATCCGGCGATGTTCGCCAGTCTCGCTACCGGTAACCCGGTGATCGTCAAGCCGCACCCCATCGCCATCCTGCCCGTGGCCATCGTGGTCGAGACCTGCCGCGCCGTGTTGGCCGACTTTGGCTTCGATCCGAACCTCGTCACCCTCGCCGTCGACACCTTGGCCGATCCGGTCGCCCAGCATCTGGTCGACCACCCCCAGGTTCAGATCGTCGATTTCACCGGCAGTCCCCTTTACGGAAGTCATCTGGAACGCACCGTCACCGGAAAACTGCTGTTCACCGAGACGGCGGGGGTAAACACCGTGGTGATCGAGAGCGTCGCCGACATTGACGCTGTCGCCCGCGCCGTGGCTCGCTCGTCCTGCCTGTTCTCGGCCCAGATGTGCACCAGTCCGCAGGTCATCTACATCGCGCCCGATCTGTTCGACGCGATGTCGAAAGCCATCGTCGGACAGATCGACGCCATTGTCGCCGATCCGGCCCAAGCCGCCGGAATCATGGGCGCGATCCAGGGCGTGGTGTCGCTTAAGGTCGTGTCCGAGGCCCAAGCCGCTGTCGCCGCCCTGCCGGGGGTGCTGACCTTGCGCGAACCGGGTCCGTACCCTCACCCCCAGTTCCCGGACGCTCGCACCCTGACGCCGCTCGTCATCGCGGTGGAGGGCGACCAGAACATCGATCTGTATTCCGAGGAACGCTTCGGCCCAGTCCTGTTCCTGGTCAGGAAGGACGCCGACGAGGCGGTGATGGAGGCGACATGGCTGGCTCGCACCAAAGGCTCGGTCTCATCCTACCTCTATTCGACGGATGAGAAATTCATCGACAGCGCGACGCTGAACTATGAGGTGGCGGGGGCCAATCTGTCGATCAACCTGACCGGGGCGATGTGGATCAATTTCGCCGCTGCCTATTCCGATTATCACGTCACCGGCCTGAATCCGGCGGGCAACGCCTGTCTGGCCGACTTGGCGTTCGTCGCCTCGCGCTTCCGCATCGTGCAACGACGCCGGCCGGCTTCCGCATGAACGCCGACATCTTCATCGCCGGGATCGCCATGACCCGTTTCGGCAAGCGGCCGGACGACAGCGTCAAAACTCTGACTGCCGAGGCGGTGACCGCGGCGCTGGCGGACGCCGGAGCGAGCATCGGCAACATTGAGGCGGCCTGGTTTTCCAACACCCGCCAGCCAATGCTGGAAGGCCAGAACACCGTAAGCGGCCAGATCGCCCTGCGGCCCATGGGACTGACCGGCATTCCTGTGACCAATGTGGAGAACGCCTGCGCCTCGGGCTCGACTGCCCTGCTTTCGGCCATCCACTGGATTTGGGCGGGCGCGGGCGATATCGCCCTGGTCGTCGGGGTCGACAAGATGGTTTGGCCCGACCGGCCCGAGCGCATCGCCGCCGCCTTTGCCGGGGGGACCGACATCCATGACCGCGAGGGCGTCGTCGCCTATATTCGCGCGATGGGCGGTGAGGATCCCGGTCCTGGCCGCAGCCTGTTCATGGACCTCTACGCTGCCCAGGCCAGCGCCCACATGACGCGCCACGGCACGACCCAGGAAGACTTCGCCCGCGTCGCGTCAAAGAACCACACGGCGGCGGCTAACAATCCTGACGCCCAGTACCGAACGCCGATGACCGTCGATCAGGTGATGGCTGACAAGCCGGTGGTCTTTCCCTTTACACGCGCGATGTGCGCACCTGTAAGCGACGGAGCGGCGGCTGCGGTAGTCTGTTCGGCGGTCGGACTGGCACGGCTGGCCGGACGGGCGCGGGCGGTGCGAGTCCGCGGCTGCGTCCTACTCAGCGCAAGCGCGCGAGCCGCGAAGGACTTCGAGAACCACATCGGACGCCGCGCCGCGACCAGGGCCTATGAGCAAGCCGGGCTGGGGCCTGGGGACGTCGACGTGGTCGAGGTCCACGACGCGACCAGCTATGCCGAGGTACAGCAGATCGAGAACCTGGGTCTGGCCGAGCCCGGTTCGGTGGGCACCCGGCTGAGGGCCGGAGACTTCGCGCTCGGCGGCCGGACACCGGTTAATCCGTCAGGCGGGCTGGTGGCCAAGGGCCATCCAGTCGGCGCTACCGGCATTGCCCAACTGTACGAACTAACGACTCAGCTGCGCGGCGAGGCCGGAGCGCGTCAGATCGACGGAGCAAGCATAGGCGTCGCCGAGAACGGCGGCGGTTTCCTGGGCGTCGAGGAGGCGGCGACCGTCGTCACCGTGCTGGAGCGGGCCGCATGACCCACCCCATCCGCGCCCTCTCCGAGAACCGGCCCGCCAAGGACGGGCTTCCGGCACTGTTTGACGGCGACGTCACTCTGACCCACGAAGAACTGATCGCGCGGGTCGAGGCGGCAGCAGGCGACCTGGCCGCGCGCGGAATCGGCGAGGGCGACCGCATCGGGCTGTGTGCCCGCAACAGCTGGCACCATGTCGTCGCCTATCTGGCCATCCTGCGCGCGGGCGCGGTATGGACGCCGCTGAATCCCCGCAATGGGGCCCGGCTCAATAGCGAATTCCAGGCGCGCGCGAAATTAGCCCTGACCCTGATCGACGCAGTGTCGACGGAGGCGGCAGGCGTCTCCGCCCAGCCTCTGTCGCTGGAGGCCTGGCTGGACGGAATCGCTGCCGGGACGCCGCCGCCAATCCTCGACGACCCCGATGCGCCCTTCGCGCTTAAGTTCACCGGCGGATCAACTGGCGTGCCGAAGGGGGTGGTACAAAGCCAGGCCAGCGGCGCGGCGGCGTTGCGGTCTCTGTCCGCCTTCTATGATTTCAAAACAGCGGACGTGAACCTGGCTGTGGGTCCCCTGACTCACGGATCTTCCCACTATCTCCTGCCGGTGCTGGCGGCGGGCGGGTCACATGTGTTGCTGGCTGAACCGGATCGCGCCGCGATTCTGGCCGAACTGAAGAAACGGATCAGTATCGTCTTCATGCCGCCGGCGCTGATTGCCCTGCTTATGAATGAAGCGACCTTCGGCCCGGACGACTTCCCGCATCTGCGCCACCTCACCTACTCCGCCGCACCGATGTCGCCAGACCGGATCGCCCAGGCCATTACCCGGTTCGGACCGGTCGTCTCGACCCTTTACGGCCAGACCGAGGCCCCCATGACCATCACCGGCCTGTCGCCGACCGAGATGGCCGATCCCGACAAGCGCGCCTGTGTCGGCCGACTGTTCGCGGACACGCCCGTGCGTCTGCTAACCGCCGACGGTGCCTTGGTTGAGCGCGGCGAAGGCGAGATCGTCGTCAGCGGCGACCTGGCCCGAACCGCATATCTGGATGCGCCCGAACTGACGTCGGCGTCGCGCCAGGACGGCTGGCTGAAGACAGGCGACATTGGCCTCATCGGCGACGACGGCCTGCTGTTCCTGATCGGCCGGTCCAGAGACCTGATCATCACGGGCGGCTACAATGTTTATCCCGGCGAGGTCGAAGCAGCGCTGAATCGGCATCCGATGGTGCGCGAAGCCTGCGCCTTTTCCGAGCCCGACGAGGTCTGGGGTGAGCGACTGGAGGCAGCCGTCTCAGTCGGCGCGGGTGCCGACGCCGACACCATAACCGCCTTCATCCGCGAACAGATCGGCCCGATAAGGACCCCCAAGCGGCTGTACCTCCTAGACGGCCTTCCTCGCAATCCCGTCGGCAAGGTGGTGCGAGACGACGTCCGCGCGCTTTGTCGCCAGACCCAATCCCGAACCCTGGAGCCTGCCCGATGATCGTGATCCCCAAAGAACGCATCAAGGAGATGAAGGCGAAAGGCTGGTGGGGTGACCGAACGCTGGACGATATATTCCTCGGCCATGTCTCCGCCCATCCGGATGCAGAGGCACTGATCGATCCGCTCAACGCGGCCGATGTGACAGGCGGACAGCCAGAACGGCTGACTTGGCGCGATACCGCCCACGCTGTCGATAGGCTGGTGGCCGTTCTGGTCGCCAACGGCATCTGTAAGGATCAGGTCGTCGTCATCCAGCTGCCCAATATCGCCGAACTGAGCATCGCCTATCTGGCCTGTCAGCGTCTCGGCGTGATCGCCAGCCCGGCACCAGTGCAGTACCGCGAAAGCGAACTCGCCTATATCATCGAGCGTACCGATGCGGTCGCCGCTATCACCGCCGACCGGATCGGGAAAAAGGCACACGGCGAGATGATCGTCGCCCTGAAGACCCGCTGTCCAACACTGAAGACGGTGTTTGTGCTGGGCGAGACTTGTCCGCCGGACGCGCTGGACCTCGAGCAACTGACGGACAGCGTCACGGGAAAACAGCACCGCGCGGCCGTGAAGGCGGCCAGGAACGCGAAGGTGACAGCGGATGACATTGTCACCATCTGCTGGACGTCGGGCACCGAGGCTCAGCCCAAGGGGGTGCCGCGCAGCCACAACGAATGGATCATCATGGGTGCCGGCGTGGTCGACGCGGCGGACCTGGAGCCCGGCGCAAGGCTGCTGAACCCGTTCCCGATGGTAAATATGGCCGGGATCTCGACCGCCTTTATCGGCTGGCTGCTGTTGGGTGGTGTGCTGGTCCAGCACCAGCCGTTCGACCTGCCGATCCTGCTGCGTCAGATTCGCGAGGAGCGTATCGACTACACCGTCGCCCCACCCGCCATTCTGAACCTGCTGCTGCAGAATGAATCTCTGCTGGAGGGCATAGACTTCAAGCGGCTGAAGTCCATCGGCTCAGGGTCTGCCCCCCTTTCCGAGTGGATGGTGCGGACCTTCCACGAAAAGTACGGCGTGCAGATCGTGAACTATTTCGGCTCCAACGAAGGCGCGTCATTCCCGTCCAGCCTGAAGGACATTCCGGACCCGGCTGAGCGAGCCACCCTGTTCCCGCGTCTGGGCGATGGCTTCAGCTGGAACTGCCTGCTGCACGACCGGATATTCAGCCGGTTGATCGACCCCGACACGGAGCAGCAGATCTCCGAGCCCGGCAAGCCCGGCGAGCTGCGCATCAAGGGCGCGACCGTCTTTTCAGGCTACTGGCGAGCACCCGAGCTGAACGCCCGGGCCTTCGACACCGATGGCTGGTTCCGCACCGGCGACCTGTTCGAACTGGCAGGAGACCAGCTTCAGTATTTGAAATTTGTCGGGCGACTGAAGGACATCGTCATTCGGGGCGGGATGAATATCTCGTCCGAAGAAATCGAGAACCATCTGGCCGCCCACCCGGCGGTGGCGGAAGCTGCCGTGGTTGGCGCCCCCGATCCAAACCTGGGAGAACGGCTGGCCGCCTTTGTCGTCTATCGGCCCGGTCAGACCGCGACGCTGGATGAGATCAACCGCTTCCTGACGACCGAGCGCCAAGTCGCCGTCTACAAGCAGATCGAACGGCTGGAGACGCTGGACGCCCTGCCCCGTAATCCGGTGGGCAAGGTGCTGAAACGCGACCTTCGCCAGTCCCTGGGCGACCAATCTGGAGATCCGAAATCCGCATGAACACTGCCTTTACCCACCTCATGCGCCTTCCCGTTATTGCTGCACCCATGTTCCTCGTCAGCGGACCCGAGCTGGTCATCGCCGCCTGCAAGGCGGGTATCGGCGGTGCCTTTCCCACGCCCAACTGCCGCACCGTAGCCGACCTCGACGTCTGGATGGGCCAGATCACCGACGCTTTGTCGCCGGGCGACGGACCCTGGATCGCCAACCTGATCACCCATTCGACCAACACGCGTCTGGCCGAGGATCTGGCACTGGTGGCGCAGTACAAGCCTCCCATTGTCATCACCGCGCTGGGATCGCCCAAACCGGTGATGGAGACGGTCAAGGGATACGGCGGGCTGGTGTTCGCCGACGTGGTCAATATGGCCTTGGCCAAAAAGGCGGCCGCTGCTGGTGTGGACGGTCTGGCTTGTATTAGCGCCGGTGCCGGCGGCCACACCGGCCACCTGTCGCCCTTCGCCTTCGTCTCGGCGGTACGCGAATTCTTCAACGGATGGTTGACCATCGGCGGCGGTATCGCTGACGGAGCTGGCGTGGCCGGGGCCATCGCGGCGGGGGCGGACATGGTTTATATGGGCACCCGCTTTTTGGCCGCAGCTGAGAGCCGTGCGCAGGCCGACTACAAGCAGATGATCGTCGATTGCGGTCCGGACGACCTAATCGTTTCCTCGGCCATCACCGGCACCCCCGCCTCATGGCTTAAACCCAGCCTACGCGCAGCGGGCATCGACCCGGACGCCCTAGGCGGGGCCGTAACACGCGACTATTCAGGCGACGCCGCACACAAGCGCTGGCGCGACGTCTGGGCCGCCGGCCAAGGCTTGCAAAAGGTCGCCGCCATTGAACCCACTGCGGTCGTGATCGAGCGACTGGAGGCCGAATATCGCGCCGCCATCGCCCGTTTCGCAACCCTCAGTGCACCTCGAAACATAGCCGCATGAGCGGGTGGTCGCCGCAGTCGATTCAACCGCCCACCTTGGTCCTAGATCCCGCGCAGAGCGGGCTGGAGCTGGCGCAACGCTGGATCGAAACGGTCTGGCCGGGTGGTTTCGTCAACCGTCTTGCGGCCCGACCGGTCGAGGTCGCCGAAGGTTTCATGCGGTTAGAGTGCGATATAGACCCAGGCCATTCCAATTTCGTCGGCTTGGTGCACGGCGGGCTGACGGCCGCCCTGGTCGACATCGTTGGTGGCGGCGCGGCGATGACGTTGCTGAAGCCGGGCGAGTTCCTGCTGTCCACCGACCTGTCGCTGCGCTTCCTTAATGCCGCCCCCATCGACTGCGGGCGACTGATCGCCGAAGGACGCGCGATCTACAGCGATAAGCGCAAAGTGGTCGTCGGAGTTACGGTTTCCACGTCCGACGGCCTGACCATTGCCCATGGCTCCGCGGCCATCGCCGTTCGTGTACGTCGACAGGACGGCCCAGCCTCCTAGTCGCGTCCGATCACCAGACTGACGGTCGTTGTCGTTGAGCCACCGATGTTCAGTGTCTGAACATTGCGTGCGCCCTCGACCTGGCAGGCGGCCGCCGTGCCGGTCGTCTGGCGGAAGGCGTCCAGCGCCATACGCACCCCGGTCGCTCCGACCGGATGGCCGCAGCCGATAAGGCCGCCAGACGGATTGATCGGCATTCGCCCGCCGATCTCGATGTCGCCCGCCTCGATCGCCTTCCAGCTCTCACCCGGCGCGGTTAGACCCAGATGGTCGATTGCCATGTACTCGGTCATCGAGAAGCAGTCGTGCGTCTCCACCGCGTCGACAGCGTCAAGCGTCAGACCGGCGCGAGTCCTCGCCTCGTCGACAGCGCGCTTGACCTGCGGAAAGACATGCGACGCCCCGGCGCTGGCCTCGACCTTTCGCGCATAGCTGATCGGCCCCGACCGGTGCCCCCAACCCTTGATGCGCGGCAGGCTGTCCAGCGGCACGCCATGCCGACGGGCGTAGTCCGCAGCCCGCCCGGCCGAGGCCAGGACCACCATGGCCGCTCCGTCCGTCACCTGACCGCAGTCACTCTTGCGGACGCGCCCCTCGATCACCGGATTGGCTTCGTCATCGTCCGAGAAGCTGGCGTCGGTGAAGGCATAGTCGCGCGTCTGAGCGTTCGGGTTAAGCCGGGCGTTGGCGAAATTGATCTGCGAGATGCGGCGCAGATAGGACTCGTCGACCCCGTAACGCCGATCGTATTCCTCGGTCAGGTCCGAGAAGGCGCGCGGCCATGCATAGCGCGCGCTCTGATACTCATGACCAGCCCAGGCGGCGGCGGCCAGATGGCTCGCGGCCGTCTCGCCCGGCACGTTGCGCATCATCTCCAGTCCCAGCACGGCGGCCGTTCCGTAGCGGCCGGACTCGATGTCGGCCATCGCCGCCAGCAGGGCAACGCTCCCCGAGGCGCAGGCCGCTTCATGCCGCGATGTCGGCAGGCCGTCGAAGGCCGGCTCGGCCAGAGCGAAGAAGCCGCCCAGCTGTCCCTGCCCCGAAAACAGCTCACCGACAAAATTGCCTACGTGGCCGACCTCGATCTCGTCGGGAGCAATCCTCACGGCGTCGAGTCCACCATGCAGGGCTTCAGCGAAACCGTCGCCGATCTCCAGCCCCTCGCGGGCCCAGTTGCGTTTGAAGTCGGACTGCCAGCCTCCCAGGATATAGACCATCGAATCTTCTCTCCAATCAGGCGACGATTACGCCCGGCCCGGGCGGGTCGGCATAAAGAGCGTCGACCTGGGCGGTGCGATTGTCGATAACAGCGCGGCGATTGATCGTGGCCTTGTCCGATACCTCGTGGGCGTTGGCGTCAGGCGGCGTGCTCAGGAAGGCCATCCGGACGATACGGCCGCTGGCGCCGTGGGCCGAGGCGTTGTGCGCGGCCAGTCTTTCGTGCGCGGCCTGCGCCAGCGCGCCGGAGGCGAAGGCCTCGGCCACCTCCATACCCAGCCCGGCCTTGATCCCGGCGGGCGAGGGCCAGGCAAGGACGCCCAGCCACGGCCGGTTGTCGTCGCACAGCACCACCTCAGCCACCAGCGGGGACAGGGCCTGCAGAGCGGCCTCGCGCATCTGTGCGCCGAACACCCACGATCCTGTCGACAGCTTGAACTGCTCCGCCAGCCGTCCCGCGAAGAAGACGCCCTGCGCCGGATCCTCGGGGTCGGTCAGGGTCGCCAGGTCCCCCATGCAATAATAACCGTCCTCGTCGAAGGCCTCGGCCGTCCGCGCCGTGTCATTGTGATAACCCGTCATGACATTGGGCCCGCGTACGCGCACTTCGTATTTTTCCGTATCGTGCGGGACCAGTTTTACCTCGATGCCGGGCACAGGCAGCCCCAGCCCCAGACGATCCGTATACTGATGCACGACCATGAAGCCCGCCGTGGTTTCGGTCGCGCCATAGGCCGAGGTCAGCATGATGCGATGGCCGGTCTCCTGCACCGCCATGGTCTGTATCCTGTCGCTGATCGACTGGCTCAAGGCCGCGCCGCCGAAGACCATGACGCGCAGGTCCGAGAAGAAGGTCCGGCGCAGTTCAGCGTCCGCCTCCAGCGCGTCTGCCAGCATGGCGTAGCCCGTCGGCACATTGACGTAATAGCGGACCGGCAGTTCGCGCAGGTTGCGGATCGACTCCTCGAACAGGCCCGTCATCGGCTTGCCGTCATCGATGTAGAAGGCCCCCCCCGCCAGTATCACGGCGCGCAGCACCGCTGCGCCCGCCACATGATTCCACGGCATCCAACCCAGCATCTGACCGGACCAAGCATAGCCCTCTCCAATCACCTGGGCGGCTTGGGCGGTGTTGGCGGCGATGGCCCGCAGACTCAGTGGCACTACCTTGGGCATACCCGTCGAGCCCGAGGTCATCATGAACTGGCCGACCTGGTCCGGCTTCAAGTCCTCGATGCTTATGGCAACCGCAGGCGTGGGGCCGGTCGCCATCACTTCGGCCAAGGATACGCTGGGTCGCGTCAACGCCTCCGGCGTCGCAGTGACGACCACGGCGTCGCCAAGGTCTAGTGCATCGATCGCCTTGGCGACCATTCGGGCGTCCTCAACCAGTAGGATCGACGGCTTCAGCCGCTGGATCACATGGTTCAACCGCCCCAGATCCCCCCCCAGGAAGGCGTACTGGGCGCTGACCGGTGCAGTCGGAAGGCCCGCCGCCATGGCTCCGAACAGGAAAGCGGCCATGGCGGGGCTGTTGGAACCCATCATCATCACCGGCCCGCCCCTATGCTGAGGATGGTCGAGCAGCCACTGCGTCACGGCGTCCATGCGGGCCTTCAGGCCGGCGTAGTCGAGCGTCGTCCAAGTGCCACCCTGCCCCGGATCGCGCCTGGCCAGAGCTGTCGCCGCTCCTTCGCGGGCCGCCACCCGGGCGAAGGCGCGCGGCAGGTTCCAGTCATGCTCGGCCAACGGAACGCGCGAGCGCAGCACGATTACGCCGTCCGTCTCGCGTCGGACCTCCACATCGACAGGCATCAAGCCGGCGTCGCGAAAAGCCGCCGTCCGCCAGGCGTTCGGCTCGACTCCGGATGTCAGGCCCGATGAAGACATGAAACCTCCCGATCAATGCTTAAAGATGGTCTGCTAACACAAGCAGAATGCGGCTGGGAGCGAGGCACAGTCAAGCCGCAGACCTCGCCGCCGGAGTGGTGCCCAGGAACTGGCGATCGGCCCAGCAGGCGTGCGTGCCCGAGCTGATCTTGTGCGGCAGGGCGATGCGGCATACGGAACCCTCCTCGAACCGCTTGCAGTCGATCAGCACGCATTCGGATCGACCCGCGTTCTCGTCGATGATGAAGCTGATCAGATAGCCGTCGTCCTCGTCCACCGCCCCAATGCGCGGGGCGAAGGGTGCCTCGCTGGCGTAGCGCCCTTCAGGCAAGGTCACGGTCCAGGACTCGCCCGTCTTGAGGTCGTGTTTGATGAAACCGTTAAACAGAAACCAGCCCGGCTTGGTGGTGGTGCTGTAGGCGTAGCGATAGGGCTGGCCCGCATACTGCTGATTGATGGTGCCGAACTCGACCAACCGGTCATCCAGCCGCTCTTCTTTCGTCGTTCCGTCCTTCAGGTTGAAGCGCCAGCGATGCAGCTTCGGGCGGAAGCTGTTTTCGTCGACGAAGGCCATCATATGGGCGTGCTCGGCGTAGACCTCGGGAAGGTCACCGAGAGGATCCGGCATCGGCTTCTCCTGGAAATAGCCGTCCATAATGATCTCATCGCCCTCCTCATACGCATTGAGGAAGTGCAGCACGTAGGTCGGTGCCGCTTCGAACCAGCGGATGTCCTTCGTCTCGCCATGGCGCGGAATAATCGCGAACCGCGACGGCATGTCCGGGCGAAAACGCACGGCGTGATGGCCAGCCTTAAGCGCCTTCTCATCCCAGAACATGGGGAAGTCGTTCAGGATCGTATAGTTTTCGCTGAAGATCATATCGTGCGGCAGGCGCGGCCCCGGCAGGGGGATCGGCTGATAGTGCGTTCGCCGTCCGTCCGGCCCGACCACGCCATAGTACATATAGGGCGCGTGCTTGGAGTAGTTGAAGAACAGCAGTTCGCCCGTTCGTTCGTCAACCCGCGCATGGGCTGACACTCCGTCCAGCGGTGCCCAAGGTGCCACCCCCTCGTCTTCCAGAGAGGTGGGATCTAGCTGATAGGCCTCACCGCACTGATAGAAGGTCGCCAGCGCCTTGCCGGCATGAACCACCACGTCTGTACTGGCCGAGTCCTTGATGCCGCCATGCGCACCGAAGCCGGGCCGCTTCGACACCGTCGCGTCATCCATCATCCCGCCCCAAAGACTCTCGCCCGCCTGCTGTTCCGCCTGAAAGCAACGGCTGCGCACGAAACGGTTGCGATAGTCGGCCTTGCCGTTCTGGAAACTGATCTGATGCAGCATCCCGTCGCCGTCAAAGGGATGATGGCGACCCAGCGGCGTATGAATCTGATTCTCTGTGTTGCGGATATATACGCCGTCGATATCGGTCGGAATCGCACCCTCAATGACGTCCAGATCAACCGCGTTCACCTCCTCATGCTGGGGCGTCCACGGCCCGCTGAGGTAAGGGTGATTGCTGGGCTTGAGCAAGGTAATGATGGGGGGCAGCCGCTCAATCCGCATAGGTCTTCTCCTGACTTTGGGACAATCCTCACCTTTTTGGTCTACTTACGCAAGTTATAGATCAGCATGGAGTCCGGCACTGTCAGCACAAACTGATTGCTGGTGGCGGACGCCGCGCCTAGCCCCGCCGCATAGCGAAATCAACCAACCAGTTCCGCTGGTTTAATAGCTTAAGCTTACCCGAGGTGTGTGGATTGGAGTGAGCATCAGCCTCGGTCAGTTGGGGATTTGGCACGTATACGCGCGCGGTCGCCCGGCCCCTCAGGCTGATCTGAGGCAACCGCATTCACTAGGACTTTATGATCGAGTCTGGTCGTGTCCCTGGACGTGGTGTAATTCGCCGGTGGTACCGGCCGGCATCTCGCTAGACCACGGCCATGTGGGACTCCTCGACCAGCCTCCGGAACTGTCTCACACGAATTAGTTCGACATTTTGAGACGTTCTGATTCATAGGGTCATAGAACCCTATGAGAGGAACTGCATGACGACAACTGGAGCCATCATCGGTTACGCCCGAACTTCGACGACGGACCAGCAGGCCGGGCTGGAAGCGCAGATCGAGGAACTCCAGCAGGACGGGTGCACCCGCATCTTCCAGGAAAAGGTCAGTGCGGTAGATCGGTCCAGGCCCCAGCTTGAAGCTGCCCTCGATTGGGTTCGGGCCGGGGACGTGTTCGTGGTCACGAAGCCAGATCGGCTCGCGCGAAATGTCATCGACCTGCTGGGCATCATCGAGCGTCTGCGGGCCAAGGGCGTGACGGTTCGAATCCTGTCGATGAACCTCCAGACCGGAAACGCAACATCCAACCTAATCCTGACCCTGCTCGCCGGAGTGGCATCGTGGGAGCGGGAGATCATGCTCGAACGCCAGCGCGCCGGCATCGCCAAGGCCAAGGCCGAGGGTAAATACCGGGGTCGTGCCCCGACGGCTCGGAACAAGACACCCGAAGTGCTGCGTCTAAAGTCTGAAGGCAAGTCGGTCGACCAGATTGCCAAGGAGACCGGGATCAGCCGGGCCAGCATCTATCGAGCATTAGCCGAAGCCGCTTGAGGGATCGTCGGGGAAACGTGTTAATCGGCGTCCAAGGCGGGACCCCCATCATCATGCCGACAAGCGAGTGGCTAGTGGATAGATTCCAATGAATGCATCCCGCCAAATCGGCGGAAATCCGCCGATCTGGTTACGATAGGAGGGGACTCTTCCGTTGCATTCTCACCGCTAGATTGAACAAAGAGCGTCTCGGGTTGGGTCCTAAGCGGTGCCGATTATACGATAACTCCCGCCCGAAAATCGAGTTGGATCAGTTGCTTGTCCAAAGCTGAGAGGGTCACGCTTTGGACGCCGATCCACAAACTGAGCAAGCTGCTACCTCTTAAAGGTTGAATTTATTTGCCTTGACGAAATTTCTCTTTAACGAAAACGGGCAAGGGGGGGGGATCTCGTGAATGCACGTTCAGACCGCAGGACGCAACGGTGAGCGCCGCTACAGGACGGCCCGGACACCGATTGTCATCGCCGCAGCCCTCGCCGCCTGTCTGGCAGTTGACGTCTCACCCGCGTCGAGCCAGTCGAACAGCGCGACCAAAGATTTGGCGGGAGGCTCGCCCGCCCAGCACACCGACCCTTTTCGTCTTTTAAATCGCACAAGCTTCAGCTTCAATGAGGTGCTAGATCGGTTCGTGGTCGGCCCGGTCGTACGCACCTACATGGCAGTCACGCCCGCGCCCATGCGGCGTGGGCTGAGTAACGCAGTGAACAACTTGAGCGAACCCTCGACGGCTGTAAACGCTGTTTTGCAGGGACGGCCGGAGGTAGCGGTTAAAGCGACCGCCCGCTTCGTCGCCAATTCCACAATCGGCCTGCTAGGTTTGTTCGACGTCGCCGGAACCAACGGTCTGGAACAGGAGCCGGCGGATTTGGGCCAAACCTTGGGTCGCTACGGCGTCAAGCCTGGTCCCTACATCTACCTGCCGTTAATAGGGCCAACGACACTTCGTGATGGCCTTGGGGCGCTGGCGAACGCGCTGGCCGATCCGGTCAGTCACGCGACCGGGGGGCTGTCGTCGGAACTCGCCAGGGGCCGAATGGCGGTGAGCGGTCTTGTTGTCCGCAGCGACATCGAACCAACCTTAACCAACATTATGACGCAATCCACCGACCCCTACGCTACGATCCGGTCCTCTTACCTGCAAAATCGCGAGTCTTTGGTCAGAGAGGCAACCGGCGAAGTGCAGATGTTGCCCGACTTTGATGACCTGGACGCAGTTAACGGTCCCGCTGCAGACTTGCCACCTCATGTCGCCGCGACGACCGAATACCATTTGGCTCAACCTGTGACGCTCGCCCATGAATAGTCCTTTTCCAAATCGTCGCCACCTGCTGGCCGGCGTGCTCGTGACTAGCCTGGCACCATCGACGGCCGCTTCAGCGCGGCTCGACCGCAACGCGGCGGCCGAGCAGTTCGTGCTCACTGAGGGCCAAAAGGCCCTGACGATCTCAAGCAACCGAGCACTGTCGAATGCGGCGCGCAGCGCAGCCTTCGGCCAGTTGATAGACCAACTTGCCGATTTTCAGCGCATTTCTGGGTTCGTGCTTGGTCGATACGCCCGCCAGGTCACGCCTGTGCAAAGACAACGGTTCAACGCTGCGTTTAGGGGATACGCCCGAAAGCTCTTCCAGTCGTATCTGGCGGGTTTCAGAGGGAACCAACTTCGTGTGACGGGGTCATTTGTGCGCGGACCAACCGACACCGTCGTCAATACTGTCGTCAGTGGCGACGCCGAGGCCGGGCCCTTGCCCGTCGCCTGGCGCATTGTAGGCACCCCCGGATCCTTTAGGGCTGTGGACGTTCAGGCACGCGGGGTTTGGCTGGCCATCACCCTGCAGCAGGATTTCGTCTCGACAATCGATACGGCCGGCGGCGATGTAAACGTCCTGATCACCCGCCTTGAATCCGGCGGTGGACTTTGAAACCGGTGCCAAATCGAGCCCCCGGGAGCTCTTGACCATATGCATGAGAACTGGGCGGAAACGGTTGTCGGAGGGGTTGTACTTGTCGGTGCGGGAGCTTTTCTAGCCTATCTGATGAGCGTGGGCGAGGTCGGGAGTCATACGGGCGGCTATGCGGTCCACGCCCGCTTCGGTCAAGTTGGTGCCCTCCAGGAAGGCGA
>Ga0105054_10003955_pt1 | contig 22494 bp, 18 predicted proteins | sample BON02_FD_78091 | JGI IMG/M metagenome (GOLD analysis project Ga0105054, IMG submission 78091) | Freshwater microbial communities from Lake Bonney liftoff mats and glacier meltwater in Antarctica - BON-02 (megahit assembly) | ecosystem: Environmental > Aquatic > Freshwater > Ice > Glacier...
AGGACAATCGAAGACCTCCACAACGCAATCGCCTCGGTCATCGACCTCTACTCAGCCGACGAATGCCAGAACTACTTCAAAGCTGCTGGATATGGAGTCAAATGATGCGGAAGTGCTTTAAAGGCCAAAGAAAAGGCCGGAGCATCGCTGCTCCGGCCTTTTTTTGTCTTGCGCTTGGCCTTGGCCTATTCGCCGCGCGCGCGGGCCCACCAGCCTTTGCGCTTCGTGCCGGTATCGTCGGCCTTGGCCGGTTCCGGCTTTGGCTCGGGCTTCGGCGCGGCGGCTGCCATAGCCGGTTCCTTGGCCGGTTCGGCTTTCGCCGGCTCCGGTTCAGGGGCGGCGGCTACAGGCTCGGCGTCTGGCGCGGCCTTGGCGTCCGCCGGTGCATCAGCTTCGGTTTTCGACTTCGGCTTGGCGCGTGAGCGCCGGGCGCGCTTCGGCTTCTCGGGTGCCGTCTCCGCGTCGGCGTCTGCCGCCTCGGGTTCAGCCGTTTCGGCCGGTTCGCTGGCGGTCACGTCGGGCGCGGGCGCTGGCTCGGCCTTGGCTTCGCTTGGCGCCTCGGCGTCCAGCATCTCCGGAGCACTGGCCGACAGGCCGTCAAGATAGGCGCCGCCATCGGTTGGCGCGTCGCCCTCTGCTCCTTCGGCACGGTCCTCGCCACCCGGCTTGCGCCGGCGGCGTCCACCGCGACGACCGCGGCGGCGGCGCTTGCGCGTGCCGTCCTCGTTCTCGTCGGACTGTGTCTCGGAATTGCCCTTGGCCTCGTCTTCGTCGTCTTCCTCCTCGTCGTCGGCATCGCCATTCACAGAAGGTGTTCCGGCTTCGACAGGGGTCGCTTCGCCATCAACCACTTCCAGACCGGTGTCCCGGCCATCGCGGCTGCGGCCACGGCCACCCCGGCGGCGGCGGCGCTTGCGCGGCTTGCCCTGGGAATCCTCGGCCTTGTCTTCGGCCTCATCGTCGGTGTCGGCGACGATCTCGTCATCCTCGTCGTCAATATCCTCGTCATCCTCATCGGACACGATCGGCTTGGCGGACTTCGATAGGGACCGTGGTGGCGATTTCTTCTTCGGCTTGGAGCCTGGGTCGCGCTCGGCCTCGATCGTGAAGTCGCCCGGCAACAGGTCTTCCGACGAATGGATCGACACGGCAAAGCCGGCCATCCGTTCGGTCTCGACAAGGGCTTCGCGCTTGTTGTTGAGAATGTAGAGCGCAACGTCAGTTGGCGCCTTGACCGAAATGCTCTTCAGGCCGCCGGTCGAGGCACGTGCCTCGATAGCCCGGATCAGCTGCAGCGCAGCCGACGGGATCGAACGGCGACGTCCGGTGCCGTTGCACACTTCGCACGGATCCGATGTTGCCTGCAGCACGCCCTGGCGGCGACGCTGTCGCGAGATTTCCATCAGGCCGAACTGCGAGATGCGGCCATGCTGGACGCGGGCCCGGTCAACCTTTAGGCAAACCTTCATCTTATTTTCGACGGCGCGATTGTTCTTGTTCTCGTCCATGTCGATGAAGTCGATCACGACAAGGCCGGCGAGGTCGCGCAGGCGCATCTGGCGGCAGGCTTCTTCGGCGGCTTCCAGGTTGGTGCGCACAGCCGTCTGCTCGATATTGCGCTCCTTGGTCGACTTGCCCGAGTTCACATCGATGGCGACCAGCGCTTCGGTCTGGTTGATCACCAGGTAGCCGCCGGATTTCAGCTGCACGGTCGGTGAATAGATCGAATCCAGCTGGTCCTCGATGGCTTCGGCCACGAACAGCGGATCGTCGTCCTTCCACTGCTGAACCTTTTTCGACTGGCTCGGCATGATCAGCTTGGCGAGGTCTTTTGCCTCACGATAGGCGTCTTCGCCCTGCACCCAGACTTCCTCGATGTCCTTGTCGAACATGTCGCGCATGGCGCGGTGCACAAGGCCACCTTCGGCATTGATCAGCATCGGCGCTTCGGAAGTCAGCGTTTTCTCGACAATGGTTTCCCAGAGTTTCGAGAGATAATCATAGTCACGCCGGATTTCGGTCTTGGTGCGCTTGGCGCCAGCCGTCCGCACGATCAGGCCCATGCCGTCCGGCACATCCAGTTCTCCGACAATGGATTTCAGGCGCTTGCGGTCTGCACCGTTCACGATCTTGCGGGAAATGCCGCCGCCGCGCGGCGTGTTCGGCATCAGCACGGAATAGCGACCGGCGAGCGACAGGAACGTGGTCAGGGCCGCGCCCTTGTTGCCGCGTTCTTCCTTGACGACCTGCACCAGCAGCACCTGGCGCCGGCGGATGACTTCCTGGATCTTGTAGCGCTTAGAGATCGAGGAACGCGGTGATTCCTTGCGAGCCGGGCGACGGCTGCGAGCCGGCTTGGCCGCGGCTTTGGTTTCGCCGTCATCCGCTTCATCGTCGCTGTCATCCTCGTCATCCGAGGCGTCATCGTCGTCGTCGTCATCATCGTCGTGATCGTGATCGTGATCGTGATCGTGATCTTCGGAATCAGCGTGGGCGTGGTCGCCCTCGTCGTCATCCTCGTCCTCGTCTTCAATTGCGGCAGCGGCTTCTTCAGCCGCTTCCTTGAGGAGGGCCTCGCGGTCTTCGGCAGGAAGCTGGTAATAATCGGGGTGGATCTCGCTGAACGCGAGAAAGCCGTGACGATTGCCGCCATACTCGACGAAGGCTGCCTGGAGCGACGGTTCGACCCGCGTTATTTTTGCGAGGTAGATATTGCCGCGAAGTTGTTCGTTGCCGGTTGTCTCGAAGTCGAAATCATCGACCTGACCGCCGTTGACGATCGCCACACGGGTTTCTTCCGGGTGGGCGGCATCGATTAGCATGAGTTTGCTCATGGAACATGACCTTATGATCCGGCGCCGCCGCCATGGGCGCAAGGCGCCTCGAGCGAGCGGTCAAGCCGGTCTGTGTTGGTTGGGGGAGGGTGCGGCCACGCCTGTCCCACGCGCCGTGAGGCGATAATGGAGAACTGACGATGGCCACGGCACCCGTGCACATATTGCTTTGCTTTCCGGAGCGCGGCGCCCGCTTGCCTTTTCGGTGAAGCGCGATCGCTGACGCGTCATTGGGAAACTTGTTTTGCAGCCATCTATTATGGCTACTTTGTTGATACTGCCCAATTTCAGGGGGAATTGAAAGCCTGAAATTCCGCAGTCCGCAGTTCATTGACACAAGTCCGGTCAATGCTGGGTTAATCTAAGGCCTGTTAGGGAGGAGGCTGAATATTCCCGCCTCAGGCGGTATTTTTGACTAATCGGGCCTTATGTCACTTTTGCGTCTCCTTTTGCTTGCATGCGCCTGTTTTTTGACGGGTTTTTCCGTGCAGGCGGATATTCGCGACGTCAGGGTCGTGGGCGACGGCGCGCCGACAAGAATCACGGTCTGGAGCGATATTTCGCAGGATGCGCAGGCATTCCTGGCTGAATCGGGTGGCCAGCGCAGCCTGATCCTACCCCTTTCCGGTGAAGCCGGGGCCCGGGTCGGCACCGGCACCGGCGGGGTTGATGGCTGGGCCCTGTCGGGCGACCGGCTGAGCTTCTCGCTTGACCGGCCCCTGGTCGTCTCGCGTGTCCTGTCCCTGCCGCCCACCGGCAGCGAGCAGGCATGGCGCATCATTATCGACCTTCAAACCGTCTCGGCGGCCCGGTTTGGCAGCATGGCCAGGCGCGACATGCAACGCCTCGCCCGGGCGGAATCGGATATCCGGAAGTCCACAATGGCCATGGCGGCGGCGGAGATCACACCGTCCGAGCCGCTGCGGCAGCGCGATCGCCGGGGGAACGGGCACCATGTCATTGTCGTCGATGCCGGTCATGGCGGCAAGGATCCGGGCACACAGTCCGCCCGGGGCCTGCTGGAGCGTGACGTGACGCTGAAAGCCGCGCTCTACCTCAAGGAATTGCTGGAAAAGGACCCGCGCTACACGGTGCGGCTCACACGCGACAATGACAAGTTCATCGAACTCGAAGACCGCGTGACGCTTGCCCGCAAATGGGGCGCAGACCTCTTTATCTCGCTGCATGCCGACGCGGCCGGTTCGCCGGATGTCGCAGGCGCCTCGGTCTATACGATCTCCGAGCGCGGCGAACGCCGGATCGACCGCGAAGCCGACAAGAATGACTGGAAAATCCCGATCGAGACCGGTGGCTCCAAGGTTGTCGGCAGCATCCTTGAAGACCTCGTCAAGCGTGAAACCAAGTCCCATTCGGCGGCCTTCGCTGAAGACCTGTTGCCTGAGCTGGCGGCGGCTGGCCCCGTGCTGCGCGGTACGCACCGCAATGCCGGTTTCTATGTACTGCTGGCACCAGACGTGCCGGCCGTCCTACTGGAGATGGGCTTTCTGACCAATTCCCAGGATGCGAAGCGTCTCCAGTCAGAGTCGGGGCGGGCCAAATCGATGGAGGCGGTCAAGCGGGGCATCGACAAGTTCTTCGACCGGCAGGAAGTCCTTGTCGCGTCAGACTGAAACGCAGGCCGGGACAGGCGCTTCGCCCTTGCGGCACGGCGCGGTTGCTGAAAGATTGTGACGATGAACCTTCTCCGGCCCTTTTCCGCGCTGTCCGCCCTGCTTCTGGCGGGATCCTGCGTTAGCGCGCCATCGCAAGATGCGCTCCGCGACGCCCTGTTCGCGAATGGCCGCCCGGCCGAGGCCACCGCCTATGGCGATTTTCTCGTCGCGCGCTTTGCCGCGATGACGAACGATCCCGAAACCGCCGCCGAATATTATGCTGCCGCGATTGATACGGCGCCGGAAAAGTCGGGCATTGCCGAACGGGCTGTGTTTTCCGCCCTGCTCGCTGGCGACTATGAATCGGCGGTTGAACTGGCGCGCCGCGCCAGTGAAGTCGGCAGCACCGCGACGCTGGTCCGCCTCACGCTGGGCGTCGATGCGCTTGAGCGGGGCAAGGAAAATGAAGCCGCCAAATATCTCGACGAAACCGAATACGGGCCGTTCAACCGTGTGATCGCCCGGGGCCTGTCGGCCTGGCGGATTGCCGATGGTGGCGGCGCCGACGCTGCCGAAACCTATCTCCGGGGTGGCCTGACGGGCGATGCCAATCTCGACAGCTCCACGCTCTACATGATGGGCCTGCTCCAGATGGCCGACAAGCATGACGCAGCCGCGCTTGCGACGTTCGACACGCTATGGGATTCCGGCGCCCGTCTGGCCGTTGGTGTGCATGCCCATGCCCAGCTCCTCGTCGCAGCCGGCAACAAGGCGCGTGCGGTCGACATCCTCCAGGCTTTCCATGACGAGATTGGCCAGAATGCTGCGCTCGACAGCCTGCGCGGCGACATTCTGGCCGGAACGCGCATCCGTCCGGAACGCTTGTCGACGCGAGAAGGCGCTGCGCTTGCCATCTATGTCCCCGCTGCGGCGTTGATGATGCAGACCGATGATGACCTGTCGGGCGTGTATTTCGTGCTCGCGCTGGCGCTCGATCCCGATCTCCATGTCGCCCGCTCGCTCTGGGGCCAGTCGCTCGACAATGCCGGACGCCGGCAGGAGGCCATCGCCATCCTCTCGCGAATCCCGGATTCGTCTGAATTCTACGCCACGGCACGCGGCCAGATGGCCTGGGCGCTTCGCCGGGAAGAGCGCAACCAGGAATCCCTCGCAATTGCGGCAGATGCACTGGCCCATTCGCCTAACCGGGGTCTGAAGATCCAGCTTGCCGACCTCTACCGCTCGCTTGACCGGAACGGCGACGCCGAGCGCCTGTTGACCGAGATTATCGACGATGATGCCAAAGCGGGTCGGCAGGACTGGCGTATCGTCTATGCGCGCGGTTCGACGCGTGAGCAGACCGGTCGCTGGCCGGACGCCGAAACCGATCTCAAGACCGCGCTTGCCCTGCAGCCTGGAAACGCCTCGATCCTCAACTATCTCGGCTATGCCTATATCGACCGGGGCCTCAATTACGAGGCGGCGCTCGACATGATCCGGCGTGCGGTCGAACTGGAACCTCAATCGGGCTATATCGTCGACAGTCTTGGCTGGGCGCATTACCGGATGGGGCGCTACGGACTGGCCGCCCGCTTCCTGGAACGCGCCGTGGAACTGTCGCCCGGTGAGGCACTCCTCAATGACCATCTCGGCGACGCCTATTGGCAGATCGGCCGCAAGATAGAGGCCCGCTTCCAGTGGCAACGCGTCCTCAAGCTCGATCCGAGCAGCGCGGCGCGGGTCCGGATCGAGGCCAAGATGCAGTCCGGTCCGGACATCGCCGTGCTGACAATAGCCGAACCCGATGAAACGCCGGCGCTCGCAGTTGCGCGGCAGCCCTGACGCACGCTCATGTCCGACACATTGCATACGCTGGCCCCGGCCAAGGTGAACCTGTTCCTGCACGTTGGCCCGCTCAAGCCGAACGGGCGCCATGACCTCGATTCGCTTGTGGTCTTCGCAGGCCCGGAAGCCGCAGACCGGCTGACGGCCCAGCGCTCTGACATCCTCACCCTGTCTGTAACCGGGCCCGGCGCCGCCGAAGCCGGGGCGGGGGCCGACAACCTGGTGCTCAAAGCCGCCCGCGCCCTGCGCGCCGAGGCGGGCATCACGCAGGGGGCTGCTCTCCATCTCGAGAAGCGTCTGCCGGTCGCCGCCGGCATTGGTGGCGGGTCTGCCGACGCCGCTGCTGCGCTCCGCCTGCTCACCCGGCTCTGGGACGTTAACCTTGCCCATGCCCGCGCCGTCGCGCCATCGCTGGGCGGTGACGTGCCGGTGGCGCTGTTGGGCCAGCCCGCCCTGATGCGCGGCGAGGGCGAACGCGTCGAGCCCGTGACGCTTCCGGCGCCGATTCCGGCCGTGCTCTTCAATCCCGGGATTGCCTGTCCGACTGGACCGGTCTTTGCCGCGTTCGACGCCGCCGGCGGAGGACGGGACTTCGCCGAACTCGGGCCATTGCCCGGCTTTGCCGACCTCGACGCGCTGTTTGGCTGGCTCGCAGCGCAGCGGAACGACCTTGAAGTCCCGGCGCTGGCGCTTGTCCCGAAAATCGGACCGGCCACACCCTTGCGATCCCCACGCCTCACCCGCATGAGCGGGTCTGGCGCCACCTTCCTCGCCCTCTACGCCACCCTTGCCGCCGCGCAGGAATCTGCCGACATGCTCAGCGCGCAGCACCCCGAATGGTGGGTGCGCGCCACGTTGCTGGGAGGCGCGGATCTGTCATGACGCCTGTCCTCCTGGGCCTGCCTTTCCTGTCCATCCTTTTGTGTTTCCTGGTGATCCGGCTCGGCGTGAAAGATGCGCCCGACGGAGGCCGCAAGACGCAGAAAGCGCCTGTGCCCACCGCTGGCGGCATCGCCATCTTCGCCACGCTCGCCCTCGGCCTGTTCCTGACGGGTGACCTGCCAAACCTGCCCGGAAACGGCCTGCCAGCGCTTCTCCTGTTCGTCCTGTCATCTGTAATAATAGGACTTTTTGACGATACCGTCGGGCTGAACCCCAAGCTGAAACTCGTCCTTTTGGCGCTGGTTTCACTCCTCGCCGCCATTTATGGCCCCCGACTTGGACATTTCCACCTGCCTTTCGGCCCCGGTGAAGGCTATGGCCTTCCCGTCTGGCTATCCGCCGCAGGCGTCGCTCTCTGGCTGTTCGTCATGGCCAATGCGACGAACTTCATGGACGGTGCCAACGGCCTGGCCATGGGCAGTGCGATGCTGATGTTCGTCGCCTTCGCCATCCTGTTGTCCTGGCCGACGATCCAGGATCCGGGCGCCGGTGTTGAAATGGCCATGAGCCACATCACCGCCATGGCGGCTGCCGCGACATTGGGCTTCCTTGTCTGGAACCTGTCAGGTCGTCTTTTTGCGGGGGATACCGGGTCGCTGGGCGTCGGCGCCCTGCTCGGCGCGGCAGGCCTCGTTGTCGCCTGCCGCCTGACAGTGTGGGAGCCGGTCGTCCTGACGCTGCCCTTTCTGGTCGATGTGTTCATGACCCTGCTCTGGCGCGCCCGTGTCGGCCGGAACCTGTTCGACGCGCACCGCGACCATGCCTATCAGCTATTCATCAGGGCCGGCTGGTCGCACAGGCATGTCGCAATGCTCTGGGCCGGCATGACGCTCGTCTGTGGCGCGGGGCTGCTGGGTCTCGGTCCGCTCTGGGGCGCACAGGTGATCTTCGTGCTGCTGGCACTCGGCATCGGCTTGTGGACATGGCAGCGCGTCACGCTTGGTCGGAAGCTCGCCGCAGACGGCTGCTAGTAGGCGCGCTCGACGCAGAAGTCCGCGAGATCTTCCAGTGCATCCCGGTAGACACTTTGCGGCAGGCTGCGCAGCGCACCCTTGGCGAGGGCCGCATAGGCTTCGGCTTCCTGCACGGTGGCTTCGGCCGCGCCGGTCGCCCGGATCAGGTGCACTGCATGCGCAAGATCCTGCTCGGACTGGGTATCGGGATGCAGGGCCCGCTCCCAGAATGCCCGGTCTTCATCAGACCCGCGACGCCGGGCGATAATCACGGGAAGCGTGATCTTGCATTCGCGGAAATCGTCGCCGACCGACTTGCCGATCACGGTCGTCGTGCCGCCATAGTCGAGCACGTCGTCGATGATCTGGAAGGCGAGACCGAGATTCTTGCCATAGGTCGCAAGCGCCGCCGCGTGGTCCTTGCCGCCGCCTGACATCGCGCCGGTTTCGGCGGCCGCCTCGAAAAGGGCGCCGGTCTTGGCTTCGACGATGGCGAGATAGTCTTCGGTAGGCAGGTCGCGCGCCTGCATAGCGGCGAGCTGGCGTACTTCGCCTTCGGCAATGGTGGTCGACGCCGTCGCCAGGCGGTTCAGGATTGCGAGGCTGTTGGTTTCGACCAGCAGGTTGAACGCCCGTGCGAACAGGAAGTCGCCGACCAGGATCGAGGCCTTGTTGCCCCAGATCGCCTTTGCAGCGGGCTTTCCGCGACGCAGGTCGCTTTCGTCCACGACATCGTCATGCAGCAGCGTGGCGGTGTGGATGAACTCAACCGCAGCAGCGAGCGCGTGGGTCGCTTCATTGGCCACGCCGACAGCATGGGCCGCGATCAGGGTGATCATCGGGCGCAGGCGCTTGCCGCCGGCTGAGACAATATAGCCCGAAAGATCCGGTATGACGGCAACAGGGCTGGCGGCCCGCTCGGCGAGCAGGACTTCCACAGCGGCCAGATCGTCTGCGACGAGAGCCTGCATGCGCTCGACGATCGAACCAATGGCCGCCTTGGATCTGAGTCTCGGCGCGAGGGTCAAGAGCAACTCCTGTTGGATCACTATCCGCTTGTATCTAGGCTTATGTTATGCGGCAACAACGCACGACGCGGCACCGGGCCGCAGCCATATGGGTCATGTGTGGCGCCTGCGCCATAGGCCGAATGCCTGAAAAGCTGGAACGCCGCCGCGTTTTGCGCTTTATAGGCAGTATGAAAACCCTCATATCACTTTCCGCGCTTATTCTGCTCGCCGCGTGTGCGAGCCACACGCCTTATGGTCCCGCAAAATCCAGTGGTGCGGCGGGATATGAAACCCAGAAAATCGAAACCAATCGCTATCGCGTGTCCTATACTGACAGGGATGCGGGGCGTTCGCACGACATGGCTCTGTTGCGCGCTGCCGAGATCACGCAGCTGGATGGGCGGGACTGGTTCGAAATCACCGGTGGTTACACCGATCAGGACGGTGCCCGGTCGGACAGTCGTAACTCGTTCAGCGTGGGCGGTTCTACCGGGTCGCGTGGGCGTAGCGGGGTCGGACTGGGTGTCGGTTTCGGCATACCGGTCAGCTCCAGCGGGGGCAGCGTGACGACCGTTATCGACATCGTCACGGGCGAGAATCCAAAGCCGGACCGCCCGTCGGTCTATGATGCCATGTCGGTAGACATCAACCTCCGGGGCAACGCGCCCTGATGGAGGAAATTTTCCGCACCAATGACCTGGTGAAACTCTCTTTTATCGAGCATTTACTGCAGGAAGCGGGCATCGCCTATTTCGTGGCCGACCAGCACATGTCCGCCGTCGAGGGCAATATCGGTGCCTTTCCGCGGCGCGTGATGGTGCGCGGGGACGTCGTCAAGGCGGCTGCGCTTGTGCTGGCCGAGGTCGAACGCGGGTGATCGCGGTCACCGAGGATACGGTCTACCAGGGCCGCGTGAAACTGGTGCAACCATTGAAGGGATTCCGGGCCGGAACCGATTCTTTGCGGCTGGCGGGGGCGCTGGTGGAAAAGACGGGTGGGGAGGCTCTGGAGCTGGGATGCGGGTGCGGCGGGGCTTTGCTGCCAGCGGCGTTCCGGATGCCGGGCATGCGCTTCACGGGTGTGGAAATCGATCCGGAAATGGCGTCACTGGCCGAGGCGGGCGTGGCGGCGAATGGCTTCGAGGACCGGGTCCGGATAGAGACCGGCGAGGCTTCGGACTGGGTGAAACCGTATCAGAACCGGTTCGATCTTGTGTTCGCCAATCCGCCGTATTTCGCGCCGGGAAAAATCTCGGCGCCTGGCGAAGGGAAAACCTCGGCCTACATCGAATCGCTTGATGTTTCGGGCTGGGTGAAGGCGATGGTCTTCGCCGCCAAGCCGCGCGCGCCGATTGTGCTTATCCACAGGGCGGCTGAGCTGGCGCGAATCCTTGCGGTGATGGACAGGCAGACCGGCGAGGTCACGGTGCTGCCGCTGGCCGCGAAGCCGGGCGCCGAGGCAGGCAGGGTGCTGGTGAGGGGTCGGAAAGGGCTGAAGCGCGGACCGCTCCGGTTGCTTGCCCCGATACACACGCATGCGGCGGACGGGAGCCCTTCGGACGTGGCCCAGGCGGTGGCGGCCGGGGGTGCGGTGAGGTGGTGAACGGGGGTGGCAAGGGGGCGGCAGGGGTGTGGCCGGTCCGCGTTGCGACGCCAACGGAAAGGCCTGATCCATGATCTTCGGCATCCTCCTCTTCGGCTTTGCGATTTTCGGCATCGTGATTGCCGTGCTCAGTCATCCGGCCATATATCGCGGCCTGACCAAGCGCGGGAGCGGTACCGCCGACCACCCGGACTCCGACGGGCTGTAATGCTTGCGCGGGGCAGCGCTGCCCTGTAGTTCCGGACCAACACCAATTTCCGGACATGTCCCATGCCTGCGCCCAAAGCCCAGCCGAAACCGAAATCCTTCCAGGACCTGATCCTGACCCTGCAGGCCTATTGGGCCGAGCAGGGCTGCGCGATCCTGCAGCCATACGACATGGAAGTTGGCGCGGGTACGCTGCACCCGGGCACCGTGCTCAGGGCGCTCGGGCCGAAGAACTGGCGGGCGGCCTACGTCCAGCCGTCGCGGCGTCCGAAGGATGCGCGCTATGGCGAGAACCCGAACAGGCTTGGCCATTATTACCAGTTCCAGGTGATCCTGAAGCCGAACCCGGCGAACCTGCAGGACCTCTATCTGGAAAGCCTGTACAAGATCGGCATCGACCCGATGGTGCACGACATCCGCTTCGTGGAAGACGATTGGGAGAACCCGACCGTCGGCGCGTGGGGGCTTGGCTGGGAAGTCTGGTGCGACGGGATGGAAGTCAGCCAGTACACCTATTTCCAGCAGGTCGGCGGGCTCGACGTTTTTCCCGTTTCAGGGGAACTGACCTACGGGCTCGAACGCCTCGCCATGTATGTGTTCGGCGTCGACAATGTCTACGATCTGCCCTTCAACGACCCGGACTCGGCTGTGCCGCTGTCCTATGGCGATGTGTTCCTCGAAAACGAGAAGCAGCAGTCGGCCTTCAATTTCGAATATTCCGATGTCGAGATGCTGAAGCGCTGGTTTGCCGATTGCGAGAGCCAGTCGAACGCGCTGCGCGCTGCGAACCTACCGCTACCGGCCTATGATTATGCGCTGAAGGCCAGCCACACGTTCAACCTGATCGACGCGCGCGGCGCGATCAGCCCGACCGAACGCCAAGCCTATATCGCGCGGGTGAGGGACCTTGCGCGCGGCGCGGCGGCGCAGTGGGCGGAGCAGGAAGAGACGCGCGCGGGAGCCTGACTCGCTCACCCCGAATTAGAATTATTTCAAACCCGCTCTATTTGCCTTGACAGGCTAAAAAGCCGATTGCAACTCTAGGTTATTCCCGGACGCTGGGGTCTCGTAAGCTTGCGGTCGCGCTCGGGGGAGTTTTACGTATGGCGTATTTTTCGGGCGGAATGAAGTGTGCCGTGATCGGAGTGGCTGTGCTCCTTCTTTCAGCCTGCGGGGGCGGTGGTGGCGGCTGGAAACGGGTCGCCGGGCGGTCCTTCGGAGTCGCGTGCCAACCGGGAGTTTCCCGATGTTTTTTCCGTTAACATTGCGGAAAATCCAGATTCGTATGTCGCGTTTGATACGTCCCCCTTCAGCTTCTACGCACCCGACAACGACATTCCAACGCCACTGGTGCTGACAGGTAATGATGCTGGCCCATTCGACGTCCTGATGAATATCGGGGCGCCTGATGGTCAGGGAATCCGGCAGATTATCCTGTCGGTCAGGCCGAAAGGCATTCTCAACTTCGAGGACCCGAAGGATACTGACGGGGACAATTTCTACGTGTTCCAGATCAGCGGCGTGTATAAGGGGGAGACCCTGCGGGCGAAGATTGAGGTGACGGTCCTTGATGTGCTCGATGCAGCAGAATCTGACGGCAAGTCACTATTCGGGGAAGCATGGAAACAGCCGTTTGGCGCTTACATGACGGCCATTTCTAACCTCACGGGTGAAGGCACCGCGGAGATCGGGACGTCTATCTCCGGCGAGGCCAATGGGCAGACATCGGCTTATATTTTCACTGGCGAGTTTCTGGCGCGTGCACCTTCGGGCATGTCGCGCGTTTCAAGCGCAACCGATTTCGGAACGCGCTTTCAAGAGACCAGCGTCGACGGGACCCTGGAATTCAACTTTCTGAGCGCGCTGGCGAAGCCCAATGGCACTGGCACTGACCTGCTCCTGTCCGAAGCGGTCAAGGATCGGCTTGTGCTGCTGCGCCTTGATGATCCATCTGATTTCGACGCAATCAAGGGCAATATCAATCCGGACCTGTTAAGTGACAAGATCACCTACACGTTTGCGAATGGTCAGAACGAGGGCCGGTTGATCGGCGATGTGAATGGCGATGGGGTAAACGATATTTTTGTGCGGCCCATGGACACCGAGGTCACGCCCCAGTCGATGGGTATCATCTTCGGTGAATCCCTTGCCACGAACCCGTCCAGGACGCGTGCCGGCACATTTGATATCGCGTTGACCACATCCCAGATTTCGCGCTTCTCCTATTCCGAAGTCGTTTTCAAATCCTGGTTCGATGTCGGGCTTCTGCCCGATGCGGATGGCGATGGGTCGCCTGAGCTCGTGATTTCCAATACGTATGGATATGGGCCAGGCCGTGTCGGTCAGCCCGGGCCGGATTTTTGGTACATACGCGGTTCTTCCCTGCAGGCGGCTGGCGTGATTGATATTGATAGCATGGCGGCGGGCCAGGGATTTTCGTCATCATCGCTTGATATTTACTCTGTCGCTTCTGGATCCGACACGAACGATGACGGAATCGGCTCTGTCTTGGTGGGCGTGTACGACGCCATCCTCGTTTTCGACGGAGACGCCTTTGCGAATTTGGGATTTAGCGCCCCGCGAACGCGGATAACGCGGGAAGGTCTCCGGATCGGGTCATTGCTTACCGACGCCGGCGATCTGGATGCCTATGGATTGAATGAGTTGATCGCAATGAATCGCAACCGGACCGACCCGACCATCGTGAATGGGGTGGTGATTGCCAGGCCTGTGGATACCGTTCTGACCGGCACCGAGGACCATCTGGTCATCGATCTGTCAGCTCTTGTCGGGTTCGGGCAAGCCTCAGCGGCTATCCCTCTCAATCTGGCAGACGACAACATATTTGTGTTCGGTTTTTACGCTTCGAATGCGCAGTATGAGCCAAACTCACCTGATACGTCGGGCCGCATCGTGATCGTTGAGCGGGAGGCTGTGGCAGAGGCTGTGAAATCAGGCGCGCCGGAAATGATCATTCGAAACTGACCAGCCTCTCCTGCGTTGCCCCCAGATTTTCGGCGCCAAGGAGATAATTCCGCTAAGGTGGCCAAAACGACTGAGGAGGAATTCAGATGAGCAAGACCCCGAAAATAGCCGGCAAGCAGCCGATCCCGGTCGAAGTGGTGGCGGGCAAGACCTATTGGTGGTGCGCGTGCGGCCAGTCGAAGAAGCAGCCCTTCTGCGATGGCAGTCACAAGGGAACGGCGTTCGAGCCGGAGGGCTGGACAGCGGAAAAAACCGGCAAGGCGTTCTTCTGTGCCTGCAAGCAGACCGGCAAGTCGCCGCTCTGTGACGGGACTCATAACGGGCTCTGACCGAGGTCCGCTGGCCCCCGGGATCACACAAGATAAGCCTGCACTCGTCCTTCGACTTCGCTGATGACGAGTGCGGGCAGTTTGCAAGTGAGCGGACTAGCCGATCTCCTGCAGCTTTTCCCAATAATCGGTTGGGGGAATGCCCTCCATCATGGCGGCGACCATCTTTACGAAGTCAGCGTTGAAATAGAGGTTGCACAGGGTCCACAGGTCGCGCGTCCGCTCTGTTCCCAATACAAAGAAGATCACACCGCGATAGGATTCCCACGCTTCCTTGTCCATCGCACCGCTCTTGTACTGAAGCCACTCGAATTCGCGGGCGCGCATCTGGCCGATCATCCAGAAGATCAGTTTGGTCTTGTCTTCAAAACTGGGCGTTTCCGTCTGGGAGAATATGCGCCCCAGATCGGGATGCTCGACGAATTTATAGACGCCGGTCTGGTCGTTCGCCAGCTGGGCCTGCCGCGATTCAGAGCGAAGGAGGGCGGTGCCCTGCCGCACCTGGATGGCCAGATAGATGAGTGTCGCGACCACCGCTATGACCCCGACGATCTGGGCGAGGTAGGCAATCTGTTCGAGCATGATGTTTATCTCCCAATATAGGCTCCAAACCTAGCAGACGGCCCGTGAATGTCGCCAAGAATCACAAGGCATCTGGCGCTCGGCTGTTGCGCCCCAGACTTGACCCCGGCGCAGGCGCGTCTATGCCGTGCAGGCTCAATTCCAAACGGCTGGACCCCTTATGGCTGACCTTCTGCTCGAGATCTTTTGCGAGGAAATCCCTGCACGCATGCAGGCCAAGGCCGAAGCCGATCTCGGCAAGGCGCTGGGCGATGCGCTGACCGGGGCGGGCCTCGCGTTTGATGCGCTTGAGACGGCGTCCGGGCCGCGCCGCCTGTCGGTGAACGTGACCGGGCTGCCCGTGAAATCGGCGGATGTGTCGGAACAGCGTAAAGGCCCGAAGGTCGGCTCGCCGGATCAGGCGATTGCAGGCTTCCTGAAGGGCGCTGGCCTGACCTCAATTGATCAGGCCGAAGTGCGGACAGACCCCAAGAAAGGCGACTTCTATGTTGCCATGCTGGACAAGCCCGGCCGCCTGACGGCGGACGTGGTGGCCGAGGCGGTGCCGGCGATCATTCGCAGCTTCCATTGGCCCAAGAGCATGCGCTGGGGCACCCGCGAACTGCGCTGGGTGCGCCCATTGCAGCGCATCCTGTGCGTGCTGGATGGCGTGGTTGTGCCGTTCGAGGTCGATGGGCTGGCCAGCGGCAACCAGACCGAGGGCCACCGCGTGCATGAACGCGGGCCGTTCACGGTGACGGGCTGGGCCGATTATTCAAAACAACTCGAAGGCAAGGGCCACGTGCGGCTGACGCGGGATGCGCGGCGCGATGTGATTGCCAAGGGCATTGCGGACGTGTGCGCCAAGGCAGGGCTCACATGGGTGGAAGACGCAGGGCTCCTGGAAGAGGTGACAGGCCTTGCCGAATGGCCGGTGGTCATTCTGGGCGATATGGACCCGGCCTTCCTGGAACTGCCGCCGGAAGTGATCACGCTGTCGATGCGTACGCACCAGAAATACTTCGCGGTGAACGACAAGAAGACCGGCAAACTGGCACCGCACTTTATCGTGGTCGCCAATATCGACGCGTCTGACGGTGGTAAACAGATCGCGGCGGGCAATGCGCGGGTCCTGTCGGCGCGGCTCGAGGATGGCCGGTTTTTCTGGGACAAGGACAAGTCAATCTCGCTGGACGAGATGGGACAAAAGCTGTCGACGATTGCGTTCAAGGACGAGTTGGGCAGTCTTGGTGACAAGGTGGAGCGCGTGGCGGCACTGGCGCGGGAACTGGCACCCGCCGTGGGCGCGGACCCGGACCTGGCCGAACGTGCAGCGCGCCTCGCCAAGGCGGACCTCGTGTCGGAAATGGTTGGCGAGTTCCCGGAACTGCAGGGCGTGATGGGGCGGTATTATGCGCTGGCGGCGGGCGAGCCTGCGTCTGTCGCCGATGCGATCCGAGACCATTACAAGCCGCAGGGGCCGTCAGACGCCGTGCCGACCGATCCGTTGGCGATTGCCGTGGCGCTGGCCGACAAGCTGGATACGCTGGTGGGTTTCTGGGCGATTGACGAGAAACCGACAGGATCGAAGGACCCGTTTGCGCTACGCCGGGCGGCTTTGGGTGTGGTGCGAATTGTGTTGGAGAATGAGGTTCGGTTGGGGGTTGCGAGCGCGCTCCTCAAGGCGCTCACCAAAGTATCGGTAAGAATTATCGTTCAGAAACCAAAAGATCGTCAGAAGGACGTTCTGGCACTACGTGACCGGGGAGTGCTGACGCCTGATCAAGCAATAGATGTTCAGATATCTATTGGAGAAGACATGGATGCGGAAGCGAAGGCGCATGTCAGCGATATTGCGTGGCAGCAAAGGTCCGCAATGATCAATGACCTCCTCTCCTTCTTCGCGGATCGCCTGAAGCAAGTCCTGCGCGACCAGGGCCAGCGGCATGACCTGATTGATGCCGTGTTTGCGCTGGGCGAGGATGATCTTGTGCTGATCACGCGGCGGGTCGAGGCGCTTGGCGCCTTCCTCGACACCGAAGACGGCGCGACGTTGCTGGCGGGCTACAAGCGCGCGGCGAATATCTTGAAGGCCGAAGAGAAGAAGGGCGCGCTGCCGGAGGACCTGTCCGTTGATGCGGCGCTAATAAAGAAGGGCCCCAAGGAAGAGCAGGGGCTGTATGCGGCGCTGACCGCTGTGCGCAAGGCGATCGCCGCGCCGCTGAAGGACGAGGATTTTGCCGGGGCGATGGGCGAGCTGGCCAGGCTGCGCGCGCCCGTCGACGCCTTCTTCGAGGGCGTCATGGTGAACGATGAGGACGCCAAGGTGCGCGCGAATCGCCTTGCTCTGCTGACCGAGGTGCGCGCGACGCTGCACCAGGTGGCGGACTTCTCGCTGATCGAGGGCTGATAGCGCCACCAGTGTTCCGGATCGGAACAGGTGGTGTTTACCATTGCGTGTCATATCGGCCACGTGGGTGGCGCTGGACCCGGAAAACTAGCCAAATGGGCGATTTCACGCACCCTGAGGTCTGGCAATCCGCGTTGCAATGCAGCATAGGATTTGCAGGTTTTGCGGCAACGAAATGGCACGCACGGTCGTTAAAGGGTAAGATTCATGGGTGAACCGGCTTTGAAACACGCAGAAGAAACGTGGGTTTACCGGTTTGGCGGCGGCACGGCCGACGGCGATGCCTCGATGAAGAACCTGCTGGGTGGCAAGGGCGCCAATCTCGCCGAAATGGCGAAACTCGGCCTGCCTGTGCCTCCGGGCTTCACGATCTCGACCGCCGTGTGTACCGCTTATTACGAGCTGGAGCGCGAATACCCGTCGACACTGTCGCCGCAGGTGGACGCCGCGCTGGCCGCGATCGAGAGAGAATCCGGCAAGGGCTTCGGCGACCCGGACAACCCGCTGCTCGTCTCCGTGCGCTCGGGCGCGCGCGCGTCGATGCCGGGCATGATGGATACGGTGCTGAACCTCGGCCTGAACGAGGCCTCGGTGAAGGGCCTCGCGGCGCTGGCCGGTGAGCGCTTTGCCTATGACAGCTATCGCCGCTTCATCCAGATGTATTCCAATGTCGTGCTGGGCCTCAGCCACGACACGTTCGAGTATATCCTCGACGACTATAAAGAACGCCAGGGCTTTGAACTCGACACCGAGATGCAGGCCGAAGACTGGAAGGCGATTATCGTTTCCTACAAGGAAGCCGTACATAAGGATCTCGGCGAACCGTTCCCCGACGACCCGAAGAAACAGCTCTGGGGCGCCATCTCGGCCGTGTTCGGCTCGTGGATGAACGACCGGGCGATCACCTATCGCAAGCTGAACGATATTCCGGCCCAATGGGGCACGGCGGTGACCGTGCAGTCGATGGTGTTCGGCAACCTTGGCGAGACGTCGGCGACCGGCGTGGCGTTCACACGCGACCCGTCGAATGGCGAAGCCATCTTCTATGGCGAATACCTGATCAATGCGCAGGGCGAAGACGTCGTGGCAGGCATCCGTACGCCGGCGCCGATCTCGCGCGAACGGGCCGACACGCTGAAATCCTCAGACTCGCCACTCGAAGAAGCGATGCCGCCGGTCTATGCCCAGCTGCGCGATGTGGCGAACACGCTGGAGCGCCACTACAAGGACATGCAGGACCTGGAGTTCACCGTCGAGAATGACCGGCTTTACATGCTGCAGACGCGTAGCGGGAAACGCACCGCGGCTGCGGCGCTGAAGATTGCCGTCGACATGGCGCGTGAGGGCCTGATCACGGAAGAGGAAGCCGTGCTGCGGCTGGAACCGTCACAGCTCGACCAGTTGCTGCACCCGACCATTGCCGAGAACGCGTATCGCGACGTGATCGTGACCGGCCTGCCGGCCAGCCCCGGCGCCGCCGTGGGCAAGGTCGTGTTCGACTCTGAGGAAGCCTTTGCGATGGCCGAGAAGGGCGAGGACGTGATCCTCGTTCGCATCGAGACCAGCCCGGAAGACATCAAGGGCATGCATGCGGCCCGCGCCATCGTGACCGCGCGCGGCGGCATGACCAGCCACGCCGCCGTTGTCGCGCGCGGCATGGGCCGGCCTTGCGTCTGCGGCGCCGGTGGCCTGCAGATCGATATGGCCAAGGGCGTGTTCCGCGTCATGGGCCGCGAAATCAAGAAGGGCGAGATCATCACGGTGGACGGCGCAGCCGGCCAGGTGATGCTCGGCGCGGTCGAGATGTCGCAGCCCGACCTGTCGGGTGATTTCGGTGCGCTGATGGGCTGGGCCGACAAGGTCCGTAAGCTGAAGGTGCGTGCGAATGCCGAGACGGCGCTGGACGCGCGCACGGCCGTCGAGTTTGGCGCGGAAGGCATTGGCCTCTGCCGGACAGAGCACATGTTCTTCGATGCCGAACGTATCCCTGAAGTGCGCGCGATGATCCTGGCCAATGACGAGAAAGGCCGCCGCGAGTCGCTTGCCAAGCTGCTGCCGATGCAGCGCAGCGATTTTGAAGAATTGTTCCGCATACTCGGCGACATGCCGGTGACGATCCGCCTGCTGGATCCGCCACTGCATGAATTCCTGCCGCACAATGATGCCGACATGGACGAAGTGGCGAAAGCCTCGGGCGTGTCCGTGGACGAACTGAAACGCCGGGCGGCTGAATTGCACGAGAGCAATCCGATGCTGGGCCATCGTGGCTGCCGCCTTGGTATAACCTATCCAGAGATCTACGAGATGCAGGCGCGTGCCATTTTCGAGGCCGCCGTCAATGTGTCGAAAGAGACGGGACACCCGCCGGTTCCTGAAGTGATGATCCCGCTGGTGGCGACGCACAAGGAGCTGTCGATTCTGAAGGCGGTCGTCGATGCAGCAGCCAAGGCCGTGTTCAAGGAAACCGGCACGACGCTCGAATACATGGTCGGCACGATGATCGAATTGCCGCGCGCCGCGCTGCAGGCCGGGGAAATCGCCCATTCGGCGGAGTTCTTCTCTTTCGGTACCAATGACCTGACGCAAACGACGCTGGGCATCTCGCGCGATGATGCGGGCCGGTTCCTCAAGATCTACGAGGAGAAGGGCATCTACGAGAAGGATCCCTTTGTGACGCTGGACCAGGTCGGCGTCGGGGAACTCGTGAAAATTGCTGCTGAACGCGGCCGCAAGACCCGTCCGGGAATCAAACTGGGCATTTGCGGTGAGCATGGTGGCGACCCGGCATCGGTGGCCTTCTGCCATCGTTTGGGGCTCGATTACGTGTCCTGCTCCCCGTACCGGGTGCCGATTGCGCGTCTTGCTGCGGCCCACGCTGCGCTCAAAGAATCGCTTAAATAGACGGCAAGCCGCTCATTTCGATGGCAAAATGGTGTTGTAGTTTTGCCACAGCTGCATTGCGCGCCGAAGACCTGTCCCGGAGGGGCGGGTCTTAAATTCTTATGAAATTCAACAGATTGCAGGACGAAATTGCTGCAGTGCGGAAAACCGGCCGATTCGGCGGTTCCCGACCTGACAGAATTGTCACTGACAGAAGTGGCCAGGTTCTTGCTAGGAAGGGGGTTGGCCGCCTACCTCCCGCCTAGAAGCGGGGCTGATGTGGCCTGCAAATGTAGTCAAACCAAATACGCCCGGGCCAAAATGACGAAGTTATATCGTCTGCCGGGGATTGGGGAGCGGTGATGTTGTTAAGGGTTCTTAAACCACGACGGGCGACTCTGTCGCCGATGAGTGGGCTCCGAGAGAAGCTCAAGCGTTGGTGGATGATAATGACAGACGACGAACAGCGAGATATCTTTATCCGTGGCGCCACGATCGCCGTGTGCGCCGTGGCTGCGACTGTTACCTTGCCAATGGTCGGCCAGATCCAGGCAGAGAAGCGTGCAGACGCCGATTTCCGTGAGCAGGCCGTCCGGCTTGCCAGCATGGAAGACGGTGGTGTCACCGTCCGTTCAGCGGCCTACACGCCAGCGCTGCTCGATACGCCATGGATGCGTACCGTCGAATATACGCTCGAGCGCGACACCGGTTCTTCGATGAGCCGCTATGCGATGCGCGACCGCGATGGCGCGGCGCTCAATTCGCTGGTCAGCTTCCGCCCCGAACATATCAAGCGCGCCGAGACGATCAGCGCGGAACAGAAGTGCATGGCGCAGGCCGTGTACTACGAGTCAGCGCACGAGCCGCTCGATGGCCAGATGGCCGTTGCCGAGGTCATCGCCAATCGCATGGCCGACCATCGCTATCCGGACAGCGCATGTGGCGTGGTGTTCCAGGGCGCGACGCGCACGACCGGTTGCCAGTTCACGTTCACCTGCGACGGCGCTCTTAAAACGCCGCCGATGGGTCGCAACTGGGAGCGCGCCAAGACGATCGCTGCCCACGTGCTGATGAATCTGAGCGACGACAAGACGGGTGGTGCCACGCACTATCACGCGACCTATGTCGACCCGATCTGGAGCGCCGGCCTGATCAAGACCGACAAGATTGGCATGCATGTGTTCTATCGCTTCCCGCGCGGTTCCGAATGGGCCAGCGTGCGGCAAGACTTCACCACCAAGCGTACAAAGGCCCAATATGCCTCGCTGGACAAAGAAGAAACGATCACGCCGGTTGACGGCGCAGCGACCTCCCACATCCAGCTGGTTGAAGCGCCGACGATTGCACCAGCCTCGGTGACGACGTCCGACCGTACGATCACCAATGGCGCACCGCGCCTGACAACGATCCGTTCGGTTGACTATGAAGAACCGCAGCTGAAAACGTCGGGCAATGCCGACACGGTTGCCGCCTACATGGCCAAGCAAACCGGCATCGAAGTCGCGAGCAATGACGTCGATCTGAGCGTTCTGCGCTAGGTCAGCATGTCTTCAGGCAAAATATTCGAGACCGTCGATGCTTGCATCGACGGTCTTTTTGCATCTGAAGATACCGTGCTTGAATCCATTCGTGATCGTGCCCGCGAGGCCGGACTGCCCGAGATCGAAGTCTCGTCAGGGCAGGGTAAGTTCCTTTACCTGATGGCCAGGATGACAGGGGCAGAGCGGATGCTGGAGATTGGGACGCTCGGCCGGTATTCGACTGTATGGATGGCCCTTGCGTTGCCTGACGGCGCAACGATGACCACGCTGGAACTCGACGCCGCGCATGCCGCTTTGGCGCGAGAGACGTTTTGCGATGCGGGACTGGGCGGCATGTTTACCGTCATCGAGGGACCGGCGCTGGCGAGTCTGGCGCAATTGGGTGGGCTATTCGATCTCGTCTTCCTTGATACCAACAAGGATGACTATCCGGCCTGCCTCGACCATGTGGTGCGCCTGTTGCGGCCTGGCGGCGTGCTGCTGGCGGACAATGTCATTCGCAAGGGCGCTGTCATGGATCCGCCTGATGGGGATCCGATGGCGCGGGGGGCGGCTGACTTCAATCGCCTGCTGGCGGGGCACCCGGAATTCGAGTCGATCATCCTGCAGTAAGTCGGACGCAAGGGTCATGACAGACTGGCCGTCGCGCGAAAACGGGACTAGGCGCGCGGGGGAACTTGCGACTTGACGCGTTTGCGGATGGCGCCCGGCAGCCAGCGGGTCATGAATCGGGCGCGTTCGGCATCCTTGCCGACCATGTAATGGACGTCCTTGCCATGCGC
>Ga0105054_10003956_pt1 | contig 22492 bp, 18 predicted proteins | sample BON02_FD_78091 | JGI IMG/M metagenome (GOLD analysis project Ga0105054, IMG submission 78091) | Freshwater microbial communities from Lake Bonney liftoff mats and glacier meltwater in Antarctica - BON-02 (megahit assembly) | ecosystem: Environmental > Aquatic > Freshwater > Ice > Glacier...
AGCGGGATCACTGCGCTCTTCACGTGTCATGCGATGGTTCATATTGGGAGACCTACCAGCCCGCATCGACTCGAGGTTCATCGAAATACGTATCCGTTGAATAGCCCTTCGAAAAACGGATAGGTCCCCTTCGTTTTAGAGACTTCCCTGGTGGTGCTCTGTTTTCATATTATAGTGTAACGAGCTGTTAAGTGATTGGATTAGCTACTGCTCCTCAGTATTGTGACACTACCATGGCCGATGATTTAATAGCGTTGTTTGGAAAAATCACCACAACGGACCACGAACAACTCACTGGTCAGTTTTCTCGCGTGTTACAGGTGCCAGAACAAATAGCAACGTTTTTCCTTGAAGCTTCTAATTGGAATGTAGAAATGGCCGTGCACAACTATCTCGCTGCTCATCAACGAGGTGGTCAATCGCTCATGCCCTTGACATCGCCACCGATGGCTGCTTTCATCGGAGATTTAACACCGTGGCAGACGCAGCCTTTCCTTCCAGGTACTCGTCTCCCAGTCAGATTGCGATTTATGAACAATGGAACTGCCCCATGGCCAATGGACACGCATTTGACTTTCGTGTAAGTATCGTTTGAATTCAAATTCAAGATTAGGCGTATTGACTCCAATGTAGGGACGGGGATCGTATGGATGGAAAGCAGGGGATTCCTGTGTCCGCTAGTGCTGGTGAAACAATAGAAATTTTGTTAATTTTGATATCTCCATTAACGGAAGGTACCGCTATGGGAAGTTGGAGATTGGCGTGTGGTCAAGGTTATTTTGGAGACACGATCTATCTGATCATCACCTCATCATTGAACGCAATCCCTGTTGAATTTCCTGAGTTCCAAGGGATTAATACTCCTGATTTAGCTGCTTTGAATTTGTCTTCAGTTCGGGGTCCGCATCCTCATGAATTTGGATCGCCTACTTTTGGAGATGGTGATAATGAAATGGCAGATGACGAACTCTAGAAACTGATTGAGAAATAGCAGAGTTTGAATTTTTCAATATCACTGTTTGAGATTTAGCTCATCGTGTAAAAATGAATCTTTATATTCCTGTTGAGATGTTTCAATTGCATTAATTTTTAAATGGTGATGAACTGTCTAGTAAAGTAGAATTTAACCATCGAGTACGACAGGAATCCAACCGGTCCAAACATGAGTGTGAGAAATAAACACGGAACCACCATCAAGTGAGGAATCTTCCCTCCTGATTGATTCGCATCTCGGGTGATGAACGCGCCCATTGCCAGATCGAAACAAAGGTAATGAATCCAACAGGCATTAAGAACATAGTCATCTCCCTTTCTGAATATATTCAGTACGCCTTTCAGTGTCGAAAAATTGGAACCTGGAATATCAGAGGAGCCCTTTAGCAGGGAAAGGGCATAGCACAGTGCATTGATGGTGAGAGACGCGCGAACTGCAGTGGAGGTATGAGCATGTGCGGGGAACAGGGCCAATGCAATCCAACTGGGAAGTACAGATTTGTTAGCGACACTGAATAAAATATCGGTACTCATTTCAATTTGATTTACCGTCGAAGGTAGGAATCAAAAAACACCAGGTGATTTTAGGTGAACCTGGTTCGAAAATAATTAGCATTTGACAAACGGTGCACTTTATATTGATATCAAGCGAATGGATTCCTATGGTACCCAGATCGAAGGCATCTTGAGTGCTGCCATTGCAAATGAGTTAATCACAGATGAATGCCCAGTAGCAATGTTCAGTAAGTATATCAACTATTCTATGCATATGGAACATTGACCTTGTTTGCTCAGTGGACTTGTCGAGAGTTGAGGAGAGGGTGGAAGAATTGCACCGCGCATTCCCTTCTTCTTGGTGTCATGCATTTGCTGTGAAAGCCAATCCTTTAAAAGAGGTGATGAAAATCATGAAGGAAAAAGGATCTGGTGCAGAATGTGCCTCAATAGTTGAAGTGGAACATGCTATACGACTCGGTTTTGACACGGAGAAGATAATATTCGACTCCCCTTGCAAGACAAATAGAGATATTATTCGCTGCTTGGAACTTGGTGTGCTGATGAACTTAGACTCTCTCAATGAACTTGCACGGGTTGCTGGAATTATGGAGCGATATCCCCAGTTTGCTTCTGGAGCTAGAATTGGCCTGCGAGTGAATCCTCAAATAGGTCCTGGAACCATAGAATGTACTTCTACTGCTACTGTCAGCTCCAAGTTTGGTATTGGTATCAAAGATTCTTATGCGGAAATCAAGCAGGCGTTTAGTGACTACCCATTTATCACTGGACTTCATAGTCATATCGGGAGCCAAGGATGTCCTATGAGCATGCTGGTGGAAGGAACATTGTCCCTTGTTGAACTTGCTCAATCAGTTGGAGCACAATGGTTAGATATAGGTGGAGGTCTCAGCACCTCTTACGATGGAGTAGATGAGCTACATTCGTTTTCGGAATACGCAAGTGTCCTCAAGGAAAAAGCTCCTATTCTCTTTGAAGGGAAATTCAAGATATACACCGAAGTAAGTTCGTTTGAATTTTTTTATCGGCTTTTCACCTTTCTGCTAGTTTGGTCGTGCTATGGTTCAAAAATATGGCTGGATCGTGTCGAAAGTAGAAGAAACGAAAACGAGTGGTGGTGTAGATATTGCAGTGTGTCATATTGGCTCGAATTTATTGCTAAGGACTTGTTACCTCCCTGACATGTGGCCTCATTATATCACCATTCACAATCCCACTGGTGACTATGTAACCTCTCAAGACACCGTCAGTTATGATATCGCCGGGCCTTTGTGCTTCAGCGCCGATATTATTGCCCATAATCGCAAATTACCGCGCATTCAGCGAGGATATTATTTGGTGGTTCATGATGCAGGAGGATATACGTTGTCCATGTATTCAAGGTATAACAGCCGACCAGCACCTCCAGTATTTGGATACAACAAGCAAAGCGAAATTTCTTTGTTGAAACCTGGTGAAAGTGTTGAGGATGTGCTTCAATTTTGGGGATAGTTGTTTGCTCTCCATGATTCAACTTGTTTATGCTATATGGGTATATCCCCAGGCAACCCCTAGTCCCATAAATTTTAATTTTTATTGGACTCGAATTTGGATTTGACAGATCTCGATCAATTCTACGAGTTAAACCGTAACCATTGAAACGGAAGCAGGCCTATTAAGAATATTTTATACATTGACGTCCCTTTTTCTGCATCTCTAAAGTAATCTCGCATACCTAGCAAAAATATCTGCAATGGCATCCTAGTATCCATACCCCATCCAGCACCAATGTCAAAAATGAAAGGGATCAAAAACCACGCATCCATTGTGTGTAGACCCCCTCATTGCTGTATATCCGTTGAGCGAGTCTTAGTACATCCTAGTAGAAAATTCTAATACGAAGAATCAAATAAGAGTCTCGCGACACAACTGAAGGAATGGTGGAAGAGCCTCAGAAAGAGATTGATGAAAATCTCGAGGAGAATAATGAACTCAAGAAACTTAATCTCTTAGGTAGTTTGGTACCAGCTAGACTGATAGAATACCACTTGGTGAAACATCAGGATGTCTCGTTGCACGCTTTTAAAGAAGAATACGAAGTCGCCGTCTTATTTGCCGATATTTCAGGATTTTCGAACCTAGCCGAGAAACTTACTAAGGAATTAGCGAATGCTGCGAATGCGGCTGAGAACTTATCGAGTTATATTGGACAAAGTTTAGAATTGATGGTACAAGCTGTTTGTTCTAAAGGAGGTGACGTAATAAAATTCGCAGGTGATGCTATCCTTGCGATATTTCCTACTTCTAAGTTCAATAACAGTCTAGAGCAAGCCACATTGTGCTGTACCCAGGTAGCTCTCCGATTGCTAGAATTGGAACTGAGAGCTGGCGGGGTTCAACTCTCGGTTCATTGTGGAGTAGGAGCTGGTTCAGTGATTGCATACCATGTAGGTGGATTGCATGGAAGATGGGAGTATGTTATTACAGGCGATCCCGTTGACCAAATAGGATCTGCAGAACCCGAAGCAGAAGCAGGAGAGATCGTGATTGCTGAACGAGCGTATAAGCTAGTTGCTTCCTCGTGTGTTGGTGTACAATTGCCTAGTGGAAACTTTAGAGTAGAACGCTTACGTGATATTCCACAATCTCTTGACCAGCCATTGATATTTTCTTCGTTCGTGTCACTTTCTGAAAACACAGACCTACACAGGTTGCAAACGGTGCTGAGAAGTTATGTACCAAGACCTGTGCTACAAGCCATTGATTCTGGGCAGAGTTTATGGTTTTCAGAGCTTCGCATTTGCTCCACGCTTTTTTGTAGATTGAAAGGATTAGTTTTTGACTCTGAAGAAAGTCTTCCAGTGATTCAGAAAGCGGTATTAACAGTTCAAGAGCAGATTTATGCATATGAAGGCACGCTATGCAGGTTTATTGTGGATGATAAAGGTGCAGGATTGTTATTAGCCTTTGGGCTTCCTCCCTATATGCATGAGAATGATCCGTTGAGAGCTACTAAAAGCGCGTTGGAAATCCATAGAAGTATCCAGGCACTTTCTCGGGAAGAAAATACACCGCAATTGACGGCTTCAATAGGTGTTACGAGTGGTCGCGTGTTTTGCGGGACTAGCGGAGGTTCTATTCGATGTGAATATACTTTGCACGGTACATTAGTTAATCTCGCTGCCAGATTCATGGTTGCCGCCGATGATGGGGTTTTATGCGGTGAAGCTACTTATTTAAAGGCGAAAGATTTAGTTGCATTTGAACCGCCACTCACTTTGAAGGTAAAAGGTAAAGAGGAGTTCGTGAAAGCTTATCGGCCGATTGAATCAATAGGTCGAGCGGCGTTTGCAGAAACCCCCAAACAACCGTTGATCGGAAGGAAAGAAGAGTGCCAAGTGATTCGCGGTATGCTCGATCATTTAATGAAAACAGAAGGAGAGTCAAACTCCATAGTCATATTCAATGGTGAAGCAGGTATTGGCAAATCGAAAATGATGCAATATGTTCACGCGAAAGCCACCAAATCAAATATAAACGTAGTTATGGGAGCAGGGGTAGATACCGAGAAACACAGCCCTCTATTTGTATTCAGATCTATTTTACAGCAACTCTTGGAAATCACCTATCAAAAGTCAATCTCTGCGAAGTTTCGGCTGTGGCTATTAGATACCAGCAGGCAAAAGCACTCAAAGTTATATTATAGTGATGAATTAAACGATTCGTTTTATTCGCGATTAGATGCACTAATTGAAATAGAAGAGAAGAAAGTGGAACAATATGTTGCATTGCAATTCCTTGGCATTTCATCAGATGATGCCGAAGCGGTGGTGGAAAAACGGCAGAAAGCTCATGATAGTAAAGCCCATTCAAAAAGTCGCCGTCATTATTCTGCTCCGCCTTACGAGCGGCTTTCTAACCATTTACTAATCGAGATACTAAAAAGCATGATTCCTGTGACAGGAAAAGGCTGCCAGCTGAAGGAAATGTACCCTCTCTTAGTGAACCTACTGCCCAAGATTCTCTCTGATGTGAAAGACAATGAAACCACAGCCAAAATGAAGAAGGAACTGCGCGCAGAGAATCTCATGAAGTTGGTGCAGCATATAGTCTCCCATTTCGTAGAGTCCTTAAGCGAATTCACCAAAATCAACCAGATATCCGAAGACAATCTGAGCAGTATCCATAAAGCGCATTCTCTAATTGGAGAAGAAGTTACTAGTAGTGTTGCAGCTGCAAAATCGCCATCAAAAATCATAACGGGCAAATCACAATTGGCAAGAAAAGCCTCGAGGAACATCTTGGACATTAAATCGTTGAAAAGTCCACCAAAATCTCCAACCAAGGATCAAGTACAACCTGAGTTATATGAATTCAAAACTCGGCGGGAGTCAATTCTCGATCATTCCAAGCCGGAGAAGTGCATCTTGATTTTAGAAGATTTGCATGCTATGGATCCCAGCGCACTTTATTTATTGTCGCAAATTGCATCTTCCGTTCGACCTCTAGCTATCTTTGCTTCGTCAAGAACGGTTGCACACAAGGTGGGTGTTGAGATTGGTTTTATGGATAACTCCCCAACAGTCATAACTTTAGGAAATCTGACGCGGGAAGAGGTGAGGAAAGGCATGTGTTCTTGGTTGGGTGTCAAGGAGATACCAGACAAAGCTCTCATCGCAGTCATGGAGAAGTCCAATGGACATCCTTTGTTCAGCTATGAGCTTGCCAAGCTGATGCAGCAGGAGGGTTTCTTGGTAATCGAAAAAGGTATTTGCAAACTTACAAGCAAAGCTGAAGCTGGAATTGGACTTCCCGATTCGGTGTCAGCACTCATGACGACGAAACTAGATCGAGTTCCCCCAAGTCAACAACTTATTTTGAAAGTAGCTGCAGTTATAGGCATTAAATTTCGAAAGAATGAGTTACTAGCGTTGTTACCAAAAGGGACGATGAATGATGATATCGAGGAAGAAAGTCGAGGGTTAAAAGAAGACATTATAGAATTGGTGGATTCAGGACTGTTGGTTCAAGATGCATATACCAAATACCACTACAAGTTCACCAATGCGATGCTATGTGAAAGTGCATATAATCTACTGTTGTTTCAAACTCGTAAAGATCTACACAAGAAGCTGGCCGAATTTCATGAAGATAGAAACAAAGAATATCTCGAGCCAGTCTATTCGCTTCTGGCCACCAACTACTTCTTGGCTGAAGTGAACGATAAAGCAGTGCACTATTCTGAATTGGCCGGCAATGACGCTCTGGATCTGCATGGAATGCAACAAGTGCTTATTTGTTTCTCCAGGTTGATAGACCTCGATAAGCGATATCCAGTAGTTACAGTTCATATACCTTTGGTTCGCAAAGTTGGATGGAATCGCAAAATAGGAGAAGCTCTTTTTCACATGGGCAAACCGAAAGAAGCACAAAGTTTTTTCTGTGATGCGCTAGTCATGGCAAATTTAAGACCCGAGGAGATAGATTCATCATCAGCAGGATGTTTCAGTATCTTGAGAAAGCCGGCACCAATGCGACTGGTTCGAAACATGCCCAGTTTTAAATCGCTGGTAGAGAAAGGAGACGTGGAGATGCTTCTGGAGGCGGCAAGTGCATATGAGCTTCTAGGAAAGATCAACAACGACAGACAGAGTGCAGCGGCACTTGAGTACCGGTTGAATGCTCTCGATATAGCTGTTGCAGCCGATGAATACATGTCCAAAACACAAGGAGATAGATACGAAGCCCCATCCGAGCTTGCTAGAAGCTATGCATTTACGGCTGTGTTTTATGTCGGTATCAAATCCAAGCAAGCTCGAACTCTGAGTCTTGCAAAAAGTTATATTGAAACAGCCGCTAATGTTGTTGATAACGTCAAGGATTCTGAAACGCAAGCTTTGGTGCATTTCAAATACTCTGAATTTTCTACGATGATTGGAGATCTTAAAGCAGCAGGTGATGGTTTACGCAAGGCATCCTGGGTGTCGCAGTTTTTAAACTTCGAAAGAATGAATTTGGAATGTCAAGAATTAGCAGTGGCAGTTTTGACTTTCGAAGGCAACTTATTGAAGGCCAAACAAACAGTGATGCAGGCGGTGGAGAAGATGAATGAACATAGTCCGAGTTACACCATTCTTGCTCTAGGTGCGAGAGTGGCTATCTTCCTGAACGATTACGACTTTGCTGAGTCTGCTCTAGAAAAGATTGGGAGACTCGAGAAAGGTTCCTTCGCTAAAAGTCCCTCCGAAAGTGCTTTGAAGATTATGGCAACCGAAATACCCGAGACAATGATGGCAATGTCGCTGTTGCTCACCCGGAAGTATTCCATGCAAGGACTGGCTCTCGCATCAGCTATCCGAGGCGCGGAGCTATTGAAGAAGGTAGATATTTCTGCACTTCCAATTTCAATGTTCCACACTCTTGTGTTCCTTTTAACTGCATTTTACGAAAGCATTGGGGACGTGCCTCTTCACCATAAACGAAAGCAAAACCAAGAGAAATGGGCTTCGTCCTCAGGAAGATTGAAAAGCTTTTCCCAAGTACGACCATATGAAGAAGCCACAACCTCGCTTGTTTTGTCAACTTCTAAATCGGTCAGGAAAAATGCACAGAAATTGATACTTTTCGTCATTGGAGTTATGAAGCAATATGCTTCGGTATATCAACCTTGCATGCCACATTGCAACTATAGTCTCGCAATGTACAAGAAAATGATCACGGGTCGACCGAATCTTGGTTTGTTTAATACAGCTGCAATGCAAGCAGCAGAGTCCAAGACGAAATATGTGGAGGCTTTGAGTCTTTTTGAAATGGCCAAGATCAACAATCAGTACGTCATTAAAGCAGAAGAAGCGTTTCATGCTTGTGTTGGAAAGCCAAACAATTCCTCGAATACGCCTCAAGCATACGAAATGGCGGTTCTCTCATTAATTCCTAAAAACATCGGGTAGTAGTAGCAGTCACACAGAAGTCCATTAAACCAGCTCCGAGTAACTGAACGGCAATCTTTTCGTGATCCGAATTGCTGCTTCCGATATTAAGTATTTAAGTTCGTTAACCTGTTATTATTATAAATCGTTCAACGATATCCATGTCAATGCGAGGGTCATAATCAATTTACGCCAGGAATTGAATAACAAGAATTCCATGATCTCTCACAAGGTTAAAGCGTTCCTGCTGGATACCATCACGCCACTGTGGTAAAAAAAATTAAATTTTTGGTGTTGTTGTTCGATGACAGGTTTCGCACTAAGATCCAAATTGCTGGTTCCAACTTTAAGGGAGCCACCCTCAGGAGCTCATTGCATAAGCCACATACTGCTATCACGTGCAGGATTCATCAGGCAGTCTGCTGCAGGTATCCACCCTATCATGCCACTCGGCGAGCGAGTGATTCAGAAACTCGAAAACCTAATAGATACTGAGCTTCAATCAAAGCCTCTATATGCGAATAAAATTAGGCTTCCTCTGCTGACCAGCGCCGACCTTTGGCATAAGAGTGGAAGGTACTTTGGAGCCGGCGATGAACTTATGAGGCTGTTCGATCGAAAAGGGAAAGAATTCGTTCTTGGACCAACGCATGAAGAGACAATAACTCATTTGGTTGCCTCTTTAGGTGCTCGTAATTCGAAAGACCTTCCTCTCAACTTGTACCAAACTACTTCTAAATACAGAGACGAATTGCGGCCTCGTTTCGGTTTATTACGCGGAAGGGAGTTCTTAATGAAGGATATGTACTCCTTCCACGAGACCATTGCATGTGCACACACAACCTACAGCCAAGTATGTGGTGCCTATGAAAACATATTAACTGCCTTGGGACTGCCGTTCTTTAAAGTGGATGCGGATGCTGGGAACATGGGAGGCACTTTGACACATGAATATCAGGTGCTTGCGGATATCGGAGAGGATGATGTAGTTCATTGTCCTTCATGCGGTCATTCTTCTAATCTTGAATTGCTTCCTGAGCACTCACAACCTGACCCCATTTGCAACAGGGAAGACATCGAGACTGGCCAGCCTTGTATAGGCTCGTTGCAACTTCGTAAAGGAATCGAAGTGGCACAGGCCTTTTTACTGGGGTCAAAATACTCACAAGTGTTTAATGCCAAGGGTGGTGTACCTCTTGTGGACTTGCAGATGGGATGCTACGGCATCGGTGTCTCTCGACTGCTTGCTGCGTGCGTTGAAGTCGACTCAGGGCACGATGCCCATGGTATTATTTGGCCCAAAATCATTGCTCCTTATCAAGCTGTTGTGATTAGCGCTCCTGGAAATGCCATTGCAAGAGCTCTGTATAGTGGGAATGCTGAGGAGTTTTCAGGGCTGTTGGGGCAGAGCTATCAAAGTGGTTGTGAGGTTTTGCTGGACGACCGGACCAAAGATTCGTTTGGAGTCAAGCTGTTGGAGGCCAATCTTATTGGTGTGCCGTATATTGTAGTGGTAGGGAAAACATACGAAGAAGGACTGGTAGAGTTGATCATCAGAAAAACTGGGATTTCGCAAATCTTGCCGAAAGAAGAAGCCATACGCCAAATTATTGGTTTATAATTTATTGTTCCTTTTTAATAATGTTGAAAAAATGGATTGACGAATATGGCTCATGGATTTCTCCGAATTTAGATACAAATGTGTGCTGTGTCCGCCAACTTGTGAGGAGCAATTTATGTTGATAACTTTCCCATCCAACTCTCCAGTAGCCCCTAAAATACCCATAGGATTGGTTCCAGCAACTGGCCTGAAATTTAAAATGCCTGGTAACAATTCAACAAATGGAAACATCTGTTTCAGTATCGTATCGCGACTGCTATAAAGAACTTTTATGTTAGATGCGCGAATGCCGCTTGCAGGAAATTGTCCAGATTCGCTCAAACTATCAGCTGCCACTGCAGCACCCAGCAACACCAGAGTCTCGATTCGTAATGAACCATGCAATGCATGTAAGCATACGCGAGCTCCCATGGAATGACCCAATAATACGATTTTATTCCCGCGACTTCCAAATAACTGAATAGCATGGCGCAATTTCTTCGCGGCATACTCTGCGAAAACTCGAGCTCGGAAGTAACTTAAACTATTGGAAGGCCAAACAAACCCAACTCTTACAATTTGATTGTCGACTATTTCGTTTCTGTTCAAATGGTCCAAATAGGATAAAATTCGACTATACGACTCACTGAACCCATGAACGAAGAGAACAACAGTTTTATTTTCTGGAATGCCAGTAAAATCCATTGAGAGATCGCGACCTATCTCCCATGCATGGGGTATCCTTGGTATTCGAGGAGAGGCATTATTGCTATTAAAAACTGTCGTTTTAGAAGTATCTTTAGTTCGCACTTCATGAGTGCACAAGGCGCAATGCCATTCATCATCAATCAACGGACACTTTTCACCTTTAATGCAAAAATTTCTAATGTCGGGTTGGAAGATTAAAACTCGTTTACTAAACTCGTCTAATGATCTTCGACTTCTACAAGAAACAATCCAACAGCTCTGACTATACATCATGATACGAAATTACGAATTGATTGAGAAAAAAAGGTAGGACTCGTAAGGAAAGTCCCCCGTACTAAAGTACACACATTACCAACTACGGACACACCCTTTCGTTATCTTCAAACCTATGCCTGCATTCAATGCCAACACCAGTACCTGGTTCAACTTTTGGAGAGAGCAGGTAACCAGGCCGCTTGAGTTAACAACGATGTTTGATATCGTTTCGTTGTCCAACATTAACGTCTTCAAAGGAACTTTCATGTGCAAGTATCAATTGAGTGTACTTTTAAAGAAGGATCTTTTGTACTCTAAAAAAATGCCACGGGTAGAGAGACACGATGGAACAGGTATTGTTCAAACTTCAAGTGGTGTCGAAGTTGAGGAATGGTTTCCAAAATTAATTTTCTCTGGCAATGTGAACACGTTGAACAAATGGGTAGAAGATCGAGGCGACCATCTTCGGTATATGTACTCAATCCAAGGTGTATTCCCAATGAAATCAAGTGCCTTCTACTACCCTTTCGATTCACATGCACTGCCATTGAGCGTCACCAGTGATTGGGACAACTCCAAATTGGAACTCATTCCAGATTCGAAAACTGCGAGATTGAGGATCGAAAATCTTCGCGCAACTTTGAAATCAGAATTTCAACTTGCGTCGAGTGCGACGGTGCATGCAACAACAGAGTTAGGAAGTGGTGACTGTGAGTATTCGCATCTCGATGCGTATCTACTTGTTCGAAGAAAAGCGTGGTCGCATATCTTTTCTGATATTGCGCGGCCTCTGATTTTGATGATTTTGTCATGGGCTTCGTTTTACACCATCGAGGACAACTATGCAAGAGTTAATTTCAACGTGTCCATATTGCTTGCGGCAAGTTTGGCATTGTCAGGAATTCAGTCTGCGGTGACTGTCTTGACCATGTTGTCGATCGGCATGTTCATGACCATTGCAATCACTACTGGATGCGCAATATCCATCCAGTTGGAGGTTAGTCAAGACGAGGAATTTTTTAAGATATTTGTCGGTATTTTAAATGGAGTTGCGGTACTCGGATTTGTCCTGGTCATGATTTTCGTAGTTTATATCAAAACTACTTTTGGTAAACTGCTAAAAACTTTAAATCCTGGAAAACCTATTGCGAGAGTCATGGAAGCGGTTTCCTTTCGAAAAGGTGACCCTGACGCTTGATAAATTTTTATAAAAAGCAAAATTTTCAACATCCGATTTTGCAAATGTCGCATTTCTTATTACATAAATCGGGACTCCACTTTTCTCCAAAATACTCCATGAATATTTTCCTCCTGCAATATGTTTTGTTCTTGCAATAGGATTCCATGATTTCCAACTGAACTACCGATTTTTCTTTTTGAGCCGGTGATTTCCCATGCATTCTTAATATGGCTTTAACCCTAGCCACGTCTTTAGTGCCATAGTAGATAATGCAACTGGCAGGCTTTCCGTCTCTGCCGGCTCTTCCCGACTCTTGAAAATAACCTTCTAAAGACTTTGCCAGATGGAAATGCACCACGAACCTCACATTGGATTTGTCTATGCCCATCCCGTACGCTATTGTTGCGCACACAACTTTAATCTTACCGTCACTCCAAGCCAGCTGCACTAACTTGCGTTCTTCGAGTGACATACCAGCGTTGTAGAAGTCAGAGGAGATTCCTTTGTGCGTTAAAAAAGTCGCTATCTTCTTCGAATCATCCTGGGTGAGGCAATATACAATTCCAGAAAAACAAGGATCTCCAGCTTGGATTTTTAAAATATAACGCAGTAGCATTTCGGCGCCATGCTCTTCGTTCTCTTTTACTAGCACTTTATACACGAGGTTCCTTCTATTCGTGCTCACGGACACCACCTGGCAACCAGTCATTCGAAGATTTCTTCTGATATCCTCCTGTGTTTTTAAATTGGCGGTGGCAGTGAGAGCCATGAACGGAACACTTGGAACCAAATCCCGCAGGTCGCCAAGTGATCGGTAATCAGGACGGAAATCATGGCCCCAAGTGGACACACAATGGCATTCATCGACAGCAATACGAGCCACCAAATGACGCTGGTGTAAACAAACAAGAGCATCTCTTAAACGCATGTTGCTGGCAAGCTGCTCGGGGGTCACGAAGACAAGCTTGCATGAAGGCAACGGCATCGACAGCTCCCTGTAAATTGAAGTCAGGGTCGAGGGAGTTTGCTGTGAACTTATAAAACAGGAGGGAATGCCTAGTGCTAGCAGAGAAGTTACTTGGTCCTGTATCAGGGATAAAAGTGGCGAAACCACGAACGTTACCCCTTTGCTCATCACAGCAGGTAGTTGGTAGCACAATGACTTACCAGAACCAGTGGGAAATAATACAAGAACATCCGAGCCTTTTGATGCAATTTCAATGACGTGCAGCTGTTTTTCTCGGAAGGAAGTGTTATTGAAAATAAGTTGGTTCACTTCATTTGCTAGCTCGATGTCGAATCTTGAATGATGCGCCGACATTTCAGACACAATCGTGCGACGTTCTTCGTCAAGTGCATTGAGTCTATCTTGAAGCGAATTCGATGAAGAAATTTGGCGCTTTCTGTGATACTGCCCGTGGTCGTCCTCTGCAATTCGCTTCATCTTTTCAAAAAGCTCTGAGGAAAAAAAAAAAAATGGCAGGATTCCAAATCAGATGCAACGAATAATTATCATTTCTTATTAGGTTGGCAAAACTCCAGATTTTCTGTGCACTCCTAGAGCTCTAATATTAATTCAAATATAAAATACTTGATGATCATCCTATCCATTCTGTTGGTTGTCAATGAAGTTGCTCAATCCAGTGACATCAATTGCCATCTTGTATCGCAACACGACGGCAGAAAACATTCCTGCAATTTTACTTAACGTTTGCCGCAACACTGGGAAACTCCAATGAACAACACTGGGAAACACCAATCAACACTCAATATAATCACTCAAAGTGAAAACAAATCCGAAATAATCACGGAAACAATGCGACAAACATATTCTTCCGATCAAAACTGCCGTGGAGAGACCACTTCTGTTGAAACCCGCCACACATGCGATAGCACTGAGGTCGAATCATGCTCGTTCGTTAAAAGTCATAGCTTTGAAAATATACTAGTCAGTGTACTATTCGATCTGTGATTGGTATGGAACAGCAACTGGGAGTTTGAAGCTAACGGAGGAATTCTGTTGTATGAGTCCAGAGCCTGCATGGGCATGTCGGCAGCTGCAAGTTGTTTGACCTCTCAACTAGGAAGAGATACGTATTTCGTGAAACCTTATGAATTCTTTCAAATCGCCTCCACGAAAAAAACGTTGACTTACCGAAGCCTTTCGTTCTATTCAGATTCCAACTATTCCAAGAGTGGAAACCCTTTTTAATCCAGCTGTTTAACAGCTGCTTTCTGCTACTTGGAAGTTCAGGTCTTAGAATTTCAGAGGGGTATATCACGAGATCATCGCGACTATCTCTGTATGCGGATGACGTTTGTGCCAATTCTACTTCTACTTCCAGAGAATACAATGACCCTGTAAACAAATGCAGCAACCTGGCAGGAACTTCTGAATTTCAATGAAGAACCAGATATCTTTAATGTGACTGCAATGCTACTGGTCGAAAGCACCGTCAACGAGACATGCTCGCTCACTAGTGCAGATATTCTTGCGAGCTCCGCGCATTCAATCTTCTCATTCTTGCTTTTTGAACCACCTATTTGCGCAGGTGGTAAGAACGCTTCGCTTTTTGTATCGGGATATGAGTTCAGTGTTTTCAACACCTCTGACACTTGCGAAGAGATTCCTTTGTTCACAGTCCAATGTGCTCTTTCCAGCACAGTTGATCCTGCCATTGGAACGGAGTTCTACTACTTGGTAATGAGGGCTGAAGAATTCTTTGGTGTTTCACCTGCGACATACCAGCCTACGAAGATGCCTACGAAGATACCTTCTACTACTGCAGCACCTACCAATATTGGATGGAAGATTTCTTGCCAAATAACTCTCCTTGCTCTCCTATCGCTACTTGAGTAGATAAATAGATATTGAATAACTTTTCCTAGATATTTCAAAAGACATTATCTTGTTATATAAATGGATTTGTTGATTTGGGTTTGATCGCCTGTTTAGCTTCATCTCCGAAAGGGTTCTTTTCCTTCACAATCTTTTTCGACACGTGCTCCGTCGTTTTAGTAGTAGTCGTTTGGATATTCCCTTTTTTCAATAGTTGGTCCGTCGTTTTAGTAGTAGTCGTTTGGATATTCCCTTGTCTACTACTTGGTTCTATTTGATTTTCAAACAAGCACTTTGAGAAATACTCGGCTACCGTTCCAAATCCATCATGAGAAATTTCAAGCTGATTGAAAAACTCCTCGTCAACGTTCTTGGCGTTTTGTTCTAACTTTTCCATGATGTCCGAAACTGAATGTTGCTCGGCGGCGCACTTGGGATCTTCCAAGAGCTTTGAATGTGGGGCGACCCCCTTTGTATTAGCAGTGGCTGCTGCTGCTGCATCGGCCGCCGCGCCTCCACCTGGAAGACTACTGAGGTTGTATGAGTTACCGGATAAGAAATGAACTGTCGGTAATTCCAAAGGTCCTCCAGTCAAATTACATTTGGTGCTAGTGAATACTTTCGGACGCGAGCGCAGCTCTTTTATTTCGGATTTCATTTTATCCGTGTCGATCTTCAGATGCGAAATAGCATTATTATGGTCATCGATCATTTTCTGCGAACTGCCTAATTGCCCTAAGATATATGGACGTATAGTGCTCAGAGAAAGCACTGGATTTTTCGCGAGCATTTCAATCACAAGCAATGCGGGGAGGATTTGATTTCGATCGATGTGATGCAACACTTCCTGAACCTCCTGTTCCACGTCTGTTTTTTGCTCTGCTAGATACATGAGAACCTGCACCCAAAGGTTGCTATCTTTGGATCCATACATCCTGCATTTGGCTAGGACGGACACATTGTCGCCTTGCTCCATATAGTGTCGTATCAGCATGTGGTACATTTGTAATCGTTCATAGAGAAACAATTGGCCTTTGATGAAACCGGAACTTTGAACCAATACAAGCACCTGATTGGCATCATAACATGCTTCAGGGTTTCGAAGAATGCTCATTACTTCAGCAGACGCAGAAGGATCAGACTTCGCGAATCCAACCATCAATTCCAGATATGTATTCCACAACAATGGTGTAGCAATGAGTCCATTCTTGTAATTCACAATGGATCTCAGAAACTCGACAAGATACTTCGGATGGTCAACAAACAGATGAATAAATTCTTCCGGCTTTCCCATTGTTTGCCACTTCTCAACATCACAACAAATACTAATAAGAAGCTCGTTTGTTTTCTCACTTCGCTTGTTCAAAAGTAACTTGACATACCGCTGTACATACTCGGCAGCAAAAGTACCCGACAAAGTATATAGGTACTCCAGACCCTCATCATATTGTTCCAGGTCCTCCACAGTCATCTCCAAGTATAAACCGTGCTTGCTGTGATACTTGGCAAGTGTTAGTGCCTGGTAGTAATACCGAGCTGATTTAAGAACAGTGACTGCTGCTTCAACATCTATACTGCTCTCACCCTTACATTTCGCTACGAATTCTTCCAGCCTAGATTCACTTTTCTGTTTTGTGTAGCAGTTCAATAGCAAAGTAGTATGCTCCCCTGTAGCCGTGATTGAAGGATGATTGTGCAGCACCTCCAGGAACTGCGTCAGATTGTCGATTCGTTGAGAGTCTAGAAATCTTCGGATTACATATGAAGGTTCAACGTATCCTAATATTTTGGTGTACTGCGTCATAGCCTCATCAAAACTACCTTTACCATACAGATGATCACCATACATTTTGTGTATCTCAGCAATTTGTGCGGCATCACAGCCAGAGGACGAAGCAAGTGATAAAGCGGTTCCGTATAAGTTGCGTTTGAATAAATCATTCAATTTTGTTTGATTGTCCTTTTCCTTCATACCCATGATATTATTAGTCGTCGAAACAATAAACAGCCGATTCCACTGGGTTGCCAAGAAATTCACCCGGCCGAACGTTTCAGTTTTCAGTGTATGACTCTGAGCAATGAATTTATTTTTGAAATCATATATCTGGACAACATCATGTTCTTCTTGCGAAACTACCACAAGGTAATTATGCATCCACTTCACTGCCGCTTTCTTTCCACTGCTAACTGCATACACTGATGCAGGGTCTTCCCACCCGAAGAACTCAACACGGTCGTTTTTAGCCAGCACGAATTGAGACCTATCTGATGCGACACAACAGCAACCTAGTGCACATCCTTCATTATCCAACTCCGGCCCTGATTCAATATCGATCAACTTCGCTTTACCACCAAAAGTGCTTCTGATCTGTCGTTTGCTTTTTATGTCTGTGATGTAACTCCGCAAATTGGAATCTGTAGCTACCCAGAGCCACATCCTGTCGTCCTGTCGCATAAACCCAAGTCCAGTAACACTAGTATTGCCAATTTGTTTGAAATTTTGCAAGGTTGAAATCGAAATGTCTCCGTTTCTCGCATTAACCATGTTGAGAGCCTCATCGTGTCGTATTACAAGAACATGTCCATCGGAGAACCCCAAAGCAACTTGCTCGAGTTTATCAGAAGCCGCCATACACACACAATTTGGAATGTCAAGAGCTGTTGCATCGGGAGAATTAGCAGCCCAATAGGGCTTACTTGTCTTCATGTTCTTCAATAGCGAACCTACGTGAAGTATTCTTCCTACAGACAGCACCCCATCGTTACTCATCGAATAGAAGACCAGCTCCGATTCTGTAATGGGACCTCCGCGCAGAGCCACCAACCCGTTGTCTTTCTGGCAGAGTTTCATCACCGGTTGCCGTGCAAGTTCCTCATGCGTGACGACGAGTTCACGGTTCACCACCACCAACTTTCCTTCCTCGCTACCGAATACCAGGAAATGACTGCCATCACTGGTGCATGATATGGTAAGGGAGACTGGAGATCCATCGTCCCGAACTAGATTTACATCGCTTGCAACGAAGAAGTTAAAGCGCTTCAACATGATGATCTAAAGTGCGGAGCGGTCCCCTTATAGAGTGAAGTAGACCCTAGTTTCGAATGATGGATGTGTTGTTGAGTGAGGAGGACCTCCATTTGGAATTGTCTCATTGTCGTTTGTTGTTTGAGATGATAAGTAACTCTGATAGACCAGGCAGTGAGTTGAATTACAAAGAGTGTTTAGCCCGCTTGCATGGCGTGTATGATGCGGTGCGTGCTCTTGGAATGTTTTCTAGGAACGAGTGTGTGGATGATGTGAATACGGAAGACGTGGGTTTCGTTTTGGTGAACTACTATATCGGGATTCTGGAGCTGAAGGAGGTATCCTCTGATGATCCCACTGGAAAGACTAGATTGCGAGCTGTGTTGCGAGGCAAGCAGCACTTGGAAGCCTTTCTTGAAAAGTGTCTTGAGCTTGAGATGATCGATCTAGAAGACAGGAGGTCGTTTCTAGCCACCCAATCCTCTGAGAAGCAGGATATTAGCAGAGAAATCAAAGTGGGAAGGTTTAAACGAGGCAAGGCAGCGATGCTCAAATTGGAACAAGTCAATCAAAGCCTTGCCAAAGCGAAGGAACAAGGCAACGTTGACGATGCTCTGGAGCGTGATAGCATACTTAGTGCTGTTGATTGCTCTGTGAAAAATGCACTGGATGAGATTGAAAGTGCTGATAGGGAGATAGAAATTCTGGAGCACATGGCATCCCGGGAAATTTCATTTACACCGCCATCCGTTGTTCGAGTGCCACCGCCTGGCAAAGGTTTGGTAAGTATAGTTTTTTTTAAATTGTCTTGTTTGAATAGTTGTTTCTTATCGATATTGTAGACAATCACGCAGGTTGACTCCAATATGAACGTCACTCGAGACCAGTATCAGTCCAATGTGTTCAAGCAGAGTTGGCTCTCACCAACCATGTCGTTAGAAGCATACGCAGATATTGAAGTTGCACAGGCTTTAGAACGTGAAGAGAAAGAAAGAAAGCAGTAAGTACTGTGTATTTAAAAGGAGGTCGTTTTTTATGGTTCAACTTGTGCAGCAAAAAAGAAAACCCAGATATCATGAATGGTGCTCAGCTTCATGCAGAAGGTTTGGATGATGATCGGGATCTTGCTGATATGGCGGCTAAGAAGGATCGAGACTGGGATGACTATAAGGATGAAAATGTCAAAGGCGCTGGCGTTACGAAACGATATTAAACCGGATTACGGAGTTTACCGGTACTTTTATAATTACTACCATGGTACCAGATATTAATTAAAAAAGAGATTGATCTTATGAACCTTTGTGACTTCATCATAATGCATTTTGTGTCAACAGGAATCTCAGTTCTCCTATTTATATTACTCAAATGAAGTGTTTTGGTTTTCCACTTCCTGCAGAAATTTAAATTATGCAAATGAATGCATAGGTTTTGTTTAAAGTTTTAAATAAAAATGAATGTATCATAAAACGAAGGAATAGAATTTGTCAAGAATACTCTTGAAACAACTTGGCGTTTTCAACAATAAATTTCCCCACCTTATATTGCTGTGAAAGATTTTGAGCAGCTTCATATTTCCACCCTAGGGTCTCATGGCAATTCAAGCAGTTGGCATTACAAACTGTATGCAGCCCTGTCATCAGATGCCTCGATTCTTTTTGTCCAAGATCAACATTTACAACCGTGTTGACAAGAAGCGACCTCCCTGATCTGCCATGGAAGGCCTTTGAAATAACATCATCGCTTATCGCAATGTGTGTTCTGCAGTTGCCACAACTGAGAACTCGTCCTTCCAGCTGAACCAGTGACATTGGAGAGAAAAAGAAAAGTCTTTGGACAATCACTTTGTTTTTGGGGAAGCCCCCCTCGTCATCCTTGTATGATTCGTGGTGTGAGACATGTTCGTTGGGCCTCAGCAGCTGCTCCACCTGTTGTTGCGAGAAGTAAGTCTGGTGGTTTTTCCAGCATTGGATGGGCAGCTTTATGCCTGGCATTAGGAGTACAATTGGTGAAGATGAATGAGGAACTCAAGGGGTATCGTGACGATGGTGCCAAAAGTATGCAACGTGAAGTGGATGAATTGAGTGTCATGAAGTCTGTTATATCGGATCCGGATTTTGCTATGAAGGTTTTAAAGAATTTAGGAATTAAAACTGATGATGTGAAGGAGGCTCGTAGATATCATAATGCCATTGAGGCTGCAACAATGCACATTGTGCTAGCACGTAGGGCCGCCAAGGAGAACGCAGACAAACAAAGCACAAAGGATTAAACTGAATTACGCTAAAATTTCAAAATACCTCAATTTCGAGAATTGAATACTAGTTGTCTTGGATAAAATACCGCGATTTCGACAAAATACCTTCGGTACGGTATTGACTTTGCGTGTTCCTCTTGATTTTTTATTAAACATGTATTTTTAAAGTAGGATCGTGATGAAATTGCTGCTTGCTCTCTTACGTTGGTTCTCATACACTGCTGGTATGCCCGCAGACCCTCCCTTCATGACACATGAACTCGAAGGCGGATGTTTCGCAAAGATTCGCAGAAGAGGAAACGGTCAGGTAAATTGGCTAGAAACTGAACATGGTTATACTGTGTTAGAAACCTTAAATGGATTTCGTTTTGATACAGATATCCTTGAGTTCTTGAGTTGCACGAGAATCAAACCGACAGGCCACGAGAGAGTTCAACCACTTCAGGATGGGAATTGGATCCCGAAACGTCGTGTTCTCTCTGATATCAACTCACCGGTTGTGTATAGGAGAAGTTTAGTGTTTTTGATTCGTTGGCGTGATTCGCCTGTTCAAAGCTTGCCGACTAAATCACAATATGAATCTCCATTCAGTGAAGAGTTCACTGGATGGTCTACAGGTTCGATTCCAAGTTATTTCGCTAAATCATCCAATGGAAAACTGCGCTTAACATACGAGGTATCTGATTGGATTGTCAGCAGCTTTTCGGAGAAGGAAGTTGCCGGACCAGCAGCATGTTACGGAATGTCAATCAACTCAATTTGTGGAACCGCAGCTAGGTACAACAACTTCAGTTAACTAAAGCCATAATAGAAGCTTTGGAAAAGTACGCAGAAAATCACGATATGTCTATTTTCAACTCGGATCATTCTGATACCGTCTTTGATTCTCTTATCGTCCTGCATAATGGAATAGGAGCGGAATACACGACAAGTTCCTCCAGAGATTATAGAATTTGGAGCCATTTTTCAAAAATGTACTACTTTAAACCTAATGGTGCAATAGGAAACTTTTTTGATATTGGCGGTCTTCGTGTCAATGATTTCGTTATTACCTCCGGACTCTATAGAGAAACAAATTCTATATTACATCCTGGAGGGATTCTTCACGAATTAGGTCATTATCTTGGTTTACCCGACTTATACGATTCTGATGCTAGCAGCTTTGGGTCAGGTCCTTATAGCTTGATGTCAGACGCATGGGGCAGAGATAGCTCACAGAACTATCCATCCAGTATATGCGCCCCCAGTAAGTTCTTCTTAGGGTGGCAGGACAGAACCACGATGCTCTTCGACAAGACCAACGCTCCAGTGGAAGGTGTGTACTCCTTCAATACATTTACATCCTCCAATGACATGTTTGTAATCAAGTTATCAGAATATGAATATTTCATTGTTGAGTGGCGCCCGCTTGTTGGAAAAGACATCATGTTGCCAAAAAATGGAATTCTTGTATGGCGAGTAAATTACAAACCTTGGAATACCAATATAGGTCATGCCAACAAATACGAATTTAAACTTCGAAATAAAGAGCTACTAAACCTAGACAACGCACCAGGGCTCAAATTGTGCCAACAAGATGATAGAGAACATCTTGAGAATAAATACTTCGAATATGATGGAAAGGATGTATACGGTTATTCTTCGGCCTATGTTTCAGATTCGTCAATATGCCACTTAAACGAATACCATCTTTACAACCAGTCATCGCAGCTCAAGTTATATAACTTTCAAGTAAGAGAGAGCACAGCGACCTTTGAATTCTCGTTCAAAAACAAACAGCCTCCTTCTAATTGCCCGTCGTTTAATCGGAGAAAATGTAAATCCAAAAAAAACAGAAAGATATGCTCATGGGAAGGTGGTTCTTGCCAATTAGATACTTCAAATTGCCAATTACTCCGTCGGAGGAGATGCAAGGTTCGAAGGTCTTGTCGATTCGAGAAGTCTACGTCAAAATGTTTTAATAGGTGAATAAAATATGATGACACGAGACTTTCTTGAAGTATTGCACTGTTTTTCCGTGTCACTCGCTCTTAAAAATATATCTGTCAGTACAGGTATCTTCAGTAAATTCAAATTCAAGAATTTGAAATTTCTTTTAAACAACAACAAAAATCGATTTTTTAAAACTACTAGTATTGGATAAAAGCCATCAAATGCTAATTTCTTAATAAACAAGAGTATCTTGTTGAAAGAAAAGAGCCTGATGGCAATCCG
>Ga0105054_10003957_pt1 | contig 22491 bp, 18 predicted proteins | sample BON02_FD_78091 | JGI IMG/M metagenome (GOLD analysis project Ga0105054, IMG submission 78091) | Freshwater microbial communities from Lake Bonney liftoff mats and glacier meltwater in Antarctica - BON-02 (megahit assembly) | ecosystem: Environmental > Aquatic > Freshwater > Ice > Glacier...
GGGGGGGGGGGGGGGTGGGGTGGTGGGGGTGGGGGGGGGGGGGGGAGGAGGAGTTGAAGATATTGGTGACAGAGCTGATGGAGGAGAGAGCGGCGAGGGAGAGAGAAAGGGAGAGGGCGGGTAGAAATTATTTAAAAGTCAGCGAGCTACCCAATCGACTATACAAAACAAGTGTAGAGCTGACGTTTTGAGAATTTGTGCCAGATGCGGAGGAGAAGTTGTGTCTCGAGAAAAAACATGCTCAAAAGTCAGCCCTTGAAAAAATCTCAAAAGTCAGCACCGTCGAAAATTCTCAAAAGTCAACTTGTGAGAAATTTCAAAAGTATTGAAACCCAAGTTCGGAGCTCGAAGGAGCTCTTTGACACCCACTGGCTGCAAAAATGACTGTAGAGCTGACTTTTCCTCAAAAGAGCCCTATAATTAGTGGCTCTTTTGCGCAGGAAGACTGATTTATGGAATGCCAATATAGAGCCGAGTTTTGAGAATTTGAGAAACATGACGTGCAGCCGGCACCCACTGGCAAATCAACAAAATCATTTCCTGCAAATGTTCCTTACAATTGAGTCATGTCACGTCGCCATGACGTGCAGCCGACTTTTGAGAATTTGGAAGAGCTAGCTATTGAGCATGTGAAAGTTGACTTTTGAGATGAATGACTGCTCTGTAATCAGTATATACTGTACAACGAGAATAATGACTGCTCTATAACGAGAATGATGTCTGCTTTATACGAGAATATTAATCTATAATCAATATATACTGTACAACGAGAATAATGACTACTTCATACGAGAATATTAATTCATAATCAGTATATACTGTACAACGAAAAAAATGACTGCTGCATGCGAGAATATTCATCTATAATCCGTATATACTGTACAACGTGAAGAATGACTGCTCTATGCGAGAATATTAATTTTTACTATAGTCAGTATATACTGTACAACGAAAAGAATGACTGCTCTATGATCAGTGTAATGACTGCTCGATATCTCAGTACAACGTTTAGCAAGCTGACTTTTGAGGATGGTGACTGCTGTGCAATCATTGTATACAGAACAACGCGATGATTTGTGACGCTGAATACACGGTTTGTATACAGTACAACGTGATGACTGCTCTTCAGTCATTATATACACGACAACGCGTAGCGAGCTGACATTTGAGGATAACGACTCCTGTACGATCATTGTATACAGTACAACGCGATGATTCTTGACGCAGAATACGCGGTGTATATACAGTACAACGCGAGGACTGCTCTACAGTCATTATCTACACTACAACGCGTAGCGAGCTGACTTTTGAGATGTTCTTGAGTTTTGAGATGTTCTGTAAGAGATGTGCTAAAAATTCTTCTAAAAATTCTACCACATCTGGCAACAATTCTCTCTCCGACACGTCGCTTGCAGAACATCTGTACAGGATGGCGAAGACCCATAGGATGCCTTATCTGCAAAGGTATTTTCCTGCAACAGAGCCCTATAATTAGAGGCTCTTTTGCGAAAAATGACTTGCAACTTAAGGCAACCTATGGGTCTTCGCCACCCTGCACCCTCTCTGCCACATGTCTTACAGAGATTTAGCACGAAGGGTGTGTCTCGAGAAAGTGTGGCAGTGTGTTGTAGTGTGGTGCAGTGTGCTGCAGTGTATTGCAGTGTGTTGCAGTGTGTTACTGTGACGTAAAGGGTTGTGTCTCGAAAATGTGTTGCAGTGTATTGCAGTGTATTGTGGTGTGTTGCAGCGTCGTAAAGGTGCATTGAATATGTGTCTTGAGGATTCTCAAAAGTCAGCTCTACATCCATTGCATGTAGTAAAACGTGTAGTAAAATGTGTAGCGAGATGACTATTCAGAATTTTTGGCCAGATGTGGCAGCGAGGTTTGGTCTCGCGAAAGTGTTGCAGCGTGTTGCAGTATGTTGTAGTGTTTTATATTTCCTTAAAAGGACGTGTCTCGAGACTGTGTTGCAGTGTGTTGCAGTGTGTTGCAGCGTGTTGCAGTGTGTTGCAGTGTGTTGTAGTGTGGGAAGAGTGCCTTGAAAATGCGTCTCGAAGATTCTCAAAAGTCAGCTGTACAGATATTCTTGATGGTAAACTGAGTAGCGAATTGACTTTGAGAATTTGTACCAGATGTGGCGGAGAGGTTGTGCCTCGATCTGCAACGGCGGTTGGATGCATTGAGAGAGTCGTAGCGCGACACTGTGTGTTGCAGTGTGTTGCAGTGTGTTGCAGTGTGTTGCAGTGTGTTGCAGTGTGTTGCAGTTGCAGTGTCGTAGGGGTGCATAGAAAAGGTCGTAGGCGATACACTGCAACACGCTGCGACATGCTGCGACATGCTGCGACATGCTGCGACATGCTGCATCGGCGGTTGGATGCATTGAGAGGGTCGTAGCAAAAGTGTGTGTTGCAGTGTGTTGCAGTGTGCTGCAGTGTGTTGCAGTGTGTTGTAGTGTGCTGCAGTGTGTTGCAGTGTGCTGCAGTGTGTTGCAGGGTCGCAGGGGTGCATTGGAAGTATCGTAGGGCCTTACACTGCAACACACTGCATTACACTGCAACACATTGCGCCACACTGCAACACACTGCACCACACTGCGGCAGTTGGATACATGGAGAGGGTCATAGCGCGTTACTGTATGTTGCCGTGTGTTGCAGTGTGCTGCAGCGTGTTGCAGCATGTTGCAGTGTCGTAGAGCGACACACTGCAACACGCTGCAGCACACTACAGTACGCTGTAACACGCTGCAGCAGCAGTAGCAGTTGGATGTGTTCACGTCTTCGTAATGCGACACACTGCAACACACTGCAGCACGCTGCAACACACTGTAGCAGCACTGGCACTGCAACACATTGCAGCGGCAGTTGGTGTGTTGGTGGCGCCTTACAGCACATGCTGCAGCACACTATAACCACTGCAGCACACTACAACACGCTGCAACACACTGCAACACAGTGCAGAACAGTGCATCACAGTATAGCAGGAGTTGCATGTGTTGAAGGTGCCTTATAGAACACATTCATCCATCTGAGTGCAGACATATACATACACTACAACACACTGCAACACACTGCAACACACTGCAACACACTGGAGGCGCCGTATAGCATACATTCATGCATCTGAGTGCAGCCATGTATGTACATTCATACACACGTACACACACACACACACACACACTGCAACACGCTGCAACCCTCTGCATCACAGTGCTTCAGGAGTTGCATGTGTTGGAGGCGCCGTGTAGCACATATGCATGCATCGAGTGCAGACATGTATTCACACTGCAACACACTGCAACAAACTGCAACACACACACTGCAACATACTGGAGGCGCCTTATTGCACATATTCATGCATCCGAGGGCAGCCATGTATATACATTCGTACACACGTACACACACACACATGCACACACATACAAGAGAGTGGGGGTGAGAGTGGGTGAGCGAGAGAAAGAGTTGGGGAGGGAGAAATAGAGAGAGCAAGAAGGAGAGAGTACGATGGCGACAAGCCTAATGATTACACATTGAGAAATTTTACAAGTCGAGAGAAATCTGAAAAAAAAATCCCGGCATATTCGAAAGATTACAAATTGAGAAATTTTACATTGGGTCACTTGGTTACTGGACTGCGGGGCCACAGATTTTGAGAATATTCTGTTAAATGGGTAGGCTACGAGAGGGTGGCGAAGACCCATGGGATGCCTTATTTTTTTAGTGTATTGCAGTGTGTTGCAGTGTGTTGCAGGGGCTGTTACAGGGGATGTTGCACTGCGTTGCACTGGCGAAGACCCATGGGATGCCACCCTTTGGACGCCACCTTCCGCAAAAGAGCCCTATACTTAGTGGCCAAATTGAAAAGAGCCCTCAGGCTGCACGGTGACGAAGATGCAGAAGATGGCTTGGCGAAGATGCACATGTTGCAGGTCTCTTTCTGCAAAAGAGCAATGTAGTATCGGGCTCTTTTGCGGAAAATGACCTATAAAAATAAGGTATCCGATGCATCTTCGCAACCTTGTACACTCAGTGGCTGATTTGTGGAAGGTGGCCTAGGAGTTAAGGCATCCTATGGGTCGTCGCCTTCCTGTAAAGTGGTTGTAGAACAATCTCAAAAGTCAGTAGGCTGCTACAGTAACTGTGTAAGGCAAACGACAGAGTTTCTCCCTTCAGAATCATTCTGAAGTACGATTCTTTGTGTTCATACCTCGGGTGCGTGCGCACCCGGCAGTCTTCGACTCTGCTTCGAGTCTAGCAGGAAAAATTGGACCTTCTGCTCAAGATCGTTACTGTGCCAAAGGTTTGCGAGGAGGCGCGAAGAAACGGCGTGGAAACGGAGAAGAATGGAGACATGTCTAGTAAGTGTGATGGTTATGTTAGGGGTGTTGACGTATGTTGTTTTTTATAAACTGTTTGGGAATTGAATTGGTGTTGTGTGATCTGTATCTCAAGAGGTTTAATTTGACAAAGGGTTCGTTATTTAACACTGTCTTCGTTACTGTTGGGTACTAATGGTGTTGATGTGATCACAGAGTATTTAAGTTCGAATCATTTTCACCACCAATGAATTGGTAGACTGACTAAAACCCGCGAAAATGGTGAAATTGACATTTGTTCAGGATCACCTCCACATTGGCCAAGGATGAGCGTGAAGGATAGACAAGCTGGATGGGGCCCGCACCATGAAGAATGATCAGATGATGCCTGTGTGGCAACGCAGCTGCGGCTGAGCCATGGGCTAGCGTGGATTCCAGCAGTTTCTTGGACAGAGTTCAAATTGCAGGGTGAGATGCAATCGTTTTGCATGACGAAGGGGTTGCTGCACAGTCGCACGGGCATGCTTGCGCGGGTGTATGTGCGTGTTTGCAATGGGCGTGGTGTGCACTAAAGAGACGTCCTGGGCACCAGTGCATGCAAGTGTGTGCTTGGCACAGGTGTTTTTGACATCAACAAACATATCTGCGACACAAGCACTACAGGGAGTGCACATGTGCTCGTCTGTGCGCAGTTTGTTCATTCACATTTGGGAACGAGGGCGGGGAGATTCAACTTGTCTATGCAGAGCACCTGTCGCTTGGCGTGGGGGCTTGTTTATAACAGAAGGAGAGATAGAAGTGTTGTTTTGTGTTTTTCTATTTTTGACACGGGTGTGAGTGTACTTGAATGTATGTGTGTGTATACTCACACACACACACACATCACCTGTCTGGTGCAGGTCCCCGTTTATATACTTGTCTGCACTGGCATATAAATCACGTGTCTGGTGCAGTTTTCCACCCAACCCATAACATGTACACGTGCACGCACGCAAGCACGCCTGGAACGACGGTGCCGCAGCAACTTCGCGAGAAGCTGATGCAGGTGCCGAAAACTCTGCAATTCTCCCCCGTTCAACGCGATCAACCACATTGAAAAAGCTTAGCACCTCCAACGCTAGGACCGCATTGTACCCACCTCCTGAGACCGAGTCTAGTCGAGACGATATAAAACTAGCTTAGTTGGTCAGAGTGCAGGACTATTCGGTCCCGAGGTCGTCGGTTCGATTCCAAGAAAAACTTCAAAAATCGAGAACTCAAAAATTTACATTTCAGCACATAGAGCTTTGAGCCAAGCTACTAGCCTCGGACTATTTCTTGCGAATCATAAAAAGAGAAATCAATCGATTACCCCTCACCCCCCCCTCTCCTCTTCCCAACATACCCCAGAACAGTTCACGGACCGCAGGCAAGCGCAGTTTGACTGTCCCAACACTGATGTTGCTCCAGAGTCACGCGGCACAACTCTCAAGGAGCTCCGTGCAGCTTCACAATGGCAGAATGCAATAGCGTGAGAAGCCCGAGGTGAAAGCACTGATGGTCTGGCGGCTGAAACACGCTGTCAGAGATGAACCCCCGGGACCGTAACGATTTTCCAATCTTGGTTTAATAAAACAAAGCAACACACACACCAACAGTGCAGACTGCAAAGGAATGGCAACGACAGTTACAGCTGCCCACCACTCCATCTAGAGGCACCTGGATGACAGCATGCATGCTGCACAAAAGCAAAAAAGCAAGTTCAAGTTTGTCACGCTTGACATAAAAAGTTACATGAGCACGCTGTGGCGACGAGAAGAGTTTCTGTTGATTGATGTTGCCTTTATTACTTTGTAAAAAAATAGTCTAGTAGCTTTGCTAGAAGTTCTATTTGTTTGAGTGTACATTTGAGCTCTAGATTTTTGGAGTTTTTTTTTGCCAGAATCGGCGACCTCGGGACAAACAGTCCCGCGCTCTGACCAACTAAGCTAGTTGTACATCGTCTCGGATAAAGAATCTGCAGCAAGAAAGATCTGGCGGAGAAGGCTCAGGATATAAAGATGGCAATACCAGTCAAGAAAAAGACAAGAGGCCATGTGACACAGGTATGCGAAGCGCACAATTGGGTTATTTTGTCCTTCCTCCAGCAGGTGCAAGAAGGTGCGAGGCCAACCACACAGGGATCGAGGGAGAACATCGGGCACAATGTGCACGTGTGGGGAGATAGAGAGAGAAACACACGCTCATACAGCGTCAAAGCTGGGGCCCGTCGAACAATAGTGGACCTCAGGATGGTAAATTGGGAACTTGGATCCAAGACTCCCACCCAGAGTCCGGAAGACGGACACATTTATTGTGTTGTACTTATTCGTATTGCATTTTGTCACGTGTCTAAAAACTTGCCACTCCACTGCTTGATTTACTTGTTTTTCGTCACTATGAACATTTTTTTTTTTCGATACTGCACGTGACGTCGTCACGGTTTTGCTTATTCTTTTTTAACACTCATCACTGTACCAACACATTTTCAAACGCACATACAGAGGCACACATGCACACGCACATATGTATGATCAGCACACAAGCAGAATAGCGACAACCAGGCACAGGAGCCTGGTTGGGAGGGGCGGAGGAAAGGCTTGTGATAGAGACAAAAGCCTTGCACACACAATTCTTACGAAGATTGATTGATGTTGCTTTTATTACTTCGTAAGAAATAGTTTAGTAGCTTTGCTGGAAGCTCTATGCGCTCTAATCTTTTCTTTAGATTCGTGAATATCGATTTTTTTTGACATTTTTTTTTGTGTGTGCAAGGTCTCTAACAAAGCCATTCCTCTGCCCCTCTCAACCAGGCTCTTGTGCCTGGTTGTCACCATTCCTCTTGTGTGCTGATTGTACGTGTGTGCTTCTTTGTGTGTTCCTCTGTATATGCATGTGGAAATGTGTAGGTAAAGTGATGAATATTTAGCAAATATAAGCAAAACCGTGACGACTTCACGTGCAATTTTAACATAAAAAAACAGAAATAGATGTTCATAGTATCGTAAAACAAGCAGCGAAGTGGCAAGTCTTCAGACACGTGATAGGCAAGTCTTCCGACACGTGACACGGAGGCGATGAAATTTCTGCGATTTCGCTTGTTTTCTACTAGATTATTCTGTATGGGTTTCTACTAGACTATTTCTTGTGGAGTAATAAAAGCAACACCAATCAATCAAGCAACTTGAAATAAATGCATCACAGAATGATTAAGAAGAAGATTTTTTATGGAAAAAATGCGCTGCAGGCCAGATTTTTAATGAAACACAATGTGCCGCAGGCAAGACTTATCAAACAAAGTGCGCCGTAGAACAATTTGGTTGACTGAATCCTGATGGGTAGTCTGTCCTATTGAAATAGTAGGTAATACATTTTTCACAAATCACAGCTCAGAATCTTCTGCTTTCATAAATTGATGAATTAATTAAAGAATTCACAGATTAATAATTGATTAACCTTGGGCTGGCAAAGAGTACGTTTGTTTTCCCCAATGCCAGAATGGGGTTTTCAAGTGTCTTCATTGGTACTAATTTTTTTAGTAAAGCACGACACTGCGCAATTTAGCTTATGTAGAGAGTGTTACTCTGTGCTTCTTTTTTGGTGGTGTCTCTTTTGAAAGACGGAAAAGACAAAGCAAAATTCGCACGTCACACTTGAGGAATATCTGCTGGACTCAATATCGAGTGATTCCAGGAGGTGTTCCTGATTCCAATAGGAATTCCTCCAGGAGCAAGGTACAAATTGTGGGTTCTCTTCTTCGTTCTTCAAAGAGACACAAGCAGAAGAGAAACAAAGAGTGACATTTCTCTGCAGAGTCTACATTACGTAGTGTCATGCTTTACATTGGAGATCATCATTGATCTTCCTTTTGGTTTTCCAATAAACAACATTATCTCTCTCTACGTAGTGTCATGCTTTACAGCAAATTTAGTTCCAATGGTGACACTTCAAATACACATCGACTCTGACACCCGGGCCGGGCCACGTGTGCGGACACAGTGAAGAAGAAGGAGAGAGAAAGAGTTAAAAAGAGGGCAAGAGGTAAACTTAATGATTACAAATGGCAGATTACTAATTCGCTACATGTCTCTCATTTCTTCTTCAAATAATTACAAATAACACATTACTAGACACAGAAAAAATAAGAGCCAGTGATAAACTTCAAGATTACAAATGGCAGATCAATAGTTCTCCACATATTTCTTTTTCAACTTTATTCTCTTGAGGTGGAGTTGGGTATTTTCTAAACGATGCAGATTCTCACTTCATCAAAAATTCTATTTTCGCCATAGTTTTCAAACGAGATCTTGACGCGGCAAACCTGCGGCCAGCGCTCAAACACGTGTGCGAGAAGAATTTGCTATATGTTTTTCTCAAAATCAAAATATAGAGGAGAGTCGGATTTAGGTCTGTACATAATTTCGGTACTTGCTTACAAAATGGCATTGCAATCGACTTCCGATTACAAATCGTGTTTGGTCGCAAAATTTGTCAGAATTTGCGAATTCGCGGTTGCATTGAGCACCCACTCAGCTACGGATGACATCAAGCTCTACAAGGACCACCAGCGTGGAGCCGTGGGTTCGATTCCCGTTGGGCAACATCTCCAGATTTCATCATATTCTCTTACTATGATATGTACAAAAGACTGATTACTAGCATATCACATTATGAAGAATAAATTACACACAAAACGCAAGAGGGAAGAAAAGGAGATAACAATTGCGACAAACTTGATGATTGCAAATGGCAGATGATTAGATCATCACGTGTGTGGACACGTTCATGGAGAACAAATTAGACACAAAACACAAAGGAGAGAGTTAAAAACACAAAAAGGGATAAAGTTTGGAAATATCAATTGATGTCAAATTGCACACAAGAAATAAAGGTGCTATTCATGAATGACCAAAAAGATTTATGAGTAACCAAAAGGATTTGCTATTCAATTATTCATTGCTAACAAAAATGATTAATCATGAACAAAACATGATGTGAAATCATTCACAAAACACAAGTTGCAAAATTACAGTGTCATAAAACACAAGCTGCAAATTCTCTTTGTTATTCATAAAAAGCACAAGTTTTAAGATCACAAGTTGCAAAATTAGTCTGAAAAATCATAAGTTGCAAAATCACTTTGTTATGGCTAAATCAAAAAAAGAATCTTCTTGAATGACAAAAATCAACAAGCAAATAAAAACCTTGTGTCCATGAATATGAAATCACACGTATAAGGCAAGACTAAAATAAAAACACACACTCATGCATTACCAAATATGCACACTAAAACGCATACGTCCACGTACACTAGTTTTTTTGTGTATGGTTTGTCATTATAAACACACAAGTCTTTAGCAATTTTTCATCTACTTGTGCATGTGTTTGTGTGTGTCTAAATGCATGTGCCAGTAGGTGTGTATGTGCGGTAGTGCGCGTGCGTAAGTCTGTAGACTTGCGGTCCAAGTTCTATTCATTGATGTTGCTTTTATTACTCCATGAGACATAGCCTGGTAGCTTTGCTTGATTTTAGTTGCTTTTATTACTGGAAACAGTAGTTTAGAAAGAAGCTCTATTTGCTCGAAATATGTGTGCATACGTATGCGCGTGTGTGTGCAAGTGCTTGTGAGTGTGTTTGTGCAAGCAGTGAAGAAAATAAGTTCTCAGAATCTTTGGCCCCGAATTAATTCGAATTAATTAATAAATTAAAACCTCGCGAAACGCGGTTTCAAAAAACGCGCGAATTTTTTGAAAACGTAACATTAGTATCGTGTCGGAGAGAGAGTGCAGAATTATGACGTAGAAGACCGTGTCAAGTATGTCCGCATAAATTCGCCAGGAATACGACGATAGGGAGAGAGCTGGGGCAGGCGTGGTTTGACTTGGACCAGCTCAACTACAAACACTTGCAATACAAATTACAGAACTTTTTGTCACATCCGTGGCGGACGGCGCGCTTTTCTATCCAGGAGCGCGTGGGCATGAGTATCAAGTCATTACATCACAGCCAGTGCAAGGTAGACATCAACACCGACCGTGCACTGCGCAACTTCCATGAAACCTTGATCACGTTTTGTGAAGGCGCCAAACGAATGCACATGCAAAATATCGCACATTGCGATTTGAACCCGGGAAATATCACACTGACACAGACCACGGACGGCGAGACATTTGTCTTGAAAATGATAGATTTTGATCAGATGAAACAGTTCAATGCAACGGACATAACCATGTCGTTTTACATCGATGTTCTGCTCATCCTGAGGGGTATTACGATGTTGCTGAACCTTGTACAATGTGTGAGTGACGACGAGGACGTTATACGCAATTTTTTGTCGCGCATAATTGGGTTGATACACAAGGTGAAGGCATTAAACTAGCCGGTATGTCCGGCTTATTCGTCGATAAAGACGGTCGAATTCTTCGCGAATATCATTCGTCGACACAGACGGTCGAATTCTTCACGAATATGCAGGTAGAGTTCCGTTTCGGGGTTTAGGGCACAGCATGAGACACCCCCTCACGTTACAGCAAACAATATGTATAAGCAAGTGGAGAGAGTAAATAAAGTAGCAAGACATGTCAGTAATATCACATTCCGCGTGCTTGTGTTGTTATGATGGTGATACACAATTTCCAACGTTTGCCGAGTGTTGGTGCAAGAACCCGGCCAATAGAGCAAGGAACAAAAATAGCAGAAATTAGATTTCACATAGCACAGCACAATAGAGATTCCACACGACGTGTTTTCAAGATTTTTATTCTTATTTTGACTGTTTTTATAGAGAATAAAGTGGGATACAGCAACATTTGTTTGTCGTGAATATGTATATAAGGCAGGGCTACAATACGCAACACACATACACATATGGCGAATACACCACAGTATTCGCTGCCAATGTGTAGAATCCTACAGTCCGAATGCGCTTATTGCTACGATGGGGACATGAGTTTTCCGACTTTTGCACAATGCTGGGCTGAGAACCGCCAGGCACATACATTCCCCGATGGAAATTTGATGCACACGGGAGCCTTTAAATCGTGTTTTATTGGCATGCTTGGTGTTACTGCTGACGCTTTGCCTGAGCTCATGTCGGATGTTCATGCGTACAAGCCAGAGCTGACGACCCAGGACGTGGTGACGTGTATTGAAATGGGTGCGTACTTGGGCGGGAGCCTATTCCATTTTAAATGTGGGGACAAAGTGCGCATCGTGCGAGATGATTTGCGGAAGGCACTTGTGGGTAAGACTGGCACAGTTCTCAGTACTTTTGATGCAGATTGTCAGATTGCTATAGACAATATGCAACAACACGTGGTGCGTCAAATCACAAAAGGGTCATGTCTCCGGGTGATGTATATACAAAGTCCCTTATATTCGAAAATGGCCATCGCACTCGAAGATGGACAACTCGACGGCTGGTGTTTTGTGTTGATCGATAACAAGCAATATACAATACCAACCATGTGGCTACTATTGATAGACCCCGAAATCCCCATTAGTGTGTCATGGTTGAAAGAGACTAATGTGAAGATACGATTTGAGAACATGGTACCTATACACAAAGCAAACACACCAATGCCGTTCAGGGGTGAATCCTCGGCAGATATTGTAACAAAAATAGCAAAATTCGACCCTGCGAGCGTCATCACACCAAAAATTTTCAGGGTGCTGGATGTCACCATGCAGGCGTGGTCTGTCCAGGCTCAAAAGGACGCCGTCATCGAGTGCATGTGCCAGAAACACATGCAGAGCCCGGGCAAGTTTTTCCGGAACGAATCGGTGGTAGGGGGCATGTCAATTCACTTCAACTGGAAAGGGTCTACAGGCACGCAGTCGATTTTCGAATCGGGGGAAAAGCTGTTTTTCTACACTGACAGCAGTTCTGCCGCCATTCGTGCGCAGGCGCGGATTGGATGGGCTTGTGTAAAAGACGGCATAATACAGTGGGAAAATAGCGCAAGTCATGCAATCGTGACAGTTGAGCGCATTCGTCAGAGAGACACGGGACTATTGGTCAAGGGCAGCCGCATCACCCATGTACACGATTACAACCGTGCAGGGACTGTATTTGAGTTGGTGCGCGCCACGTCCATGGACATGGCGCCAACAAAATGCCGTGTGCATTGGCATTCAATGGGACCTGGCATTCTAGTGGAGGAAGACGTTGCCAACCTGGAGCGTTCTGTGCTCATGCGAAAGGTGGTGATGCAGGAGTGGCTGGTGTCGGGAAGAGTGCAAAATTATGACATGGCACACCGTCCCAAATATGTTTTGATAAAATTCAACAAAGACACGACCATGGGGAAAGAGCTACAGCAGGCGTGGTTTGACTTGGACCAGCTCAACTACAAACACTTGCAGTACAAATTACAGAATTTCTTGTCATATCCGTGGCGGACAGCACGCTTTTCCATACAGGAGCGTGTGGGCATGAGTATCAGGTCATTACATCAGAGCCAGTGCAAGATAAATATCAACACCAACAGTGCACTACGCAACTTCCACGAAACCTTGGTCAATTTTTGTGAAGGCGCCAAGCGAATGCACGAGCAAAAAATCGCACATTGCGATTTGAACCCGGGAAATATCACACTGACGCAGAGCATGGACGGCGAGACATTCGCCCTGAAAATGATAGATTTTGATCAAATGAGACAGTTCAAAGTAACAGACAGTACCACGTTGTTCCACGCCGATCTCCGGTGCATCCTGAGAGGTATTCAGTATTTGCTACGCCTTGTACAATGTCTGAATGACGACGAAGATGTTACACGCATTTTTTTGGCGAATATAATCAGGTTGATACACACGGTGACGGCACTACAGGGCAAGCTAGCCGGCATGTCGCAGGCTTGTTCGCCGATACAGACAGCCAATTTCTTCACGAATATGCAGGTAGAGTTCCGTTGGAGGGTTCAAGGCAGAGCATGAGACACCCAGCCACGTTACAGGAAACAATGTATATAAGCAAGTGGAGAGAGCAAGGTAGCAAGACATGTCAGTAATATCACAATCCGCGTGCTTGTGTTGTTATGATGGTGATACGCAATTTCCAACCTTTGCTGAGTGTTGGTGCAAGAACCCAGTTGCACACATGTTCCCAGACAAAACCAAGATGAAAAAGGGCGCTTTCAAGACCTGTTTCATGGGCGTATTGGGAGCCGCAGGGCACGACTTATTACACATCAAACGGAACATCCACAAATTCATGCCAATGCTGGGTGTGCAGGACATTGTGACGTGCATTGAGCTGGGCGTGGATCACAGGAAAGATTTGTTTGATTTTAACAATCATGACAGAGTCACAGTAGTGAGCGACGTGTTGAGAAAAGCTCTGATAAACCAGCAAGGCGTGTTGAGAAGTTGTAATATTGGCTGTAGTATCATCGAGATGGCGGATGTGCTAGAAAAAGACATTCGTCAGGTGACGAAAGGATCGATAGTGCAGGTGATACAGAAAACTAGCCCCTTGTACATGTACAAGTGCATTGCAAAAGAAGACGGTAGCCTGTGTGGGTGGTGTGCTGTGCATGTCAACTCGAATACCTACATTATTCCCACCATGTGGGTGCAGACGATTCACGCCGAGCAGCCAAGAGATAGCAATTGGGAGAGAAAGGCGTGCGTGAACATTCTGTATGAGCAAGTGGTGCCGACGCACCCTGCAGGGAGCTCTATACGCTTCACCGGTGAAGGAGTGCTGAACGTGACCGAAATGATTCAGATTTTTGATCCAGACAGCATGGTGACGCCGAAAATTTTCGCAGCGTTTGACACCAATATTCGCGACTGGAACGACCAGGGGCAAAAGGACGCGTTGCTGGACAGCATGTGTGAGTTGCATGCGCGCAACCCGTTGCAATACTTCGTGAAAGAGTCTATATCCCCGGACATGAACGTGTTTTTCAACTGGGAGGGGTGCGTGGGCACGCAGTCTGTTTTTGAGTCCAACGGGCCATACCTGTTCTGTGTCGACAACACCAACCCCCATGTCAGCTCGCAAGCACTTATTGGGTGGTGTACGCACGCGCTCGGTGAGATACAATGGGAAATTCCACACAACCGCCGAATCAGCAACATAGAGCACATTCGTCAGCGGAACGAGGGTCTCATGGTGCAAAACAGCTCTGTCACGCATCGGCATGACAGTACACGTACGGGGAGGATTGTGGAATGCATAGATTCGGCGACAACATGCCTGGTGGAGTGGAAGCATACAGGCAGCGGAGTTTCTGTGCGCGCGAGGGAAGCTTTTGTGGATCTGGAGCGTTCTGTGCTCACACAGCAGGTCGTAATGCCACCGGGACTTGTGTGGGGTACGGTACAAGATTATCCAGAGCATGCACCCCCTACGTATGTATATGTGAGTTTTCGAGGAGCGACAAGCATTGCCGACGACATGTGCGGGGCGTGGTTCAACCTCAAGCACCTGGACGACCAGAGGTTGCGGCACCAGCTGCAGACGTACCTGTCGTATCCATGGCGTAAGGCTCGTTTTTTCGTGCAAGAGCGAGTGGGTGAAAGTTTTGCGTCCATAGTGAGTGGGCAGAGCGAGTTGATCCTCAAGACCTACAGTGCCTTTTGCAATTTTCGAGACGCCATTGCGTTTTTTTGTAGAGGGGCAGCGCGCATGCACCAACAAAACATATCACACAACGATCTGCACAACGGCAATCTGACGATTACGCAGACGGCGGACGGCGAGTCGTTTGCAGTCAAAATGATTGACTTTGACCGCATGAAGCAACACGCCGAACACGCCGAGTCACTCCAATTCCGCAAAGATGTTTTCTGCATTGTGACTGCGCTGTACGAACTAGTAGAGAAAGCACAATGTTTAATTTTATGCCCATGCGTTCGGCGCAAATGTGTCAATGAGATTGATGTCCTTTTGGACTTTTTGGATACAGTGAAGAATACCGTTGAGGGCATGTCTTTATCATGCACAAGTAGTACAACCGCAGATTTTCTGGTAAAAATCGCGACGAAGGTTGGGCAGACATAGACACAAAACGCGAAAGCTAGTTTTTCCCCCGTGACATGTGGTGTCACGTGATTGATACAGCCGTGTTTTAATTTTAATCACCACCAAGTGTAAAAAGTGGCAATCTTAGTGTGGGAACCAATGGGATCGCCATAGACCACGACGGGAACCTTATTGTCGCCGACTACTGCAACAACCGCATCCACAAGGTCTTTTTGAACAGCGAGGCGCGCAAGGTCTCCACTGTGGGTGGCAATGACAGCAGCGGAGCGTACGATGACGACGACTGGTGCCGCGATGGTCCATTTGCTTTGTCGCGTTTCAACGGGCCAAAGGACGTCGTGGTGGACTGCCATAACAACATTGTGGTGGCAGATGCAGGCAATCACATAGTTCGCACTATCCGGCACTGTGGCGTGGTTCGCACCATTGCTGGCAGCACGGAGCTGTTGGCCAACGGAGGAGACGTCGAAGTCCCGCAGGATACTATAGTGTGGAGTGTTTAATAGTATATAAGCCAGCGTGTACTTAAAAACACCCATGACAGTCCAAAGTTTCTTATGCGTCGTGGCAAAATTTAATCATGCCTTTAAGACGAAGATGAGAGGCTTGAAAAAAAATCTACAGCCTATCAGTTCAGAGGGGCGTATGGTTGACTTTGGGTTTTCGGCACGCGGAGGGTATGATACACCCGATTCAAACCAAATTGTGTTGGGAGTTGTGCAGAGGGAAAATGACGAGGTTCAGATACAATTACAACAAGGACCACTCATAATTGCGACTGCGGATATTGATCTCGAATACTGGAAAGATGGCCCAATGTGTGGATTGATTCTGCAAACAAATCCTCTCTCCATGTTCAATGTATATCCACTCCATGTATTTGCACACGAACCGGACGATTTCTTCCAAAAAAGCGGATATGGCAGACTTTCTCTTTATTTTGCGCTGCTGTGGACTATTTGCACAAGGATGTCCATGCAAATTAAATGTGAAAATCCTATTACCTCCTACATTTTATTTATTCTTTTTCGCTCAGCCATGAAACACCAGACAGTTGACTTTCACACAAACATCGCAGCGTACTTTGATAATTTGTTTCGATATGAAGAATCGCATGGACGAATTGTAGGATTTCAAGACTTCCAGGGGTTTTATTCGATTCATGAAGCACAGTATGGCCGGCTGGAATACTTTGTACATGCTACTGAAACGAACAAAAGTATAATTACAAACGCCATAGATGAATGGACGAATACACGGATCTCATCTGTGAATGACGAGAAGTTCATGGCCAATTTTTGGCTTGGGCCAACGCGTGATGAATTCAACACGAATTCCGCAATACAAGCACACTGGCCGCAGTTTACTTACAAATACGCCCTCGCAGGGGCCCCTGTGTAGAGATGTGCGTGGTGTTGCAGTGAATGTTATAGGAATTCCACTTCTCTAGCAGGCAGCGCTACTGCAGATGCAAACACACCAATGCGCTTTGTAAATATGACTACGAATGTACATTTCTCGCTGCTTATTGATGTCCTCTTGGACTTTTTGGATACAGTGAAGAATACCGTTGAGGGCATGTCTTTATCATGCACAAGTAATACAACCGCGGATTTTCTGGTAAAAATCGCGACGAAGGTTGGGCAGACATAAACACAAAACGCGAAAGCTAGTTTTTCCCCCGTGACATGTGGTGTCACGTGATTGATACAGCCGTGTTTTAATAATAATCACCACCAAGTGTAAAAAGTGGCAATCTTAGTGTGGGAATTCCCGCCGCTGAGAATATGCGCGTTAAAATGGAGCATTCGGGTCCGTGACACGGGCCAGGCTATATCGAATTTATAACAAATGGTAGTCGTCAGGATGTCCATATTTTTTGACCTGTTTTTTGAAAGTAGTATACTGTGTGTGGAGTGCACATTCTTCGCTCATCTTGTGGGTCCAGGCGTTGTTTTCAATTATTGGCATGTTGCGCCCATCGGCCGCGCATCCTGTTTCTTCCAGACGATTTCAGAGGTTCTCACATGGTTTGCACATTGCATACACGATGGGGGATTATACGTTAGAACAGTGATTTTGCAATTGAATGACTGTGACTGCCATTCGGGCACAGAAAAATATACAGCACAAGCATTGCGTACCCCCGTTGAAATTTCGCAGCTCGTCGTCTTCTTCTAGTATAGACGTTTGCATCATACCAATACACCATAGCACGTCTTTGGTGTTGCGCAGATTGGGCAGCGGTACGATTGCATTACGGAGACGGGAGATGGGCAAATCAATATCCGATTCTGCCAAATCAATATTCCTATCATGTTTGGGGGAGTAATAACTCACGTATCGCATTTTGAGTGGATTTTTCCGGTCGGAAATTCCGAAACGGTTTTGAACGTTGCCAGAATAATACCCAAACGCTTCCTTGATCTGAAACACCCATAATTTGTCTGTGTGCATTGTTTTTTTGTTGGCATACGCATCGATGGTGCGACGGATCTGACGGTTCATGTCGATAAGAGGGGCAATGATTTCTTTTTCGCAGTATTGCTCAATGCTGTCATAGAAAATAAACACATTTGTGGGATCTGTAAGACGAAGATGATTTTTATATTGCTCAGCGGTGACTTTCTTTTGAGCAATTGTGAATCTGGTCTGGAGCAGTTTGTGTACATTTGATATCCACTTGTAGCACGCCCAACGCAGTCTCCACAGGCACCTTGTTTCGTTGGTCCAGCCGGCCATGTGTTGATCTGGAACCAAAGCTTCGTCTATGTAATATGTTAAACAGTCGGGCAAATTCATGACCTTTGATGCTACTACACTAGCCCACGAAACACAGTTGGTTTCGATTGTCTGTGGATCGTTGGTATCACGACCACCGGCTAGTAATTCTGCCGTCGGATACACAGAGATCAAATCGTGGTTTCCCAAACTATTCGGTTCGATTAATTTCGCTCTACACATTGGACATGTGTGTGAACCCAGTGTGTGGTTGTTCTTATCCCACATGTACTCGTGGCACGCCAGACATACCATGTGTCCATTCTCGCACACTTTCGACAGGAAGCCAAAGTCGCCCTGTGTTTTAAAGTGATAGCGTTGTTCCACTTCCTTCTGATTCGACATCACGGACTGGTCATGTTCTTGTTTCTCGCCTTCCATGCAAACACAGCACTCAAACGCGGTAGCATCCACGCGCATATTGCTAGTCGTGTTGTCGGGCATGACTCACTAATGATCTACACACGAATTAACAATATATATATGTTTCGAATTACAGTCGAACAAGCAGTCGACGTTTTAATTCTAAAATATATACGATCTGCACAGCCTCATCACCGGGTAATGACAAAGCGGACGTATATTTGGTTGTGGGAATGCTAGTTGCCACAGTTGAAAGTGACACCTCGATTTATTCGGAAACGCTCAAAGGAAGTGACACCTCGATTTATTCGGAAACGCTTATAAAATTAAAATAAAGCCGAGTTTCGAATCAGACCAGCAAGCGGCAGAATATGCTTACTAAATCACTAGCAATCCGACTATGTCTACCACGTTTTCATGTATTATCCACTGGGTGGGGATAATTCTACATTTCATGTTTTTTTGTCCTAGTTTCGCACAACCAAACAAGTTTTACGATGGGTTTATTGACATTATAAAATCAGTTCAAGTTTACTATCGACGCATTTATGATTGGTTATTTTGCCAGTACAAACGGTAAACAATACGATTGTTGAATAACACTTTTTTGAAAACTGAATTGGCCATATGAAACAAGAATATCTCGCCCTGACGAAAGCGCGTGTGGGGGGTATGGTGTACTTGCCTATGATTCAATCGACCTCAATCTCAGGATCAGCTGATTCGTGTACTACCTTATTTTGGTCAACAGATTATATGGAAGTAGCTCCCAGTCACTACACACGAGCCAACTGGCAATAATGGCCTCCGGTGTGAACCCAAATGCATACAAGCACAAAAAAAACTTCATGTAGCCATGTGTTTCAAAATATACAATGTATTTACTCATTTGCTGATCCATTCTTTCTAGCGATAAAGGCGTTACCATGTTTGATGGATTGTGAGACATCAACGCATAAACAACTTCACACCAGTCGTGTGCCTCCTCAATAGCATCACCTATTTGTTCATCCGTGAATGTTTGGTGCAAGATTTTTACTTGTTGTGCCCTTTTTGCCTTGATGTGTAGTAGTTTATAAATCGCTATCTCGAAATCATAATTTGATTCTGCCAGACAACCCATGATTTCGTCGTGAAACAACCCAAACTCAATGAGAGCTAAGTATTTATCTCGTTTCAGCGGATCTTTGAAAATTTTGTTCATGATTTCTTTTCTTTTGAAAAATCTCATTGTAATCTCCGGATGAAGTCGTATCAAATAAAACGGAACAGACTCTTCTGCATTATGTCTCAAGTATACAGCGCTCTGGATTTCTTGCATAGTGAAAAAAAATTCTAGTATTTTTTGAGGGGCTGCAGTCAATCTAATCTCATGTCGCTTAATTTGTGGCTGAATTGAACGCAACTCTTGATTGTCCATGAAAATACTATGTAGTGGTCTCTCATCGAAACGACCTGTCATTGGTTCGTAATTCGGTATAACACCTCTCTGGTAAGACATGCTTGTTTGACATATGATCAAATCATGTTCTTATATAGTAAAAATTCCCAGAACTTAGCTGATAATAATACTTAAATTGAAAATCTTACATTTACATTCTGTACCCCAAACTTTTGATTATGTCAGCGCTTATTTATGTAGGAAACCATACGATGATTTTATCATTTTTGAAGTGTTTTGTAAATTTAGAACGAAACAGTGATGTGTAACGCAACTATTTCAGGCATAATTCTAGTGCTATTTCGGGAAATACGGACAATCGGTCCATTTATACTGCAGATTTGTTCTGTGTCCAGATACATAAGACACGGTGTGCTATGGCTAGTGAAATGCCACAATTAGCAATTGTAGCAGTTGAGCTCGACGCCAAGCCTGTGGAAGTGCATGCCGAGGAGGCCAAGAGTGTCCAAGACGACATCAAGCCTGTCCAGCATGGCGCCGAGCCGGTGGGCAAAGAAGCTGACGACGCCAAGCCTGTCCGGGATGTTGCCGAGCCTGTGGACAAGCAAGCAGACGACGCCAAGCCTGTCCAGGATGATGCAGAGCCTGTGGACAAGGAAGCCGACCACCCCAAAACTGTGCAGGATGATGCCAAGCCTGCCGAAGACGCCAAGCCTGTCCACGATGATGCCAAGACTGCGGAAGAGGATGATGCCAAGGCTGCGGAAGAGGATGATGCCAAGACCGTGGAAGAGGATGATGCCAAGGCTGTGGAAGAGGATGATGCCAAGACCGTGGAAGAAGATGCCAAATGCACGAAGCCTGATAAAAAACGCAAAAACAGCAATGAAGGGTCTGCAGCGCAGAAAAAGAGCAAGAAAACCCGGCGCGCCTGGGTCATTGATGGCGCCTGTGTCTCTAAGCTGGACATTACGTGCTTCGACTTGCAGATGTCGGATCCTTTCCAGCAGCTCAAAAACACCTGCTTTACGCCCCAAACTACTCTGCAGACGGTCGTTATTAACTACAAGCAAATCGGCCACAAGAAGAAGAATATGACGTTTTGCTTCGACGAGGAGGGTGTCTACACTCGCAACAAAAACGTGCTGATGAGCACCATCTGCCGTGATATCTGGCCAGAAGACGAAAGCAACCCTTTCTCACATAGCGCTTTTGGCCCCTATGTGATGTTTTACTCGGGTTCGACAAGTGGCGCTCCATGCAGCGACATGCCGCCTGTGGCAACCATCGACGATTTCATCGAGTGCCTGTGTGAGTCCAACGAGTGAGAATATTCGCAGAAATAGTGTTTTTTTATGAATGAAAATCGAATTGGACCCTAATTTGTATATAAGACTTGACTCTCGCACGACTGCGCACGAGGATTTTTCCTACATGTATGGCATCGAGCCATGCATCCGCATGCTGCGCTTGTTATGCGGGCGACGATAGTTTTGCTACGTTTGAAGACTGCTGGTTGCGAAATCCAGATGCCCATGTGTTTCCCGGTGACGCGAATCACGGCTCAGAATCTTCTTCTTTTAATTAATTAATGAATGTATCCATTAATTCATTCATTATTGAATTGATTAATTCACTAATTAACCTTTGGCCGGCCTATAGTACGTTTGTTTTCCCCACTGTGTGCGAGTGTTTGCGTTTTCGCGTGTGCACATGCCTGCGCCTGCTCCTGTGTACCTGTGCGTGTGTTGCAGTGTACTGCAGTGTAACCATCACCGTGCAACACCGGCATCCCTGGAAGGAAACTTGATCTTTCGAGGCGTCTGTGAGTGTGTCAGCGTCGGCGTGTCTGTATTTTTGTTGTGAGGTGGGACATGGGAAGTTTGGGCTCAGCTATGCAGTCCGAACGTGACTGAGATTCCCAGGTTTTCAATATCTGTAAATTTTATCTTCTTTTCTCGCCATATGGTTCGATACACGTTGAATTTAATTTCGTTTGCTATGAAGTATTGTTTTGTTTCTCTCCAAATAGTTTTCCTCAATGCACGTCACGGCGTCATTTCCGGCACCTGCTCCCAAAAAAAACAACAATACAAACTAGGCTGGAGAATGTATATACACATGTGTACATACATGTATATATATATATCAGGTGGTGGCTTTGAAGTACCTTAGATCATCAGTGCTCAAAGCTTTTGGGTATTGAGGTGAGATACTATATGATTGAACGATGATTGCTTTTATTACTTGAAACAGTAATTTAGCATGCTTAAAGCCTTTGGGCTTTCAGGTACCTTACATGCTCAAAGCTTTTGAATGTTGTTTTGAAGTGCATGTATTTGTATGTTGGGAGTGGATTGAGGAATTGGAATGGTTATTATTACTAAGCAGTAATTTTTTTGTTTGTTTGTTTGTTGGAATAAAACCCGAAAAAATGTACTCCGCCTCCTGTGATTTGGAGGGAAGTAAACCCGTAATGGGTGGAATCGTACTGTTCTTTCCACGGGTCTAAACGTCTTCACTTGAAAATGTGTGAAATTGACAATGGAAATTTCATCGATTGAAAATTCAAATCTCCATATTCAAATCAAAAATTTAAATATTTGTACCACACATAGCAAAA
>Ga0105054_10003970_pt1 | contig 22459 bp, 23 predicted proteins | sample BON02_FD_78091 | JGI IMG/M metagenome (GOLD analysis project Ga0105054, IMG submission 78091) | Freshwater microbial communities from Lake Bonney liftoff mats and glacier meltwater in Antarctica - BON-02 (megahit assembly) | ecosystem: Environmental > Aquatic > Freshwater > Ice > Glacier...
ATAATACAATTGGATATTTTCAAAATTGAGCAGGGGGGTGTTTTACAAAAAATGGAAAAATCGCCCTAATTAGCCTGAAAACACACTGATTTGATCAATCAAAAATTTACTCGGATGACACTAGTTTTAAATCAGATATTACTATTTCTACCATTCCTACTGCGCCTTCCACTACCTTTTGACGAGCAACAACTATAACAGTTGACGGCTGGCGTTGGAGTATAGCAAATGCAACCTCAGAAGCATAGGCTAGGTGGGAAATAAGAGACTGAATGGCTTTGATTCCAGCATTTTTAAGTGGCTGAGTATCGCCCTCTCAAGTGAGTGATTTACGTTCTTAACTCCTCAACGAAGAGTTATTTCTTTATTTTCTGCTTTAAAATCATCGTTAGTAGATAACTAAGCCCTTTTTCGAATAGCTGCGTCAGAATGTAGGTGAACAGAATTCTTATATTAATCCGCGTTAAATAGTGACTCAACTGTATCGTCTACCTGCCAAACCAGGATTGTTCCTATTATTACAGGATTTCCGATTTTTCATCCATTTCAGCAGATTTATTTTCAAAATTCCCTACTTGAAGTGAAATATTTTTCTCGGCCATAAATGGATCAACCCAAAAGAAGCCATTTGCTTTGACACTTCCTTTGCAGTCTGCAAAGAGTAAAAGGACCATACCGCCTTGTGTTTGGTCCGACAATAAAGAACTCAAAGAGGCCAATGGAGAATAGAAATTCAGCCCCAAAACCAATACTAAGTTGTTTGCAATTAAAACTGAATTAGCTACTGGGATTAGGTATAATCACCAGTACAAGAGCATATTAAGAGCGTGGTTTGATTACTTATTTTATATCAATATGATGTTGCAGTGATATACTGTTGAATTATGAGATTTGATTTCAAACGTTCGACTTTATTCAAAAAAGGTTCTGAAAATTCAGGACTTTGATAAAAATATTATTTTACTCAGCATGTACATGCGACTTCATGAATACAGGTCGAAAGGTAGATAATGTATTGTAAACCCAAGCATTGACGGAACTCTAGGCAGCCATCATCTTATGTATAAAGCAAATACAATTAGGGTACTCGTACGATTGTGGATAATTATATTTCACTCTTTCTTTTTAAAGAGTGAATCCACAAATTCTTTTCGATTAAAAATCTGCAAATCAGTCATTTTTTCGCCTACTCCGATATATTTTACGGGGATCTTAAATTGATCAGAGATTCCTATTACTACACCGCCTTTTGCTGTTCCATCTAGTTTTGTGATAGCTAAAGAAGTGATTTCGGTTACTTTCGTAAATTCCTTCGCTTGAACAAATGCATTTTGACCGGTGGATCCATCAAGTACCAACATGATTTCATGAGGTGCATCCGGAATAAACTTCTGCATGACACGCTTGATTTTCCCTAGTTCATTCATCAAGTTTACTTTAGTATGTAATCTCCCAGCTGTATCGATAATTACGACATCTGCTTTTTGATCTACTGCTTGCTTTACAGTATCAAAAGCTACTGAAGCAGGATCTGTATTCATTCCATGTGAAACGACGGGAACACCAACACGATCTCCCCAAAGAATCAATTGATCAACTGCGGCGGCTCGGAAAGTATCAGCAGCTCCCAATACAACAGATTTACCGGCATTTTTAAAAGTGTTTGCCAACTTTCCAATAGTGGTTGTTTTTCCTACTCCATTGACACCGACTACCATGATCACGTAGGGTTTTTTATCTGCCGGAATATCAAATTCCAGAAGATCTTGGGTATTATTTTCTTCCAGTAGTGCTGCGATTTCTTCTCGTAGGATTTTATCTAATTCAGAAGTGTTCAAATATTTATCCTTGGCTACTCGAGCCTCTATGCGATTGATTACTTTGATTGTCGTGTCTACTCCCACATCGGCAGTGATGAGTATTTCCTCAAGTTCATCCAATATAGCTTCATCCACGGTGGATTTACCTATCACCGCTTTGGATAGTTTTGAGAAGATATTTTCACTGGACTTTTGAAGTCCCCGATCGAGACTCTCTTTTTTGTCTTTAGAAAAGATACCAAAGATTCCCATAAAATAGATTTTAAAAATGGAATGTAACAAAAAAGTCCCTACTGGCCGGTGGACAGAGGGACTCAGATAACTTAAGATGCACTAGGCAACTTACTTCTTCAAGATATCCTGAACCATTGTGGAAGGAACCATATCTTCTTTGAAGGTGTAAGCTCCAGTCTTTTCAGACTTTATAGCTCTGATTACTTTGGCGTAAGATACACCACCTTCTTTTTTTAGGGTTGCTACAACTTTCTTAGCCATAATTTTGTCGTTTTGTCAAGATTACTCTTGATCGAGTTACTTAATTTCTTTATGAACAGTCATTTTCTTCAAGATCGGATTGAACTTCTTCAATTCTAATCTTTCAGTGGTATTTTTTCTATTTTTGGTGGTGATATATCTTGAGGTACCTGGCATACCTGAAGTCTTGTGCTCCGTGCATTCCATAATCACTTGTACTCTATTGCCTTTCTTAGCCATCTTCGTATTGATTTAGGGGTCGTGACTTTGATTATCTAATTACAAACATCCCGTTTTCCTGAGCCTTTTTCAAAACTGCAGTAATTCCGTTTTTGTTGATAGTTTTTAGTGCCTTTGAGCAAACTTTTAAAGTGATCCATGCGTCCTCTTCAGGAACGTAGAAAGTCTTTTTGTGAAGATTTGGGTAAAATCTACGCTTTGTTTTGTTGTTTGCACGGGACACGTTATTTCCCACGCGAGGTCTTTTTCCGGTAATGTCACAAACTTTTGCCATGGTAATATATCGTAAATATGATGCGTTTCTATAATGAGTGTGCAAATATCGCAAATTCTACTGAATTACCAACAAATATTTTAAAATATCCTCTTTATAACTTACCCTTTGGATAGGGGCAATGTTTGCAACCACTTCCACAACAATGTCCCCGTTTTAAATGATAACTTTCAGTGAATACCATTAGACCACATTCATTGAAATAATAATCCGATGTGGTTAACTGGACTGGGGTTAAAGGCTTCTTTTCTTGTTTCATGGGACAGACTAAAGTCATTCACTATATTTACCACTCTATCTAGAGTGCGCTTTAAAACCAAAAATACTAAAAACATGGAAACTATTACTTCTAGCAATCAAGCTATAACACTCGAAGATCGATATGGGGCGCATAACTACCATCCGCTTCCGGTTGTTTTGGCTAGGGGAGAAGGCGTTTATGTATGGGATGTTGAGGGAAAAAAATACTTCGACTTTTTGTCAGCTTATTCTGCCGTTAATCAAGGTCATTGCCATCCAAGAATTAAGAATGCATTGATTGAGCAAGCTGGAACTTTAACGTTGACTTCGCGAGCCTTTTATAACGATGTGCTAGGTCCATTTGAGAAATATATTACTGAGTATTTTGGTTTTGAAAAAGTGTTGCCAATGAATACCGGTGCTGAAGCAGTTGAAACTGCAATTAAAATCGCTCGAAAATGGGGATATGAGAAAAATGGTATAGATGAGAACCAAGCAAAAATTATTGTGGCAGAGAATAATTTCCACGGAAGAACAACCACAATTATTTCTTTTTCAAATGATGAAAATGCACGCAAAAACTTTGGACCATTCACAGATGGTTTTATAAGAATACCTTATAATGATGTATCGGCCCTCAAGGAAGCGCTTAAAGCTGAGAATGTAGTTGCCTTTTTAATAGAGCCAATTCAAGGTGAGGCGGGAGTATATGTGCCGGCTGATGACTATTTAAAAGAAGCTAAAACAGCTTGTGAAGCTTCAAACGTTTTGTTGATAGCTGATGAAATACAAACCGGAATTGCCCGTACAGGGTCACTTTTGGCAGTTTGCGGAAATTGCTCCTGCGAAAAAAACTGTGAAAGACAAACTACTTATGTTAGGCCGGATATGTTGATTTTGGGTAAGGCTATATCGGGTGGCTTTTATCCGGTGTCTGCGGTACTTGCTGACAATTACATTATGGACGTCATTAAGCCTGGTCAGCACGGATCTACTTTTGGGGGAAATCCAATAGGTGCAAAAGTTGCAATTGCTGCTTTGGAAGTAGTGTCAGATGAAAATCTAGCTCAAAATGCCAGAAGACTTGGAATAATTTTTCGCGATAGGATGCAAGCACTGGTTGAGAAATATCCAATAGTAAAACTTGTGCGTGGTAAAGGTCTCCTTAATGCAGTAGTAATTAATGATACAGAAGAGAGCAGTACAGCTTGGAATATTTGTGTAGCATTGATGAACAATGGGCTTCTAGCTAAGCCGACTCACGGTAATATCATTCGATTTGCACCTCCTCTAGTAATGACAGAGTATCAGCTTCATGAATGCTGTGATATCATAGAAAAGACGATTAAGAAATTCTGAAAATTGACCCCGGAAGCTTTCCTTTCAGAGGTTTTGCCAATTAATTAATTTTGTTGACGACCATTTAAGACTTACTATGCTTCAAGCTGTTATTTTTGATATGGATGGTGTTATCTGTCACACTAATCCATTCCATTCCATTGCATTTAAGCAATTCTTTGCCAAAAGAAATCTAAATCCAACGGAGGAAGACTTCAAGCTTCACATGTATGGAAAAAACAACGGATACATTTTAAGCCATTTCCTAGGAAGGAAGATACAGGGTGAGGAATTGTCAGAATTGGAGTTTGAAAAAGAAAGCTTATTTCGTGAAATCTACAAACCTGAAGTCGAGCCGATTTCCGGATATTTAGATTTTTTGAATGGTCTTAATCAATTGGGTCTTTCCATAGCAGTCGCTACCTCCGCACCTCGTGCTAATCTTGATTTGATTCTAGGGACTTTGGCAATTAAAGAGCTAATGGGTTCCATGCTGGCTTCTGAGGACGTGTCAAAACACAAGCCTGATCCTGAGGTTTACCTAAAAACAGCTGCTAATCTCAAGGTTGACCCAGCTCATTGTCTCGTTTTCGAAGATTCTTTCTCTGGAGTATCTGCCGGGTTAAATGCAGGCATGAAGGTGGTGGGAGTTCTTTCAACACATAAAAAAGAAGAATTGCCTGCTTGCGATTTATACATAAATGATTACTTCGATCTGAATCTGGATCAAATTCAACAACTATACATATAATGCTTCGAAGACCAAGAAGAAATAGAAAATCCGAAGTGGTTAGGAATCTGGTAGAAGAGACTTCACTTTCGGTCAATGATTTGATCTTCCCGATGTTCTTGGTAGATGGCATTCAGAAGAAAGTCGAAGTGGCTTCTATGCCTGGCATCTACCGTTTTTCGATTGATTTGATGCTCAAAGAAATTGAATCCTGTATGAAGCTAGGTATCAAATCATTTGATGTTTTTCCTGCTTATCCGGATTCGCTTAAGGACTCCATCGCAAGTGAAAGCTATAATCCAGAAACTTTCTACCTGAAAGCATTACGAGCGATTAAGCAAAACTTCCCTGAATTATGCTTGATGTCAGATGTCGCGATGGATCCTTACAGTAGTGATGGTCATGATGGCTTGGTGAAAAATGGAAAAATCCTCAATGATGAAACTTTAGAGGTTTTAGGCAGAATGTCTTTGGCACAGGCAGATGCAGGCGTCGATATCCTCGGTCCATCTGATATGATGGACGGGCGGATTGGATTTATCCGGGAGCTACTAGACAATAATGGATATACTGATACTTCGATTATGTCCTATACTGCGAAGTATGCAAGCGCCTTTTATGGCCCATTTCGGGACGCCTTGGATTCTGCCCCGAAATTTGGAGACAAAAAAACCTATCAGATGAATCCAGCAAATAGTAAAGAGGCGCTAATCGAAGCCGATTTGGATGCTGAGGAGGGCGCTGACTTTTTGATGGTAAAGCCAGCTTTGGCTTACTTAGATATTATAAAGCTTTTAAATGATAATTACTCCCTTCCTATAGCTGCTTATAATGTATCAGGTGAGTATAGCATGATCAAAGCAGCTGGGGAAAGAGGTTGGATTGATTCTGAGCGAGCAATGACGGAGTCTCTAACCAGTATTAAACGAGCTGGAGCGAAAGTGATTCTCACCTATTTTGCAAAGGAATTTGCTATGCTGAAAGACTAAACGACTATTGGGTTGGAATTTAGACTGTAAGACTGGAGAAATCCAGTCTTTTTTTCGTTTCCTGATTTCTTCAGAAGTTAATAATTGAAAAAAATTACAATTTTTTTAAAGACTGGTTAAAAAAAATACTGGCGCTATAAAATTTATATTTTTTTAATATTCAATAAGTATTTTTAAATATTGAAAAAAAAGGTGCTTTCAAAATAAAATTTCTCAAAAAATGATTTGACTTACAAAAGTCATCTTTTCTAATTTCTCGAAATCGATTCCAAAGAATATTATAGATAAAATCGGAATTTTATTTTTTTTTATCTAGGGTTAAAAAATGCCATACTTTTATTAAAATTTTGAAAAAAATGAATATAACGGATCAAAATAATTATCATTTAGCATGATAGATTGTAAAATTATTAAAAATTGATTTGTTTTATTATCAATAATATAATTAGATTCGAATCAAGCTAATGCTGTCAGACCTCTACTAAATTTTGTAAAACGTATAAAAAATAACTTAAAACCTATGAAGTATTTTGTAACCCTAGTTGCGCAAGATGTAGGCGCTACCGTAGATTTATCTGCAGAAATAGCTCAAGGGCTTTTCACGACAAATAATGTGTGGATGATGTTATCTATCGCCCTGGTATTTATCATGCACCTTGGATTTGCCGGAGTAGAAACCGGTTTTGGCCAAGCTAAAAACACAGTCAACATCCTCTTTAAAAATACCATCACCCCGATCTTGGGAATAGTGACCTATGCTGTTGTAGGATTTTTCCTGATGTATCCAGGGTTTGAAACTCCGGGATGGTTTGGATTTGATTTGTCAGGTTGGAAGATGTTTTGGTTTTCTCCAGCTGATGCTGATGTGACAGCAGCCTATGCCGATGGGGGATATACCTATTGGACGGATTTCCTTTTCCAAGGAATGTTCGCTGCCACAGCGGCCACCATTGTATCTGGGGCCATTGCTGAACGGGTTAAAATATCTGCTTACCTGATTTTCACTTTGTTTTTTGTTGGATTAGTCTACCCACTAATCGGTAGCTGGAAATGGGGTGGTGGCTCACTTGATGAGATGGGTTTCTATGATTTCGCTGGAAGTACGCTGGTCCACTCAGTTGGTGGATGGGGAGCATTAGCAGGTGTTATCCTGGTAGGACCTCGAATCGGAAAATATGTAAATGGGAAGACTGTCGATAAGCCTGGAGCAAGTGTGCCTTTAGCTGTGATAGGGGTATTTTTGCTTTGGTTAGGTTGGTTTGGATTCAACGGAGGCTCGGTACTTTCTGCGGATCCAGCAATTGTTTCTTATGTTTTGGTAACTACTTCACTTGGTGCTTGTGCTGGTGGACTGGGTGGATTCATTGCTGGAAATATTGTTTTCAAACGACTTGACTTGGGCATGATGTTGAATGGTATTTTGGCAGGACTCGTAGGAATCACTGCTGGTGCAGATGTCATCAGCCCGGCTTCTGCCATTATTATTGGATTGGTAGCTGGTGTATTGGTAGTCTATTCTGCGAAGCTATTAGATAGATTCATGCTAGACGATGTTGTCGGTGCAGTTTCTGTGCATTTGACTTGCGGAGTTTGGGGTACGCTTGCTGTTGGAATCTTCTCCACAAATCCGGAGCATACTTTCATTACTCAACTTACCGGCGTAGCAATCTGTGGAGCAACGGCCTTTTCTTGTGCCTTCCTCATCTTTTTTGTATTGAAAAAAACAATTGGAATTCGAGTGTCTGAAGCGCACGAGAAAAGCGGTTTAGATTCTCATGAGCATGGAATCAGAGGCTACACTATTGTCTATGACGAATAGTCAATTCTAAAAATAAAGAACCCCTCCGACGAAAAAAATACCACTCTCTTTCATCCGGACGGGGTCCTGCCAGTCAACTCTAACATTCACTAACACTTAAAATTAACATGAAAAAACTTATTCTATTCTCATTTCTGGTCATTTTTGGCTTTTCACAAAATATTTTTGCACAAGAAGAGGTCCTTACCGTAGCGGTAATTGAGGAGGAAGAACCTTCCAAATTAACACTTTCAGGTTCTGTAGATGCCTATTTCAGATCTAATTTCAATGTCCCAAACAAAGGTGAGTTTACTCAAGCACCTGCTTCTTCATTTGGCAACCTGCCAGGTTTTTCTTTAGGTATGGCCAATATTATTGCTACCTACGAAGGGAAGAAAGTCGGAGCAGTGGCTGATTTGGTTTTTGGCCCAAGAGGTGAGGATGCAGTATTTGGGTCTCCGCTATATGCGGGTGGCTTTGCTGGTAGTTCGCAGATAATCAATCAACTTTATGTCTATTGGAATGTGAACGATGCGGTCACCTTGACCTTCGGAAATTTCAATACTTTCCTGGGCTATGAGGTGATTTCTCCGACCGGAAATTTCAATTACTCCACATCATATATGTTCTCGTATGGCCCATTTTCCCATACTGGGTTGAAAGCTGACTTTGCTTTGTCAGACAAATGGTCACTAATGGCATCCGTGATGAATCCGACTGATATGACTGAATTCAATACTTCGGGTACTTATACTTTAGGTGCTCAGCTTGGTTATTCCACAGACGCTGGAAGCACCTTTTTGAATTTTGTCTATGGAGATCAAGACGGGAAATTAACCAATGATGGAAGCTTAACAGGTGACCGATTTTCTGCGGGCAGAACATTTCAAGTGGATTTGACTACCGGCTTCAATGTATCTGATGCATTGTTTATCGGTGTGAATACGACATATAATACCACTTCCTCCGGTGAGATTTTTACTGGCTCAGATGTTCAGAATATTGATGGAGATGGTTCTGGGTTCTATGGCTTTGCTGGATATCTTCAGGCAACAACTTCTGAGAAGTTTGCGGTCGGACTAAGAGGAGAGTACTTCAGTGTTTTCAATGGAGGATTGGAAGGAGTGGTAGGCCTCAATCGACCAGCTTCTGAGGGAGGAGAGGGTAGTGTCTTTGCTGCTACCCTTTCGGGAAATGTCAAGATTACAAAAAATCTTACGCTGATACCTGAGTTGAGATTGGATACCATGGGGCAGGACTTTTTTGTCAATAAAGACCTAAATCCAAGTAAATCTTTAGCCTCATTCCTAATAGCCGCAGTTTTTGCATTCTAACATTTTAAAGGGTCTATTGTAACTTAAGCTGAGGTGATATTCACCTCGGCTTTTTTATTTCAACATCTAATTCTAATTGCTTGGGTATTTTTGAATCCTCAATTCATAAGATCAGTTCATCTTTAATCTCAAACGAGCTTTTTTTGAAACCATTTTTAAATAAATAGAAATTTCTAAAACAAATTAAATTTTATAAAAGCTTATAAATCATTTAAAAAATTCCGTCCCAAGACAACATTTTTTCTTTTCAGTAGTATACTTTTGTATAACCCAAATATACCGCCATGAAAAGATCATTTCTAATTCTGGTAGCTTTCCTAGTACTCTCGACTTCTTTTTCTCAGGATATTTTAAAAGGCCCTGCTGCCAAAAATGCAAAACTTGGAAAGACCAGTTCCTCCAAGATCAGTTTTGTGTTTGACAATAGACCTACTCTTACCAAAGGTCCTGCGGCAAAAAACGCTAAAGTCTGGAATAAGGAAGGTGCTGCTGTTGCTATTAGGACTCGAAAAGTTATTAATAATCCAAAAGGCTTGCAAGCAAAAAACAGAAAGGTTTGGGAGGAATCCAGAACTAATCTAGTGGATTCGAAAGCATCTTACAAGTTGCCAAAATCCATGCGAAAGCGAAAAATTTGGTGGCATTGAAAAAGTAAAGGCTTGGATAAATATCCGAGCCTTTTTTTACAATTCCTGTTCCCGCTCCAGCATCAGGATATTTTGTTGGGATACAATGTAATATTTTTCTCCTTCGTACATTACTTCATGTGCCCCTGAGAGTAAGAAAACTGCTAAATCTCCCTCTTTTGCTTGAAGTGGTACATACTTTACCTTTTCTTCGGTTTCCATCCAAGGCTCCTGATCTTCAGTTGCCATGGGAATTGGATATCCTGGACCAGCCTTAATGATATACCCTTGCTGTACTTTTTCCTTTTCTTGAACCCCAGGTGGAAGATAAAGTCCTGACCCTATTTTATCATTTGGTTTTTTTAAACGTATCAAAACTCTGTCACCTACAATGATGAGTTTTTTTAATTTGTTTTCAGCGGTCAGTTGCATGTGAGTTTATTTTGGTGGGTATACAAACAAAAGCCAAGAATCTCGATTCTATAATCTTGATTCTTGGCTAGTGAAATAAGAACGGCACCTGTTTATAAAGTCGGGTTCCGGTTGTTATTGTTAAGCTTCGCTTATTTTTTGTCTTCGCTTACTTCTTCATAATCTACATCTGACACTCCATCACCGGTTGCATCTTCGCTAGATCCAGCATTACCATCCGACTCAGCTTGAGCACCTTCGGCACTGGCAGAGTTATACATTTCGGATGAAGCAGCTTCCCAAGCCTTATTCAAACCATCCATCGCAGCATCAATACCTTCGGCATTTTGTGCCTGATGAGCAGCTTTTAAAGTTACTAGTGCAGATTCGACTGCTGATCTATTTACTTCGGAAAGTTTGTCACCGTATTCTTTCAACTGCTTTTCAGTCTGGAACACTAGGCTATCTGCCTGATTTAGCTTATCAATTTTTTCTCTTTCGATTTTGTCTGATGCAGCATTTGCTTCTGCTTCAGCTTTCATTCGTTCAATTTCTTCTTTAGAAAGACCGGAAGATTCAATCTTGATTTTCTGCTCTTTTCCAGTTCCTTTATCTTTTGCAGATACATTGAGGATACCATTGGCATCAATATCGAAAGTCACTTCAATCTGAGGGACGCCACGCTGTGAAGGTGGAATATCCGAAAGTTGGAATCTTCCGATTGCTCTGTTATCCTTAGCCATAGATCGCTCTCCTTGAAGCACGTGAATATCCACTGCTGGCTGATTGTCAGATGCGGTAGAAAATACTTCTGACTTTTTGGTTGGGATAGTAGTATTGGACTCAATAAGCTTGGTGAAGACACCTCCCATAGTTTCAATTCCTAAAGATAGCGGAGTCACATCTAGGAGAAGAACATCTTTCACTTCCCCAGTCAATACACCACCTTGGATTGCGGCACCGATAGCTACCACTTCGTCAGGGTTTACACCTTTGGAAGGTTTTTTACCAAAGAATTTCTCCACCTCTTCCTGTATTCTAGGAATTCGTGTGGATCCACCTACCAAAATGATTTCATCAATATCTGAAGGATTCATACCAGCATCTTTCAAAGCTTTCTTACATGGCTCCATAGATCTTCTCACTAGATCTTCAGTAAGTTGCTCGAACTTCGCTCTACTCAAAGTTCTTACCAAGTGTTTTGGTCCTGTCTGTGTGGCAGTTATGTATGGTAAGTTTATTTCAGTAGATGCAGAGCTTGAAAGCTCAATCTTAGCTTTTTCAGAAGCTTCTTTCAGACGTTGAAGTGCCATTGGATCTTGTCTTAGGTCTATTTGCTCTTCAGAAGTGAATTCTTCAGCAAGCCAATTCATGATCTTTTGGTCAAAGTCATCACCGCCGAGATGTACGTCACCATTGGTTGATTTTACTTCAAACACGCCATCACCAAGTTCTAGAACTGAGATATCGAATGTACCACCACCAAGGTCATACACTGCGATTTTCATGTCTTGGTTTTTCTTATCCATTCCATAAGCTAAAGCAGCTGCCGTTGGCTCATTTATAATTCGCTTTACCTCAAGGCCTGCGATTTGTCCCGCTTCTTTAGTTGCTTGACGTTCGGCATCATTAAAGTATGCCGGTACAGTAATGACTGCTTCAGTAACAGTCTGCCCTAAGAAATCTTCCGCTGTGCTTTTCATCTTCTGAAGTATCATCGCTGACAGCTCTTGTGGAGTATAAGACCTATCTCCAATTTTCACTGATACAGTATCATTTGAGCCTTTCTCAACTTTATAAGTTGCGTGCCTTTTCTCTTCTGTAATCTCAGAGAACTTTTTGCCCATGAATCGCTTCACGGATGAAATAGTATTTTGAGGATTGGTAATTGCCTGTCTTTTGGCAGGATCTCCCACTTTACGTTCGCCGTTTCCGTTGTCTAGAAAGGCCACAATTGATGGGGTGGTTCTTCTTCCTTCACTGTTTTGAATGACTACAGGTTCGTTACCCTCCATTACAGCCACGCAGGAATTGGTGGTTCCCAAGTCAATGCCGATAATTTTTCCCATGATTATAACTGATTTATAGTTTCTGATTTAATACAAGACCCCTTCTTCAAGCCATGTGCCATCCAGCATTTAGGGGGTTTTTGTGTCAGATTGTCAGAAAAATTGTCAATATTTTTTCATTTTTCTTCCGAAAATGTCAAGAATTGGATGGCAGACTTTAATAACTGGCAGTTTTTTAGAGTTTTAGATGCTCTTGCAACTTTCGAATGAAGCCTTGCATCTTATGTAGTATGAGGAAGCGATTAACTAATAGAAATCAAAAAGAATTTTGGCGCTGGATTTTGATATTTTGCCTACACGTAATTTTTATTAGAATTGATTGGCAGGATTATTTGATTGGGTTGCTTTGGGAGCATGCGAAATCGCTAAGGAAAGCGTTAGTTTATTTCTTCTGGCAATTAAGTTAAATTCCGATTTACTGGACTTATTTTTGACTAATGAATGCAACGCTACGAATTCAAGATATCTTTATCTACCCAATCAAGTCTTTAAAAGGCATTCGTTTGGAATCTGTAAAAGTTCTCGAACGTGGTTTTCAATACGACCGAAGATGGATGTTGGTAGATAGAGCAGGATTATTCATTACTCAGCGTACCCATCATCAGATGGCATTGATCCAAGTTGAATTGCAGGATAATCATCTTTTGGTATCAAGTAAGATGAATCAGGTTAATCCCATTCTAATCCCATTCGATCTTATATTAGAATTTCAAATTGAAGTGGAGATCTGGGATGATCGCATCTTGGCCAATCTAGTTGCCCCCTCTTTTGATCAATGGTTTTCGGAGGTATTGGGAATTGATTGCCAATTGGTGGTCATGCCGGAATCTACGCAGCGGAAAGTCAATCCTAACTATGCCGTCAATGGGGAATCTGTAAGTTTTGCCGACGGTATGCCTTATTTGATTATTGGGCAAGAGTCTTTAAATCATCTGAATTCAAAATTAACTCAAGAGGTGACGATGAATCGGTTTCGGCCAAATATTGTGTTTTCAGGAGGAGAAAGCTATACTGAGGATAGCTGGAAAAATATCAAAATCGGAAATGTGGATTTCTGTGTAGTTAAACCTTGTGCGCGCTGCGTATTAATCACCGTGGATCAGGAAACTGGTGAGAAAAGTAAAGAACCTTTGAGGACACTGGCGAGTTATCGGACCTTAAATAATAAAGTGTATTTCGGCCAAAATGCGCTAGCACTTCAAGAAGGATTCCTCCGAGTGGGGGATTCAATCCAATTGATATGATCAGCAAGAGCTACTATCGACTTATTCCACTTTGGGTACTGGTTGAGACTTTCCTTGTTGGATTGCTCCACGCGTTTCGAATTCCCCTTGCCGGCGTATTCATTGTCTGCTTTTCGGCATTATTTATAGCGTTGATCTATTTGACTACCGGAAGTTCTACGAAAGTGATCCATGCGATACTGATAGTATTAGTATTCAAGATACTGCTTATTCCTCATGCGCTATTAGGAGTATTTCTTTCAGTTGCGTTACAGGGTTCTTTTGGGGTATTTATTTACCCACAGAAGGCCGATCGGATGCTAGTGACAGTATTCGCCACATGCAATCCGAGACTATGAATCTGGTTAGCTTAATAATCATTTTAGGAATGGGCTTTTGGAATTTGCTGAATGAATTTATGAGATCAATCGTAGATTATTTCCCATTTTTAGCTACTGCTCTTAGTGCAAAAAATCCAGTGGTAAGCTACCTTGAAATCTATCTGGTAACCGGTATTATTGAGGGTTGGATGATTGGAAAAGTTGTCTTGAGCTTTAAGCGAAATTTACTGGTCTTAGGTGAAGAACCTGATACCAACACTTAAAACAGAAAAATAAACTTTGAATGGGTATTACTCACCGTTTTGGCAGTGATTTATTTTATCCCACTTATTTCAGCTCCTTTCAGAGAAATGAGTTTGATAGTAGCGATAATAGCTACAGCTTGAGATTTTATTATGTGCCCATTCTTAGAAAAAGCCCTTTTTGCTTTTCTGTGAAGTACAAAATCCGGATTACCGAGAGAAATTAATTTGACTGGGGGAATCCTTTCAGAAATGCGTAAAAATCTTAAAACCTCCTGGAGAGTGGCTTCAGGACAAAAGATCTTTAAACGAATTTATTCTTTATAAAAAAATGGACACAGATCAGTCTCTAAATATCATCATCCTCACTGGAGGGAAAAGGGTCGGAAAAACAACCTGGCTTCAAAAGAACAAATCCGATTCGGCAGGTTTTCTGAGTCCGATAATTCATGAAAAGCGGAATTTCCTGTTGATTCCTAGTCAAGCAGTATTCCCGATGGAAGAATCCAACGGACAACTCCTTGTGGGTAAATATTCTTTTTCAGCCAGTGCATTTACTGCTGTGGAGCAGCATGTTCAGAATCACTATCATGCAGATGAATTAATTTTTGATGAAATCGGTCCACTTGAAATTCGAGGAGAAGGATTCTCAAGTTTATTAAAACTTACACTACAGAACTACTCGGGCAAATTACTTATTGTCCTCCGATCGGAGATCGTAAAAGAAGCGATCGAAGCTTTTCAGCTCAATCGCTTTCCTATCACTGTGATAGATTTTGAAGAGTTAAAGAATTCCGAAGCGACTGAACTCAATTATTGATAATTCTTTACTGTCTCGATGAAGATTTTCACCATCGCTGGATCTATGTCAGGATAGACACCGTGACCCAAGTTGGCGATGTGTCGTGTACCTTTAAACTGGTTCATCATGTCGATTGTCGCTTGTCTGACTTGATCTGGATTTCCATAAAGGGCAGCTGGATCTAGGTTTCCTTGGAGCGTCTTACCAGTTCCAATTAATCTTCTTGATTCAACGATTCCCATATTCCAATCTAGTCCGATCGTCTCACAGTTCAATTGACCCATTTTCTCTCGGGCAAAGAAAGCTCCTTTTGCAAAAACAGTTTTAGGTACTTCGCTGATCGCATCACAAATCTGAGAAATGTACGGGAATGAAAATTCCGCATATTGCTTTGGTCCCAAAATCCCTGCCCAGCTATCAAAAATCTGAACTAGGTCGGTTCCTGCATTGATCTGTGCCTTCAGGTAATTGATGGTACTATCAGTAATCATCTGAAGCAATTGATGTGAGAACTTCGGCTGAGTATAAAGCATTTCTCGAGCTTTAGAGAAAGTCTTTGAGCCAGAGCCTTCAATCATGTAGGCAAATATGGTCCAAGGTGCTCCTGCGAAGCCAATCAAAGGAACCCGCCCAGCCAGATTTTTCTTTGTGATTTCTATAGCCTTAATCACGTAGCTCAGATCATTCGCTCCATCTGCCACCCGGAGTTTCTTGAGATCTGATTCTGATCGGACTGTGTTTGGAAAAACAGGGCCTGTTTTTTCTACCATTTCGTAAGGCAATCCCATAGCCTCTGGTATCACCAAAATATCAGAAAAAATAATGGCAGCATCAACTCCCAAAATATCTACAGGTTGAATAGTCACTTCAGCGGCAAGCTCAGGAGTTTGCGCCAGCTCAATAAAGCCGCTCACACTGTCTCTTACTGCTCGGTATTCCGGTAAGATTCTTCCCGCCTGACGCATCAGCCAAACAGGGGTTCTTTCGACTGATTCTCCACTTGCAGCCCTCAGCAGCAAATCATTTTGTAATTGCATAGACTTAAAGATAAGGAGCAAATTTTGTTTGGACTCCTGATAACTCAAACATAAAAAACAGGAAAGAGACTTCTCCTTCCTGTCTATGGTAATCAGCTGGTTTAGCTAATTATTACTTATTCCTTGGGTAAAGCGATACAAAATCACTCGCTTTAACTTCAAGCATGATCGTCACAGCATCATAATTCGAGTAATCGATTCTATTACCTGCAAAATTAGAAGGGATTACAACTACTCTAAATATTTGATTTTCGACCCATTCTGAAGAAAGAATTGAAAAATCTAAAGGACCTTCAATATAAATTGAAAAATCTCTAATCGAAAAATCATAGTTATAAATTAGGACTCCCTCTTGGAAGAAATAGTTTTGAGGTAATAATCTCCAAACATCTCTTCCCTGATCAACTCCGGAAAGCCGATAAACCAAAACCACACTACCAAGAGATATTGTGTTAGGGAAGTCAAAAATATCGGAATAATTATTTGCCTCTGTGAAGTCGATCTCTACTTCATAAGTAGTACCAGCGACATTTACCCCATCAAGCCCATCAAATCCATTAAGGCCGTCAAGTCCAGCAGGACCCTCGCATGCTTGGAAAAACAAAATCCCAAGTAGGGATAGACTCATAGCTAGTAGCTTTTTCATAGTACTGGTTTTTTAAGTGTGACTTCTTTCACGTTAGGAATGCAAATGGGGTTTATAATAAACTTATCTGTATGGCTGTAATTATACTAGTAGTCATATTTTCGTTGATTTTTGGGGCCGTAAACCGAAGATTGAAACAACCAATTATCGTTTTTACACAATCTGTATCTCGCTTCTACCTTTCGCCGACAAAGCGGATACTAATAAAAACTTACTAGAATTAGCGGATTGGAGCGATCACATGGACTTCATCCTCTCGGATTACCTTATCGATAAAGATACCGGATAGCTTCAGATTATTTTCTACGGCATACTTTTCCAATTCAGCCTTAATGCTTTTAGGCCCTGGCATCACCCAACTGCTACCGGTGATTACAGCGAGGAGATAACGGTCTTCTTCAAAAGTTTTAAGTTCAAATCCTTCCTGAGGTAAAAGTTGGTTTATTCCGACAAAAACCTTCATGGTATCCAACTTTCCCGCAGGCTCGATCTCATAAATTGTATGTAAGAAAGTACCAATTTTTAGACTTTTTTGAGTTAGCGTCTCTTCAAAAATCTTTGCTATTTTCGGATCTTGAGGGATTCCTATGAACGTATTGCCAAGAAGACTTTCTGGTTTTTTATTGACAAGTTCGATTAGCACGGGATTATTTCCACCCAACTGATCAAAGCTCCAATATCCAAAGCCAACGACTAGGCTCAGTATGACTGTTACAATAAGAAGTTTCTTGAGCATGAATTAGAAGATATACCGAATTCCGATTCCACCCTGGCCCCTGATATGGCCTACACGATCTAATAATTCTAGGAACAAGCCTACTTCCATAAAAATATTAATAGGCAAATCATTAAAGTAATACTCCGCTCCCACAAAGCCTTCAGGTCCGAAATCCACATTTGTTCGAATTTCCTGCTGGATCTGAGATGAATTTTGAGGGTTACCGCTAGAATAATTGTAAGTGACTTGGGTAGTTCGAAACTGGACTCCTGCACCGCCATAACCCAGTAGGTAACCTTGCTCAATACTGAAGATATCAGTGATGTCTTCATTGTAAGCCATTCGACCACTGAGAGAAATTCCCTTTTTTGCCCCATGTGAAAAGTAAAAAGCACTAGAGTTTGGAGGGTTATTTTCAAAGTCTCGTTGATAATAGCTGTTTCCATTTACACCTCCAGATCCCAGCATGACTTCAAATGAGAATTCGTCTGATATAAAATCTTTGAAAGTGATAGTTAAAGGCTCACCGAGCCTTAAACCGATACTTCGTTCTTGCGCTTGACTCAAAAAAGGCAATAAAACAAATAGGATGATGATCTTGTACTTCATGAGGTAATTCTGATTTTTTTCAATCTTCGCAAAAACCAGGCTAGATCGCCATAGTCTTCAATTGCATTTGGTGTAGTTGGGTATAAAACCCACCAAGCTCTATCAAATAATCATGTGTACCCGATTCTACTATTTTTCCTTTGTCCAAAACAATAATTTTGTCTGACTTTTGGATTGTGGAAAGTCGATGTGCGATGATAATTGAGGTTCTCCCACTCATCATCTTATAAATTGCCTCTTGGACCAACTCTTCAGTTTCGGTATCGACAGAGGAAGTGGCTTCATCCAAAATGATGATCTCTGGATTGTAAACTATCGCTCTGACAAATGAAATTAATTGACGCTGTCCCACAGAGAGTGTGGCACCTCTTTCCATTACATTATATTCAAGTCCTCCGGGGAGTCGCTCGATAAATCGTCTGGCTCCCACCAAATCCGCCGCATACATCACTTGCTCTCGGGAAATATCAGGATTGCCAAGGGTAATATTGTAATAGATCGTATTCGAAAAAAGAAAAACATCTTGAAGAACTACTCCTACATGTTTCCTCAAAATTTCTAATTCAAAGTCTTTAATATTATGCCCGTCGATCGTGATGGATCCCTTGTTGACTTCATAAAAACGTGAAATCAGATTAATAATGGAAGACTTCCCAGCTCCTGTAGCGCCAACTAATGCAACGGTTTCTCCAGATTTCACTTCAAACGTAATATCTTTTAAAACATAGTCTTCATCCACGTAGGCAAAGGAAACTTGATTGAACTTGATATTACCCTTTACCTTCCCAGGAGCAAAATTTCCTTCATTATCGATATACTCCGTGCTTTCGAGTAATTTGAAAATCCGCGAGGAGCTGACAACCCCCATCTGTAGCGTATTGAATCTGTCAGCAATCATCCTGATCGGACGAAAAAATAATTGCAGATACATGATGAAAGAAATCAATACTCCAATTTGTAATTCCACACCTAATATGCCTACCGCGCCATACCAAACGACTAGGCCTATACCTATAGCCTGAATAATTTCAGCTACTGGAAAATAGATCGAATAGTAAAGCACCGATCGGATATGGGCTCGAGCGTGTTCTTTGTTGATCTCCTGAAATTTTTGAAATTCTCGCTCCTCACGATTAAATATCTGGATAATATTCATCCCCGTGATATGCTCTTGAAGAAACGAATTCAGGTTAGAGACTGCATTCCGTACATCGTTGAAGGCAACTTTGATCTTTTCTTTGAATACGTAAGTAGAAATTAACATCAGTGGTAGCGTACATAAGCTGACCAGTGTAAGTTTCCAATCAATGTAAAACATCACTCCAAGAATTGTTACTAATTGAAGCAAATCACCGATGATTGCTGCCAAACCCTCTGAAAACACATCTGCGAGGGTTTCTATGTCAGAGATATTCCTAGTCACTAATCTTCCAATCGGCGTATTATCAAAGAATTTCAGTCGAAGTTTGAGTAAATATTTATAGAGTTTTACTCGAATATCGCGGATGATAACTTGCCCTATCCACCCTGAATAATAGGTATGAGCCCATTGGACAATCGCTTGTATAACCAGAAGGCCGATCAGCAAATAGATGATTTGAAGGAGTCCAACGGTATCACCAACAGTGACATAATCATCTATTGCGATTTGGATAAAATAGGGTCGGGTAGGTGCCAAAATTGCTAAAGCAACAGTCAAAAAAATTAAAAAATTAAACTGACGCTTATATGGCTTTACAAATGTGTAAAGTTGCTTTAATACTTGCGTGTCAACAATTTCCCCTGAGGATTCTTTTTCTTTAGCTAAGCTCAAAATATTTTAATCTAAATAGATTTCTGATTGGTATTCGATTCGACTCAAAAACAAGCCTTTTGCAGGAGCAGATTTCCCCGCTTTTATTCGCTGCTTGCCAATAATTATCTGCCTCATCTCCTCGGAAGTTCGATGATGGTAACCAATTTCAACCAAGGTTCCCACTATTGCCCTCACCATTCCTCTCAAGAATCTGTTAGCCGTTATATGAAAAAACAATTCTCCCTCTTTTTGTTCCCAATAAGCTGACTTTATTTGACATCGGAAATGCTTGACATCGGTACGGATCTTACTAAAACATTCAAAATCCTCATATTCCAGTAAGTATAAAGCTGCTTTATTCATTTCTTCCACATCAGGATTGTAGAAACATCGCCAAGCCATTTCGTCCAGAAAAGGATCCTTTCTGAATACAATTCGATAGACGTATGAACGCCATTTGGCATTAAAACGGGCGTGTGCACTAGTTTTCACTTCGCGAATCGAATGTATTGCTATTTCTTTCGGGAGAATACCATTTATTGCCTTGATGAATTTTTCCTTTTCAAATGGCAAATCAGTTTCAAAATGACAAACCTGCATGCTGGCATGAACGCCCGTATCTGTACGTCCACTTCCCACAATGGCGATCGGAATTCGAAAAAATGTACTTATCGCAGACTCTATACACTCCTGCACAGTAAATGCATTTGCCTGAATCTGCCAACCATGGAAAGGTGTTCCTTTATAACTTAATTCCAGAAAATAGCGCTTGATTTCACTCATTATTCGACAAAGATACTATTCCCCATCAATTCAGGAAGAAAATTGAATCTTTGGAAAGGAGGGCAGAACCGCTTTTCTTTGCCAAAAATTAACAGCTATGATTCAACGTGTTCAGTCCATATTTTTATTTTTAGTAGTGATTGCGATGGGGGCTACCATCGGACTACCGATCTGGGAGCAAATTCAAACCAATTCCGGATTAGGAGATTCTTGGTCACTTTCTGCATTTTATTTGAGCAATATTGATTCTGCGGGCGCAGAAATTCAATCTTCTTCCAAATGGTATATTGCCACATTGGCAACTTTCGCAGGTCTTTTGGCCTTGATATCGATTTTCCAATATGCCGATAGGGGTCGTCAGATGATGATCAATATGGTGAACAGCTTAGTGATGGTAGTTCTAGTGGTAGCAGTATTTTTGACTACGAATGGAATAAATTCTGCCATCAATGCTCCTGAAGCAGGGAGTTATCAACTGGGTTTCTGGGCAATTTTAGTGGCAATGGTAGCTAATATGTTAGCCAATAGATTTATTCGTAAAGATGACGCATTGGTAAGATCGGTGGATCGGATCAGATAGTACAGGTAAGTATCAAGATTTGAGAACCAAGAGCCAAGAGAAGAGCCAAGAGATCAGACTAAAGTATCTAGTAACAAGATATTAGTATCGTGACCTAAGAGCCAAGAAAAAATAGCCGGTAATGAGACGGCTATTTTTCGTTTACCAGAATCTTATTCCGATTGTTGGGTAAAAGGTTTTAAAATTTTCTGTCCCTATGATTCCTACTTGGATTGAGATGTTTCCATTGAGACTTCTTCTATAAAATCCTCTGATTGTAGTCCCACTGAAAATTTCGCTATTTGTATTATCGAGTAATATTCCTGCTCCGAAAATATTTTTTGAATTTGATACTGGCTTGCTTCTGTCCCAACCAAACTCCAGATTTAAGAACCAATTGCTGTTCACTTTTATGTTATTGTCTATACGTGTTGGGAAATAAATGATATTTGTAATCGAGCCTCCAAGTGCAAATTTCCGCCAATTAAAGAATGCTTTAAATCCTAATTCAGGTGTAAAATCACCTCCCGTGTAATCTAGGCCTATGGGAAAAGTCAGAATTAACTGATCTGAAAATGGAATGTAGTTCTTTTCCAATTCCAATATTACTGCATTGACATTAGTTTTCATGTTTTCTTCTGAAAGCCGATAGGTTAAAGTCTTGAACTCAGGAAAGTCCTTAGTCTCTTTCATCACTATGTTGAATTTCTCTTTCAAGTCCGCTGACACATACTCCTCATTATTAAACAGAAGAACTAGTTTACCGTCATTTGGCAGGTTATAGATCAGCGTGTCAGTGATGGGACGAAGCTTATCCAAACGGTCACTAAACTTTTCGGGTAGCTTATTCTCGATTTCCTGTGCAAAGCTGCCTAAGGAAATGAGCATAGCGATGCCCGTGAGAAGTGTAAATCTTTTCATTTTCTTGAGTTTTAGAAATGTGGATTAATTATTTTGTCCAAAGCGAATCCGACCTATCCGACCAGATCTTCCGACTTGTTTTTCTTCGAGTTTGACCGGATCAGATTTTCCAAATCCTGTTTTCACCTGAAATTTGCCTGGTTTAATACTCCAGGAAATCGTCACCTCATGAAGCGTCTTTTGTTTCGCTTGCATTGAGATTTTGTCCAACGAATCTTTTTGAACAGGAATGATCAGTTCCGGACCCAAAGCAATAAATTCTATGTTGGGAGCTTCAATCTCAACTTTTGGTAGTGTGCTGTCTTTAATTTCTAAAATCCGCTTTCGAATACTAGGCTGCGCAATTAGACTGGTTTTTTCAGGCTTTTGGGGTATTTGAAATTTATATTCAAAAGGCAAATCCAAGGTGGAGATTTCAGTTAGCGAATGGGGAGCTGTCA
>Ga0105054_10003978_pt1 | contig 22432 bp, 17 predicted proteins | sample BON02_FD_78091 | JGI IMG/M metagenome (GOLD analysis project Ga0105054, IMG submission 78091) | Freshwater microbial communities from Lake Bonney liftoff mats and glacier meltwater in Antarctica - BON-02 (megahit assembly) | ecosystem: Environmental > Aquatic > Freshwater > Ice > Glacier...
ATCCTTGCCCCTAAACCCCTCTCCCTCACGCCTATCCCCGGTGACTTACCCCAGCCCCAAAACACCCGCTTCACTCCGCCGCAAAGCGGCTTCGTTCAACAGTTTTATTCAGCCTGACTCAAAGGCCTGATTGAGTTAGAATGAGATTCATTGGTAAGTGATTTAGCCCGTTGATTAATAATAGATCCGTTTGATGGGTTAGGCTTTTCGGGTGCGGTAAGCTGTCCGTGGTGACTGGATAGCCCTCTTCTTCATGTCTGATTGAGGGCGAAGTAGGGCAGCGCAGCCGCCATCAATATACTGCCACCATAAATCAGCCCCACATACCAAACAATGGCATAGACTGCACTTTGGACGGCAAGTCGGTCAGCTTCTTCCTTCATCTTCGAGCGTGTGATTAAGAACGTGATAAGAGAAACGGCGAAGAGACCAACTAGGACCGCTTTCGCCGCTCCCGTATGCTCCACAAGCAATCGGGTCGCTCCATGAACAACGAACTTCCCTTCGTTCTCCTTCAGGAATGCAACAAGTGCCGGAATAAAGAATGAAATGACCGATAACGCCGCCGTTACTGCAACAAGTTGTATCCCGAGAGGAACGAGCGCGAAAACTGTGCGGGTAGCGGGTTTCATTCTTTGGCTTTATCGGTGTGCGGTAGGTTGCCTGCTAAAGCTTAGCTCAGTGTGGTTCGTGTGATGAGCAAGGGGCGGGTTTATCAGGCTTTTGGAAACTTTACCCATTTAGCGCCGAGCTTGGATGATTTTACGACCGTCTCGATGAAGGCCATGCCATAGACGCCGTCTTCGATGGTGGGGAAGTCGAGGTTCTTGGGCTGTTTCTTGCCAGAGACTTCGGCTTCGATGGCGCGAAACGCTTCGAGGTAGATGTTGGCAAACGCTTCGAGATAACCTTCGGGGTGACCTGCTGGGATTCGAGTGAACGCAGCGAGGTGGGATGACAGATAGTCGTTGCCGCGACGCCACGTTTCACGCGGCTTATCGGCGTATTTGACGACAAGCTCGTTGGGGAATTCCTGTCGCCATTCGACTCCGGCCTTGGTGCCGTAAACTCGAATGTTGAGCATGTTTTCGTCGCCGATGCTGATCTGTGAGGAGTGGAGTATTCCCTTGGCTCCGCCTTTGTAGCGCACGAGGACATTGCCATCATCATCGAGTTTGCGGCCTTTCACGAATGTCGTGAGGTCAGCGCAGAGTGTGTCGATTTCGAGCCCGGTAATATAGCGCGCGAGGTTTTCGGCGTGAGTGCCGATGTCTCCCATGCAACCGGCGGCGCCGCTGCGTTTCGGATCGGTGCGCCAAGCGGCCTGCTTGTTATCGGTGCTCTCAACGAAGCTGGAGAGCCAGCCCTGGGGATACTCGACCACGACTTTGCGGATGTCGCCGAGCTTGCCGGTCTTTACCAACTCGCGGGCCTGCTTCACCATCACGTTGCCGGTGTAGTTGTGCGTAAGCACGAGCACCTTCTTCGACTTCTTAACGATGGTCCGCAGCTTCTTCGCCTCGGTGAGATCGAAGGTGGCGGGTTTGTCCAGCACGACATTGAAGCCGGATTCTAGAAACAGTTTCGCGGGTGGAAAGTGCTGGTGGTTAGGCGTGACGATCACGACGAAATCGAGACGCTCATCTGCGGGTTTATTGGCCTCGGCTTTGGCCATTTCCTGATACGAGCCGTAAGCCCGATCTGGGGAGACGAAGAGGTCGGCAGCAGATGCCTTGGAGCGCTTGGGATCCGATGAGAAGGCGCCAGCGACGAGTTCGGCTTGGCCATCCATGTGAGCTGCGATGCGATGGACCGCACCGATAAAGGCGCCGCGTCCGCCGCCGATCATTCCGAAACGTAATTTTCTTTTCATAGGGTGTTAGGATTATGGCCCACGGAATACACAGAAAACACGGAAGAGATCATGTCTGATGGTCGTCTTATTTTCCGTGTCGTTCTGTGTATTCCGTGGGCAACCAAGTTTGAATTACTGGTTTTTCTTATCGAAGGCGGCGTCGAACGCGAGGTCGCTGGAGGGGAAGTCTACTAGCCGCACAAAGGCGGCGGCTTCGGTGCCGCCATGCACTCGATCCATGCGAATGTCTTCCCATTCGACGGAGAGCGGGCCGGCGTAACCCACATCGTTGAGCGCGACGATAATCTCTTCAAAGTTGATGTCGCCATGGCCGAGGGAACGGAAGTCCCAAGCGCGTCGGGCATCACCGAAATCCGTATGGCCGCCGAACACGCCGACTGAGCCATCTCCGTGACCCCACCAGACATCTTTCATGTGCACGTGATAGAGGCGGTCGGCGAATTCGCGGATGAACTTCACGTAGTCCACTCCTTGGTAACCAAGGTGAGACGGATCGTAGTTGAAACCGAAACGTTTGTGCCCCTTCACCGCAGCGACCGCACGATGTGAGGTGGCAGTGTCGAACGCGATTTCGGTGGGATGCACTTCGAGACCGAAGTTTACGTTTACCTTATCAAATGCTTCGAGGATCGGGCCGAACCGCTGGCCGAAATCTGCAAAGCCTTTGTCCCAGTATTCCTGCGAGGTCGGTGGAAAAGCGTAGATCGAATGCCAGATCGAGGAGCCGGTGAAGCCGTTGACGACAGCGGGAAAGTCGTCGCGGTTTTTGCGTCCGGGTTTGGCGTCGAAGAACTTCCGCGCGGCTTTACCGGCGGTGATCATTTTCTTGGCGGCGCGTTTGCGCACGCCTTCTGGATCGCCTTTGCCCCAAACGTCGGGTGGCAAGATAGCCTGATGGCGTTCGTCGATATTATCGCAGATTGCCTGGCCGACGAGGTGATTGGAAATCGCGTAGCAGCTCAGACCGTGATCGGCGAGTAGCTCCCATTTTTCATTCACATACTTTTTCGACTTGGCGGCTTGATCGACATCGAAGTGATCTCCCCAACAGGCGAGTTCGACGCCATCGTAGCCCATCTTCTTCGCTAGCGGCGCGAGTTCTTCGAGAGGCAGATCGGCCCATTGGCCGGTGAAGAGAGTAACAGGTCTTGGCATAATCAAACGGGGTTGAGGTGATGTCCGCGTAAAACGGCGATTTCTCATTTCTTGAGCATTCGCTCGGGGTCGCAAGAGCTTTGTGTGTCCCGCGGCGATTCTGCGCAGGTAGGTGTCATTGCGAGGAGGCCCTTAGGCCGACGCGGCAATCCACGAACTACGAACGATTCGACGTGTGCGGACTGGTGCTCGTGGATTGCCGCGTCGCGTTGCTTCTCGCAATGACACGGGGGGAGTGGATTGCTTCGTCATCCGCGGAGCGAATTCCTCGCAATGACAAACGTTACCTTGCGGCGATTCTGCGAGAGCGGTTGTCATTGCGAGGAGGCCTGGGCCGAGGTGGCAATCCACGAACTACGAACGAGTCGACGAGAACAACTGGTCATCGTGGATTGCCGCGTCGCTACGCTTCTCGCAATGACAGGAAGGCAGGTCAGAGACCCGCCTCTACAGCTACTGGACGTAGTGCTTCTCTATATAATCCGAGACTTGGCGTTCCAGAGATCTGCGTTGGAGCCGAGGGCGGTTTTCAATTCGGAGGTGGCTTCGTCGAGAGCGGTGAGAGTGGCTTCGTCGAGCTTGAGCTTTTCGGCTTTCATGTTGGCGGCGACTTGCTCGGGTGAGCGGGCTCCGAAGATGACGGAGCTGACGCCCCGCTGATGGAGGAGCCACGCGAGGGAGAGATCGGCCATGGATTCGCCGAGGCCGTCGGCGATTTTGCGGATGCGATCAAGGGTCGCGAAGGTGAGGGCTTCGTTGCCGGTATCGTTGTGTCGGCTCATTGCAGAATCGCTGCTGAAGTGACGAGTGCGGCGCCGGGATTCCGGTATTTCTTCGGTGCTCCGAAAGCGTCCGGTGAGGAGACCTTGTTGAATGGGACTGTAGCAAAGGATGCCCATGTCGTGCGATGTGCAGGCCTCGGTGATCTCGAACTCGTTGGCCCGCCAGAGGAGATTGTAAGCAAGTTGATTGGTGATCCAACCGGTGGCTTTTTCGTTGAGACGGGTGAGTGATTTGGGGCCAAAATTACAGACGCCGAGAGTAAGAGCTTTGCCGTCGTCGCGGAGTTTTTCCATCGCAGTAATGACATCGTCGAGCGGAGCGTCGTCTGTGAGCCAGTGGATTTGGAGGAGATCAACGTGATCGGTTTGGAGGCGTCGTAGTCCTTCTTCGCAGCATTCGATTGTCTTTTCGTAGGTGAGGTGGGCTCCGCTAATTTTGTTCGCGATCAACACCTGATCGCGCCGGTCTTTGATTCCACGTCCCACTATTTCCTCGGAAAGACCGCCGCCGTAGCCAGGAGCGGTATCGATCATGGTGACGCCTGCATCGATGGCGGCGTGGATGGTGGCGATGGAGTTTTTCTCATCCTGATCACCCCACATGGCACCACCAGCAAACGCCCAGGCGCCGAGAGAAAACTTGGAAATGGAAAGCGGAAGATCGGCTAAACGTGGGTTCATGAAGGTGGGTGTTGGGTAGGGCCGGCGGACTGGTATTTGTGGATTGCCGCGCCTGCTTGCGGCAGGCTCGCAATGACAGGTTGTGTGGGTGGGAGCGTTATGAGGTGGCGGCGGCTGGTGTTTGTGGATTGCCGCGCCTGCTTGCGGCAGGCTCGCAATGACGGGTTGTGTGGGTGGGAGCGTTATGAGGTGGCGGCGGACTGGTATTCGTGGATTGCCGCGCCAATCCCGCCATGTGGGATAGACTCGCAATGACAAACTATCAGGTCGCGCGGTCGAGGATCTCGGGAGTGATCACAGCGATGAGGGGTTGATCATCGCGATAGGCGCGAATGTTGCGCACGGCCAAGGTGCCCGCGTCGGAATAGCGATCGAGGGTTGGACCGGCGATGTGCGGGGTGATGCTCGCGTTGCGCAGTCCGCGCCATGGGCTGTCGGGCGCGAGGGGTTCTTGCACGAAAACGTCGAGCCCAACTTGCAGGTCTCCTTCGCTGGCGACTTTCAGCAGGGCGTCTTCATCGGTGATCGCGGCTCGCGCGACGTTGACAAACACGCCGCCGGGACGAATCGAACGGAGGTGTTTCTCGGTGACACTTCCCGTGGTGTGCGGGTTGAGTGGGGCGAGCTCGACGATGATATCGTTGGTGGCGAAAAGTAATTCGAGTGATTCCGCGACTCTGCCGCCAATTTGCTGAGCGGCGGCTTCGTCGAAGTCCGGTGCGAATACCGAGACATCGCAATCGAAGGGCTGGATGAGTTTCAGGAACTCCCGCGCAACCGCGCCGTATCCATGGATGCCGACTTTGCGTTCGAAGAGCGACTTCACCTGATCGAAGTCGTCTTCGCGCCAACCTTTTTCTTGATGCAATTTAAAGGTCCAATGCGTCGAGCGGCGGAGACACGCGAGAGTATGAAAGAGCGCGCACTCGGCGACGGTGCGACTGATGGCCGGCCCCCAGTTGGTGACGAGAAATCCGTCTTCCAGTTGTTGGCGGGTGATCAGTCTTTGCACCGAACCCGTGAGGTAGCACAGGTAGCGCAATCTCGAAGGCAGCTCAGTGGGCAGAGGCAAGGTTTCCCAGCATCCGACGAGCACATCGGGATTGATCGAAGTGACTTCGGCGGCGAAGTCTTCCGGGGGCATATCAGTGGGATCGATCAGACGAAACTCAGCCCCAAGACTTTGGATTTCGCTAAAGAGAGGTTCGGGGAGGAATCGTTCTTTTTCGCGCGGAGTAAGGACTGCGAGGAGAGTGGTGATACTGGGCATGGGGTGATTATTGGTAGAGCCAGTATTTACGTGATTCTTGCTGGTAAACCTGAGCCTTGCTCTCCCAATCGAGCAGGAACGAGCGAAGGTTGACGCGAGCTCCATCCCGCTTGAGTGCTTCGAAAAAGGCGGTCGATCCCATGTGAATCAGGAAGCCTCGTTCCTGAGCTGAGGTCGCAGCACTGAAGGGGTTTCCCCCGTCGTATCGACACGCGAGCTGCATAAGATGAAAATTCAATTCAGTCGGTCGCCATGCATCGTAGTCAACGACCTCGGCGTAGAGTCCGGTAGCGGGTTTACCGTTTTTTCCGGGCACGGTGACGACGCGGAAATTGAGTCCGGGCATCTGGCGGGCGTTGAGGATTTTTGCGAGAGCATCGCTCCGGATTTTTGGATGGGAGATGCCTCGGAATGGATAGTGTTTGCCGATGCCGTGGCTGAACTTTCCGAGGTAGGTGCCGAGGCCGGACATGGGGTAGCCGACGACGGAACCGAAGTCCTGAATATATTGCGAGGTGGGCACCCATTTCAGCCCGGTTTCCGGCCAACGCATCGAGCGGCGCCATCCGCGCATGGGGATGATGGTGAGTTTGCCGCGAATCCGATCTGCTTCGGAAACGTCGAGAGCGTTGGGCACTTGCATGATGCCCGGCGCTTCCTTGGCCATGCGGGCGAGTTCACCGATAGTTAGGCCGTGAACGTAAGGCACTCGAAAAGCGCCGACGTAGCTTTTCCATTGGGGATCAAGCGGAGGACCGTCGACCTTGAGGCCCCCGAGTGGATTGGGACGATCGAGCACGATGACTTCGACGCCATTTTCAAAACAAGCTCCCATCGTGTAGAGCATACAACTCACAAAGGTGTAACTGCGTGTGCCGATGTCCTGCAGATCGATGACCATCGCATCGAGCCCCTTGAGCATTTCCTTGGTGGGTTTGCGGTATTTGCCGTGAAGTGAATAGACCGGCAGTCCGGTGCGTTGATCGATGCTGTCTTCGATATCGGTCGCAGCCTTCACATCACCGTAGATGCCGTGTTCGGGGCCAAACAGCGCCACGAGTTGAACCCCTGGTGCGCGTCGCAACGTATCGATGGTGCTCACTCCTTGCCGGTTGACGCCGGGAGGATGCGTGAGGAGCCCGATCTTCTTGCCGCGCAATGCGTCGAAGTGACGTGCTTCCAACACGTCGATGCCGAGCATGATAGGGAATGGCACCGCGTTGCTTGGCGCGGTGTTGATGACGGGTGCCGGACCACTGGGAGTGCCAGATGGGCGTTGTGGCGATGCGTTGGCAGAACGCGCCGTGGATTGGCTGGAACTGCAACCGAGCACGCTGAACAACACGACAGCGAGAGTTAGAATGCCATTAAGGGGTAGGGGGCGCGAGGTTCCGAGCATGAGCGGGTTACTTTGTCGGTCCGGTCGGTTCCGTCGAGCGGGAACCTCGTTTCAAATGTAAATGGATCGGTCCGATTCTCGCGGCCAGCACGCGCCACATAAAATCAAGGAGCGCACCCAGCAGGGTGCCGATAATTGCGCCTCCGAGAAGCAAAGCAGGTATGCGGCGAATATTTTCTCCCAAAATATTCACAGCCTGATCAAAAGGTGTCGTCGAGCTAGCTTCGAAAGTAGTGGCCAATACACCGACTGTAGTCGGATCGATAAAAGCTTCCGGCCCTGGGCTGTATCCCAAGCCAGACATCCCTATGATTTGTGCCCCCAATTGGTATGTGGCATAATAAATGGGTATAAATGTCACGGGGTTCGTAATGAATTGTAGTCCCCCTAAGATCATGAAATTTGCCCTAAGGATGAGTGCTAAACCAAAGGCCAGAGGGAGTTGGATCCCCATTACCGGCATCACCGATAGAATCGAACCGGCATAAAACGCCGGTCGTAGATCCTGCATTCTAAACGACCACAGGTAAGAACGTTTGCGGGCGACCTCGGCAAAGCGTCCGACGACCGGGTAGCGATGAAAAGCGGTGCGCCGAGGCAAGAAACGCAGAACTTTTTTCCATAAACGAAAACGTTCGTGCCGATCCTTTCTCTCGTTTTCCTCGGGTGCCATTGATTAGAGCTTATCGTTGATCGCCGAGGTCAGCAACCGAGAAGCATCGCGAAGCGCTTCTGGAAGCGACATTTCGGCGGGAGTGATGGCATGCAGGTGAAGATTTTTGGGAGCTGAAGTCAGGGCAATTTGGCCGGCAAAGACGTGCGTGGCTTTGGTGAGTTCGAGAGCGCGAGAGGCGATTGCGCCGGGTCCTTTGCCGTTGAGCGAGCTGTCGTCGAAACATCCTTCGCCGGTGATCACAATTTCGGCTTCCTTGAGATGCGATTCCAGATCAAGCCAAGCCGCTACGAAATCTGCTCCGGGGAGCAGTCGAGCCTTGGCCGCGGTCATCAAACCGAAAGCAATCCCCCCGGCTGCACCCGCTCCGGGCGTATCCATCGTGGCGCGCGGTTTGTCTTGGTAATCGCAGAGCAGCGTCGCGAGTCGCTCACTGGTTGATTCCATGCGCGGAAGGTCAGTCGCGAGCAGACCTTTTTGCGGACCGTAGATGGCGGCAGCGCCATTGGATCCGAGAACGGGATTATCGACATCGCATGCGATTCGGATGGGTGGCATGTCAGCGGGAATATTGCCGGTAAGACTGGTGATCTGCGACCACGTGTCTGGAGTAGGCGGGGAGATCGCGTCTCCACTTAGGTCGCGAAAACTAAGCCCCATCGCGTTGAGCGCGCCGAGGCCGAGATCGTTGGTCGCACTGCCGCCGACGCCCAGGAGGATGGCTTTGGCGCCGAGCTCGATGGTGCGCTTAATCAGTTCACCGGTGCCGTAGGTCGTCGTGTGCCACGGATCGCGATCCTCGTCGCGCAATAACGCGAGGCCGCTGGCGGTGGCCATTTCGATCAGCGCGATGGAAGCGGTATCAGTAATTCCTGCGGGTAGATCGAGTAAGCTGCGCGCCGCCGCGGGTATGTTGCTCAGCGTGACTAGGCCGAAACTCGCATCGACTGGAGCGCCCCGCGGGCCAGTGACAGTTTGCTGATGGATTTGCCCTTGGCTGAATCGAGTCAGAATGGCGGCGAATCCTTCACCGCCATCGGTTAAGGGGCACTGCGTGAGTTGCCAATCGGGTTGTTTCTTTTGCAGCGCCTCTGCAGCGATCGCACACGCTTCGGGAGCGGTGAGGGAGTCTTTGAATTTATCAAAGGCAATGAGAACGCGCATTGCAGATTACGAAAGCACGGGTCTTGCGTGAGGCGAGAATTTTGAGGTCGCGCTTCGCAATTTTATTTCAGCACAGCGGTAATTAAGCGGTAGGCTGATTCGCGTTGTTTCCCCGCGAAATCGTGGGCGGTATCGGGATGTTCGATGCGCAAGCGGTCCGGGGGACCGAGTAGTTTGAAAACGGGTCGGGCGGCATCACCGATACGATCGACGGATTCCCACTTAAAGTTGTCATCATTGATTGGCGCGCTGATGTAAACTTTGCGTGGAGCGAGCGCGGCGATGAGTTCGTGGAAATCAAAGGGGATTTTTTCGAGTCGGCCGGTGTAGTCTGCGAGAAGCGGCATGTAGCGCTCTTGACACCAACCTTCTCCATGATGCCACACATCAGGGTTGCCGGGATCGTAATCGAGAAAGGAATCGAATCCGCAACTGGAGACAATGGTGACGAGGCGCGGCTCGAAGATGGCCGTGAAGATGGCATTATGCCCGCCGAGGGAGTGACCGATCGCGGCGTAGCGCCCCTGCTTCACGAAGGGCAAGGTTTCGAGTAGGTCGAGCGCGCGCACGTTGTCCCAAATCGCCTTCATCGTGCCGCTGTCATATCCCAGCCCGACAAGGTCAGGCTCGTAGTTGCTCAAGTGCGGGTAGACAGGCGAGATGGTCACGAAGCCGCGACCCGCAAGTTCGCTGGCGTATTGACGGTCTTTTTTGCCGCCGAGGCCGACGACAACGCCTGCGCCCGTTTTAATATCGGTGGGATGCAAACACAGTGCGGCGGGGAAACTTTGATCGGTTTTCGTGAGTGCGGCTTTGGGAATACTGAGAAATGCAGGCGTGCGACAACCGGGCTCGGTCTGATAGGTGATCCGGCGAATCACATAGGTATCGCGGTCGATTTCCTCTTCGACCTGCAAATCGAAATCGACGCGTTTGGGTGAATTAGCACCGGGTAATGGTCCCATGATACTCTCCATCGCACGCACGATTTCGTCGCGACGCAGTTGCCAGTCTTCGGCGGTTTTTACCGGCGCGACCGTTCCGTTGGGCTGGCGAAAAAGGAGTAAGTCCTCTCGTGGGAGTCGGGCGGTGGAATCAGGCATGGCAAGGAGTTACTCGTGATACTGCGGATAGCGCAAATGAAACCGAGTGCACCTCTCCACTGTCATTGCGAGAAGGTCCCGCTGGCGGAGCCGACGTGGCAATCTACGTTTCCCAATCGGCCACGGCTACTTATTCGTGGATCGCCGCAGTCGGCGACGCCTCCTTCGCGATGACAGTCTTGGGGGAGGATTGGTTTAGAATGCTTTACCGTTGGCCTTGGTGCCACAGAGCGAGACTTCGAGGCCGAGCTCAGCTGCCAGAGCCGCTTTGGTGTAAACGGCAAGATCGGCCTCCTTCGTGGAATTGGCGTAGGCGACGTGAATGTGGTTGGCCTTGTGGCGTCCCATTAATTGGTCGCGCGAGACGCCATAGGTGACGGCGTGCATGATCGGCCACTCGGGAGTGGTTTCCTGCCAGCGACGTTCGGTTTCCTCACGTGGGAGACTGACTGCTTTCGCGCGACCGAGATCCATCTTGAGCTTACCGCCTTCGACAAAGACACGGCTCCAGACGATCTCGCCGGGTTTGGCGATTCCGCGCACGGTGCCGCCGCCGAGGCGGAAATACATCTTCGGCTGGCGGAGCGAATCGGTGCCTGCATAACCATCGATGTGATGGGCGGGAGGGGCGCTGCCGGAGATGAGAAAAACCCACACGTAGTCATCGGTTGAGCCAGTGGGGTCGTAATCACCCCAACGTATATCGTGGAGCGTATTTTCGACGGGTTGACCGAGCGCATTGTGCACGCGATTGGTAAAGAGCCCATCCAGTCCGGCGCATTCATCGACTTCGTTGAAGTGGGTAAGGGGCTGGCCTTTGCGGATGATCTTACCCTGGGCGTTGGCGACAGGAGGACGATCGGAGTTATTGAGCAAGCCCTCGACGAGATCCGAGGCGGGCAGAAGGTCTTTGAGGCCCTGCTGGTATTGGATACCGATGGTTTCGCAGCCAAACTCATCAGCGATACGAAGGACGGCGACGTAGGTTTTGCACTGCCAGAGCACTTGTTCGCGGGTGAGCTCGTTTTCCTCGTCTTGGCCGAAGCGGAACTTCATGCCCTTATCCTTGAGCCATTTGAAAACCGCTTTGCCTTCCTTGTCGCTGACTTGGGTCGCGCCGTAGTAGAGCGCGGCTTGCGAGAGTCGTTCTTTATAAACACCGCAAGGGAAGAGCAGCTCATCGGGGATAATCGCATTATACATGCCCATGCAGCCTTCGTCGAAGACGCCCATGATCGATTTGTTTTGGCGTAGATCGTCGGCGATTTTCTTCGCGATGGCCTTGGCCTTTGGTGGCACCTTGCTACGAGCGAGTGATTTGACGTGGTCGGCGGTGTGCTTGACGGCGCCGGTTTCGATCCAGCCTGAAAGGTTACTGAGAAAGAAATCGTCGGTGAAATCTTTGCTCCAGAGCGTGGAGTAGCTTACCCCGGCTTTGGTCAGCGAACCGTTGAGATTGAGCATGCCAACAAGACCGGGCGCGGAGCCCGACCAATTGGCGATCGTGAGGATCGGGGCTTCATGCGAGATCAGGCCGTGAAGAATATGCGACGAATACTGCCACACCGCTTCGGCTACAATGATCGGTGTCTTGGGATCGATCTTGGAAAATATCTGCATGCCTTCTTTTTGAGAACCGATGAAGCCGTGCTTTAGCTTTGTTTTGTAGGGATGGGCGCGAACGAGCTTGTAGCCGAGCTTGGCCACGGCCGCGGTGAGCTGCTTCTCCATCGCCTTCTGGAATGGCCAAGTGTATTCATTGGCGGCTGGGCGTAGATCACCGTTGGCGATGAGGAGAATGGTTTTTGGGGAGTTCTTTTTCATGAGTGGGTGGGGAAGGATTGGGATGCTCGAATCAAGGTGGTCATCGCGAGCCCATCCCGCATGGCGGGATGGGTGGGGCGATCCACGCTGTCGTGGATTGCCGCGTCGTCTGCTGAGTAGACTCCTCGCAATGACAACGAGGCTAAGAGAAAACGCCTATTATGCGCTGGAGGCGGGCGGATAAAAATGGATACTTTGCGGAAAGAGATGGATAATATCGGCATTAAGAAGCAAGAAACTTTGCTTTCGCAGCAAGTTACCGGCACGCGGTATTTCTTTCTGAATTTAGCCCCGGCTAATCGTGGCGCACTCCGTCCTGCATTGGGCGGACGCGAGCACTGCAATCCTGATTACGCGGTCGATCGCGAGGGCTACGCCTATCCGGGATTGGAGTATGTCGCTGAGGGGGAAGGATGGATAAAATTGGGAAAATCGAAACACGACTTAATACCCGGAACCGTCTTCGCGTATGGCCCCAATACACCTTGTGTGATCCGCACCAATCCGCAGAAACCGCTGGTTAAATACTTCGTCTGTTTGGCGGGAACGGGCGCTACCTCCCGATTTAAAAAAGCCGGAGTGGGGCTCGGCCGTCTGCGCACGCTGGCGACGCATGCTGAGATGCGGGGGTTGTTTGAGGAGCTCATCCATGAAGGGCAGCGGCCGGGTAAGCTCGCGCGGGCAATCTGTGCGGCGCGACTTGAACTGCTCTTGTTGAAAATCGAAGAGCACGTCGCTCAGGGCGCACGACGTGACGAACCGGCACGTGAACGGTTTCTGCTCTGTAAATCGCTGATTGATGAGCGCACCAGGGAAATGACGACGCTGGATGAAATCGCGGCGGCGGCCTCGCTCGAAGTTTCGAGTGTGTGTCGCCTCTTTCGTCGCTATCACGATTGCAGTCCTTATCGCTACTTACTGCAGCGAAAGATGACGCTCGCCGCCGAGGATCTGGTGGAGAATGGCGGGCTCGTAAAGGAAGTCGCACAGCGCGTGGGTTTCAGTGATCCCTATCATTTTTCACGCTGCTTCAAAGCCATCCACGGCGTCGCCCCGCGCGATCTATTGCGCTGAACGAGATTGATCAGTTGCCACGGCTTTTCTCCTCGCACACGCCGATGATCTTTTAGAATCTATCCCACCAATCACCTTGAAGATACACGTCTTCAAATAGTTGACGTGTGTTCTGGGGGTAAGGTGTTCCTGTCGTTGGGGGAGATGCTATTGTCGGGGTGATTACTGCTGTTGCAGGGCGTAGAGATCGGCTTCACTGAGGGTGAAACGAAGGCGGAGCGATTGGTCGTTGAGTTCGTTCCAGCTGCGCTGCTTGGACCACTTGACGGGGTGATGCACACTGTCGCCGAATAGCTTCGGGGCGGCGCGACCTGAGAATCCCTCGATGGGAGTTCCCTCGGCGTTGAGCACTTCGATGCGGATTGTGCCGGCGGCGCTGGTGGCAAAATTGAGGCAGAGTTGATCTCCTGCGCCGATGAATGTCTTGGTGAGCACTTTGCCTTTTTGGCGACCGGCGCGGAGACGGGCAAAGCCATCGGTGCGGAGGGTGTGAAGTCGCATATGACAGCTATCGATCGCGTAGTGGTGGCAGCGATAGAAACCCAGGGTGTTAGCGTCGATCTGCACGAGTCCTTGAGAGACCATGTTGTTGCGGCCGACCCAATCCTTGGGATCGAGTCCGGGTTTAATGTAGGCCTCGGGGAAATGACGGTCATAGGCTGTGCCTCCGCGACTGGTCATGAAGACGACATCAGAAACATCGACTTCGCGCCCTTCCAGGACACCGAGCTGCTTGGCTTGCTGGGAGGTCATCCACTGGCGCTTTTGCACAAAACGTGAGGGCAGGGACACGTAGATGTGCGGCGCGAGCGGATAGGGTTCGGTGACGTTGGTGTAGTATTCCTCTTGTGGGAAATCGCCGAAGGACATGGTAACGGGCTGGGACCATGTCTGGAAATCGCTCGATGTGACTCGGGCGATGGTGCGGTGTCCATGGTAGCCTCCCTCCGTCCAAACGCGGAAGTAGAGAACGTAACAGCTTTCGGCAACGGACCAGAAGGGGATATTCTGAGAATCGAAAATACCCTCGGTGAAGATGGCCTCTTCCTGAAATTTCTTCCAGTGGATGCCATCGGCGGAGGTGAAGCCGAAGAGACCGTGTTTATCGTTTCCGGCGACGGCTTTGAACTTCTCGCTGGGATCTGCGTTGGGATTGGTATCGAGAAATGGGGTGAAGTTGTGGGTGATCTTCACTTTGGGATCATCCTCGATCAGAATGATATTGGTATCGTTGCGATCTTCGAAGGGGAACAGTCCGAGCTCGGGCTTAACCCAGTTTACCCCATCACTACTCTCGGCGTAGCAGGTGAATGCAGCGGCGGCGATGGCGCTATGCCCGCGGTAATACATGCGTAAGAGATCACCGTCTTTTATGACTACGCTATACAGGCTGTAAGCCCCTTCCCAGGGTTGATCGAAGGGGATCGTTACTGTCGTGGGGGTGGGATCGACGAGTTCGTGGGAAACATGGGTGAGTTTTTCGATGAGATGGCCGTCAAAGAACGGTTCTCGTCTTGTGCCAATGGTCAGGGGAGTGGGGTGGGACATTAGCTAAATACTTGCTGGGAATGGGAGTAGGCCAATCCCAAAGCGCGTTATTTAGGGTGGTTTTAGAATTAGCTCCCTATTTTGCATTGGCGCATATACGGTCTGTTATGGACAAACGCCTATTTTCAGAACTGGGACTTTCCCCGGAGATACTCAAAGCCGTCGACAAGATGGGCTTCGAGGAAGCTTCGCCGATTCAGACCGCGGTGATTCCGGCGATTATGGATGGGAAAGATGTGATTGGGCAGTCCTCCACAGGGTCCGGCAAGACGGCGGCGTTTGCGATTCCAGCGATCGAGAAGGTCGATCCGAAACTCAAAAAGGTGCAGATCCTGATTTTATGCCCGACCCGCGAGTTGGCACTCCAAGTAGCCGAAGAAGTGGCGAAGTTGTCGATTTTCAAAAAGGGAGTGTCCGCAGTGCCGGTTTTTGGAGGTCAACCCTATGACCGTCAGTTGCGTGCCTTGGCGGCAGGCGTTCAGGTAGTGATTGGAACACCCGGTCGAGTGATGGATCACATGTCGCGCGGAACTCTCAGGTTGGATGCCCTGAAGCTACTGGTGCTCGATGAAGCCGATCGGATGCTCGATATGGGCTTTCGTGATGACATCGAAGAGATTTTGTCCGGCACGCCGGAGTCGCGTCAGTTGCTCTTCTTTTCGGCCACCATGCCGACGGCGATTAAGAATTTAATTTCCCGCAATGCGAAGGATCCTCAGTGGATCAAAATCGAGAGCCTCGCGCAAAATGCGCCCCAGGTTGATCAAGTCTATTTCGAGGTAGATCGGCGCTCGAAGTTGGAGGCCTTGACGCGGATGATCGATGTGCACGACTTCCGCTATGGTATCATTTTCTGCAGCACCAAGCTGATGGTGGATGATCTTGATGAGCATTTGCATGCTCGGGGCTACGCGGTGGATCGGTTGCACGGCGATATCAGCCAGACGCAACGTAACAAGGTGATGGAGAAATTTCGTCGTCGTGGATTTGAATTTTTGATCGCGACAGATGTGGCGGCTCGCGGTCTTGATGTGGAGGATCTGGAGGTCGTCTGTAACTTCGATTTGCCGAATGATGCCGAGGATTATACTCATCGGATTGGCCGGACGGGACGAGCGGGAAAGACCGGCAAGGCCTTCACTTTTGTTTCGGGCAGAGAGCTCTACAAATTGCAGAGCATGGTGCGCTACGCGAAGTTGAACATTCGTCGCGAGCGGTTGCCATCGCTCGATGAGGTCGAGGAAGCACGCACGAATGTGTTTTTTGAGCGTATCCGTGGCACCCTCGATTCGAAGGATTTCAAGCCGCATGATCGCATGATCGATCGTCTACTCGATCAAGGCTACGCGAGCACAGATATTTGCTCGGCGTTGATCCATCTCTTGCAGGGAACTGGCAGCGGTAAGCCTTCCGGAGGCGGCTCTGCCCCATCTGGTAAGAAGTCGGTTTCGGCCGATAAGAAAGAGGCTTCATTTAGCAGTGCTGCTCCCAAGAAATCGTCACCCGCCGTGATGACGAAGCCGGCCGCGCGTTCCCAAAAATCGCAGGACACGCCGGATTGGGTGGAGAAGAAATCAGCTGCGTCGCAGAAATCAGCTGCGTCGCAGAAACCATCGGACGATTCGGTTGAACAATCAGAGCCGGTTCGTAAGTCTAAATTCGAGCGTCCTGGTCGCACGGGCCACGAGGCGGGCATGGTGACGTTGTATCTGAACGTCGGCCGACAACATTTAATCACGCCGGCGGACGTGGTGGGTAAGGTAGCGGGAGTGACGCGTTTGCCAGCCAATGTGGTTGGCGCGATCGATATTCATCAAGGCCACTTACTGGTAGATGTGAGTGAAGAGCATGCCACGGACATCACGAAGAAGCTCGCTGGAGTGCGCATGAAGGGCGAAGTGTTGACTCCTGCTCTGGCCACCGACGCGCATAAGTCTGCGGAGTAAATCTGCTTCCTAATTGTGGCGAATGCCTTGTATGGGGTAGGCCGCTCGCTTGCGGGCGGCTTAAGTGCTCCAAGCGCGAGCAAGCTCGCAGCCTACGATAGGATTTTCTCTACGAGAACGATAAATAGACCGATGCTCTGATCTAGGAGCAGATACGAAATCGTGACAGGGCCCTCCTTGACAGAGGGCGAGGCGCGCGGGTATTGCGATAGCTCCGTATGGAGTTCGCTCTCGATCAACCGGTGCTAGTTTTGAACCGCCTCTGGCAGGCGGTGAACGTTATTGGCGCCCGCCGGGCCTTTGCGATTCTGTCGCAAGGGCATGCTCAGGTGGTCCACCACGAAGAGGATAACTTCCAGACTTTTAAGCTGCTCGACTGGATTGATTTTTCGGCCAGCAATCCGCCGATCGAAGCGATGGAGGCGGTGCATACTCCCAATCACACGATCCGTCTGCCCCGCGTGATTCTGTTGTCATTTTTCGACAAGTTGCCCCGCAAAGAGCTCAAACTCACACGCATCAACGTCTTCGAACGCGACAAGGATACCTGCCAATATTGCTCGAAACAGTTGCCACGCGAGAAGCTCAATCTCGATCATGTGATCCCGCGTGATTTCGGTGGTAAGACGACGTGGGAAAATATCGTGTGTTCGTGCATTCAGTGTAACGCCTACAAGGCGAATCGCCTCCCGCATCAAGCTAAGATGCGTCTGATTCGTAAGCCGATTAAGCCGAAGTGGCGGCCAATAATTTCACTCGTGCTGGCCCACCAGCATCGTGTGATATGGAAGGATTTTCTCGATGTGGCCTATTGGAACGTCGAACTCGAAGAGTGAGGAGATTTTCGATTGACGGAAAACCTGCAGTTCTAAAGCAGCCGTTCGGGGTTGGTGTTGCCGTGTGAGCATTTAAGAGTTAATTTGGTGCCATGCCCATAAATCTCGTGATGACAATTATGGGGGCGGATCGCCCCGGTTTAGTGCAATTGGTCGCCGCCCGATTGGCCGATCATGGTGGCAATTGGTTGGAAAGTCGGATGGGCCATCTTGGCGGACAATTCGCGGGTATCGTCCGCGCTGAAGTCGAAGCGGATAGAGCCGATGAACTTGTGAAAGCTCTGCATGCGCTTGAGATGGATGGTTTGCGCGTGATCGTGCATACCGAATCGGCAGTTGCGCCGGCCGAGACTGGTTTGGCGGCCACGTTAAGTGTAGTGGGGCAGGACCGCCCGGGAATTTTGCGGGCTGTCTCGGCGGTATTCACGACTCATGCTATCAATGTCGAGGGACTTGAATCCGAACGAGTGAGTGCTCCGATGGGTGGAGGCACCTTGTTTCAGGCCACAATTAAAGTGTCGGCCGCTTCGGCGGAAGCATTGGCTGAAGTGCAATCCGATCTGGAGCGGATCGCGACTGATTTGATGGTCGACCTGAAACTGAACCCGACGGATTGAGTCGGAATTCCTTCGCGATTCTATACGTCAACTAATAGTCGACGTATAGTGAAGGGAGCTCCTGCAGACGAACACCCCGTGTTTGGGAAAGGGTTAGATTATTTTCCGCTGAACTTTTGTCGACCGATGAGCCAGATGGCTGCGGCGGCGATCAGATCGATGAAGCCGACGGCTAATCTTACGGGTAGGGGCAGAGGAATAGGGAGTAGGACAATGCAAAGCGCGCTCACGACGAGGCCACAGCAGATGATCGTGAGCATGAGTTTCTTTTGGGCGATTTCGGTGGATCGGGAATCGGTGGGTGGGATGGACATGGTCAGGGAAGATAAGGAATAAATAGAACGATTTTAGTGAGCGAGGGGGAGGGTGATGCGGAGGGTGGTTCCAGCAGGACCAGTGGATACGAGCGCGATGTCGCCTTGATGGCTGAGGAGAACACGCCGCGCGATAGCTAGTCCGAGGCCGCTGCCATCGGGACGGCCAGAAAGAAATGAATCGAAGATACGTTCACGAAGTTCTTCGGGGATGCCACAGCCGGTGTCGGTGATATCGAGGCTGAACTGATCTGAACCGGCGGTTTGAAGATTCAGGGTGATGCTGCCGCCATCGGGCATGGCATGCGATGAATTGAGTAAGAGGTTGAGGAGGACCTGCTGTAGCTGTCCTTGATGCCCTTCGATGATCGGTGATTGAGCTGGCGGATCAAAATGAACTTCGATTTTGGCCTGCGCGAATTTAAGCCGCAGAAGGACCATCGTGTCGTTAATGATGTCAGCGAAGTTCCACCGAGCGTGAAGGTTTGCGGCGGGGGTGGCTCCAAATTGCAGGACACGACTGACGATTGATTCGAGTTGATCGAGTTTCTCGCCGATTACGCGCATATCGGTGTGGCGAGGATCGTCGGCGGGAAAGTCCAGACCGAGTCCACCGTGGAGGAGCTTTAGGACGGTGAGGGGGTTGCGGATTTCGTGGGCGATTTCCGCAGAAAGTAACCCGAGGGTAGTGAGTTGTTCATTTTTCCGGAGAGTATCTTCGCTTTGAAAGACGCGGGAGTAGAGGCGGGCGTTTTCCATCGCGACTGCTCCGAGACTAGCCAGACCTGCGGTGAGCCGTTTCGTGTCGTTATCAAAACGCTGGATAGGATCAGCGAAAAGGGTGAGTGCGCCGAGCACCTGGTTTTCGTAAACGAGCGGGGTGATGAGCACTGAGTGCAGTGCGTTATCATCAGGAAGATCGGCTAGGGCAAGAAAACCGGGCAACTGAATGTCGGCGTATTCGGTTTGACGGCCCGTGCGCACGGAGCCTCCGATTAGACATTCGTCGGCGGGATGTTCGGCGTGATTTATCGTGATGTCGCGCGTGGATGCGAGGGAAACGCAGCGGAGGGTGTCGGTTGACTTTTCGTAGAGATAGAGGGCGCAGGCTTGGGCGTTGAGTATTTGTTGCGTGTCGCGGGTTAAGGAATCGAAGAGTTCCTGAGGCGCGAGTTTCCCCACGAGGGAATGGCCGATTGTGATGAGGGTCTCGAGTTGGCGGGCTTTATCTGTGAGTTGATCGAACAGCCAGATGCGCCGGAGAACTCGGGTGGTCTCATCGGTCAGGATGACAAGGAGTTCTAGGTCTTGAGTTGAGAATCCGCCGATTTCGTCGTGATCGATAACAATGACTCCAAGGGAGTTTTCTTCGATGAGCATCGGAGCTGCCATTTGGCATTGGGTGCTTTCCCGCAGTGGTCGGTAGCGTGGCTCGGTAGCGACTTCGGTAGAGAGCACGGGGTGCGCATGCAAAGCGGCCCAGCCGGGAAGCCCCTGCCCAATCTCAAAGGTGGGCGCGGCGCCCTCGACGGAAAGACCGCATTGCGCTTCCATTTCTAGGCGACCGGTATCGGGATTGAGTAGGAGGAGATAACCGTGATCGGCTTTGAGCGCGGCGAGGGCGGAGTTGAGCGCATGTTGCGCGGCATCGACGCGCGATTCAGCCGTGGCCAGTGCCGCAATTTGATATAACGCGGCGTAAGCATGGGGTGGGAATGAATCCCGCAAGGTTGAATTGATCGACGCGTCGTGATCCACGAGGAGCAGTGTCTCACTCACACGACGCGGCGCAATCCGGTTTTACGATTCCGCAGTCTCTTCGACAGGTGTGATGATCTCCGTAAGCACGTCGCGGAGGGTATGAAGGCGGGTTTCATCGACGTCGCTCTCGTTGTCGGAGTTTTCGATGTAGAACGTGTCGATCGCGATACCGCGCTCGGTGCCGATTCGCGAGAAGGTTATATCGAAACCCTGAGCAGAAATGGCCCGAGAGAGGAGATAAAGCAGGCCGACTTGATCGACCGCTTGGATTTCCACGATGGTGCGATTCATGGACAGCTCTTGGTAAACTTCAACCGTCGGAGGAAAAGAGGTATGCGGCCCAGCGCTATTTTTTAAAGAGTAACGACTATAATATTTTTTCGCCTGCCCCAGAATTTCAGGGTAGAGGTCGCGGTTCTTGATGAGCGAGCTATTCACCGTCTCTTCGAAGAGCTCTTGCGCTTTCATGTTTTGCACGACACCGCGGCCTGATTCGACGACATAGAATGTATCAATGGCGATGTGGTCTGAACGGGAACTGACTTTAGCGCTGAGAATGGAGAGCCCAGCTACGTTGAATGCGCCGGCCAGAATGTTGAAAAGTCCGGGACGATCCCAGGTGACGATATTCACGATGGTCAGCGAGCGATTGAGGTCGTTTTGCCATTCGATCACAGGGCGCAGCGAGCCGACCGAATCTGCCTCGGCGATCGTTTTCAGCAGGGCATGAACCATCTGAATATGCTGCGAGATCTCACCGTTGTCGGTATTAATGGAGTAGCGCTCCGGGAGGAGTTGGAAATGAGCCACGATTTCCTCTTCAGTGATGCCAGGTATGTTTCGGGCGATGATGTCTTGTTGATTCATCTTAATGCGCTCCTCGTGGCGGGCCTGCAATTTATCACCGAGACGAAGTTGCTCCAATGTTCGACGGTAGAGACCGGTATGGAGGGTGTCTTTATAGCTGTTCCACAAGGAAGAGGCGGTCCCACGTGCGTCGCAGAATGTGTGGACGTATAAGTGGTGGAGCTTTTCAGGCTCCTCGATGATTTCAGCAAAAGCGGCGGCAGTTTCGGGGTCATCTACATCACGCTTCTGCCAGAATCGTGCCATAATTAGATGGTTTTTGATAATATATAAAATTAATCCGCGGTTGCTCTTGGAGATGTCTAATCGTTCTAGAATCGGCTCGGCGATTCGCACTCCACTTTCGGCGTGTCCCTTAATGCCAACAGCTTTCCCGATATCATGTAAAAGCAGGATCAGATAAAGGATCACGGGATCAGAAGTCTCTCTGAGGGCACTACGATATTTGAGCGTGATGGGCTCGGCTTCAGAGAAGACGCGATCAAGTTCATGAATCGTGCTCAAGGTGTGAACGTCGGCCGTGTAGCGATGATAGTATTCGTGTTGAACAAGACATGTGAGCTTATCGAATTCTGGGATGAATAGCCCCAATACTCCCAATTCATGCATCAGTAACAGCGTGGGATAAACTGAGCCGGTGTCGCTGAGGATGGATTTGAAGCTAGTATTGGCTTCCTTGGAATTAATCACGTCTTCAGTGATCAGCACCCGATAATCCCGGATCAGGTGGTTCAAGTTGAAATTCGGTTGGCAGTTGAGTTGCTGACAATGTCGAAACACTCGGATCAGACGACAGGGGTCGGCCTTAAACACGTCCGGTTTCTCGGCGGCGAGTTCGCGCCCGCGCAGGATGAACCCATCGATACGTTTGGCCCGTTGCATGCGCTGGGCGCGGATCACCTCACGAAAGGAAAATTTGCTGTCGTCGGGTCGATCGAGGGTCAGCGCAAGGCGATTTTCGACTATTTTGGAAATCCGGTAGATGGCGCGAGCGGAACGATAATAGTCCTGCATGAAGCGTTCGACGCGTTCCAATTCGTTATCCATGCGGTAGCAGAGATTCCAAGCGATGCGGGTCTGGATTTCCAGATCGAGGGTGTCTGTCTGCCGCGTGACCATAAAGTGCAGCTCGTTGCGCACGCGGTGGAGGAAATCGTAGGATTCGTTGAACCGCACCACCTCGGCTTCACGCAGATAATTCTCGGTAGCGAGTTCCGCAATGGAAGAGACGCCGAGTTTTACCTGAGCCATCCAAAGTGCGTTTTGGTAATCACGTAGCCCGCCGACACCGTTTTTAATATCGGGCTCCTGGAGAAAGACAGTGTCCCCGAATTTTAAACGTCGTGATGCCTGATCCGACAGTCGACTCGCGATGTATGCCTTGGGCTTTTCAGTGGTATAATAGCTGCGGTAGGCTTGCTCAAAAGTCGAAAAGAGGGAACGCGAACCGTCGATCCGGCGAGATTCCAGCAGGGACGTTTTGGTTTGGACGTCTTTTCGTGCCTCGATGAAAACTTCGTCCACGGTGCGCGTGGAATGGCC
>Ga0105054_10003982_pt1 | contig 22422 bp, 25 predicted proteins | sample BON02_FD_78091 | JGI IMG/M metagenome (GOLD analysis project Ga0105054, IMG submission 78091) | Freshwater microbial communities from Lake Bonney liftoff mats and glacier meltwater in Antarctica - BON-02 (megahit assembly) | ecosystem: Environmental > Aquatic > Freshwater > Ice > Glacier...
CGCGGAAGACACCGCCCACGTCGGGCGAGACGATGCACAGCTCGGCACCGTTGAAGTTGTCCTTGATGTCCTGCACCAGCAGCGGCAGGGCGTAGAGGTTGTCGACCGGAATATCGAAGAAGCCCTGAATCTGGCCGGCATGCAGATCAAGGGTCAGAACCCGGTTGGCACCTGCCTCGGTGATCAGGTTGGCGACCAGTTTGGCCGAAATCGGCGTGCGTGAGCCGACCTTGCGGTCCTGCCGGGCGTAACCGAAATAGGGCATGACCGCGGTGATGCGCTGCGCCGAGGCCCGGCGCAGGGCGTCGATGCTGATCAGCAGCTCCATCAGGTGGTCGTTGGCGGGGTAGGCGGTGCCCTGAATGACAAAAACGTCCTCGCCGCGGACGTTTTCGTGAATCTCGACAAAGACCTCCATGTCGCTGAAGCGGCGGATGCTGGCGTTGGTCAGTTCGACGCCCAGAACGGCCGCCATAGCCTCGGCGAGCGGCCGATTGCTGTTGCCTGCGACAAGTTTCATGGAATGTCCCGCTTGCGGCGCCCCGGGGCGAGGGGCCGCGGACTCTTAACAAAGGGTCCGCGGGGTGTAAACGTTTCAGGGACGATTCATCGGGTATTTGACCGCAAGACGCTCAGGCCCGCCTTCGGCCGAGCGCAATGCGCAGGGCGTAGAAGGCCAGGAAGGCGCCGTAACAGCCCGCCAGCGCCCAGGGAAAGGCGCGGTCGCCGAATCCGTCCATGGCAAAACCGATGGCGAAGGGACCGGCGAACATGCCGGTGTTCCACATCACCTGGAACAGGGTGGTGGCCGCACCCAGGTCGCCGCCCCGGAAATACTGGCCCAGCAGGATGAGCGAGAGGGTGTAGAGGCCCATCATGCCGCCGCCCAGGACGATGACATAGGGCCAGCGCCAGAACGGGTCGGCCAGCGCGCCGGGCATGACGGCAAAGAGCAGGGCCATGGCGACGAGCACCAGAATGGTCAGCAGGCGCCGGTCCATGTGGTCGGCCAGCCAGCCGATCGGATATTGCAGCAGGCCGCCGCCCGAAAGCAGGGTGAGCAGCAGGAAGGCGTCGCGCAGCGGCACGCCGATGCCGGGTCCGTAAACCGGCAGGAAGGTCGCCAGCGCGCCGAAGGTGATCGCGACCAGCAGGTTGACCAGCAGCGGCGTCGGCGCGATCCGGAAGAGCGCGGCCATCGACTGGGTCGCCATCGCGGGAAAACGCGGTGCCACCCGTATGGCGGCGGCCACAGCGACGGCGCAGACCAGGATCAGCGCCTCCATGATCAGGAAGGGCAGCCAGCCATCCTGCCCGACCAGATAGAGAACGCCGAATCCGGTCATCGTGCCGCCGGCGCCCGAAATACCGTAGAGCGCCAGGGTACGGCCACGGCTGGCGTCGTCGGCGGCCTCGTTGATCCAGGTTTCCCCGGCGATCCACAGCAGCCCGGTTGCGGCACCCAGCAGAAGGCGCATGCCCAGCCAGTACCAGGCGTTCTCCCACAGCGGCACAAGAAGGATCAGGACAAAGCTGGCGGCCAGCATCCATAGCATGAAGATCGCAGGACCCCATCGCCGCAGCAGGCGCGGGGCAAGCGGCGCGACCAGGATCAGCGAAATCGCCTGGGCCGCCGAATTGATGCCGATCACCGCATCGCCGTGGCCCATGGCGTCGAGCCGTGCGGCAAACAGCGGCAGCGAGAGGGCATAAAGCGCGGCGGTGACGCCCATGGCGATGATCGCAGCCGAAAGGCTGCGGAAACGCGCGGCGGGGTCGTGGGCGTGATCGGTCATGAACAACCCGGAGGGCGGTGAGGGCGGGCGGGGGCCGTCTTAACAGAGGCATCCGCGCCGCGATACGCGGGAGGCCCTACATCATGAAGCAGCTTGCCATCAGGCCAAGCAGCAGCACGACCATGAAGATGATGATGTAGGGCATTTGACTATGTTTCCCGCGCCATGGCCGGCGATACCTTGTCCAACCTAGCGCACGACCAGATCGAGCGGCGCCCGGTGCAGGGGCTCGCAACCGTTCTGCGTCACCGCCACGGTGCGGCCGACGGCCATGCTGTGGTCGTTGTCCGAATTGGCCAGGATCATGTGCAGGAAGAAGGTCATGTTGGGCTGTATCTCCACGGGGTTGCCGTGGAAGAACATCGGCCAGTCCATCCAGTTGGGCGGGAAGGTCGAACCCATCGAGTAGCCGCAGGCGTTGAGCCGGTGATCGCGGAAACCGTGGGCATCCATGACCCGGGCATGGGCGTCGAACACGTCGCCCATGGTGGCGCCGGGCCGGACGGTATCCTCGCAGGCCGCCAGAGCCTCGCGGCAGGCCGCATACATCGCCTTGTGTTCGTCGTCGGCCTTGCCGATCAGCACGGTCAGCATCTGGGCCGTGTGGTAGTGGCGGTAGGACGAGGCGTATTCCAGCGTCAGTTGATCCTCATCGGCCAGGTGATGGCGCCCGGTGTGGTAGCGCACGAGCAGGGCCGAGGGGCCTGAGCCGATCACCCAGTGGGTCGCGGGGTAGTCGCCGTCGCCCGAAAACACCGCGCCCTGCATGGCGGCCAGGATATCGCCGGTGAAGACGCCGGGGCCGGCCGTGTCGCGTCCGGCGCGATGGGCGGCATCGCCCAGTTCGGCGGCATTTTTCATGAAGGCAAGTTCGGCCGGGCTCTTGACCACGCGCAGGTGCGAGACGAGATCGGAAGCGTCCTCAATGGTGCAGAAATCGGCCAGCACCGGCTTCAGGCGCTCCCAGCTCCGCCCGGTCAGGCCATAGGCTTCCAGCTCGACGCCGATCCGCTTGCCCTCCAGGCCCAGCTCGCGGGCGATCTCACGCAGCTCGCCGTAAGGGTCGGCGCCGGCGCGGTCGACCCAGATCCGCACGTCCTCGATGTTGGAGGTATAGGCGGCCTGGCGTTGGTCGGCTGAACGCGTCAACAGCACCATGCGACCGTCGGCGGTCATCACCAGGCACTGGAAATAGACGAAGCCCTGCGTGTCGTAGCCCGAGAGGTAATACATGCTCTCCTGGCGGAACATCAGCAGGCCGTCGAGCCCCGCAGAGGCCATGGCGGCGCAGGTGCGGGCGACCCGGTCTTCGTATTCCCGGGGGGCAAAGTGCAGCGGCATGGCGGTCTCCGTTGTGGGCGGCGCCATCCTGCCCCGCGCCGCCGGCGTTCTCCAGCCGAATGCGCGGTGATTCATGCGATCAGGCGATGGCGAACTGCAGCGCCAAGAACCCGGCATAGAGCATCAGGAAGACGACGCCGATCAGGCGCCCGACATGGCGCGCGGCGACCAGGGCGACGAAACACCCGGTCATCGCCAGCATGGCCAGCAGCGGAAAGTGGATGCTGGCCCCGCTCGTGGCGACCGGCGTGATGACGGCGACGATGCCGAGCGCGCCGAGCAGGTTGAAGAGGTTGCTGCCCAGCACGTTGCCGATCGCCACCGATGATTTGCCGCGGAAAGCCGCGATCGTCGAGGCGGCCAGTTCCGGCAGGGAGCTGCCGATGGCGACGATGGTCAGGCCGATCGTGGCCTCGCTGACGCCGAAGTCGCGGGCGATGACGATGGCGCCCTCGACCAGCAGGTCGGCGCCCAGCACCAGCAGGGCCAGGCCGCCCAGGGCGGTCAGGCTGGCACGCATCGTGCTCATGGGCGGGCCGTCGCTGTCGGCGATCTCGGCATCTTCCGGCCCGCTCTGGCGCCAGCAGACCAGCAGGTAGAAAGCCAGTGCGCCGAGCATGACGATACCCTGCCACAGCCCCAGCGGTCCCATCAGGGCCATCGCGGTGACCACAGTGGTGGCGACCAGGACCATCGCGGCCTCGCGCCAGCCGACACCGGCCGACAGACGGATGGGGGTAACCACGGCGGCAACGCCCACGATCAGCAGGATGTTGGCGATGTTGCTGCCCAGGACATTGCCCAGCGCCAGTTCGGGGTGATTGAGGATCGCTGATTCGACGCTGACCAGCATTTCGGGGGCCGAGGTGCCGAATCCGACCAGCACGACGCCCACGGCGATCTCGGAAATGCCGAGCCTGCGCGCCAGCGCGACGCTGCCGCGCACCAGCAGTTCGCCGCCGCCAAACAGCAGAACCAGACCGACAAGGACGAGAAAAATGGACATGATGTGTAGCGCTCTGCGGCTGGCGACTTTAACTAACTGGCGTGCCGGGGCCGTTTTTGAAGGGAGAATCGACGATGTTGCGTGAGTTTCTGCGACTGGAGAGTGCCGGCGGCATCATTCTTATGGCCGCGGCGATCGCCGCCCTCATCATCGACAACACCCCTGCCGCCCCGATCTACGACCTGCTGCTGACCACGCCGGTGTCGGTTTCGGTCGGCACCTTCGCCATCGGCAAGCCGCTGATCCTGTGGATCAACGATGGCCTGATGGCGGTGTTCTTTTTCCTTGTCGGTCTGGAACTCAAGCGCGAGATGCTCGAGGGTGAACTCGCCTCGCGCCAGCAGGCAGTGCTGCCCGCGATGGCCGCGATCGGCGGCATGGCCGGCCCGGCGCTGGTCTTTGTCCTGTTCAATGCCGGCGATGCGCAGGCCCTGCGCGGCTGGGCCGTGCCCGCGGCCACCGACATCGCCTTTGCGCTGGGCATCCTGATGCTTCTGGGTTCGCGCGTGCCCCTGGCGCTCAAGGTCTTTCTTTCGGCCCTGGCGATCATCGACGACCTGGGCGCCATCGTCATCATCGCGATCTTCTACACCGCCGAGATGTCATGGATTTCGCTGGCCTTCGCCGCGGTTGCCATCGCCGCTCTGGCCGCGCTCAACATCGCCGGCGTGCGCCGCATCGCGCCCTACATCCTGGTCGGCATCTTCCTCTGGGTCTGCGTCCTGAAATCGGGCGTGCATGCCACGCTGGCGGGTGTGCTGCTTGCCTTCTTCATCCCGCTGAAACCTGCCGCGGGCAGCGACAAATCACCGCTGCGCGATCTCGAACACAAGCTGCATCCCTGGGTTGCCTTCCTGGTCCTGCCGCTGTTCGGTTTTGCCAATGCCGGTGTGCATCTGGCCGATTTCGGCACCGAGCAGATGGTCGCCTCGATCCCGCTGGGTGTTGCCCTGGGCCTGTTCCTGGGCAAGCAGGTCGGCGTCTTCGGCATGACCTGGCTGGCGTTCCGTCTGGGCCTGGCGCGCAAACCCGAAGGCACCACGATGGCGATGTTCTACGGTGTTGCCCTGCTGACCGGCGTCGGTTTCACCATGAGCCTGTTCATCGGCGGCCTGGCCTTCGACGATGCCGAAACCATCACCATGGTGAAGCTGGGCGTGCTGGCGGGATCGCTGGTCTCCGGTCTGGCGGGCTACGGCGTGCTGCGCTGGGCGCTTGGCCGCGCGCCGGCCTCAGCCGTGCAGGGCAATGGCTGAGATCTGGCGGCCGTAGTCGCCCTCGGCCCGGTGCACGCTGCGCCGGTAGCTGAAGAAACGCGCCGGGTCCGCGCAGGTATCGAGACCCAGCCAGACGGGCGCGGAGAGTCCCGCGCAGCGCAGGCGTTCCAGCGCGTAACCCGGCAGGTCGAACATGTGGTGGTCCTGCCGGGTCGAAGGCACGAAGTGGCGGGCATTGGCGCCATCGGCATCGACGAAACGTTCCAGGAATTCCGGGCCGACCTCGTAGGAGGCCTGGGCGATGCAGGGGCCGACCACTGCTTTGATTGCCTCACGGCGGGCACCGAGGGCGACCATGGCATCGGCCGTGGCCTCCAGCACGCCCCGGAAGGCGCCGCCCCAGCCGGCATGGGCGGCACCGATCACGCCGGCCTGTCCGTCGGCAAACAGCACCGGGGCGCAGTCGGCGCTGAGCACGCCCAGGGCCAGGCCGGGCGTTGTGGTGACCATGGCGTCGGCCTTTACCGCCTTGGCATCCGCGGGACTCCGCACATGCACGACATCGGCGCTGTGGACCTGATAGAGCGTCAGCAGGTGTTCGGGCGGCACGGCCATGGCGTCGGCGACGCGGCGGCGGTTCTCCAGCACGTCCTCGCGCCGGTCGTTGGAGCCGAGCCCGGTGTTGAGCGTGGCGTAGATGCCGCTGCTGACGCCGCCGTTGCGCTCGAAAAAGCCATGGGCGATGCCGGTTTGAGCCGTCAGTTCGGGGGCGGCGATCATGATGAGGGCGCAAAGCCGTCGGGAAGGACAGCGTCGGGTGCAAGCAGGGCCATGACGCGGAAATCCTCGCCCATGGCGTCGCTCCCGATAAGCCGGTCGCGTGCCGCAGCGATGGCGGCCGCGCCCTCTGCACCGGACCTGCGCTGCAGGGCGGCGCAACGCTGGTCGATGCCCAGTGCGGCAAGAAAGGCGCCCTGTGCGACAGGACCGTGGACGCTTGCTCCGGCACGGGTTGCACGTTCGGTCAGCGGCGCAAAATCGACGGCGCTGGTCAGGTCGCTGGCGCCGGCATCGGCAAACCGTTCGACCATGCGATGAGCCTGCACGGCCTGCAGCGTGTCGGCCAGCGGCAGGCGCGGTTCGGTGAAGTCGATCAGCAGGCCCGCACCGCCCTGGCGCACGACGCGCGCGGCGATGCCGGCGACGCAGGATTCACGATCCGGGGAGAGTTCCGCGATGCGCCCGGTCGGGGCGGTTTCCGGCAGGCTCCCGGCGATAGCCGGCAGCGGTGTTTCGGGCGGGGCCAGCACCGGCGTCAGTGCCCCGTCGCGCCAGTCGAGCAGGCGCTCGCGCCAGCCTCCGGGCGTGGCGACGAACTGGCGGATGGGCAGGGCGTCGAGGAACTCGTTGACGATCAGGTGCAGGGGGCCGTCCACGGGCAATGAGTCCAAGGTGGCGTGCCAGGCAACGTCATGGCCGGCCAGCGCTTCGGCCTGGCGTGCGGCCAGGACGGGGCTGGCCTCGACCAGGTGGATCCGGAAGGGCTGGCGGCCACCGCAGGCCTGCGTGATGGCGCGCAGGGCATCGGCCATCAGGGTGCCCCGGCCCGGTCCCAGTTCGGCCAGCACGGGACGGGCGGGCTGGCCCGCCGCGAACCAGCAGGCGGCATGCCACAAACCGATCAGCTCGCCGAACATCTGGCTGATTTCCGGGGCGGTCGTGAAATCGCCCGCCGCGCCCAGGGGGTCGCGCGTGGTGTAGTAGCCGTGGTCGGGATCGGTCAGCGCAGCGGCCATGAAGGCATCGATCGCGATCGGCCCGTCGCGGGCGATCGTGCGCGCCAGCGCTTCGTCGAGCGCGGTCATCGTTTGCCGGACTTGCCCTTCGTGCGCCCCTTGGTCGCGGCTTTGCCCTGGGCCGCCTGTTTTTCCTGCGCCGGACCGGCCTGGAACGTGGGCGGCAACGGGCGTGCCCACAGGATCAGGCCGAGACCGAGCAGGACCATGGGAACCGAGAGAAGCTGGCCCATGGTGGCGCCGGCAAAGAGGAAACCCAGGTGGGCGTCAGGCTCTCGGGCGAACTCGACGATGATGCGCGACAGGCCGTAACCGACCAGGAAGACGCCGCTGACCGCACCGGGCCGCTGCCTCAGGCCGCTGTAGCGCCAGACCAGCCAGAGCACGCAGAACAGCACCAGGCCCTCGAGCCCGGCTTCGTAGAGCTGGCTGGGATGGCGCGGAAGATCGCCGCCGCGCGGAAAGACCATGGCCCAGGGCACGTCGCTGACACGCCCGAACAGCTCGCCGTTGATGAAGTTGGCGACCCGCCCGAGGAACAGGCCGATCGGCACGACGCAGGCGACCAGATCGCCCAGCGCCAGCAGGGGAATCTTGCGCAGGCGGGCAAACAGGACGATGCCGATGACAACGCCCAGCATGCCGCCGTGGAACGACATGCCGCCCTGCCAGACAAAGACGATCTCGGCCGGGTGCTCCAGGAAGTAGCCGGGTTTGTAGAACAGCACGTAGCCCAGGCGCCCGCCCAGCACGATGCCCAGCGTCACCCACAGCAGGAAATCGTCCAGCGCACGGCGATCAAAGCTGTAGGGCGAGGTCCGGGCCAGAACCAGCGCATAACGCCAGCCCAGCAGGATGCCGCCGATATAGGCCAGGGCATACCAGCGGATGGCGAACGGACCGATCTCGACCAGGGTCGGGTCGATCGTGGGAAAGGCTAACGCGAGCATGGCCGGTGCCGGATGGTCTGCGGAAGGCGACCATACGGCTGAGGCCAGCCACGGGCAACCGTTGCGCCCGGCGGCTGCCGACGCCATATGCAGGAATACACGGCAGGAGTGATCCCGATGCAGACCGAGAACAAGTTCTTCGATGATCTGACCCGCATGATGTCGGGGGCGATGTCGGCTGCCGGTGGTGTACGCGAAGAGGCCGAAGCACGGATGCGCCACCATTTCGAGGCGCTGTTTGCGCGCATGGATCTGGTCCGGCGCGAGGAATTCAATGTCGTGCGCGACATGGCCGCCCTGGCGCGCCAGGAAAACGAGCGCCTGGCGGCCCGTGTCGTTGAACTCGAAGGCGCCCTTCTGGGCAAGACAGCCGGCAAATCAGGCGCCAAGACGGCTGCCAAGAAGGCGGCGCCCAGGAAAGCTGTGGCAAAAAAAGCCGCACCCGCGAAGGCTGCGGCCAAGAAGGCCGTCCCAACGACCGGCGATACCCCCTCCACCGACAGCTAGAGTCGTGATTCCATTTCCAAGTCCATGAAGTAGGGCGGGATTCCCGTCTCCGGCCGAGCCGGTCCGGGACGGCCCCGCTCCATGCTTGCCTTGAACCGCCGTCGCGGGTTTGGCAGGGTGCGCCGAGGACACCCCGCCTGCGTACCAGCCGTGCCGGCGGGCAGGTGCCTCGGGAGATCCAACGTTTGACCGATATCCACGAACACGACGACGCGCCGGACCAGCATCCTCTGGATGTCGTCGAGCGCTTCGCCATGGCCAACGGCTGGGCCTGCGCCCGCACGGGCGAAAACGAACTCTCCCTGGAGATCGACGGGCGCTGGTGCGGCTACAGGCTCTGGTTCGGCTGGGAGAACGATCTCGATGCCATGATGATGTCGTGCGCCTATGACATGAAGGTGCCCGACAACCGCCTGACCGCCGTTCATGGCCTGCTCGCCATCGTCAATGAACGGCTCTGGGTCGGCCATTTCGATGTCTTCAGCGAGGAAGCGGTGCCGACCTTCCGCCAGGCCCTGCTGCTGGGCGGCATCGGCCATCCCACCGGCGAACAGCTTGCCGATCTGCTCGACATCACGATTTCGGAATGCGAACGCTTCTATCCAGCTTTCCAGTACGTCATCTGGGGCGGCAAGTCGGCTGCCGAGGCGGTCCAGGCCGCGATCATCGATCCCGTGGGAGAGGCTTGAGCCATGCATGAGGCAACCCCGATCCTGCTGGTGGGCTGCGGCAAGATGGGCGGGGCCATGCTGGCCGGCTGGCGCGAACGCGGGGTCGGTCCCGATCAGGTCTTTGCCGTCGAGCCTTCGGCCGAACTGGCCGCATCGATCCGTGCCGCACATGGCATCACCGTGGTTGCCACGCCCGAGGAGCTGCCCGGCGACCTGCGACCGGTGACTCTGGTGCTGGCGGTCAAGCCGCAGATGATGGACGGCGCCATTGCCGCCTACGCCCGCCACGCGACTTCCGGCGCGCTGGTGCTCTCGATCGCGGCAGGTAAGACCATCGGTTATTTCGAGACCCATCTGGGCCGGGGCGCCGCCATCGTGCGCTCCATGCCCAACACGCCGGCCGCGGTGGGCCGCGGCATCACCGCGCTGACCGCCAACAGCCATGTCAGCCCGGCCCAGCGCGGCGCCGCAGAGAAGCTGCTGGCCGCCGTGGGCGAAACGGTCTGGCTCGACGACGAGGCGATGCTTGATGCTGTGACGGCGGTTTCGGGCGGCGGCCCTGCCTATGTCTTTCTGCTGATCGAAACCCTGGCGAAGGCCGGTGTCGCGGCGGGCCTGCCCGAGGATGTCGCGATGCGCCTTGCGCGCGCCACGGTGACCGGCTCGGGCGAACTGGCGCGCCGGTCCGATGAAAGCGCCGAGCAACTGCGCAAAAATGTCACCAGCCCCGGCGGCACGACGCTGGAGGCCCTGAAGGTCCTGATGGCCGATGACGCCATCCAGCCGCTGTTCGACCGCGCCATCGCCGCGGCAACCGCCCGTTCACGCGAACTGGCGGGCTGAGTCGCCAGGGAGACCACCATGGCAAGGAAACCCGATCCCGCGACCCGCGCGCTCGACGCCGCGCTGAAGATCGCCGCGAACACCGGCTGGCGCGACATGGCGCTGGGCGATGTCGCGCGCGCGACGGGCATCACGTTGGGCCAGCTCCATGAGGCCTACGGCTCGAAGAACGCCATGCTTGATGCCCTCAGCGCCCGCATTGATGCGGTTGTACTGGCCGACAGCAACGCTGACCTTGCCGACGAACCGGCCAAGGATCGTCTCTTCGACGTCCTGATGCGCCGCCTGGAGGCCCAGGCACCCCATCGCGCCGCCCTGCGTTCGATCGCACGCGCGGCAAGCGGAGATCCGCTGGCGGGTATCGCCGGCCTGTGCCGCCTGCAGCGCTCCATGCGCTGGATGCTGGAGGCCGCAGACATCGACAGCTCCGGTCCGGGCGGGCGGCTGCGTTGCCGCGCCCTGGCGTTGCTCTATCTCGATGTCATGCGGGTCTGGTTCGCCGACGACAGCGAGGATCTGGGGCGGACCATGGTCGCGCTCGACCGCCGTCTCGCCCAGGCTGATCGCGCGGCCAGACGCCTGGCCGGTCTGGGCAGTTTGGTGCGCCGAGGTGAAGGCCAACAGGCTGCGGCATGAGCGGCCCGGCTCCCCAGATCGGCTTCGACGAGTTCCTCAAGGTCGATGTCCGTGTCGGCACAGTGGTCGCGGTCGAGCCATTTCCCGAGGCGCGCAAGCCCGCCTGGAAGCTGCGCATCGATTTCGGGCCGGAAATCGGCATCAAGAAATCTTCGGCCCAGATCACGAGCAACTACACGCCCGAAATGCTGCTGGGTCGTCAGGTGGTCGCGGTGGTGAACTTCCCGCCGCGCCAGATCGGCCCCTTCATGTCGGAGGTCCTGACCTTGGGGTTCCCCGACGAGAACGGCGAGGTCGTGCTGCTGGCGCCCGAGCGCAAGGTGCCCGACGGCGGCCGTCTCTACTGAACCTGCAGGCGCACTCAGACCGGCAGGGTGACCGTCGCCCGCAGGCCGCCCAGGGGCGATGAGTCCAGGCGCAGGTCGCCGCCGTGGCTGCGCACGATATCGCGCGCAATGGTCAGCCCCAGCCCGCTGCCGCCCGATTCGTCGTTGTCCGAAGGGGCCAGGCGGACAAAGGCGCGCAGGGCCTCCTCGCGTTTTTCGTCGGGAATGCCGGGGCCGTTGTCGTCGACCGTGATGACGACATGGCCGACGCTGCCCGATGCGGTCAGGGCCACCGTGTCGCCGTGGCGGCAGGCGTTGTCGACCAGATTGGTCAGGCAGCGCTTGAGCGCATTGGCGCGGACCTTCAGGACGAGGTCGGGAGCGATATCCAGCGCGATCTTCTGGGGCGCGTTGTCGGCGATCTCGGTCAGCAGTTCCGTGAGGTCGGTCCGGCGCGGCGCCTCCTCGCCCTCGCCGCGGGCGAAGGCCAGATAGACATCAATCATGTGTTCCATCTCGTCGATGTCGGCCTTCAGGCTCTGCGCCTCGTCCTGATCGCCCAGCATGGCAAGCTGCAGGCGCATGCGGGTGAGCGGCGTGCGCAGGTCGTGGCTGACACCGGCCAGCATCTGGGTGCGCTGCTCGATCTGGCGCAGGATGCGTTCGCGCATGAGCAGGAAGGCCTGGGCGGCCATGCGCACTTCGCTGGCGCCGCTCGGCTTCAATTCGACATCGACGCTGCCCTTGCCGAAGCTGTCGGCGGCGGCGGCCAGGCGGCGAATCGGACGGATTTGCTGGCGCACGAAGTACGCGGCAATCAGCGCCAGGACGATCGAGGTGCCGACCATCCAGAAGACGAAGATGTTGGTCGTCGAGGAGATCAGCCGCTCTTCGTGAACCAGGACATCGAGCACGCCGTCGCGCAGGCCGACGCGGATCAGCACCATGCGGTCGCCGACATCGGTGTCGATGATGAACGGCCGGCCGACACGCTGCTGCAGCGCCTGGGCCAGCAGGCGTTCGACCCGCGAGTGCCCGACCGGCGGCAGCGGCTCGGGCATCTTCTCCTCGGGGTGCAGGTAGGCCTCGAGGTCGAGATGCATGCGCCCGATACGGAAAACCAGGCTGCGGTCGTCGCTCGCGTTGTAGCTGTTCATCATCCAGATCAGCGTCGAGACATCGCCGGCCACGGCATTGGTCAGGCGCCGCGTCACGGTTTCCCAGTGGCGCTCGTAGAACACGAAGGCCATGACCAGCTGCAGGATGATCATGGGGATCAGCACGATCAGCAGCGAACGGCCGAAAATGGAGCGGGGCAGGAACTGCTTGAAGCGCATCATGGCTTGCCGTCCCCGCCGGTCAGGACGAACGCGTGGCGAAAAGCTTGATGCCGCGCCCGTAGTTGAAAAGGACGCGCACCTGCCCGAAGCCGTGTTTGAGAAGCTGGCTGCGGATGTTGGCCGGGGAGAAGAGCAGCTTGCGGTCGGGCGCTCCGAACCGGGGCCAGCGCGCGGCATCGCCGCCCCTGGCGAATTCGCGCAGCGCCGGGGTGGTCAGGTACAGCACGCCGCCGGGTGCGGTCAGCCGCGCGATGTGGCCAAGGAAGCGGTTGCTGTCAGGATGGTTCTGGATCATCTCGGTGCAGCAGATGCCCTGGAAGCTGGCCTCCGGCAGGTCGAGGGTTTCAAGGTCGCCGGCCACGAAACGCCCCTCCGGGAAACGTCGCCGGGCTTCTTCGATCAGCGCGGGATTGCTCTCCAGCCCCGTTGCGTCCAGGCCGCGGTCGATCGCGGCGGCGACCAGGCAGCCGATGTTGGAGCCGATGTCGAGCAGACGCGGTCCGTTCATGCGGCGCGCCATCTTGCGCACGCGTAGGCTGGCGCGCCGGTTCCTGCTTGCGAGTTTGGCGAGATACCCTTCGAGGCTCATCTGGCCGCCGGAAGCCTGCGCACGGCTCGGCGCCGGCGAGACCCAGGAGAACTTGCAGTCGGGACAACGGACCCAGAGATGAGGCTCCTGGTGAACCAGGGGCATGGCTTCCTGTCCGCCGCAGACCTGGCAGCTCTCGCTCATCGCTCGCGCTCCGTCCGCAGGACATAACCCTCGCCCCACACGGTTTGCAGATAACGCGGCGTGCGGGCGTCCTCCTCGATCTTGCGCCGCAACCGGGTCACCTGCACGTCGATGGTGCGTTCGGCCGCTCCGGTCTGCTGCGACAGGTGCAGGCGCGACAGGGTGACGCCGGGATGGCGCGCAAAGACGGCGAGCAGGCTGGTCTCGCGTGAGGTCAGAGCGACCGGTTCGCCGTCGCGTGTCAGGGCATTGCGTTCGGGATCGAAGACGAAGGGACCAAAGCGCGCGGTTTCGGCGACCGGCTGCACCGCCTGGCCGCGCCGCAGCAGGCTTTTGATCCGCAGTACCAGTTCGCGTGGCTCGAAGGGTTTGGCCAGGTAGTCGTCGGCGCCGCTTTCGAGGCCGGCGATACGGTCGCCGGGTTCGTTCATCGCCGTCAGCAGCAGCACCGGAACGCCGATCTGGCGGCGCATGCGGGCGGTGAAGCTGATGCCGTCCTCGCCGGGCATCATGACGTCGACGATCAGCACGTCGAAGGCCAGGCTTTGCAGCTTGGCCTCGGCATCGGCGGCGTTGGAGGCGGTGCTGACGAGGAAACCCTGCTCCATTAGATATTTCTGGAGCAGTTGGCGCAGGCGCCGGTCGTCGTCGACGACCAGGATATGGGGCTCGCCCTCGGCGATGGCGGGTTCAGGCGCCACGGGGCTTGCGCAGACGGTCGCGGTCGGCGCCTTCGACCATGCCGGTCATGACCCTGCGGTAGCCGGCCACCGCCGAAGCGCCGGCCTCGCGATAGGCGCGCGCGATGCGCAGGCGCTGGTCTTCGGTCAGCCGGCGTTCGAGGTCGGCGCCCTTGCCGGTCAGGTGCAGCAGGCGGTGGCGACGGTCCTCGACACCCTGGCGCTGCTCGATGAACCCCTTGTTGACGAGCTGGCGCAGCACGCGGGCCAGGCTCTGTTTGGTGATCTTAAGGATCGCCAGCAGTTCCTTGACCGTGATGCCCGGATGACGGCCGACGAAATAGATCACCCGGTGATGGGCCCGGCCAAAGCCGTATTCGGCCAGGATCGCATCGGGCTGTGCAGTGAAATCCCGGTAGGCAAAAAACAGCAGCTCGATTCCCTCGCGCAGGTCTTCGTCGCGCAGGAAGAGCGGGTTGGGTCCGGGATTTACGTCAGCCATGTTGACACATATGGAGGTCGCTGCTACCCAAAGCAACCAGTTTCCGCGGCATCGGACAACCCGATTCGGGCCGATTCGCCGTCTTTGTTTCCGGCGCCAGTCAATGCAGGCTGGCTTGAGTTCAACGAAGCACGACTTTCAGGGGATAACATGGCCGAGCTCATTCCGTTCGACGACCGCGACGGCAAGATCTGGTTCGACGGCAAGCTGATCGACTGGCGCGACGCCCAGGTGCATGTCCTCACGCACGGCCTGCACTATGCAAGCTGCGTCTTCGAGGGCGAGCGCAGTTACGGCGGCACGATCTTCAAGGCGCGCGAACACGGCGAACGTCTGGCCGCTTCGGCCAACATCCTGGGTTTCGAGATTCCCTGGTCGCTCGATGTCCTGCACAAGGCGCGTTACGACCTGCTCAAGGCCAACAACATCGTCGATGGTTATGTCCGCGCCGTCGCCTGGCGCGGCAGCGAGATGATGGGCGTGGCCGCCCAGAAGAACACGATCCACGTCGCCATCGCGGCCTGGGACTGGCCGTCCTACTTCTCGCCGGAAGCACGCCTGCGCGGCATCAAACTCGCCGTTTCGGAGTGGAAGCGCCCTTCGCCGGAGACCGCGCCGGTGAAGGCCAAGGCCGCCGGCCTCTACATGATCTGCACGCTCTCCAAGCACAAGGCCGAGCGTGACGGCTTCGACGACGCCATGATGTACGACTGGCGCGGCTACGTCGCCGAGGCGACCGGCGCCAACATCTTCATGGCGATCGACGACAAGCTGCATACGCCCATCGCCGACGCCTTCCTCGATGGCCTGACCCGTCAGACCGTGATCGATCTCGCCCGCCGCCGCGGCATCGAGGTGGTCGAGCGGCGCATGACGGAAGAGGACATCGCCAAGGCGAGCGAAGTCTTCATCTGCGGCACCGCTGCGGAGGTCACGCCCGTGGGTCAGATCGGCGAACACCACTTCCAGCCCGGCCAGATGAGCCATCACCTGATGGACGATTACGCCGCCGAAGTGCGCAAGGGCTGATCGGCGGGCGCTTGCGGCCGGTCACTTCCGGCGGGCGCTGACGATCCGGGCCAGGACATCGCTTGCCCAGCCGTGGTGGGCCATGTCCTCTGCCCCAGGCAGACTGGACAGCATGAACCAGCCGCTGCCGGTGACGTTCTCGCCCGGCTTGATCGGTGGCCCATGGGTCAGATCGGCGACATAGTTGAAGACGATGTGCCAGGTGCCGTCGCCGCCGACGAAGGAATCGACAAAGGCCAGGACCGGCTTGACCGTCATGCCCAGGTGTTCGGCCAGTACGCGGGCAGCGGCTGCGTCGGGATGTTCGCCGTCAGCCAGCAGGTCGTCGGGCAGCATCCAGCCGCCATCGCCGTCGTGTCCCTCGCCGTATTTCACCAGCAGCGCCCGGTCGGGCGTCAGGATGGCGACGTTGGCGATCAGCTTGGCGCTGTGCGGCCCCGGTGCGCTGGCGGTCATGGCGTGGACTCCCCCGAATCATCCGATCTCACGGGGCCAGTGTGGCTAGGCCGCGGCGCGGGCACAATCACCGTGATGTTCAACCTGCGAAACGGGCCAGAAAGCCGGCATTTCCGGTGAAATGGTGGGTGCGCCACTCGAACGGTGCGGCGCCGGCGAGGTTCTCTGCGTTGTCGTCGATCACCACGACGTCAGACGGTTCGTGCGGGCCGATGCGATCCGCCACGATCTGCCAGAAGGCGACATCGGGCTTGCGCGCGCCCACGGCGGCCGAATGGATCATGCCGTCGAAACGCTGCGAGAAGCCCAGCGTCGACCACAGGTATTCGGCGCGACGGTGATCCTGGTTGGTCGCCAGCAGCATGCGTGCCCCGCCTGCGCGCCACAGCGCCAGTTGTTCCAGCAAGGCTTCGTTGAGGCGTGCATCGGCGCGATGCCAGGTGGCGATGAACCCCTGGGCGTCGCAGGACGCGCCCCAGCACTCCAGCCAGGGCGTCAGGGCTTCTGCCGTGTCGCGCCGGCCCTCGACGCAATCGGGCCATGCCGCGCGGAAGAATTCCTGGATCTGGGCGGGTGTGATGCCGAAAGCCTCGCCGATATCGACCTGCCAGTCGTTGCCGTCGGCATCGACCAGCACGCCGTCGACATCGACCACCCAGACGGACGGCAGGCCGCTCGCCTTCACGACCGAAGTTTGTCCGTGTCCTGAGTCCAGCGCGCCGCGGCCGCGTCATCGCTGCTGCGGGCTTCGACCCAGTGGCTGCCTTGCGGGGTTTCCTCCAGCTTCCAGAAGGGCGCGCGGGTCTTTAGCCAGTCGATCAGAAAGGCGCAGGATTCCAGGGCGGCCTGGCGATGGGGCGAGGCGGTCAGTACCAGCACGATCTGGTCGCCCGGCTCCAGGCGGCCGAAGCGGTGGATGAGCGTGACGCCCGAGAGTTCCCAGCGCCGGCGCGCCTCGGCCTCGACCTCGGCAAGCTGCTTCTGCGTCATGCCCTCGTAGTGCTCCAGCGTCATGGCGCTGGGTCCGGTGCCGCCGGTCATGTCGCGCACCAGGCCGACGAAGCTGGCGAGGCCGCCGATGCCGGTGTCGCCGGCGCTCAGCGCGCGCATTTCCGCACCGACGTCGAAATCCTCGCGCTGGACCCGGATCATCGGCTTCAGCCGCCGGTGACCGGCGGGAACAGCGCAACCTCGTCGCTGTCCTTCAGGGGGGTGTTGGGCCGGGCATAGGCCTGGTTGACCGCGACCTTGATCACCTTGTCGTTCAGCAGCGCATTGGCGTAGTTGTCGCCGCGGCTCTTGAGCCAGGTGACCAGCCCGGCAACGTCGGTGACCGCGTCGGGCAAGGTGACCTGCTCGCTCTCGACGCCGATCTTCTGGCGCAGCCATGCAAAATAGAGAAGTTTCACCCGATTACCTCGCTGAACGGCAGAATCTGGATCATCGCGCCCTTTTCCAGGCGCGTCATGTCTTCGGGCAGTTCGGCCAGCCCGTCGGAGTCGACCAGCGAGGAGAGGATGCCGGCACCCTCGCGCGCGAAGGCATGGGCCTCCAGCACGCCGTCCTCGCCGGGGCGCAGGCTCACCCGGATGTATTCACGCCGGCCAGGCTTTTTCCGGCGCTCGAAGGCCGAACGCACGGCAAAAAAGATCGGGTCAACCTGTGTGGCGCCGCCCAGGCGCAGGATCAGGGGCCGGGCGAAGCGCAGGAAGGTCACCATGGCCGCGGCCGGATTGCCCGGCAGGCCGATGAAGGCGGTGTCGTGGATCTGGCCCAGCATCAGGGGCCGTCCCGGCTTGATCGCCAGATACCAGGCGTGGAGTTTGCCCTGTTCCAGCAAGGTCGCACGGACATGGTCCTCGTCGCCGACCGAAACGCCGCCGGAAGTCATCAGCACATGGTGGTGGCGTGCCGCCTCGGCAATGGCCGCGCGCGTGCGCGGTCCGTGGTCGCCCAGGATGCCGAGATCGGTGACCTCGGCCCCCAGCCCGGCCAGCAGCGCCATCACGGCATAACGGTTGGCGTCGAACACGGCGCCGGGCGGCAGCGGCTGGCCGGGTTCGACGACCTCGTCGCCGGTCGAGAAGACCGCGGCGCGCAGCGGCGCCCGGCAGGGCAGAGTGGCCAGGCCGGTTGAACCGGCCAGGCCGACGTCCTGCGGGCGCAGCCGATGCCCGGCATGGAGAATGGTGCTGCCGCGGGTGATGTCTTCGCCGGCGCTGCGCCGGTTGGCGCCGCGCTTGAGGCCGGGCGGCAGCACGACGACGCCGTCCTCCAGCGTCACATCCTCCTGCATGAAGATCGCGTCGGGGCCTTCGGGCAGTGCCGCACCGGTGAACACACGCAGGGCCTCGCCGCGGCGCGCGGCCCGGTCCAGGGGATGGCCGGCGGTGACGCGGCCGGCGACCGGAAGGCGGGTTTCGCCATCGGGGGAAAGGTCATCATGGAACACCGCGAAACCATCGACCGCGGCATTGTCATGGGGCGGTACGTTCATCGGGGCGACGATGTCCTCGCCCAGGATGCGACCGCATGCGGCGGCCAGCGGCACCGGCTCGCTCTCGGTCAGCGGTCGGCCGATTTGCGCGATCAGCGCCAGGGCCTGTTCGACCGGCATGAGGTCGCCGGCAAAGGCGAAACAATCGTCCTTGAGCTGGGCCATGGATCAGGCTCCCGCGCTCATGGCGTGGTTTCGCCCATGCGCCGCAGGCTGGTGATGAGATAACTCCAGCCGGTGACGACGGTCAGCAGGGCCGCCAGCCAGAACAGCACGCGGCCGATGTCGAGGGTCGTCAGGCCGTCGCCCAGTTCGGGACCCACCACGCCGGGCAGCAGGAAACCCACGGCGACCATCTGCACGGTCGTCTTCCACTTGGCCAGCCGCGTCACGGGCAGCACCACGGCGCGCCCGGCCAGATGCTCGCGCAGGCCGGAGACCAGGAGCTCGCGGAAGATGATCAGCATGGCGGGAATCACGGGCGCATCGCCGGTCCACACGAGCAGGACGATCAGGGCGCTGACCAGGACCTTGTCGGCGATGGGATCGAGCAGGCGACCCAGCGCCGAGGTCGCCTGCCAGCGCCGCGCCAGCCAGCCGTCGAGATAGTCGGTCAGGCAGGCTGTGGCGTAGAGCGCCAGCGCCACCCAGCGCGCTTCTGGCGCGGGGCAGAACAGCAACGCTGCGATCGGCACGATCGCAATCGTGCGGGCGATGGTGAGGGCGTTGGGCAGCCACTGCATCGGGTGATCTCCAAGTCCTCGCCGTTATAGCACTGCAACGCCCGGCTCTCACCCGTTGGGGTGGAAATGCTCCCAGATACGCTGGGCCACCTTGCGGTCGACGCCGTCGACCTTCTCGAGGTCCGAGAGTGCGGCATCGGAGACGCCGCGGGCCGAGCCGAAATGGTGGAGCAGGGCCTTCTTGCGCTTGGCCCCGATACCGGCGATCTCGTCGAGCTGCGAGCGGCCGATCTGGTTGCCTCGCTTCTGGCGGTGGGCGCCGATGGCAAAACGATGGGCCTCGTCGCGGATGCGCTGGACGAAATAGAGCACGGAATCGCGCTCGGGCAGCAGGAACGGGGTCTTGCCGGGCACAAAGAACCGCTCGCGCCCGGCGTCGCGGTCCGGTCCCTTGGCGACGCCGATCACGGTGACGCCGGTGACGCCCAGTTCCTCGAAGACCTCGCAGGCCACCGAAAGCTGGCCCTGGCCGCCATCGACGATCACCAGATCGGGCCAGACGCCTTCGGTACGTTCGGGGTCCTCGCGCATCAGGCGGGAGAAGCGGCGCGTCAGCACCTCGTGCATCATGCCGTAGTCGTCGCCGCCTGTGGTTTCCTGGCTGCCGGCCGCACCCTTGATCGTGAACTTGCGGTACTGCGACTTCATGAACCCTTCGGGTCCGGCCACGATCATGCCGCCGACCGGCTGGCTGCCCTGGATATGGCTGTTGTCATAGACCTCGATGCGCTGCGGCGGGCTTTCCAGCCCCAGGCGCTCGGCCAGGCCCTCCAGCAGGTCGCGTTGGGTGGCGCTTTCGGCCAGGCGGCGGGCGAGTGCGTCTTTGGCGTTGTGCAGGGCGTGGGCCATCAGCACGCGGCGGTCGCCGCGCTGGGGCACGGAGATCTCCACCTTGCGCCCGGCGCGGGTCGAAAGCGCCTCGGCCATCAGCTCCAGGTTCTCGGGCAGCGCGCTGACAAGCAGCAGGCGCGGTATCTCCTTGTCCTCGTAGAACTGGGCAAGGAAGGCCGCGACCACCGCGCCCTCGTCCTGGTCGCGCGTGTGCGTGGGGTAAGAGGCGCGGTTGCCGTAGTTGCGGCCCTGGCGGATGAAAAAGACCTGGACGCAGGCCTGCCCGCCGGCCTGGTGCAGGGCCACGACATCGGCCTCCTCGATGGCGGCGACATTGATGCCCTGATGGGCCTGGATGTGGTTGAGCGCGCGGATGCGGTCGCGCAACTGCGCCGCCTTCTCGAAATCCAGCACCTCGGAGGCTTCCTGCATGCCGCGCGCGAGTTTCTCCTGCACCTCGCGCGTGCGTCCCTTGAGGAAGGCGCGCGTGTCCTCGACGAGGCTGGCGTAGGTCTCCTCGTCGACCAGCCCGACACAGGGTGCGACGCAGCGCTTGATCTGGTGCTGCAGGCAGGGGCGGCTGCGGTTGGCGATGACGTGATCGGTGCAGCTGCGCAGCGGGAAGGCCCGCTGCAGGGCAAGGACCGTCTCGTTGACCGAGCCGGCCGAGGCGAAGGGGCCGAAGTATTCACCGTCACGGCGCCGGGCGCCGCGATGTTTGACGATCTGGGGCCAGTCATGATCGTTGCGCAGCAGGATGTAGGGGAAGGACTTGTCGTCGCGCAGCACGACGTTGAAGCGGGGTTTCAGCTTCTTGATCAGGTTGGCTTCGAGCAGCAGCGCCTCGGCCTCGGTCGTCGTGGTGACCACCTCCATGCGCGCCGTGGTGGCGACCATCCGGTGCAGGCGCGGGTCGAGGCGGCCGGGCTGGGCGTAGTTGGTCACGCGGTTCTTCAGGTTGCGCGCCTTGCCGACGTAGAGCACCTCGCCCTTTTCCGAGAGCATCCGATAGACGCCGGGGCTCGAGGGCATGGTCTTGAGCGCAAGCTGAATGGCCGCCGCGCCCCTCACGCCTGCGGGGCTGGCGTCCTCGGTCGCCGGGCCTGCGTTCTCCGGGCTCGGCCGCTCGTCCCTGTCTGCTTTTGCCATGATCCTTATGTAGTGCATCCGATGGCGCCATGCACAAATCGGTTGTTCTGACGATGAATGTTCCTATTATGTTCTATCCTCAACCCCTGGGGAGAACTAGATGACACCCATCCAGCAGCGGCCCGGCCCTCTCAACGAGCACGAGCGTCGACGATTCCGTGAGGCCATTGTCGAACGCATCCGTGCGGGCAAGCCCAATCCCTTCGAGCCGAGCAGCCCGGCTCACGCCGCCTATGCCTTCACCAGGGAACTGGTCGGCCATGCCGAACGGGCACCGCAGTCGGCGCTTGGACAACACAGCCGGGCCGTTGTTGGCACTGCTGCCTCGAAGGCTTCCCAGGGAACGAATGCCATAACCGGGACAAATGGCAGTTCCGAGGACATGCCGCCTGTCCCTGGAGGCAAACCTCCCCAAAGGGTAGGGCAGGTGGATCCGGTCAGCGGCGTTTTCGCGGACACGATTTTCAGCAAGGAATCCGCCGGGTCGGGCGGCTATCGGGCAGTCAATCCCAGTCCCCAGGCAGAGTACACGGCCTACGGGCGCTATCAGCTTCAGAGAGCGGCTCTGGTGAGCGTCGGTCTCCAGACGCGGGATGGCAAGTGGACGGGCGCGATGGGTATTCACTCCGAGGAGGATTTCCTGAACAGCCCCCATGTTCAGGATATTGCCTTCTCCGGCTACATGAGGGTTCTGCGGGGGGAATTGCGCAACCGCGGCAGCCTCAGATGGATCGGTGATACCGCGACGACGCAGGACGGCAGCTCCGTGGTGATCAACGAAAGCGGGCTCGTTGCTGCCGCCCATCGGGAGGGCAGCTATGCGGTCGAAGCTTATCTGGACTTTCTGGAAGCGCATGACGGTTCGGCCGCAAGCCAGAAATTTCCAGAGACGAAGATTGGCGATACCGACCGGACGCTCGCGCAGGCGTTCCAGCAGATCGAGGAAAGACTGGCCCTCTTCGCGGCTGTACCTTACCGGGCCGGCGGCAAGGGGGGCCGCGCGCTGGTCGTTCCTCCACGGGGAAAACTATGATGAACATTCGCTGGATTGTGACGCTTGTCCTCGCGGCATTCTGGCCGGGCGTGGTTTGCGCCGACGATTGGATCGAGCTGCGAACCGAAACAGTTGCGGCTCATCCGGCCGTGGTCGATGCCTATCTTCTCGCGACCTACGGGGACGGTTATGCCACTAACCCGCTGGCGCGCACGGACGTCTATGTCGGTTACCGGGAGGGCATGGTTGACCTCCTTGTTCACCACGACGGCCTGTGCGATGCGCAGGGATGTCCCCTTCTCAGCTACCGTGGAGTCCGCGAAGATTCCGAGCCTGAGACGGAGCGTAGGGTGAGCTATCGGATTTACGGCAACATGGC
>Ga0105054_10003988_pt1 | contig 22404 bp, 17 predicted proteins | sample BON02_FD_78091 | JGI IMG/M metagenome (GOLD analysis project Ga0105054, IMG submission 78091) | Freshwater microbial communities from Lake Bonney liftoff mats and glacier meltwater in Antarctica - BON-02 (megahit assembly) | ecosystem: Environmental > Aquatic > Freshwater > Ice > Glacier...
GCGCTGCAGCGCGGCGCCGACGTCCTGGGGCGTCAACGCGGCGAACAGCTCGCCGGCAACGCGGTCTGCCGCGATCATGTCGCTCATCCAGGTGTTGGCGGGTGCAACGACCGGGCGGCCCCAGGCCGCCGCCTCGACAAACAGGCCCGAGACCCGCGCGGCATAACGCCGGGGATGGTAGGGCAGCGCCAGCAGGCGGCAGGCACCGACCAGGGTCTCGAAGGCCTCCGGCGAAAACGGGCCCTTGGCGATCGCGACACCGCCGCCGCGGATGCCGTTCAGCATCCCGCGCACCTCGTCGGTCTGCGCCTCATCGGCGACCTGGATGACGACCTGCAGTTCCGGATGTTCGGCAAAACAACCCTCCAGGGCCTGGAGCGCCTCGCGGCCGCCCTTTTCCGTCCGGAACTCGCCCAGCAGGCCGATGTCGAAGCGGCGACCGCGAAACAACGGCACGGCGTCATCGCCTTGCCTGTCGGCCATGACCGAAGCCAGGTTGTGGCGCAGCAGCACGGGCAGGGCGGCGGCCGCAAAACCCGCGACATGGGAAAGCACGACGGCAAGGCGCTCGCTGTTGGCCGCAAACAGCAAACGCTCCGCACCGACCGCGCGCACGAGGCGCTGGGCGCCGTAGCGCAACGGGGCGATCTGGCCGCCGACAACGGTTTCGCGCCGCTCGTCCAGGCTCCAGTCGCCGTTCTGGCGGTGCATGATGGTGACGACGCGCGGCCGCTCCGCCCGCTTGCGCGTCTCCAGCCAGCGCGTCAGACCGAGCATTTCGGCCGCCCCGGCATAGGGCACGATGACAACATCGGCGGCGTTCACACCATGGGCGTCGAGCAGGCGACACTCGTGGGCGAAGTGGTCGCTCTTGACCACCATGTCGTGGATCGCCTGGGTCGCCGGGTCGAAGCGCAGGCCGTCATCGGCGGCAAAGGTGAAGACCGGCGTGGCATCGAGCGGAGCGGTGAGTGTGGCCGGCGCCTTGCGGTTGGCATAGAGGCGGCAGGTGATGCCCTGCGCGGCGCAGACCTCGCGCCAAGCCAGCGATTCGTTGAAGTAGTGCGTGGCCCGCGATTCCAGGCCGTTCTGCAACACGAAGAAACGCATGCCGCCGGCTCCGCCTAGTTGCCGAGGTCGCGCAGGCGAAGGCCCTTGTGCAGGTTGGCCTCGATCCGGGCGAGCGAACGTCCCCGCGTTTCGGGCACCAGGAACCAGGAAAAGACCAGGGCGATGACGCAGATGGCGGCATAGAACAGGAAGGTCGGGCCGACCCCCAGGGTCGTCAGCAGCGTGAGGAAGGTCATGGCGACGACCATGTTGAGCAACCAGCTTGTGCCCGCCGCAAGGCTCATACCGCGCGAACGGACCGAGAGCGGAAAGACCTCCGACATCAGGACATAAGGCAAGGGGCCCAGGCTGATGGCAAAGGCGACGATGTAGCCGCCCAGGCAGACCAGAGTGAGCACGCTGTCATCGCCTTCGGCATCCATCGGCCCGGCCATGGTGCCCAGCAGCAGCAGGCTCGCCGACATCACGATCAGGCCGCCGATCAACAGCGGGCGACGCCCCAGGCGGTCGACCACCAGCAGCGCGACCACCGTGGCGACGACGTTGACCACGCCCAGCCCGACCGTGGCCATGATCGCCCCGGTGTCTCCGCCGTAGCCGACCGAGGCAAAGATTGCCGGGGCGTAATAGAGAATGCCGTCGATGCCCGACAGGTTCTGGAAAAGGAACAGGCCGGCGGCCATGATCAGGACGCCGCGCACCATGGGGCTGAACAACTCGGACCAGCGACCGTTCTGCGTGGCGTCGCGGTCGGGCTCGAGTTCGGCCTCTTCGGCATCGTCGCCCTGCAGATTGACCAGGGTCGCCCGGGCTTCGGCCAGGCGGCCGTTGAAGGCCAGCCAGCGCGGGCTCTCGGGCAGGCAAAGCAGGGCGCCGCCCAGGAACAGTGCGGGCACGCCGCCCAGCCCCAGCATGAGGCGCCAGTCGCCGCTCGGCGTGAACGCCAGGTTGACCAGATAGGCGGTGAGAATGCCGACCGTGACGCCGAACTGGAACAGCGAGACGAGCGCGCCGCGCCGCCGCGCCGCGACACATTCGGCAACATAAAGCGGCGCCACCATCGAGACCGTGCCCACCGCCACGCCCAGCAGGGTGCGCAGCGTGCCGATCAGCCAGGGCGACTCGGCCAGCGCCAGAAGCGGCGGCAGGACGAGGAAGATCACCGTGGCCCCGAGCAGCACCGTGCGTTCGCCCCAGCGCGCGGCGATCTCGCCGCTTGTCAATGCCCCGACCAGGGCCCCGGCCAGGACCGTGGTGACCAGGACCTGCTGACCCATCGTCGACAACCCGTAGGTTGCGGTCAGGAAATCCAGCGCGCCTGCTATCACCGCGACGTTATAGCCAAACAGCATGCCCGACATCAGGGAAACCAGCGCGATAGTGACAGTCTTCATTGCAGGCCCGATCGGTCGAAAATTAGTATCTCTCTCATACCACGCGGTTATCATGACATAGGCGCGCAAGAACCATGCTTCTTTCTGCAACTTGAAGATGAATGGAAGGCAGCCCCATGAACGAGACAAGCGAATTTGCGAACCGTCTGGCCATCGAGGGCGGACGTCCCGTGCGCGAGGCGCCCCTGCCCTGGGAGCTGCCGGGCACACACTGGATCGGCGACGAGGAGGCCGAGCTCGTCGAGCGGGTGATCCGCGCGCGCAGCCCGTTCCGTTACTACGGCCCCGATCCCCAGCACATGGTCGACACGCTTGAGGCCGAGTGGCGCCAGCGCTTCGGCATGCCCTATGCGCTGGGCGTCAACTCCGGCAGCCAGGCACTGCTCATCGCGCTGGCGGCCTTCGAGGTCGGACCGGGCGACGAGGTTCTGGTGCCGGGTTACATGTGGGCCAGTTGCCTGAGCGCCGTCATCCGGCTGGGCGCCATTCCCCGCCTGGTCGATATCGACGAGACCTTCTGCATGGACCCCGTGGACGTCGCCGCCAAGATCAACGAACGCACCAGGGCGATCCTCTACGTCAACATGAGCGGCGCGCCAGGCCACATCGAGCCGATCGCGCAGATCGCAAAGGCCCGCGGTGTCTTCCTGCTGGAGGACTGCGCCCAGGCCGCCGGCGCCAGCCAGAACGGACGCCAGGTCGGCACCTTCGGCGACATCGCCATCTTCAGCTTCCAGCTCAACAAGAACATGACGAGCGGCGACGGCGGCATGCTGATGTGCCGCGACGAACACCTCTACAAGCGCTGCTTTGCGATCCACGATCTGGGCTATGCACGCAATGCCGCCGGCCGCCTTGATCCCTCCGAGGAGGCCTATCAGCTCTGGGGTGTGGGCGCGCGCATGAGCGAACTGGCGGGCGCCATGGCGCTGGCCCAGTTCCGCAAGCTCGACAACATCACCGGCGCCATGCGCGGGGCCAAGTGGAAGATCCGCGAAGCACTGACCGGCATCGACGGCCTGTCCTTCCGCGAGATACCCGATCCGGCAGGCGACAGCGGACCGTTCCTGCTGACGCGTTACCCCAGCCCCGAAAAACGCGACCGCTTCGTCGATGCCATGGTTGCCGAAGGCATCCGCGGCCCCGAAGGCAGCCTGGCCTGCCTCAAGATGAGCGCCTGGGGCATGCACTGGTACTTCAACAACCCCAGCCTGGTGAACAAACGTTCGCTCAGCGCCGACGGCTTCCCCTGGAGCCATCCGGCCAACGCCTTCGCCGCCGAGATCGACTACCGGCGCGGCCTGCTGCCGGGGTGCGACGAGCGCCACGATCACTGCGCGCTGCTGACCATCGCTTCCTGCCTGACCGACGCCGATGTCGACGACATCGTCACCGCCTTCCGCAAGGTGGCGCGCGTCGTCCTGGACTGAATTCGATTCGGAGAGTTTCATGACCGTTTACGACTCGATCTTCACGAGCGATCTGGCCGCCGTCGCCAGGGCCGGCCATGCCATCGACTACCTGGTCGTGGGCAGCGGCACGGCGGGTGTCACCGCCGCCCTGTCGCTGGCACAGGCCGGCCACCGCGTCGTCATCCTGGAAGCCGGGCCGCTGGTCCTGCCCGCCCATGTCGGATCGACGCCGTTCCGCAGCCGCGAGGACATCGTCCCGCAGATCCACGAGAAGGTGATCTACCGCCCCTCATGGCTGACCGCCGAGGAACACGCAGCCCTTGGCCAGGACGCGCCCGAAGGCAACAACAACGCCTGGTCCCTGGTTGGCGGCCGCACCGTGTTCTGGGGCGGCTGCACGCCGCGCTTCCAGGATTGGGATTTCGCCGACTGGCCGATCGCCCTGGCCGATCTGGAACTGTGGTACGTCCGGGCCGAGCGCCGCATGCATGTTTCGGGCGCCGGCGATGAAGAGCATCCGGCCTTCTTCCGCAGCCCCGGGCAGGATCGCCTGATCGACAAGCTCAACGACGCCGGCATCGCCGCGCGCCGCGCCTCCCTGGGCGTCGACACCCAGGAGGTCCGCAACGGCCACATCAGCCGCGGCTTCGACAGTTCGGTTGCGCGCCTGCTGCGCAGCGGCCTGCTGGGCCTGCACGGCGAAGGGCCGGGCATCACGCTGGTCAGCGAGGCCGAGGCGCTGCGCCTGCTGCCCGAGGGCGACCGGATAGCCGCCGTCGAGGTGCTCGACCGGCGCGACGGCAGCAAACACGAGATCCGCGCCGGCCACGTCATCCTGGCCGGTGGCGCGGTGCAGTCCACCCGTCTGGCGCTGGCCTCCGATCTCGACGATCCCTCCGGCCTGATCGGACGCCACGTCAACGATCACCTGTTCGTGCAGGGTGTCATCAAGCTCGACAAGCCGCTGCCCGATGGTCCGCTCTACATCTTCCTCGACCCCACGACCGAGCAGCCGTTCCATGTCCAGATCCAGGGTCCGTTCAAGGAGACCTGGTACAGCCCCTATCACGCCACCGTCTGGCTCGACTGCGATCCCGATGGGCTCTACGTGCTGTTTTATGTCTTCGGCGTCGCGACCATGGAGCGCGACAACCGCGTCGTGCCCCATGCCCGCGGCGACGGCCCGGCGATGAACGACTATGTTGTCGTCTACGACCGCAGCGAAAGCGACATCGCGGTGCTGGAACGCATGCGCGCGATCATGCCCAGGGTCGCCGAAACGATGGGCGGCACGATGGTCAAGGACCAGATCAACCCGCCGGGCGCCGCACTCCACGAGGTCGGCGGCCTGCGCATGTCGGACGACCCCGCGACCGGCGTCACCGACACGATCGGGCGTTTCTGGCGCTACCCCAATCTCTCGGCGGCCGATGCCAGCATCTGGCCGTCCCAGGGCACGGCCAACTCCTACCTCACGATCACGGCCATGGCCCTGCGCCAGGCCGCGGCGCTTGCTGCATCCCACGGCACCGGGAGTTGAGAACGTCATGATCTATATCGTCGCTGCCATCGCGGCCATGGCCGGTTTCCTTTTCGGCTTCGACGAAGGGGTGATTGCCGGAGCCGAGCACGGCCTGAAGCAGATGTTCACCATGACCCCCTTCGTTCAGGGGTTCATGACCGCATCGGTGCCGCTGGGCGCGCTTGTGGGCGCCGTCGTCGCCGGGCGTCTTTCCGACCGCTTCGGCCGCCGTCGCGTGCTGCTGGTCTCCGCGATCGCGTTTTTCCTGGGCTCCCTGATTGCCGCGGCGGCACAGAGCGTGTTCGAGCTGACCCTCGCGCGCCTGCTGCTTGGCCTGGCCATCGGCGTCGCGGGCATGGTCGCGCCGCTCTACATTTCCGAAACCGCCGACACCCGGCGCCGGGGCGGGCTGATCGCGGCCTACCAGCTTGCCGTCACGATCGGCATCATGGTCGCCTATTTCGTCGACTACGTGCTGGTTCAGGTCGGCTGGCGCGCGATGTTCGCCTGCGGCGCGGCTCCCGCGCTCCTGCTGTTCATCGGCGCGGTCGTGCTGCCCGAAAGCCCACGCTGGCTCGCCCTGCGCGGCCGCACCGAAGAGGCCCGCGCCGTGCTGCTGCGCCTGCGCGACCATGATGCCGCGACAGTCGATAAAGAACTTGTCGCCATTGCCACCGTGACCGGCGGCCAGCAGGGCCGGTGGCGCGATCTGCTCTCCGTGCGCGTCAGGCCGGCGGTCATCGCCGCGCTGGGTCTCTATGTCCTGCAGCAGCTTTCGGGCATCAATGCGGTGATCTACTACGCACCGACGATCTTCTCGCACACGGGCCTGGAGGGTCACGCCACGACCCTGCTCGCGACCGTGGGCGTGGGCGCGGTCAACGTCATCATGACGGTGGTCGCGATGCGCCTGGTCGACCGCATCGGTCGGCGCAAGATGCTCTACTTCGGGCTGACCGGTGCGGCGCTTTCGCTCGCCGCCATTGCCGCGACGGCAAGTTTTGTCGGCCCGATCGGGAGCACGGTCTCCATCATCGCGCTGATGGCCTACATCGGCAGCTTCGCCATCAGCCTGGGGCCGGTACCCCACATCATGATGTCGGAGGTTTTCCCCCTGGCGCTTCGCGGCCGTGGCATGGGTCTGGCCTCGGTCGCCAACTGGGGCTGCAACTTCCTCGTGGTGTTCCTGTTCCCCGCGGTGCTGGCCACCATCGGCATCGCCGGGGTGATGTCCCTGTTCGCCGTGGTCTGCGTGCTGGGCCTCTACTTCACGCTGCGCTACGTGCCCGAAACCAGGGGTGTCGCGCTTGAGGAGATCGAGCGCCGGCTCGACGAAGGCCGCCTGCTGGAGCGCAACCCGGCGACGGGCTGAGCGTCGCCGCGCGGCTCAGCTTCAACCGGCGCCCGTGCGGAGGTCGATGGCGGTGCGTCGCGTATCGGCTGCTTGCTGGTAAGCAACGGTGATCTCGGTCAGCGCCCGTTGCCACGCCTGGACGAGGGCGGGATCGTTGACCTCGAAGGCGTCGAAGCCGCAGCGGATCATGAACAGGAGCTGGTCGCGCAAGACGTTGCCGGTCGCGCGCAGTTCACCCGTGAAACCGTGGCGCTGACGTAGCTGGCGCGCCTGGGAATAGGCCCGGCCATCCTGGAATTTCGGGAATTCCAGGCACACCAGATCGAAACGTTCGAGATCGCCGGCGATCTCATCGACCGTCTCGTCGTTGGCAAGCACGACGCCCAGGCCGTGGTTGTGACCGCGCAGGCTTGCGGCCTGCGCGCGCCAGCGGACCAGCGAGACGAGCGCGGGGCCGTCGGGCAGGGCCGCCTCGTCGGCGACCCGTGTCCAGGGGTCTTCGACGATCGCGCCGTCCTTAACGAGTGCCATAAAGCGCCTCCTTGAACGGTGCCGCGCCGATACGCCGGTAGGTGTCGAGGAACCGTTCACCCTCGCCGCGTGCCGCCAGATAGGTTGCGACCACGGTTTCGACGGCATTGACGATCTCTCCGCCGGCAAACGAGGGACCGACGATCTCGCCCAGCGTCGCGCTCTGCGTCCCGTCGCCCCCCAGGGTCACCTGGTAATATTCGACGCCCTTGCGATCGACGCCCAGGATGCCGATGTGGCCGACGTGGTGATGACCGCAGGCGTTGATGCAGCCCGAGATCTTGACCTTGAGTTCGCCGATGTCGTGCTGGCGGTCAAGATCGGCGAACCGTTCGCTGATCTCCTGGGCGATGGGGATCGAGCGGGCATTGGCGAGGTTGCAGTAGTCGAGGCCCGGGCAGGCGATGATATCGCTGACCAGCCCGACATTGGCCGTTCCCAGCCCAGCCGTCTCCAGCGCCTGCCAAAGGGCGAACAGGTCTTTCCTGGGCACGTCGGGCAGAACCAGGTTCTGCTCGTGGGTGACGCGGATTTCGCCGAAGCCGTAGCGTTCGGAGAGATCGGCCACGGCATCCATCTCCTCCGCGCTGGCGTCACCGGGGATGCCTCCGATCGGTTTGAGCGAGATCGTCACGATGGCATATCCGGCCTGCTTGTGCTGGGCGACCGCGGTCTTCACCCAGCGGGCAAAGGCGCGGTTCTGCGTCAGCGCTAGATCGTGTTCCGGGCTGCTGGCGGGCAGGTCGGCATAGGCCGGCGGCTGGAAACAGGCACGGATGCGCGCGAGTTCGCCACCCGGCAGGGCGGGCGGGTTCTCGCTCGCCATGCTTGCGAATTCCTGCTCGACCAGGCGGGTGAATTCCTCTTTTCCGGTCTCGTGCACCAGAATCTTGATGCGCGCCTTGTAGAGATTGTCGCGCCGGCCGAGCTGGTTGTAGACGCGCAGCACGGCCTCCAGATAGGTCAGAAGCTGGGGCACCGGCAGGTAACCGCGCACGACATGGCCGATCATCGGCGTGCGCCCCTGGCCGCCCCCGACGATCACCTCGAAACCGGGTTGCCCATCGGGACCCGCGACCATGCGCAGGCCGATGTCGTGAACCATCACGGCGGCGCGGTCGTTGGGCGCGCCGGTGATGGCGATCTTGAACTTGCGCGGCAGGAACGAGAATTCCGGGTGCAGGGTCGACCACTGGCGGATGATCTCGGCATAGACGCGGGGGTCGTCGAACTCGTCGGCTGCGACCCCGGCGAACGGGTCGGCGGTGACGTTGCGGATGCAGTTGCCGCTGGTCTGGATGGCGTGCATCTCGACCTCGGCGAGTTCCTCCAGGATGTCGGGCACGTCCTCCAGATCGGGCCAGTTGTACTGGATGTTCTGGCGCGTCGTGAAATGGCCGTAGCCCTTGTCGTAGGTGCGCGCGATATGGGCCAGCCGGCGCATCTGCGTTGCCGAGAGCACGCCGTAGGGAATCGCCACGCGCAGCATGTAGGCATGGAGCTGCAGGTAGAGACCGTTCATCAGGCGCAGCGGCTTGAACTCGTCTTCGGTCAGCGCGCCGGCAACGCGCCGGTTGACCTGGTCGCGGAACTGGGCGACCCGCTCGGCGACCAGGGTGTGGTCGAATGCGTCATAGCGGTACATGGGCTGTTCCCGTGATCACTGGTTATCGGGTTGCGCAGGGCAGGCCGGTCGCCCGGGCGAACTGGGGATGGACCGTCGGCCCCGCAGCGCGGATCTGCTCGCGCTTCTGGGTCGGGTGCACGCCATCGTCGCCGGAAGTCACCGGAAAGGCATACGGCGCGACGACCAGCCGGTCCGCGACCGAACGTTCGGCCTGCGCCAGAAGCACGGCGAGTGCGGCCTCACCCTCGACGACGGCGCCGCAGGCCAGCATGTCGCTCCAGCGTCCTTCAGCGGTGAGATAGACGACCGCGCCGTCGCGCAGACGGTTCGCGGTCACGATCCGATGGGATGAAGCCATAAGTTCCTCTCTTGCCGACGGCATGGCCGGGCCAAGCGCAAGCACCCGCCATGCTGCGGGCATGGGTGCTCACAAACGGTGTTTGTATCGGCGGAGTGGCCGGAACGTAGGGATGCCAAGGGGCAGCCGCAAATGAGGAATATGAGTGCGCGACCTAGTTTTTCTAATGACTCGCGGCTTTGTTGCGGAGATCCGGCAGGTTTCACGGCTTTGTTATCGTCGCAGCCGCCCCGGCCCCTTATCCTTTAGGCGAATGGCCTCTGTCGGCATGCGGCAGGGCTTCCAAGGGAAGGGCATCCAGATGAAGAAGATCTACGTGGTTGCACCGGCGCTGGCCGGTCTCCTGCTCGGCGCGGCGCTCACGTTCGCCCCGGCGGCCTCGCAGGCCGAGGACTCGGCCACCGTGGTCCACGAGCGCCAGCAGCTCATGAAGAGTTTCGGCGGCGCGATGAAGACCATCGGCGGTTACCTGCAGGGCGGCATCGGTACGACCGAGGAAGTCGCTGCGGCAGCCGGCGTCATCGCCGACGGCGCGGCCAAGATTCCCGACCTGTTTCCGGCCGGGACCAGCATGAACGACGTCATGGACCCCAAGACCGGCGCCAAACCCGCGATCTGGGAGCAGTGGGACGAATTTGTCGCCGATTCCCAGACGCTCAAGGCACGCGCCACCACGGTTCAGGAACTGGCGCTGGCCATGGACGATGCCGCATTGGGCGATGCCTTCCAGTCGATGGGCAACGACGGTTGCGGCGGCTGTCACAAGGTATTCCGTGAGAAGCTCGAATAGGTTTGCCGCCGCCGCGCTCGCCGCGGCACTGATCGCCCTGCCGGCCGCGGCCCAGGAGGACGCAGGCGCCGAGGATTCCCCCGGCGCCTACGTTTTCCATGCCGCGGGCTGTCACGGCTGCCATACCGCCAAGGACGGCGTCGCGCTGGCCGGCGGGCGGGCGCTGGAAACGCCCTTTGGCACCTTCTTCAGCCCCAACATCACGCCCGACGTCGAACACGGCATCGGCGCCTGGTCGCTCCAGGAGTTCCGCCGCGCCCTGCGCGAGGGTGTCGGCCCGGACGGCACGACCTATTACCCCGCGTTCCCCTACGACAACTTCACGCGGATGTCGGATGCCGACATCGCCGCGCTCTATGGCTATCTGATGGCCCAGCCGGCCTCCGACAACGCGCCGCCCGAGCACGATCTCTCCTTCCCCTTCAGCATGCGCTCGCTGCTGGTGGTCTGGCGCGCGCTCTACTTCGAAGCCGGGCCGCGCCCCGACGACGGCCTTGATCCGGTGCTGGCGCGCGGCCGCTATCTCGCCGACGCGCTGACCCACTGCGGCGCCTGCCACACCCCGCGCACCCTGCTGGGCGGCCCCGACGACGAGCGCTACCTGGCCGGCAATGCCGACGGCGCCGAAGGCGACAAGGTGCCCAACATCACCCCCGACAAGGCAACCGGGATCGGCGACTGGAGCGAAGGCGACCTGCTGTTCCTGCTCAAGGCCGGCATGATGCCCGACGGCGATGTCGTCAGCGGCTCGATGGCCGAGGTCGTCCAGGAATCGACGCGCCACTACACCGACGCCGATATCGCCGCCCTGATCGCCTGGCTGGGCTCGGTTCCCGCGGTCGAGAACAAGCCCTGACGACGGCCAGGTTTCATCCCGGGCATGACGGCGCGCGCACATCCCCCTAGGCTCTGACCAAGGCACGCCATTTACGAGCGCGTCAGCGATCAGGAGCCGCCATGGCCATACCCTTCGTCCACGAAGACACCGTCACCTACGGCAGCGCCACGGCGATTTCGCCGCTGATCCGCAGGGTCATGGCCGACAACCCCTCCGGCTTCACCTATCACGGCACCGGCACCTTCATCGTCGGCCATGGTGAGGTTGCCGTAATCGACGCCGGCCCGGCCGACCCGCGCCATGTCGCGGCGATCCTGGCGGCGACAAAAAACGAGACGATCACGCATCAGCTCATCACCCACACCCACAGCGACCACTCGCCCGCAGCGGCCCTGCTCAAGGAAGCCACCGGCGCGCGGACCTGGGGCTTCGGGCCGCACGGCTCGGGCCGGGCACAGGGCGACATCGTGGTCGAGGAAGGCGGCGACATGGATTTCCGCCCCGACCACAAGGTGCGCCATGGCGACCTCATCGAGGGTGTGGGCTGGACCGTGGAATGTGTCTTCACGCCCGGCCACACCTCCAACCACATGTGCTACTGCCTCAAGGAGGAAAAGGCGCTGTTTTCGGGCGATCACGTCATGGGCTGGTCGACCACCGTGGTCTCGCCGCCCGACGGCGACATGGCCGCCTACATGCGCAGCCTGAAGCTGCTGCAGGCGCGCGACGATGCCCGCTACCACCCCACCCACGGCCCGGCGATCACCGATCCGGTGACCCACGTGCGCGAACTGATCGCCCACCGCGAGAACCGCGAGGCGCAGATCCTGGCCTGTGTACAACAGGGCATCGTCACCATCCCCGAGATGGTCGAACGCATGTACGCCAATGTCGACCGCCGCCTGCATCCCGCAGCGCGCCACAGCGTGCTTTCGCACATCATCCACATGGTCGAGACCGGCCGCCTGGCCTGCGATGGCCCTCCGGCGATGCATGCGGAATACCGGCTGGTGTGAGCCAAAAGGCCCCTCATCCTCCCACGCCATTCGGCGCGGGCCCCTCCTTCTCCCCGTCGGGGAGAAGGGCAAGGGTGGCGCCACCCTTGCCCCTCTCCCGCTTGCGGGAGAGGGAGGGGCCCATGGCGCAGCCATGGGAGGGTGAGGGCCGGTGCGTTACTCCGCCGCCAGCGCGGGATAGTCCCGCAGCGCTGTCTCGGCGGTGATGATCCCGTCGGCGAGGTCCTGCTCGATGGCGGCGCGGTCGCGCTCGGCAGGATCGCCGTAGCCGGCGCCGCCGCCGACGTGGATCGCCAGCACGTCGCCCTTCTGCAGCATCATGGCATCCATGGACTTCAGCGCGACGATCTTGCCGTCACGCGTCAGTTCGCAGCGACCCATCATGCCGTCCCGGCCACCGAACAGGCCGGCAGGAGCGATGCGGAAGCGGTCGGCGTAAAGGGCTAGCGTCACGTCATCCTTGAGCATCTCGTATGCCCGGCTGAAACCCAGGCCGCCGCGATGGCGCCCGGCCCCGGCGCTGTCGGCGGTCAGACCGTAATCGACGACGCGGAAGTAGTCGTATTCCATGTCGAGAGCCTCGACCGGCGTGTTCGAACAGTTCGAGAGCGGGCTGTCGACACCGTCGCATCCGTCGTTCTCGACACCCGCGCCGTAGCCGCCGCCGAAGACCTCGACATAGACCCGGTAACCGCCCTCGGAAAGATGCGAGAGGGCAAAGACCGAGGTGGTGTCGAAGCCGCAGGCGATGACCTTGTCGGGCACGACCTGGGCCAGCGCCTTCATCACCGCATTGAAGACACGGTAGGCCGGCTCCATGCGCGCCCGCACCGGCGCGGGCGGTTTCGGGTTGAGGATCGAGCCATAGGGCGCGTCGATGCTGATCGGGCGTTTCATGCCCTCGTTGAAGGGAATGTCGGCGCTGGTCAGCACCGATTTCACGCAAGCCAGCGCGGCCGACATGGTCGAGGAAAACGGCGAGTTGAGGTTGCGCCTGATCTGGTCGCAGGTGTCCTCGAAACTGATCTTCACCTCGTCACCCGCGATCGTGACCTGCGTCCTGATCACCAGCGGGGTATCGCTGACGCCGTCGTCGTCGACCGCGTCCTCGCCTTCATAAGTGCCGTCGGGGACCTCCAGGATGGCCGCGCGCACGCGCCGCTCCGAATAGTCCATCAGTTCGGCCATCGCCTCCTTGACGGCGGCGACGCCATACTTGGCGCAGAGTTCCCTGACGCGCAGGCCGCCGATGGCGTTGGCCGCGAACTGGGCGTTGAAATCACCGATCGTGAGCTGGGGCACGCGGATGTTGGTCGCCACCAGGCGCTCGAAACGCCCGCCGTTCCAATCCACGTCCATGTTGTAGCAGGAGGGCGGAATGCGCAGGCCTTCCTGATAGACGTCGGTGGCATCGGCATTGAGCCCCGGCGCGCCGCCGCCCAGATCGAGATGATGGGCAACGCTGGCGCCAAAACCCACCACTTCGCCCTCGAAAAAGATCGGCGAGAAGATGAAGACGTCGGGCAAATGCTGGCCGCCATTGAAGGGGTCGTTGGAGATATAGAAATCGCCGGGTTTGAGCGTATCGACCGGGTGGAAATCCGCGCACGGTGTGAAGGTCGCCTTCATCGGTCCAAGCTGCATGGGGATCAGTTCGGCCTGGGAGACGACATTGCCGTCGCGGTCCATCAGCGCGGCCGAGCCGTCCTGGGCCTCGCGCAGAATGGTCGAATAGGCGCTGCGGATGAGCTTGACGCCCATTTCGCGCGCACCCGCGATCAGCCCCTGGCTGATGACGGCATAGTCGACGGGATCGAGTGCCATGGTGTCCTCCTGGTCGCGCCGACTCTAGCACTCCCCCGCGGCGGGGAAAGAGCCGAGCTGCGCCAACGCGATTCTGGCTGTTCGTTTTGCTGACAGGCGTTAGCATCCGGCCCACCCGACCATGGAGCAGACGATGGAATACCGCGACGAAGTCTATTTCGAGGCCCAGCCGGAGAAGGAGGTCGCCTTTTCGGAAGAGGAATATGCCGCCCGCCTGACCCGCATCCGCAAGGCCATGGCCGCGGCCGGCATCGACTGCCTGTTCCTCTCCAGCCCGGAGAGTTTGTACTACGTCTCGGGCTACCGCTGCATGTGGTACCAGACTGAAAGCCCGATCGAATGGTCGGCGACCAACGGCATCGCGGTCCATGTCGACCACGACCACTACATCCATTTCGAGACCGAACGCGAGGCGGTGCTGACGCGCACCTTCACGGTCGACAGGGAAACCCGCTACTTCCCCAAGGACAGCTACCGCGACGGCACCCGCTACATCGCCGAGGAGCTGAAGGCGCAAGGCTGGCTGAAGGGCAACATCGGCATCGAGATGTATGCCATGCGCCCCAGCCGCGCGATTTCCGACCGCTTCCAGAGCGCGTTCGAAGCCGCCGGCGCCAGGGTGGTCGAGGGCAGCGCGATCCTGCGCGAGGTCCGCTGGGTGAAGTCCCCCGCCGAGATGGCGATGATGAAGGAAAGCGCGCGTATCGCCACCGTCGGCCTCAAACGCGCGCTGGAGGTGCTGCGCCCCGGCGTCATGGAGCTCGAGGCCCAGGGCGAGATCAACCTGGCCATGGCCCGGGAAGGCGGCGAGATGCAGGCCCAGCTCATGCCCGTGATCTCGGGAAAGAAATCGCTGGCGACACACGCCTACACCACGCGGCGCAAGATGCAGGCCGGCGACATCGTCTGCGTCGACGTCTGCGGCGTGCACAACCGCTACCACGTCAACGGCGCCCGCACCTTTTCCCTGGGCGAGCCCGCAAAGGACGTGATGGACGTGACCAACCGCGCCGCCAAGGTCATGGACGTGGTGAAGGACTGCCTGCGCCCCAACCTGCCGGTGCGCGAGCTCAACGAGAAGGTCAAGGCGCACTACGACCGCGAGGATCTGTGGACCAGCCGCGGCTGGATCGGCGGCTACGAGATGGGCATCGGTTTCCCCAGCGACTGGGTCGGCAACTTCGTCTACGACCCGCTCTCGGAGAAAAACGCCGACGCCGTCTTCGAGCCCGGCACCGCGGTCAACCACGAGATCCAGATCTTCATGCCGCGCCACACCGGCCAGTTCTTCATGATCGAGTCCTTCCTCTTCGAAGAGGACAAGGTCAGCCTGGCCACAGCGGAGGTGCCCTACACGCTGAACGTGGTGTAGCGGGGTCGGGGGGCGTGTACATGCCAGCACCGCCCCCATGTCCCTTCTCCTCATGCCAGCGAAGGCTGGCATCCAGACGCACTGACGAAGCAGCTGATCACCCGCCATGAAGGGCCACGTCTACATCCCGACCAACAAGCGCCACGGCACGCTCTATGTCGGCGAGACCCGCGACCTGGTTCGACGCATCCATGAGCATCGCACCGGCGCGCTGCCGGGCTTCACCAGACGCTACGGCCTGCACCGGCTGGTTCACTACGAGACCTTCGACTGGCTCGCCGACGCCATCGCGCGCGAAAAGCGGATCAAGGCCTGGAAACGCGACTGGAAAATCCGCCTGATCGAGGAACACAATCCCGACTGGGAAGACCTCGCCCCGCTGCTCGGCTTCGATCCGCTCTGAACCGAAGCGTAATTGCGTCTGGATGCCAGCCTTCGCTGGCATGAGGAGAGTGTGGTGGGCGCGGCGACTGCTCATCCCCGCCCTTGCATCCGCCCGCCGGGCCGGGGAACATCGCCACCGCATTTCAGGAGGACAACATGGCCGCAGTGGATGTCGATTATTCGGTGGATGGCTCCGGGCCGCCGCTGTTCATGGTGCATGGCATCGGCGGGCGCCGCTCGGGCTGGGACGGCATCGTCGAGAAGCTGAAAGGCGACTTCACGTGCATCCGCTATGACCTGCGCGGTCATGGCGCCTCGCCGGTACCACCGGTGCCCTATTCGCTGGACGAGCTGGTCGAGGACCTGGAGGCGCTGCGCGCGAAACTGGGCATCGGGAAGGCCCACATCATCGGCCATTCGCTGGGCGGCATGATCGGCCCGGCCTATGCCCGCGCCCACCCGGATCGTGTGCTGACGCTCGGCCTGCTCTCGACCGCCGCCGGGCGCACCCACGAGGACGCCGCCAAGGTGAAGGGCGTGGTCGCCGCCATGGAGGAAAAGGGCATCCCCGCGATCCTGCCCACCCTGGTCGACCGCTGGTTCACCGATGATTTCCTGGCCGGCAACAAGGCCGCCGTCGACGCCCGCCTGCAGGAGGTGCTCGACACGCCGCCCGAGGTCTTCCTGGCGGTCTTCCGCATTTACGCCGCTACCGAGATGGCCGCCTGGCTGCACCAGGTGACCTGCCCCTGCCTGGTGCTGACCGGCGAAAACGACGGCGGCTGCAACCCGCGCCTCAACCAGTTCATCCACGAACAGTTGCCGACAAGCGAACTGGTGATCCTGAAAGGCCTCAAGCACAGCATCCTCAAGGAGGCCGCGGTGGCGGTCGCCGACCACGTCGGGCGTTTCATCAAGGCGCACGGGTAGAAGGCAGGACGCCTCGCGCATCTCATCCACTGTCATTGCCGGGCTTGCCCCGGCAACCTACCCGCACCGACGTGCGTCGACCGCACGGACGTTGCCGCAGCGTCCCTTCCCCCCTTGCGGGGGAAGGACAGGATGGGGGGTAAGGCGCAAAGCGCCTGGCGCCCTCGATGTTGCAGAAGCTCGCCTGCGGCGATTCCCCCCTCCCTGACCCTCCCCACCAGGGGGAGGGGATGGTGCGGGAGGTTTCGGATCAGCCCCGCCGCAGGATCAGGTTGCGGTTGTCGTCCAGTTCGGCGGCCCAGCCTGTGGGGATGGCGATGGTGGAGGTGCTGTCCTCCATCAGCCAGGGGCCGGCCAGCCGGTCGCCGGTCTTCATCATGCCGCGTGAACCGGCCTGGCCTTCGTGGGCCTGGCCGTGTTCGTACATGCGCCAGGGGATCGGCGGTGCGACGGCCTCGTCGCTGTCCTCCGAAAGTGCCGGAACATGGTCGAGCGGGGCGGTGACGCCCAGGCGGAAGCTGACGACCTCGATCGGGTTGGCGGCATCGCCGCCGTGCATGAAGACGCGGTGGTGCTCGTCGGCAAACATGCGCCGCATGTCCTCGGCCTTCAGGCCGGCAAGGCTCGCCGTGTCGATCTCGACCCCGACCTCGAAGGCCTGGCCGACAAAACGCATGTCGGCGATGAAGGTCAGTTCCGGGCTGTTGCCCAGGCCCATCAGCACGAAGCGTTCGACGGCGCGTTTTTTCATCTCCTCGAAGACCTCGCGCACCGCCGCCGGTGTATCCTCGTCCAGGCGCATCTTGCGTGTTGTCGAATCGAACTGGCGGTAGTCGGCAGCGAGCAGACCATAGGCCGAGAGCACGCCGGCATTGGGCGGCACGATCACGGTCGAAACGCGCAGGTCCTCGGCGACACGGCAGGCATGCAGCGGCCCGGCGCCCCCGAAGGCGACCAGCGCATAGTCGCGCGGGTCCTTGCCCCGTTCGGTCGAGACGATCTGCATGGCGCGCACGATGTTGGCATCCGCGACGCGGATGGCGGCGTCGGCGATCTCCTCCAGGCTCATCGAAAACCGTTCGGCGAGCGGCGCGAAGGCGGCCTCGGAGGCCGCGATGTCGATCTCCATGCGCCCGCCCAGGAAGGCGTCGGGACGCAAGGTGCGGCGGATGACATGGGCGTCGGTGATGGTCGCGGCCGTGCCGCCGCGCCCGTAGCAGGCAGGCCCCGGATCGGCGCCGGCACTCTGCGGCCCGGCGCGCAGCATGCCGCCTTCGTCGACCCAGATGATGGAACCGCCGCCCGCGCCGACCGTGTTGATGTCGATGATCGGCGTGCGGATCGGCAGGCCGTCGAGCGAGAACTCGGCAGTGAGATCGGGCTTGCCTGATGTCACCAGGCAGACGTCGGTCGAGGTGCCGCCCATGTCGAAGGTGATGAGGTTGGCAAAACCCGAACGCCCGGCCTGGCGCACCGCGCCCATGACACCCGCGGCCGGGCCGCTGAGCAGGGCGGTGATGGCATTGCGCCGCATGCCATCGGCCGGCAGGCGCCCGCCATTGGACTGCATGACCGAGAAACGCCCCTTGAAGCCGTGGCTGTGCAGGCGGTCCTCGAAGCGTTCAAGGTAACGGTTGATGACCGGCTGGACATAGGCCGAGAGCGTGGTGGTCGAGGCGCGTTCGTATTCGCGGAATTCTCGGCTGACGGTGGAGGAGCAGGCAATCTGCAGGTGCTGGCAGTGACGCGCGATCAGGCCGGCCAGCGCCTCCTCGTGTTCGGGATTGGTGTAGGCATTGAGCAGGCAGATCGCCACGGCCTCGTAATCGCCGCCGTTAAGCGCGGGGATCAGGTCGCGTTCCGCCGCGGCAAGATCGAGCGGCGTGGCGATGGCGCCGTCGGCCAGCATGCGTTCGCCGACCTCGTAGCAGTCGCGCCGGGCGACCACGGGTTTGGGTTTGGCGTAGGCCAGGTCATAGACGCTGGCACGGCTGTGGCGCTGCAGGAACAGCACGTCGCGGAACCCCGCCGTGGTGACAAAGGCGACCCTGGCGCCCTTGCGCTCGAGCACCGCATTGGTCGCGATGGTCGAACCATGCGCCAGGTCCTCGATGGCGGCGATGTCGAGCCCGGACGCCACCAGCGCGTTGAACGCACCCTCATCGGGCGCACGCGGCACCGAAGGCACCTTGGTCACCGTGATGCCGTTCGGCCCGATGCCGACCAGATCCGTGAACGTCCCGCCGACCTCGACGCCGACCCGCATGATGTTTCTCCCGCTGCTGTGGCCGCGAGCCTAGGAGGGATTGGCGAAAGGGGGAAGGTGGCGGGCGCTGTATCGGCCATTGACGGCACAACCATGGCTTCTGCCATAGTGCGCCCGCCAACAGGGGAGAGAGAAATGCGCGGCACGCTGTTCCACGTCGATGACGGACCAAAGCTGGTCGGCACCACGCTGGGCCATTCGCCCTGGGTGACGCTCGACCAGGAACACGTCACCATGTTCGCACAAGCCACCCAGGACGACGACTGGGGCCATATCGACGTCGCGCGCAGCAAGGCCGAAAGCCCCTACGGCAACACCATCGTCCAGGGTTTCCTGATGATGTCGATGCTGATCCACCTGCACCACGCCATGGGCCTGCCGCCCGAGGGTTCGGGTTTTGCGCTGAACTACGGCATGGACAAGGTGCGCTTCACCGATGCGGTGATCACCGGCTCGAAGGTGCGTGTCGCCGTCGATCTCATCAGGTTCGAGCCCAAGGGCAACGGCATCCTGATGGCGACCAAGGACATCATGGAAGTCGAGGGCAAGGAGAAACCCTGCATGGTCGCCGAATGGCTGACCTGGCTCGACCCCTCGACCGCGCACATCATGAACTGAAGGCGCTGGGGAGTGCAGCGAAGTGATGCGCGCGGAGACGCGGAGGCCGCGGAGAACAAGCGCCGCGCGCTCCCAAACCGTCATCCCAGACAAGGCGCGCAGCGCCGCTGATCTGGGATCCATGCTGTGACCTCGCAACAGGCGCCACGGACAAGCGTGGTGCGGGCCGGCAAGTCACAGCATGGATCCCAGATCGTCGCTTCGCTCCGTCTGGGATGACGGCAAGGGGGGAGGCCAGCGACTCCGCGATCTCCGCGTCTCCGCGCGAACACCCTTACCGCCAAACCCCATCCACCCGGTCGAAGCTGCCGGCGGTGAGGTCCCCAACCCCGGCGGTAAGTTTCTTCTTCTCCACCCGGTCGGACTCCGTCTTGGGGAAGCCGTCCACATAAGCGACGTAGCGTGGCAGCTTGAAGGGGGCGAGTTCGGCGCGGGCGGCTTCCAGGAAACGTTCCGGCGTCATCTCCTGGCGTGTCACGCCCTCGGCAAGCTGGAGGTAAACCTTCACCTCCTCCCCGACCCGTTCGTCGGGCACGCCGACGACGGCGACCTCGGCGATGCCGGGGATGGCGCGCAGGGCGCTTTCGACCTCGCGCACGGCGATGTTCTCGCTGTTCCTGCGGATCATGTCCTTCAGGCGCCCGACCAGGGTCAGGTAATCGCGCTCGTCGGCGCGGAAGAGATCGCCGGTGCGGAACCAGCCGTCGCGGAAGCTCTCGGCATTGGCCTCAGGCCGGTTCCAGTAGCCAGTCAGCATGCCCGGTCCCTTGACCCACAATTCCCCGGTCTCGCCCGCGCCCAGTTCGTTGAAATCAGGATCGCGCACACTGGCCTGGCGATGGGCGACGGGCCAGCCGACCGAGCCCGAACCGGTCATGTCGGCGGCCTCAAACGGCATCATCAGGGCCGCGCCGGTCTCGGTCATGCCGAAGGCCTCGCGGGCGACGCAACCGTAGCGGCGCTCCAGCTCGGCATGGAGGCTGGGCGTCAGACCGAAGATGTGGACGAGCTTGAGCCCCACGGCGCGCTCGGCCGGGCTTTCGGCCTGTTTCATCATCGCTTCGAAGAAATAGCAGTAATCGATCTGCAGGTTCGTCATGCGCTCCAGGATGCCGGTCAGGCTGGGGCGCGGCATGATGTGCATGGTCGCCCCGGTGTGGAGAGTCATCGACAGGAGCATCGGACCGTCGATGTAGAAGAGGTTCTGGTTGTAGATCATGTTCCGCGGCGGCGCGGCAAAACCCGGTTCCTTGGCCGCGCCGAAGACCTGCCAGTAACGCTGGGGCAGCATGCAGCCCTTGGGGAACCCCGTGGTGCCCGAGGTGTAGTTGATGTTGACGATGTCGTCGGCGCTGGTCGCCCAATCGGGCGCGAAATCCTCACTCGCGCGCGCCAGCAGGGCATTGAGGTCATCATGCGCCGTTCGCCCGCCCAGCGTGACGATGCGGGCGGGATCGAGCCGGGCAGCGGCGTCCTCGATGGCTTCATAGGTTTCCAGCAGGTCCGCATGGATGACCAGCAGGTCCGGGCAGGCATCGGCCAGCACGAAGCCGAGCTCGCGCGGCGTGTAGCGGATGTTGACCCAGACGATGGCGGCACCCAGCCTGGCCAGCGCCAGCCACAACGCCGGGGCCGTCGGCAGGTTGGGGGAAACCACCGCGACCCGGTCGCCCCGCCCGATGCCGCGCGCGCGCAGCACGTTGGCCGTGCGGTTGACCAGGCGGCGCAGGCCCTCGAAGGACAGCGTCTCGTTCTCGTGGAAGGCGAGCGCCGGTTTCTCGCCCCAGCGCGCGGCCGCATCGTCGACCAAGGCCGCCATGCTGGCAGGCAGCGGCCGCGCCTCGATCGCGCGGCGACGTGCATCCCAGGCATCGCGGGAAAGGAATTGGGTCATGGTTCAGGGTCCGGACTGTGATGGCGGGAGCCTAGAGCGGATTCGAGTGGGCCGTCACCGCCTCTCCCGTTGTCATTGCCGGGCTTGTCCCGGCAACCCATACGCACCGACGCAAGCCGAAACGCACCGGGCGTGCGTATGGCCCCCCGGAACAAGTCCGGGGGCGACAAGGGAGAGAGGAAGAGAGCCCTCAATCCTTGTACGCGTCCACATAGGTATAGGCGCGCTTGACCGAGGCGAGCAGGTGTTCGCCCACGGTGGTGGGTGCGTATTTCGGCGGGTTGTCGGCGTCCGCGCAGGTCGGCAGGCAGGCCACGGGCGTGCTGTAGTCGCAGTTACCGAAGAAGGCGATGGAGAGCCGGTCGCCCTCGCCGCCGTACACCACGCGGTGCTTGGTCGAGGCGAAGCGGTCGTTGGACCAGTGGGCCATCATGTCGCCGATGTTGATGACGAAGGTGCCCGGCACCGGCGGCGCATCGATCCAGTCGCCCGCCTGGTTCTGCAACTGCAGGCCGCCCGAGCCGTCCTGCCACAGGATGGCAAAACACTCGTAGTCGGAATGGGCGCCCACGCCCGTGGGCACGCCATCGGCCGCCCCGCCTCGGCCCCGGTAGTAATTCACGTTCATGATGCTGGCGGGTTTGCCCGTCCAGCGCCGGAAATGGTCCTCGTCGAGGTCGAGCGCGGCGGCGAACAGGCCGAACATGGTGCGCATCAGCCCCAGCATGGCGCCGTAGTAGGCCTCCATTGCCGGACGGAAATTGGCGGGCTGGGCGGGCCAGGCATTGGGGCCGTAGAATCGCACACCGGCCTGGAACTCGGGATCGTCGGCCGGCGTCTCGAAGCCAACCTTGAAGCTCTCCCAGCGCGCATAGTCCTGGCGCGACCCCGGCGTGCCGTGGAACTCCCCGACGTAGCCGCGGTGGTTGGGAAACAGGTTCATGTCGACCTTGCGCTTCTCCTCCTCGGGCAGCGCATAAAACGCCCGCGCCGCCGCCTGGGCGCGTTCGATCAGCGCGGGATCGAAGCTGTGGCCGTCGATATAGAGGAAGCCGATGGTCTCGCAGGCCCGCGCCACTTCCACCGCGACGGTGCGCTTGGATGCCGCATCGCCGTGCAGGAACGGCGCGATGTCGATGACGGGGACGGAGGTAAAGGGTGGAGACACAGGCGCGCTACTCATGGTCTGGACAGCCCTTCTGA
>Ga0105054_10003998_pt1 | contig 22363 bp, 26 predicted proteins | sample BON02_FD_78091 | JGI IMG/M metagenome (GOLD analysis project Ga0105054, IMG submission 78091) | Freshwater microbial communities from Lake Bonney liftoff mats and glacier meltwater in Antarctica - BON-02 (megahit assembly) | ecosystem: Environmental > Aquatic > Freshwater > Ice > Glacier...
GCAATGCAGGGACCGACGTCGCCTTGACCGAACGATTGAAAAACAGCACCGGCATACCAAACCCATAATGGCAACGCTTCGCCACCGCCTGCCCGATCCGGCCCATCCCGACGATGCCCACGGTCTTGCCGGTGACATGGGTGCCCAGCATATGGGTCGGACCCCAGCCGGTCCATTCCCCGGCGCGCACGATCCGCTCGCCCTCGCCGGCCCGGCGACAGGTGGCAAGGATCAGGGTCATGCCGATATCGGCGGTGGCATCGGTGACGACATCGGGGGTGTTGGACACGGCCACACCCACAGCACGGGCGGCCTCCACATCGATATGATTATAGCCCACACCAAAATTGGCCAGCACACCACAACGGGGTGCCGGGACCAGCGCAAAGGTCGCGGCAGCGAACTGATCGCCGATCGTCATCAGGATCGCGTCATAGTCGCGCAGCGCCTGCGCCGCCTCCCCGACGGTCAGCCCGACGATGGTATCGCGCAGCGTCACGTCAAACCGGGCGCGCGCCCAGGCAATATTCGCCTCCGGAATCCGGCGGGTAATCAACAGTTTCTTCAATGCAGCCTCCCTCCGACCGGAACATCCTGCTCCGGCCCGATCAGTACAATGGCGCTATCGGCATCGGGCAGACCCAACACCAGCACCTCGGATACGAACTTGCCAATCTGGCGCGGCGGAAAATTGACCACCGCCAGCACCTGCCGCCCGATCAGCGCCTCGGGCGTATAATGCACCGTGATCTGCGCCGAAGTCCGCTTTTCCCCAATCTCAGGGCCAAAATCGATCCACAGCTTGATCGCAGGCTTGCGCGCCTCGGGAAAGGGCTCGGCCCGGGTGATGCGGCCGACACGGACATCGACCTTCAGAAAATCGTCAAAACCGATATTCGGGGCGGGGTCAGCCATGCGTCACCCCTTTGCCAATGCACGCGAGCGGGCGGCAGCCGCCTGCACCGCACGGGTCAACAGCGCCGGAAATCCGGTCTGCGCATCCATCAACACCTCCAGCGCGGCCTGCGTCGTGCCATTGGGCGAGGTCACATTGACGCGCAACTGCGAAGGCGGTTCCGGCGCATCCTCGGCCAATTGCCCTGCACCACCCACCGTGGCCTTGGCCAATCGCATGGCGAGGTCAGCAGACAGACCCTCCGCCTCCCCCGCCGCCGCCATCGCCTCGATCAGGTGAAACACATAAGCCGGGCCGGACCCTGACAGCGCGGTCACAGCATCCATCTGCGCCTCGCTCTCAAGGCGCACCACCTGCCCCACCGCCGCCATCAGCGCCTCGGCCAGATCCATCTGGTCAGACGTCGCCTGCGCATTGCCGATCAGGGCGGTAATACCCCGGCCAATCGCGGCGGGGGTATTGGGCATGGCGCGGATGATCGGGGTGCGATCCCCCAGCACCGCCTCATAAGTGGCAATCGGCGTACCGGCGGCAACCGAAACAAAGAGGGTCTGCCCGTTACCCAGCGCCTGCATCGAGGGCAGGGCAGCGCCCATCATCTGCGGCTTCACCGCGATCAGGGCAATGGCCGGATCAGCGGGCAAGGCGGCATTGACATGCACACCAGAGGCGCGGACCCAATCGCTCGGCACCGGATCGTTGACCCAGACCGACGCCGCAGGCAACCCGCCGCGCAACCAGCCAGCCAGCATCGCCTGCCCCATCTTGCCACAACCGAGCAGGATCAGCCCGCGGCGCGCCACATCTTCCATCTGCATGTGATTTCCCGAATTGTTGCGCGGTCACGATAGGCGGCGGCGCGGCGGGGTTCAAGGTAAGGTGGGTTTAAACCCACCTTACTTTCGCATCGCAGGCGCAGCAGGAAACACAGGCGCAGCAGGAGCCGTCCCGCGTAAGGTGGGTTTCAACCCACCTTACCGATCAGGATCAGTTTCACGCGCGCCCGTAAGCCTCGGCAATCGCCACCTGCAGCGCATCGGCAGGCTTGCGGTCCGCCCATGTGACCAACTGGAACGCCGGATAGAAGCGCTCGCAATTCATCACCGCCGCATTGATCATCGTGTCGATCTGCTCCGGCCCGGCGATCTGCTCGCCCGCAAGGATCAGACCATAGCGATAGACCATCATCTTCTGCTCGGCCCACCAGGTGAACGACCCGGCCCAGCACATGTCATTGACGCGGTTGAGCAGGTCATAAACCTCAGGCAGACGGCCCTCCGGCGGCTCCATCTCATAAGTGCAGATCAGGCGCAGCGTCTCGTCATAGCCGGACCAGGCCAACGTGATCGAATAGGTGCGCCACTGACCCACAACCGCCATCGCGATCTGATCCTCGGCGATCCGGTCGAATTCCCAGTCATGATGCTCGGCGATATGTTCGACCAGATCAATCGGATGCAGGTCGTCGCTTTCAATATACTGCTCGGACAGTGCCATTTGCGGCCTCATGTTTTGCTGTGCAAGGATGCATAAACGCCCCCAGCACTAGGTGCCTGCTCAAGAAACGGTGGAGTTTCCCATCCGTCCCTACGACATATGGTGCGGGCGAAGCAGGCCTGCTGTAAAGCAGTTTCTTGGGGATAAGCCCGGCACAACACAAGATTTTGCGGCATCTGTTGCGTCGCGGCGCATTGGTGGGCGTCCTGTCACGTCCTTGTGACGAAATCCGCCGGTTCGGGTATCAGACCGGCGCCACTCAGGGCAGGTGAACCCCTGCCAGCGCCGCGGCCCGCTCGCGTGGACCAAAGCACCCCTGGCATCCACCGCCACTGTCACCGGCATATCTTCGACGGCAAACTCATGGATCGCATCCATGCCCAGATCGGCAAAACCCACCACCCGCGCCGCCCGGATCGCGCGTGACACCAGCACCGCCGCCCCGCCCACCGCCACCATATAGGCGGCACCGTGGCGGGCAATCGCCGCAATCGCCTGCGGCCCGCGCTCGGCCTTGCCGATCATGGCGAGCAGACCCTGCTCCAGCATCATCCCGGTCATGGCGTCCATCCGGTTCGCGGTCGTGGGACCGGCAGGGCCAGCCGCCTCATCCCCCGCCGCCTGCACCGGCCCGACGTAATAGATCACCCGACCGGCAAAGCTCACCGGTAATGGCTCACCCGCCGCCAGCATCCGGGCAATCCGCGCATGCGCCGCATCGCGCCCGGATAAAATTGATGATCCGCCCGCCGCTGCCCTGCGCCACCATGACCCGCGCCGCCGCCTGCGCCCGAAAGAACGCCGATTTCAGGTTGATGTCATGCCGGATACCCCAATCCGCTTCGGTCACGTCGATCACCGACGGACGCCGCACCAGCACCGCCGCCGCCTGCACCAGCACGTCGATCCCGCCAAGGCCCGTCGCCGCCTGCGCCACCAGCCCGTCGATCCCCGCGACCGGGCGCAGGTCATGCGCCAGCGCCAGATGTGGCCCGCCCTCCATCTGCGCCATCAGTTCATCAAGCGGGCCCTGCGCCAGATCGACGCAGGCGACATACGCCCCCGCCCCGGCATAGGCCAGCGCCACCTCGCGCCCGATCCCGCCCCCGGCACCCGTCAACAGCACCCGCTTGCCCCGGATCCCCGCGCCCAGATCGAATGTCGTCGCCCCCCCTTTCATCGCCCTTCCTTTCATCGCCCCCCCCTTTCAGCGCCCCTCGGGCGGCGTGACCACGGTCAGTTCCGTCACGAAACAGGATTGCGCCTCGGCCATGAACAGCTTGCGATCCGCGACCAGCAGCGAGAGGCACGGCTCTGACGCAAAGGCCTCCTCGGCAGCGGCGACCGAGTCGAACCAGACCTCGCCCACGCCGTCCCATCCCGCCTCTGCCGGATTCCAGCTTTGCACCAGCCCGAACCGCAATCCCCGCAGCCCCGGCAACCGCCGCACAATATCCGCATGTGGCCCGGTCCAATGCGCATGAAACGCACTCGGACTCATCCCTGCCCGTCGCCGGATCAGGCTTACCCGCTTGATCATATCCGGAATATCCGCTCGGCATTGCCGGAGAACAGCGCCACCTGCTCGTCCCGACTGAACCCGGCAATGATCGCAGCATAGGCGTTGACTACATCCGGATAGGAACTGAACATCCGGTCCACCGGCCAGTTGGTGCCAAACACGATCCGGTCCACACCAAAGGCGTCGATGCTCCCCAGCACATAGGGCCGGATCGAATCCACCGTCCAAGTCGGGTCGCACATCCCCAGACCCGAGACTTTCATCACCACATTCGGCGCCTCTGCCATCATCGCCATCGCCGCGCGCCAGCGATCATGGGTCTCGGCATCGCGCGCCATCGGGATCGCGCAATGGTCAATGCACAGCACCGTCTCGGGGAATGCGCGCGCCAGATCGCGGATATCCCCGGCCAGTTCCACCCGCGTGTCGATACAGGCCACCAGCCCGCGCGGGGCCAGTTTGGCAAAGCCGCGCCGCCAGTCCGCATTGACCAGATAATGCCCATCGCCGAAATTGCGGATGCCCCGGACATTGGCATATTGCAGATGCCGGTCCAGCACATGGCCCGCATCGGGCCGCGCCAGATGACATTCCGCGACAATCCCCTGCGGAAACCCGGTCTCGTCGGCAAAACCCTGCAACCAGGCCGTCTCATCCACCGGATCGGGCGTGTTCACTGCCGCCTGCACATGCACCGCCTTGATGACATTGGCAAAACGCACCTCCGCCAGATAATCCCTGATCCGGTAGCGCTGCGCCTTGAGCGGATCGGTATCGGGCAGAAACCCATGCACCGCCTCCGGCTCCAGCCAGCCGTAGCGCAGGCTTGGATGCTTCAAATCATGCAGATGAAAATGCGTATCCACAAACGCCAGTTCAGCCATCAGCCCGCTCCTCCGCACCATGAATCGAAACAGCCTCCGCAATCGCGGTGCCAAGCGCCTGAGTCGAAGCCGTCCCGCCCATGTCGCGCGTCAGACAATCACCCGAAGCCGGAGCATGTTCAATGGCCCGCAAACCACCCTGCCGGATCGGGCATTTGCCATCCGTCACCATCCTGATTTATAGGTTTGGCTCCGGCGGCACTCTGTTCTGTCGCTTCACGGGGCCATATGATGTGACCAGAGCGGCCATCGCGGCGCAATAGGATAAAGGCGCAGAACCTTGAAGATCGAGAAAGTCGAGGCCATCCCGGTCAGCTATCCGGAACCGAATGATTTCAACGCATTGCGGCACCTCTGCCTGTGCAGGATCACCGCGGATGACGGACAGGTCGGCTGGGGCGAATCCATCACGCAGTTTCCAGAGGCGAATTTCGCCACCAAGGCCGTCATCGAAGGCATGGCGCCGGGGCTGATCGGCAAGGACCCGGTGCATACCGAGGCGCTGTGGCGGCAGAACAAACAGCAGGCGTGGTGGTACGGCTATCACGGCGGCATCGCCTCCTATGCCACCTCCGCCATCGACATCGCGCTGTGGGACCTCAAGGGCAAATCGCTGGGGCGTTCCGTGATCGACCTGCTCGGCGGCGCGGTCCACGAACGGCTCCCCGCCATCGCCTCCTGCCACGGCCATTTCGCCTCGATCGAAGAAATGGCCGAAGAGACCGCCGAATGGGTCTCCACCGGCCTTCAGGGCCTGAAAACCGGCTTTGGCAAACGCGGCGATGCCAACTTGGGCTACGACCACAGCCGCGACGTGGCCTATGTCAAGGCGATGCGCGAGGTCTTGGGTGACAAGATGCTGATGATCGACAACGGCATCGCGATCAAATGGGACGTCACCGATGCGGTGCGCCGGGCACGCGCGATGGAGGAATACAACCTCGCCTGGATCGAGGAACCGCTCGGCGCATGGGATCCCGAAGGTTACGCCAACCTGCGCGCCAAGACCACGACCCGGATTGCTTACGGCGAGCGGGAATGGACGCTGGAACAGTTCGAACGCATCCTCGCTACCGGCACCGTCGATGTGGTCGGGGTCGATCCGGGGCGGGCCGAAGGCATCACCGGCTTCAAGAAGATCACCGAACGCTGCGAATTCTACCGCCGGCAGGCCAATGCCCACGCATGGTCATCCGCAATCGTTTCGGCCGCCAGCCTCGCGATCTCGTTCAACTCACCCGCCTGCAAACTTTTCGAGCTGAAACCCCTGCGCAACCCGATGCAGCATGATCTGGTCGAACGGCCATTCGACCATGTCGACGGCTGGATCTACCCGCCCACCGGCCCCGGTCTGGGGATCGAGGTGATCGACGAGGTGGTCGAAGGCTACCGCAGCGAAAAGGTGCTGGAGGGACACTGAAACCCCTCACCGCTGCTCAGGGGAGGGGGCCGCGCCGGGCAGACATGGCCGCAACCCCGCACACGGGCGTTTCGGCTCCATCGCGCGCTGGGTCGCAGGTGTTCCCGGTCGCGACCCGGCTCAACCAACGGGCTTGTGACTGCGCGATTTCTCGCGCATCCGACCCTGCCGCTCGAACAGGATTATGGCAGAGCAACTAGAACAACGCCAGCGTCTGCGACGTGTACAGCGCGGCAAGGCTCAGCGCGACCAAAGCAAAAACAAGGACATAGGTCAGGATACGCATCATTCAGGCTCCATGAGTGGGTTACCAGAGTGATACGAACGCGCCTGCCTATTCCGTCGTTCCATCCGCCATCATCGCCCGCGTGACAAACCAGGTCACCGGCAGCGCCAACAGCGCCCCCGCCCCCGCCGCCAGCAGGATCGGCACCAGCGTATCGCGCCCGATCACCAGCACAAACACCATCAGACTCCCGGCCATCGTGGTCCCGATGATGGAATAAAGGATCGAAGCGAGGCGAAACATGGCGAACTCCCTGATTGAACTGCCGGAACACTGGCACGGGGCAACGGGAGCCGGCTTTGATATGGGTCAAACCGCACATCCGAATGGCACCGCCCGCACCGATCAGGTGACTGTCCAGTGGACAGTCGCCCGGTGCCTTGCCCAAAGGCGCAAGCCTGCGGGCAACCACTTCTCAGAACCTGGAAGGACATCTCCAATCGGGACGCGCCTGACTGGGCGGGCGCAACGCGCCTGCCACGGGCAGGCAGGCGCGTCCCGATTTGTCACTTGCCAAATCGGGGAAATAAGGAATGCTTCGAAATTGAACAGACGCCTAAGCTTGCAGATGAATGAATTTACCTGTTTACATGCACGAACCTGAGAAACTATGATGAGCAAACGTCTGTTCGTGGATGAAATGTCCGGCTTCTTTTCTGCCATCATGCTTACGTTTATAAGCGCCCTCTTCTTTTTGATTGGGTATTCTTACCTCTATTCTTACTTTGAGTTCTATGCAATTTTTCCGTCTGAACTCGAGTTGAGCCTGCAAGACATTCTAGTCTATTCATTTGGACCAATTTCGGCTGCATTTGAGCAATATTTTCTTGTAATGTTTGCGGGCCTTATTTCAGCATACGGACTAATGCTGTTTGGGCTAAACTTTGGTGCTAAAGAATCGTTCATTGCGATGATTATAAATGGCTCATTAGTGTCTATTTTCCTAATCTTAATTTTATCTCTCTTCGGTAGTAGCGCCCTAGGACGTAAAAATGCGGAGAACGATTTGACATCGCTCAACCTAGCGATGCTTGTTGGCCAGAATACGGATGAGAACCTTGAGAATTTTTTTGGTGATGATCACGATTATTCAATTAGGCACCTAATATCGACGTCATCGACGCACTACCTAATTTTATTATATCAAGCGGGAAGCGACAAATGGACAATAAGACAGGCAAGAGACGCCTCATCTACCCTCGCAGTCTATCAAGATTAGTAGTTTTCCATTGCGTCGCATTAACCTGCCTCTTCGCAGGTCAGATAGCAAAAAGCGATGATTCTAATGGTTTATCAATTAATTCTGGTATTGCAGTCTCGCAGTTTTATCGAGTGAACGTTTCCTCAAGGCCGAGACTCGGGTTCATTGTGAATCCTGAAAATGTTACAGCTACGGGCGAAAATTTTGAGTTTTGTGATGGAGAAAGAATTGACGTAAAACTTCTAGAACTGGTTGCAGTTACAGAAACCTGCGCATCCAATCGCGTAAACCTATTTGATCTTTCTGCATTTCTTGCTAAACCCGAAGGTGCGCTCATCTATGATGAGAACTTTACCTACATCGGCGAACTTGTGGCGGCAAGCTTTCTTGACGCCTTTGGGTCGAAAGGAGAATTCATGATAAACCTTAACCCAGTTGTTTACAACCTTGCACCGTCAACACGCGTGATCGATTTTGAGCGGCGATACTTGGATGTTCAGCTAGGGGAAGATGGTAACTTTACTGTTGTTGTCAGAAATGCTGCGGAAGTTGAGGGTTTGAACTGGAATTTCTAAAGACCGGTCACCCTACCCATCCATCTTCAACGCACTTATAAACGCTTCCTGCGGGATCTCCACCTTCCCGAACTGGCGCATCTTCTTCTTGCCGGCCTTCTGCTTGTCCAGCAACTTGCGCTTGCGGGTGGCATCCCCGCCATAGCATTTCGCCGTCACGTCCTTGCGCATCGCCGACAATGTCTCGCGGGCGATCACCCGGCCACCAATCGCCGCCTGAATCGGGATCTTGAACATATGGCGCGGGATCAGATCCTTGAGCTTTTCCACCATCGCCCGGCCCCGCATCTCGGCGCGGTCGCGGTGCACCATCATCGACAATGCATCGACCGGCTCGTCATTCACCAGCACCGACATCTTGACCAGATGATCCTCCTGATACCCGGTCAGGGCATAATCGAACGAGGCATAGCCCTTGGTCACCGATTTCAACCGGTCATAAAAATCGAACACCACCTCATTCAGCGGCAGATCATAAACCACCATCGCGCGCGACCCCGCATAGGTCAGATCAATCTGCACGCCCCGGCGATCCTGACAGAGCTTGAGGATGTCGCCCAGATATTCATCCGGCACCAGAATCGTGGCCTTGATCCTGGGCTCCTCCAGATGATCGACAATCGCCATATCCGGCATATCCGCCGGATTGTGCAATTCCATCATCGTGCCGTCGCGCATGTAGATGTGATAGACCACCGAAGGGGCGGTGGTGATCAGGTCAATGTCATATTCCCGCTCGATCCGGTCACGGATCACCTCCAGATGCAGCAGGCCCAGAAACCCGCAACGGAACCCGAAGCCGAGTGCGGCCGACGTTTCCATCTCATAGGAAAAACTCGCGTCATTCAGTGCCAGCTTTTCAATCGCATCGCGCAAATCCTCGAACTCCGAGGCATCGACCGGGAACAACCCGCAAAACACCACCGGTTGCGCCGGTTTGAAACCGGGCAGCGCCTGCGCACAGCCCTTGCGCTCATGCGTGATCGTGTCGCCGACGCGGGTATCGCGGACCTGCTTGATCGAGGCGGTCAGCACGCCGATCTCGCCGGGGCCAAGCTCCGCAATCGGCACCATCTGCGGCTTAAGCACCGCCAGCGTGTCGATGCCATAGACCGCATCGGTCTGCATCATGCGGACGCGGTCGCCCTTGCGGATCACCCCGTCGATCACCCGGATCATCACGACCACGCCGAGATAGCTGTCATACCAGCTATCCACCAGCATCGCCTTGAGCGGGGCATCACGGTCGCCCTTGGGGGCAGGCAGCCGGTGCACGATCGCCTCCAGCACATCCGGGATGCCGATCCCGGACTTGGCCGAAATCAGCACCGCCTCCGATGCGTCGATCCCGATCACATCCTCGATCTGCGCCCGGATCCGCTCAGGCTCCGCCGCAGGCAGGTCGATCTTGTTCAGCACCGGGACAATCTCGTGCCCCGCATCGATCGCCTGATAGACATTGGCCAGCGTCTGCGCCTCCACCCCCTGCGAGGCATCCACCACAAGCAGCGACCCCTCGACCGCGCGCATCGACCGGCTCACCTCATAGGCAAAGTCCACATGCCCCGGCGTGTCGATCAGATTAAGGACATAGGCCTCACCATTTTTGGCAACATAATCAAGGCGCACCGTATTGGCCTTGATCGTGATCCCGCGCTCGCGTTCGATATCCATCGAATCGAGCATCTGCTCTTTCATGTCGCGGTCCTTGACCGTGCCGGTCGATTGGATAAGCCGGTCGGCAAGCGTGGATTTGCCATGGTCGATATGGGCCACGATCGAGAAATTGCGGATATGGGCAAGGTCGGTCATTGGGCATCCCGAAAGGCATTTTCAATCGGTGTCAATGACGGCGAATGCCCGGTTTTGCAAGGGGGATGGGTCGGATCGGTATGACAGCGAGATCGCTCGCCTCCACGGATTGAGCGGGATCAACTGAGGCTCGAGTGGAGACTCAGCCATGCAGACCGTGCACCGACCGGGACGGCAATAACCGACACCGCGTAACAGGCCCGATGGCAACACCGATGGATTGCGCGACATCTTCACAGCGCGACGCTACCACAGCAAATGCCCGAGGTCAGCGCCTGACCCGGGCGGGTGCAAAGCGCCCGCCAGAGGCGGGTCGGGCGCTGACCGATGAGCGGGGCTCATCGGTCGGGACAGCCCGTTGACGGCAGGAGGTGACAGGCCCGATGGGGCCTGTCAATCTCACCCCGCCCCCGGCAGCGTAAGGTGGGTTTCAACCCACCCTCCCCCGCTAATACTTCCCCGGCACATACAACTCCGGCGGCAGCACCGCGCGCTCATAATCCTTGTTATACACCCGCTCCGGCAGGGTCACCTCCTCTTGCGGCACATCCTCATAGGCAAACAGGCTCAGCAGATGGTCCATGCAGTTCAGCCGGGCGCGCTTCTTGTCATTGCCCTCGACAATATACCACGGCGCCTCGGGGATATTGGTGCGGGCAAACATCTCCTCCTTGGCCTTGGTATATTGCTCCCAGCGGACCCGGCTCTGCAAATCCATCGGTGACAGCTTCCATTGCTTCAACGGATCGTGAATCCGGATCAGAAACCGCATCTGCTGTTCCTCGTCGGTGATCGAAAACCAGTATTTCACCACCCTGATGCCGGACCGGACCAGCATCCGCTCAAACTCCGGCACATCGTCGAAAAACTGGTCCACCTCCGGCTCGCTGGCAAATCCCATCACCCGCTCGACCCCGGCACGGTTGTACCAGGACCGGTCAAAGAGGACGATTTCACCCCCCGCAGGCAGGTGCGGCACATAGCGCTGAAAATACCATTGGGTCTTTTCGCGGCCCGAAGGGGCAGGCAATGCGACCGTGCGGACAACGCGCGGGTTCAGGCGCTGGGACAGACGCTTGATCACGCCGCCCTTTCCGGCAGAATCGCGGCCCTCAAAGATCACCACCACCTTGTGCTTGTGATGCACGACCCAGTCCTGCAACTGGATCAGCTCCGATTGCAACCGCAGCAGTGCCTGAAAATAGGCAGCCCGCGGGATCGTCTCAGGATGCGCCTTCTTGTAGATCTCCGCGATCTGAAGCGAAAGAACCGCGTCCTCCATCTCGATCTCGGCATCCTCATCCAGCGTATTGGCGAGTTCGGCGGCAAGCCATTCATGTGCTGCGGTATTCCCGGTCTCGGTCATCGCGGTCTCGCCATCGGCCTGCCGCCATTCATCACGTCAGTGTGACAAACAGATGATGCCCGAAACCGGGTCAAACGCCCAGAGAGGTAGATTCGGGAATTGCCTCACAGGGCGGCTTTGCGCATAGTGCGCCAGAGGCGACAAAAGCATCCCGACAGCGGAAAATCCGCGCAGCGGAGCATCGGAACAGGTGGGATGAAGCAGATCAGAATCGTTCAGAGGGTCGGGCTCCTTGCCGCGTTGCTGGCCCTCGCGGCCTGCGGCGGCGGAGTCTCGGGCGAGGTCGGACAAGCCTGCATGTCAGGCGGGCGCTCTGCCGCCAACGCGGCGCTCTGTTCCTGCGTGCAGCAGGCTGCCAACCAATCACTCAGCGGCGCCGACCAGCGGCGCGCGGCGACCTTCTTTGAGGAACCGCAACTGGCCCAGGATATCCGCCAGTCCGACCGGCCGCAGGACGAGGCGTTCTGGCTGCGCTACCGGGCCTTTTCCGAACGTGCCACAGCGATGTGTGGCTAGGGTGCCGGCAAAGCAGCGCTCGCTACGTTAACCACGCTCAAGTCCCATTTCGGTCCGTTGGATTACCGCGAGAATACCGACGTAAAACCGCAACGACATTTTCCAGTAAAACAACCGAATTAACCCTGATTCGGCGGCAGCAGGCAAAAACCGCCCGCCACCGACGTTTCGCCTCAGGCCGCGTCCAGCAATCCACGCCCCTTGAGCAGCGCCTCCACTCCCGGCATCCGGCCCCGGAACCTTGTATAAAGCTCGGCCGCATCCGCCGATCCACCAGCGCTCAGGATATGCTCGGCCAGCCGTGCCGCCAGCGCCGGATCGAACGGATCACCCGCCTCTTCAAAGGCGGCAAAGGCATCTGCATCCATCACTTCCGACCACATATAGCTATAGTAACCGCTGGAATATCCATCCCCGGCAAAGACATGCGCAAAATGCGGCGTCGCATGGCGCATCCGTATCGCATGCGGCATGCCCAATCCCTCCAGCACTTCTGCCTGTTTCTGCATCGGATCGACGGGCGCCGGCCCCTCGTGAAACGCCAGATCGACCAGCGCCGATGACACGTATTCCACCGTCTGAAACCCCATGTCATAGGTCGCTGCGGCCAGCATCCGGTCCAGCATATCACGCGGCATCGGCGCGCCGGTCACCGCATGGGTGGCAAATTCTTCCAATACTTCAGGCACTTCCAGCCAATGCTCGTATAGCTGGCTGGGCAGTTCGACAAAATCCCGCGCCACCGAGGTGCCGGAAATACTCTCATAGGTCACATCCGACAGCATCTGATGCAGGGCATGGCCAAACTCGTGAAACAGCGTCCGGGCGTCATCATAAGACAGCAGCGCAGGCGCCCCGGCGGCGGGCTTGGCAAAGTTGCAGACATTGATCACATGCGGCTTCAGATCGCCCGCCAGCCGCTGCTGGCTCTGCAGCGCCGAACACCAGGCCCCCGAGCGTTTCGATCCACGGGCAAAGTAATCGCCAATGAAAACAGCCAGATGCGCCCCGTCCCGCGTCACCTCCCAGACCCGGACATCCGGGTGATAAAGCGGCACCTTCACCGGGGCAAACTGCAACCCGAACAGGCGCTGGGCACAGGCAAACTGCGCCTCGATCATCCGGTCCAGCTGCAGATATGGCTTGATCGCCGCCTCATCCAGATCATGCTCCGCCACCCGGCGCTTCTCGGAATAATAGCGCCAGTCCCACGCCTCCAGCGGCCCGGCCACCCCATCCGTATGCAGCATCGCCTCCAGCACCGCCGCATCCGCCAGCGCCGCCTTGCGCGCCGGGGTCCAGACCTGCATCAGCAGATCGCGTACCGCACCCGGATTCCCGGCCATTTCCGTCTCAAGCTTGTAATCGGCAAAGCTCTGATATCCCAACAGCTTGGCCCGCTCCTCGCGCAGCGCCAGCGTCTCGGCGGCAATGGCGCGATTATCCGTCGCACCGCCATTCTCCCCTCGCGCGACCCAAGCCTCATAGGCGCGCTGCCGCAGCGTCCGGCGCGGCGAAAACTGCAAAAACGGCACGATAAGCGAGCGCGACAACGTCACCACCGGCCCCGCAATCCCCTTCTCGGTTCCCGACGCGCGCGCCGTCGCCACCACGAAATCGGGCAGCCCTTCCAGCTCATCCCCGGCCAGTTCCATCACCCAATCCCGCTCATCCGCCAGCAGGTTCTGGGTGAAACTTGTTCCCAAGACCGCAAGGCGCGACTTCAACGCCGCCATCCGCGCCGCCTCCGCCCCGTCAAGCTGCGCCCCCGCCCGCACAAACCCGCGCCGGGTCAGCAACAGCACCCGCGCCTGCTCGTTCGAAAGCGCCAGCGCCTCACGCCCCTGCCATAGCGCCTCGATCCGGGCAAACAGCTGTTTATTCGCGGTTATTTCCGATCCATAGGCCGACAATATCGGTGCAAAATCGCGCTGCAACGCCTCGCGCGCCGGATTGCTGTCCGCGCCCGCGACGGTCCAGAACGCCGACAAAACCCGGCTCAGCGTGGCATCCGCCAGCTCCAGCGCCTCGATCGTATTGGCAAAACTCGGCACCTCGGGATTGCCCGCAATCGCCGCAATCGCCGCCCGCGCCTGCACCAGTGCAGCATCCACCGCAGGGGCATAATCGGCATCGGCAATCAGGTCATAGGGCGGCAAGCCAAAGGGCGTGGTCCAGTCGGTCAGCAGCGGATTGGTCATGGCAATCTCCTTTGGCGCGAAACTAGGCGCAACCGGCGGCACCCGCCACTGCCCATGTGTTTCAGACTGGCAAAAATACTCCCGCCGGAGGCCTCGGGCAGCCCCGGGCGCTCAGCTACGTTCCTGCCGCGACCGCAGCCGCCGCTCCAGCCTGCGCAGCAGCAACGACAGGCCAATCGTGATCGTCAGATAGATCAGCGCCATCACATTATAGGTCTCGAGATAGCGGAAATTGCCCGCCGCCCAGGTCTTGCCGATCTGGGTGATATCCGCCACGCCCACCACCGACACCAGCGAGCTATCCTTGATCATCGCGACAAAATCATTGCCCAGCGGCGGCAGGATGGTGCGAAAAGCCTGTGGAAAAACAACATGCCGGAACCGCTGCCACCGGCTCAGGCCCAGCGCCTCTGCCGCCTCGATCTGGCCCTTGTCCACCGATTGCAACCCGGCGCGGAACACCTCTGCCAGAAACGACGCATAGGCCAGCGTCAGCGCAATGATCGCGCGCCAGATGAACGGCATCCCGCGCCGCCCGGTCAATTCCACCCCCAGAACATCGCCCAGCAGCCAGTCCCAAAGGTCCACCAATGCGGGGGCCAGCACAAAGGCGACATAGAGGAGCAGCACGATGATCGGAATCCCGCGCATCACCTCGACATAAAGCCTGCAAACCTGCCGCAAAATCAGCGCGTTGGACAATTGCCCCAGTGCAAGCCCCAGCCCCAGCAGGCAGGCCCCTGCAAAAGAGATCAGCGTGACGAACACCGTCACGCCCAGTCCGCGCATCAGCATGCTCAGGATCCGGGCATAGCCCTCGTCAAGTGCCACCCGGCCAAACAGAAAAAGACCCGTCACCGCAACGATGACGAGCCACCATGGAAAATCCCTGTCGTGATCCTGCGACCCGCGCATCAGGGCCGGAAACCAGAGGCGGAAACTGCCGCCCCCGGCTTTAAGACCTCATTCATTCGCCCAGCTTATAGTCAAGGAACCAGCGGGTGTTCAGCGCATCGATTGTGCCATCCGCCTGCATCGCCGCAATCGCCGCATTCATCGGCGCAACCAGATCGGAGCCGCGCGGAAAGATAAAACCAAAGTCCTCGGTGCCAAGCGGTTCACCCACGATCTTGAACGCGCCGTCCGAGGCCGCGACATAGCCGTTACCCGCGGTACCATCGGTCAACACCAGATCGACATCGCCCGCGCGCAACGCCTGCACCCCGGCACCAAACGTCTCAAAGAGTTTGATGCGCGGATTTGCCTCGTCCCCGTCGAGCACGTCATAGACGCCGACATAGAACGGCGTGGTACCCGCCTGCGCCGCCATCAGTAGCTCCGGATCAGCCGCAAAAGACGCGGCATCGGTAAACCGCTCCTCGTCCCCGCGCACCAGCATGACCATCTGCGACGTCATATAACTATCGGAAAAATCTACCATTTCCTTGCGGTCATCGCGGATCGTGATCCCGGTCATGCCCATGTCGAACTGGCCCTCACTGACCGCAGGGATCATCGCGTCCCAGCTGATCTTTTCATAATTGACCGTCAGGTTCAGCCGCTCGGCAATCTCGGCCATCGCGTCATACTCCCACCCCACGGCGGCCCCGCTTGCATCAATGAACTGCAGCGGCGGATAGGCATCCTCCGTCACGACTGTAATTTCACGGCCCGCCAGATCGGGCAGGTCCTGTGCCATTGCACCGGTCGTCAGCAGCGCGGTGGCAACACCGGCAAGGGCGAGGGTCAGTTTCATCTCGGACTCCATGATGTGGGAATGAATGCAGCAAGTTACGCTCTGCCCCCGCCCCCTGTCCAGCCCGACCTGTGCTCTCACAGCGGACCTGTCTGAAAATCAACGCACCCGGCTAATGCCCGCCGCAAACCGGACAATCGGCGCGCCTTTGCACCCCGATGATCCGCGTCTCGGCATAAAGCGCATCGTAAAGGAGCAGGCGGCCGCGCAGCCCCTCTCCCGCGCCGGTAATCGCCTTGATCGCCTCGACCGCCATCATCGTGCCAATCACGCCCGGCAGGGCCGCCAATACCCCCGCCTCGGCGCAGCTGGGCACCAGTGCGCGGTCCGGTGCCTGCGGAAAGACGCAAGCATAACAAGGTGTTCCATTCGCAGGATCATAAAGGCTGATCTGCCCCTCCCACTGCGTCAGGGCCGCCGCGATCAGCGGTTTGCCCAGTGCAACTGCGGTCGCATTCACCAGATACCGGGTCTCGAAATTGTCAGACCCGTCGAGGATCAGGTCATAGTCGGCAAAGAGATCCACAGCGATCTCTGCCGTGAGACGACGGGCATAAGGCCGCACGATCACCGCGCTATTCTGCGCAATCATCGCGGCGGCAGCAGAGCGGACCTTGTGCTGCCCGATCATTGCTTCGGTATGAATGACCTGCCGTTGCAAGTTGGCATTCTCGACCGTGTCATCGTCAATCACGCCAATGGTTCCCACCCCCGCCGCCGCCAGATATTGCAGCGCGGGCGAACCGAGGCCGCCGGCCCCAACCACCAGCACGCGCGCCTGTTTCAGCGCCTTTTGCCCCGGCCCGCCAATCTCGCGCAGAACGATATGGCGGGCGGTGCGGGCCAGTTCTGCCTCGGTAAAGGTGCCGGTCGCGGGCTTTGACGCGGCCAACGTCACCTTATCATGTGCCCCGGCCCGCCGCCGCAACCAGCCAAGCCCCAGCCTGTAAAGCCAGACCAACCCCGCAGCCGCCGCGATCATCAGCCAGAGCGCGGCCTCGCCACCCGTCGCTTCGCGCAGCGGATGGCCATCGGGCAACAGCAACTGCGCCGCAAGGACTGCGCCAAACAGGATACCGATCATGACAAGGCGCGCACGGCCCGGCGCACCCATCAGCGCGCCGATGCCCCAAAGTGTCGCAGCCATGACCCCGACAAGGATCACTTCGCTACCCCGGTTGATCCAAATCCACCGGCCCCGCGCGTGGTCTGGTCCAGCACATCAGCCAGTTCAAACCGGGCACGCAGGACCGGCGCCACCACAATCTGCGCGATCCGGTCACCATGGCCCACAGCAAAGGGCACATCGCCCGCGTTCAGCAGGATCACCCCCACCGGCCCGCGATAATCGCTGTCGATCGTCCCCGGACTATTGGGCAGCATGATGCCATGTTTAAGCGCCAGACCAGAGCGCGGCCTGATCTGCACTTCAAATCCGACCGGGATCGCCATGCGCAGCCCGGTCGGGATCAGCGCACGTGCGCCGGGGGCGATGAGCACACCGCCACGCGCCTCAGCCGGAAAGTTCGCACAGATATCGGCCCCCGCCGCACCGTCGGTCTGGTAGGCTGGCAAAGGCAGGCTCTGATCCGCCCCTGCGATCCATTCAAGCCTCACCAGCTGTGTCAATTCTGACCTTCCGTCAGCGTGGCGGCAATCCGGGCCGCCAGCCGCTCTGCCACCGCCTGTTTCGGCATTCTGGGCCAGTTCTCGGCCCCCTCTGCGGTGATCAGTGTCACCGCATTCTCGGTCCCGCCCATGATCCCGGTCGCGGGCGAGACATCATTTGCCACGATCCAGTCACAGCCCTTGCGCAGCCGCTTTGCTGTGGCATGAGCCAGCACGTCATCCGTCTCGGCCGCAAAACCGACAACGAGCCGGGGCCGCCCCAGTTGCATCTGCGCGACCGTCGCCAAAATATCGGGATTCTCGGCAAATTGCAGCTGTGGCAATGCGTTACCGACCTTCTTTATCTTGTGGTCTGACGTATCTGCCACCCGCCAATCTGCCACCGCTGCGGCAAAGACAGCCGCATCGGCAGGCAGGGCCCCATTCACCGCCTCCAACATCTCGGTGGCGGTTTCGACCTTGATCACGGTGCAATCCTCTGGTGGCAGGACCGTTGCAGGTCCAGTGACAAACGTCACCCGTGCGCCAAGCGCCCGCAGCGCCCGCGCAATCGCGGTGCCCTGCGCGCCGGAAGACCGGTTGGCAATATAGCGCACCGGATCAATCGGCTCATGCGTGGGACCAGAGGTGACGAGCACATGCTGGCCCGTCAAAGGCCCGTTCCCCAACGCCGCCTCAATCGCCGCGACAATCTCCAGCGGTTCGGCCATGCGTCCGGGGCCATATTCGCCGCATGCCATGTCACCCGCATTCGGCCCGACCGTCAGGATGCCATCTGTCCGCAATTGCGCCAGATTGCGCTGCGTGGCCGCATGTTCCCACATCCGGACATTCATCGCAGGTGCAATCAGCACGCGTTTGTCGGTAGCCAGCAACAGGGTCGAGGCGAGGTCGCCAGACAGCCCAGCCGCCATCTTGGCCATCAGATCGGCGGTGGCCGGGGCGACAACGATCAGGTCCGCCGCGCGCGATAGCTCGATATGGCCCATCTCGGCCTCTGCCGTCAGATCGAACAGGTCCGCATAGACCCGCACCCCCGCAAGCGCGGACACGCTCAGCGGCGTCACGAACTGCGCCCCCGCCGTGGTCAGCACCGGGGTCACCGCCGCGCCACGATCCTTGAGCCTGCGGATCAGGTCGAGCGCCTTGTAGGCAGCGATGCCGCCCCCGATGATCAACAGGATATGTTTTCCGGCCAGCATCCGCGCACCCTCGTCTCTTTGCGCCGACACTAGCCAGAACCCCGGCAAGTGACAATCACACGGGGCTCGGTCCTAACGGAACGCGTCGCAGGGATCGCCCCGGTCCACCGGGGCTGCGATGAAATATCCGTCGAAGGATTGCGCATCCTCTGGCCCGGCTTCGAACTGACCCACTGAAAACACCCGCAATTCGGGCCGTGCCAAGGCAATTGCATGCGGGATGCCACGATCATTGCGCGCATGTTCGTTGCCGGTGATCACGACAACGGGGCCACCGTGCAGGTCGAACGCGTCCAACGCCACCCTGGCAAAATGCGCATCACGCAGACGCTGTGCCTCCACCATGCCCGGCATCGCATCGGCGCGCAGCGCATCGCAATGAGCGGCCATTTGTTCAGCCTCACGCACAGCCTGCTCCTCTGCGGACAACGGTACCAAGCCGAATTGTGCGGCTTGTGGCCCAAAGACCTCTGCAGCTCCCTCGCGGGCGGCTCGCATCACATCCTCGCGGGGCACGGCGGCGCCAAAGAGCGGCACCTCGGGTGCGGCAGCAAAGACGGGATGATACATTTCAAATTCCGGCCAGCCCGACCCCGTCCAGCCGAGCGCAGCATCAAGCGCCTGCATGTCGGTCCGGTCCACACCTTCGGCACGCGCCACTTGCGCCGGATACAGCATCTCGAACACCAGTGCCGTGGGTGGAAAATCTCTGACCCACGCGGCCTGCACCAGATGGTGGTCAGGATTATCGTGCATTTCACCTAGCACGACGATGTCATAATCGGTCGATTGCGCCGAGGCCGCGCCCGTCAGACACAAGAGCGCGGACAGGGCAACAACACGCCTCATCCGAAGAAATTCATCACTTCCCGCGATTGCGTCTCCAGATTGCGGCGCATCTTGCCAAAGGCTGCGGCCTCAAGCTGTCTGACCCGCTCTTTCGACAGGCCAAGCTCATCACCCAGGGACTCGAGTGTGCGGGGTTCCTCGCGCAGTTTGCGTTCACGCACGATGAACCGCTCCCGCTCGTTCAGCGACGACAATGCAGATAACAACCACTGGCGCAGCGTATCCGTGTCGTGGCTCGCTTCGACCCGCTCTGCCGCCTGAACACCGTCATCTTCAAGCGCCTCGATCCATTCGCGACCTTCATCCTCGGAGGATTGCGTGGCGTTCAGCGAATAATCAGACCCTGACAGACGACCCTCCATCATCTCGACATCATGCAGCGGTACGCCGACTTCGACAGCGATCTTCTGGCGCATCTCGTGGCCGTCAAGCGTGATACCCTCTGCCGCCGCCTCCCGCTCCAGCCGGGCCTGCACCCGGCGCATGTTAAAGAACAGCGACTTCTGCGATGAGGTCGACCCGGTGCGTACCATTGACCAGTTGCGCATCACATAATCCTGAATGCTCGCCTTGATCCACCAGACGGCATAGGTCGAAAACCGGACGCCGCGATCAGGATCAAACTTGTCGGCGGCTTTCATCAGGCCCAGCGACGCCTCTTGAATGAGATCATTCATCGGCGCGCCATAGCGGCGAAACTTTGACGCCATCGAGATTGCGAGTCGCATATAGGCCGTGATCAGCCGATGCAGCGCCTTTTCGTCGCGCTGGTCGCGCCAGGCATAGGCGAGGCGCAACTCTGTCTCGGCGTCCAACAATTCGGCGCGCATCGCCTTGCGCGTCATGGTCTGATCTGCATAACCATCGAGTGCCATTCCGGTCCTCCGTTTACCGCGATGCCCCCGCCCTAACCGCAAAGCATCGTCCTGCTTGTCACAGAGGTTTACGCGACATGAACGCCTCCGGATCAAACAAGGTTCCCGGCTCGTCATTGCCAAAACTGTCTTTGGTGCTGGGCGGTGCTGCCTCCGGCAAGTCGCGCTTTGCCGAAGGGTTGGTGACAGGCTCCGGTCTTGCGCCCGTCTATATCGCCACGGCACAGGTCTGGGACGCCGAAATGGCTGCCAAGATCGCCGCGCACCGGGCGGATCGCGGCGCGGGTTGGCACACCATCGAAGAACCGGTCGCGATTGCAGACGCTCTTACCGGACTGAAGCCGTCGCAGGCGGTGCTGGTGGATTGCGCGACGCTCTGGCTCTCGAACCTGATTCCGGCCGAGGCTGATCTGGGTATTGCAGAAACTGCGCTGTTGAAGGCCCTTGCGGACTGCCCCGCACCTGTGGTGATCGTCTCCAACGAGGTGGGACAGGGGATCGTGCCGGACAACGCGCTGGCGCGGCGGTTCCGCAATGCACAAGGGATGCTCAATCAGCGGATCGCGGCGCAGGCCGGACTTGTCGTGCTGGTCGCGGCGGGGCTGCCCCTGATCCTCAAGGGGGCATTGCCATGACCCGGCTCTGGCTGGTCCGGCACGGGCCCACCCATGCGCGTGGCATGTGCGGCTGGTCCGATCTGCCCGCCGACCTCTCCGATCATGCCGCGATCAACCGGCTCTCGCTCTATCTGCCCGATGCGCCGGTCATTTCCTCGGACCTGTCGCGCGCGGCGGCAACCGCCAGCGCCATCGGCGGCGACCGGCACCGCCTGCCGGACGATCCCGACCTGCGCGAGTTGCATTTCGGCGACTGGGAACTGCGTAGCCACAGCGAAGTGGAGGCGGAATCGCCGGATCTGATCCGCGCCTTCTGGGACGCGCCGGGCGCAACCCGGGCGCCCGGCGGCGAAAGCTGGAATGACCTTTGCCACCGGGTCGATGCCGCCATCGACCGGCTGCTGGCGCGGGCCCTGCCTGACGTGATCGTCGTGGCACATTTCGGTGCGATCCTGACCCAGCTGCAACGCGCCCGCGGTATTACAGCGCAGCAAGTTCTGGGCCACAAGATCGACAATCTGTCGGTGACAGAGCTTGCCCGGCATGGCGTGACGCCAGAATGGACGGTTGGGCCGATCAATCACATTCCTTGATGGAATACCGCATGAAACACCGTTTAGGAACGCGATACCACGGCGCTATGCCGGGCGGCGAAACACAAGGAACCGCGACATGACCTATGACCTTGCCATCGGTGACCGCGCCTATTCGAGTTGGTCACTGCGTGGCTGGCTCTTGTTCGATGCGTTTGGAATCGATGTGAAAACGCATCTTGCACGGCTTTACTCAGATGAATTGCCAACCCTGCTGGCCGGGTACGTTCCTGCGCGCACCGTGCCGGCGATGCGCACGCCGCAAGGAACGGTCGTCGCCGATACAATCGCTATCGCCGAAGAACTGGCCAGCCGCCATCCCGATGCTGGCATCTGGCCAACTGACCCGGACGCGCGGGCCACCGCGCGGATGCTCAGCGCCGAGATGCACGCCGGTTTTGGCGCGCTGCGCAGCCATTGCGCGATGAACCTGCGGGTCAGCTATGCGGATTGCACCCCAACCGACGCGGTCCTGGCTGATCTGGCACGGATCGAAGCGCTCTGGTCATGGTCGCTTGATCGCAGCGGTGGCCCGTGGCTCTGCGGCGGCTACAGCGCGGCGGATGCTTTCTATGCGCCCATTGCGGCGCGTATCGCGGGGTACGGCCTTCCGGTCGGCGCGCAGGCGGCAGGCTATGTTGCCGCA
>Ga0105054_10004005_pt1 | contig 22336 bp, 27 predicted proteins | sample BON02_FD_78091 | JGI IMG/M metagenome (GOLD analysis project Ga0105054, IMG submission 78091) | Freshwater microbial communities from Lake Bonney liftoff mats and glacier meltwater in Antarctica - BON-02 (megahit assembly) | ecosystem: Environmental > Aquatic > Freshwater > Ice > Glacier...
ACTCATAAGAGAACTAATAATTAATGAATTAAATAATTTAACACGATAACAGGTGATGAATAAAATGTTATTTAATTAATAAACATTTCTCATAAAATTGATTTAAAGATAACCCCTTATATTATAATAACAATACAGCAATAAGCAGTTATTATCAATCATGTCTAACTCATCTGAAAGTCCAGTTATCAAGCACAGCGTGTTTAATCCTATCAAGGATATTAATTATTTGAAAGCAAAGACGAATAAATCTGGCGGAAAGTCAGTTGGCATTCGTCTTATGATGGAATGCCCACTCATGCTGACATGGGGAGCAAATAAATTTACAGACGAAATTACTGGTCGCACTACATACAAGATGTCGTTGGCGTTCCCACGACCTGAATATTCGACACCTGAAACTGATAAGTTTCTTCAACGTATGCTAGAAATGGAGACCAAGATTAAGGAAGACGCGACAACTCACTCAATGGAATGGTTTAATAAACCTAAGGATAAGATGCCATTACAAGTAGTAGATGCGTTGTTTAATCCATTATTGAAATGGCCCAAGGATCCACTTACCGGCGAACGCGATATGACAAAGACCCCTACATTGGATATTAAGTTGGAGAATTATGATGGATTCAATTGCGAATTATATGATATTCGTGGCGAAATGTTGTTCCCAGATAAGAATAATACCGAAATCACCCCTTTGACTTTGATCCCTAAGTTTACTAATATTGCAGCGATTATTCAGTGTGGCGGAATTTGGTTTGCTGGAGGTAAGTTCGGTGTTACCTGGAAGTTGTTTCAGGGCGTTATTCAACAGCGTGCTTCCTTGAAGGGAAAGTGTCTAATTAGTTTGTCAACTAATGAAATGAAGGAACTAAATAAGAGTACACAAGATCAAGAAGAAGATGAAGTTGATTCAAGTTCTACTTTGGAATTGGCAGAGGATAGTGATGTAGAAGAAGAACCCACATCTGAAACAGTGTCAGCACCTGCACAAATTATTCCTGAATCTTCACCCGTTGTGAAAAAGGTTGTGAAGAAGGTTATTCGTAAGAAGGATTAAATAAAGAATAAAGTTAATACATAAATAAACAATAAATAAAGAATAAAGTTAATATATAATTAAACTGAAAATACACAATAAAAATATTTTGTATTTTTTTATTGTGTATTTTTATTGTGAAATTCAAATACTTTTATGGAACTATTTATAATTAATAATTTATAAATTATTAACTGTTTTTATAAGAAAAATTATAAAATTTTCTAAATGATATATTGGACGATAATTATTATTATAATAATATAAAAAATTATACATTTTTATTAAAATAAGTGAAATATCATCATTGCTTATTTTTTTATTAATATTTTGTAGTATATACCAAATACAATCATTTATATTGATATTGTAAATTAAAATATCATATAAATTTTCTCTTAATAAAATAAAATTAATATTTTCATTACTTGAATTATTAATAAATAATAATAATATATTATCACATATTGTTTTATATGGTTGAGTTATAAAAGTATTTTTTGTATATATGTTTTTTATATTAACGATTTCATCTAATGAGTCGTTTATTTTAATATTATTATTACTATTATTACTAATATTATTATTGTGATTAATACATTTGTTATATATTAATCGCGAAGGTCTTTGAATATTTATAACAAAACACGATTTTAATATATTGTTTGGTATAAAACTTAATTGTTCAGTTATTAAAATAAATTTTAAATCTATTGTAGTCAATGGCATTGTCTGCATATAACTATAAAAATTATCTAATAATTCACTATGTATTTCATGAAAATATTTACAAACAATAATGCCGGAATTATGTTGTTTTACAATAATAATATCCACAACGGTATTATATATTTCATTCCATAACATTTTTGATTGGCACCCCAATAAAGACATATCTATTTCATAATGAATATCACTTATTTTATATAAATAAGTATTTTTATTATGTGTGACACTTATTTTTTTTTCATATTTAAGGTGTGAAGGACTATACTGTTTAATTAATGATAACATTTGTGTATATTTACCAACACCGGGCGGACCATATAATATAATATTTTTCATATCATTAATATTTTTAGGAAATGAATTATATAATTTATTTAATTTTGGATGTAGACTACAAGAATTATTATTTTTAATATAATTATCGAAATGTGTTTCATAGAATTTCATTTATTTATTTAACTTATTGAATAAGTATGATTATTAATTATATAATAAGTTAAATAAATCTCTTTATTTTATTACATAACAATATATTATAACCTATATTTTATATTTGTATAAAATGAATAATATAGACGCTGATAATATAGACGCTGATAATATAGACGCTCATAATATAGACACTTTAATCAGTAAATTTCAAAATAATATTAAAAGTCATCCTAATATTTCAAAAATATGGATTGAAACATTAGAATTACTAAAAAATAAAAATAAAATTTTAACATCGAAAGCATTATATGCGTTATCTTTAGTAGATAAAGGTGTTAATGATATTGATATACATGATATTATTATAGTTTCTATTTATCTCAAATCATTAGAATCATTAGAAGAAACATTAGAAGAATCAATAGAAGAATAAATATGATAAATTAATTTTATTCATAACTCATTATAGTTTAAATATATTAAGATATAATAGAATAATACTATTAATATACGAATGAATATTATTATACCTACTAATGATTTTAATATAAATAATGTTTATTTCCAAGAACCCATAAAAAATAATATTTTTGATAATAGTAATTTTATAAAAATTATTTATTCAAATAATGTTTTAATGCTTAATTGTATTGTAATAGAAATTAATTTTTTATTATTAAATAGTGAAATTTTTTATAATAAAAATAAGTATATCTATAATGTAAATATAAATTTTGATGCGATTCTTTCTCTTTATGAGATTGAAAAAAATATTCTTGGTAAATTATTATATTTAAATAAAAAACCCGTATATCGGTTATATGAATCGTTAATAACAGGACATATAAAAATTTTTCATGAAAAAAATGTTCGTGTTAATAATAATAACACAAACAATAATCGTGTAAATATTGATACAAAACTTATGCAATCATTTGGATTAAAAATTTCTGGTGTATGGGAAAATAATATAGAATATGGAGTGACATACAAATTTGTAAAATTATAAACTTATAAAGTTAACCATCAGTAGAAAAAAAAGTTAGAATTATATTCATGATTCCTATAAAAATCATATTAATTAATGTTATACCATAAGTAGTATATGCCATTTTATTTTGTGCATTGCCTTGAAATATGGACTGAAATAATACTATAATTTGAATTATGATTAACACTGTTGTTATAGTAGAAAACTGATAATATTCTGTCGCAACTTTACCCTCATTAATTTTCTTATAATAAGAAGTATTTAATCCAATAATCCAGGTAATTATGAATAGTGTAGAAATTGTAGGTAAAGAACTCATAACTAATAATTTAATAAAGTTGAAAATTCCTTTATCATTAGATTTAGAATCATAAAGGGATGTTGCTAAAGAAAATGTAATGAACATTGTACCTAATAGTGCTAATGCAACTACACCATATCCCCAAATAGCAGAAGTTGCAGGACCATTAATACCATCTATTGTTGGTTTATTAGAAATAAATAATTTAATAAGTATTCCAACTAATACAAATCCCGCCATAATTTGAAGGTCATAAGTAATATTTTGATTCATAATATAATATAATATTATAATAATATTATATTATTATTTTTTTATAAATTTTATATTATACAAAATATATTATATTATTATTTTTGATATAAGATAATAATATTTTTTTTTAATATTATTTATTTATAACATGTATAGTTTGGGAAATAATAAACCATTAATTGGGAGAGAAAATAATTATGTTTTAGACCGAAAATTAGTAACTGTACATTCAGAAGATCGTGATATAACAAAATGGATTAATTCGAATCAGTTTGAAATAACTTTACCTGAATCGATTTTAAATGTTCAGTCATTGCGTTTAGTAGAAGTAGGAATGCCATCAAACTTTTATACATTTAGTGATAATTATAAAAATACACAATTATCTTTTCAATATGATGGAACCGGAATTAAAAATATAAAAATTGGAGAAGGAACATATCCCCCGATTCTCTTGGCAAATGAACTTGAATATCGTTTAAATACTATAAATACTGGCGCTAATATACATGTATATTATGATAATATTTCTCAAAAATATTTTTTTGGAACTAATGTTGATATAGATTTTGAATTACTTTTTAAAGATGGAAGTCATAATTATGTAAATACAGATATTAGTTGTAATAATAGTAATATTAGTTCAAATCATAGTATAGATGAACGTTATAGTGATTGGGGTTTAGGATATTATTTAGGGTTTGATAAAGATAATTATAAATCTCAAAATGTATCAACTGAACTAAGTCTTGCTAATAATAAACTTGTAAATGAATGGATTACGAGTAAAAATATTGTAAAATATATACAAACACCTTATAAACAAGATATTATGGGTGAAAAATGTATTTATATGGAAGTAGAAAAATATAATTCAATGGATGAAATATATCCGTATACTGAAACAAGCAAAGATATGTATAATCATACCGGAATATCTGGAAAAGTAAATTCTGCGTTTGCTAAAATACCGATTAATGCCGACTATAATCAAACTTTATTCAATTCACGAAATATTTCATTACAAAACATAACTCATTATGAACCTCCTATAGAGAGAATATCTAAATTAAAATTTACATTTCGTTTTCATGATGGAAGATATGTTGATTTTCAAAATAATAAATTTAATTTTACATTAGAATTTAATTCATTGAAAAATGAAATTGGTCGTAGTTATAATGTGCGTATTCCTCAAACTTATTTATTATAAATAATATTGTTTATAATTGTCTGTTTATAATTATTATATATATATATATATATAATAAAAACAAAAGGATGCCAAAAACATCAAAAATGAAAGGAGGGGTTGAATTAAAACCTTCGTGGAACGATAGAACAAAAACCGACGCGTTAACTTATTTTTTAGAAAATTCCATGTTTAGAATACTTACTAATAATAGTATAAGTTGTATTACATTAATTGCAAAATTAAAAGATGGATTTGATACTCCATTTATAAGTATTGATTCATTAAATTTTGCCAGGGATATTACATCTATTTTAATAAAAGTGATACCTTCAAATGAAATTATATTGCGTCAAGGGTATAATACAGATTGGGCGGTAATTGATAATAGACCTGGATACAATGGAATAGAAATCAACAGTTTCACTACTATTAAGAGAGAAATAGAAACTCAAAAGGAAATTTATAGAAAATCTATAATATCGTCACATAGTTTTTTAGATGCTTCATGTCCTGCTATTATTGAAACAATGAATCCAGTATCGGAAGTATATGATATAAAAAAAATATTTTCAATGAAAAACATTATTCCCCGAGACCAAAAACCTAAATTAACTGAATTCGTTACTATTCAAACCATTTTAAATGCCAAAAATAGTGCTAATAATCAACCAGTAAATATATCACTTATTTTTATGGAATTTATGGAAGGATATAATGTATTAGGTAATTTGTTAAAGCATCCTAGATATAATACATTCGTGCAATTCGCATTATATGAAATACACCGATTACATTTATTTGGATATTTTCACGGCGACTCACACTTTGGAAATATTATGGTTAATCCTGATATACAGCATTATACTACAACATATGAACCACGGCATTTAGGGATAATTAAATTAATTGATTTTGGTAGAACAATTGAATTACCGAATCAATCAAAAAAAGATTTATTAATATATCCTAACTATAAATTTGATTTATTATTAAATGAAAGGTTATTTCAGTTGTACTTTGGGTTATCAAAAGATGCCAAACTTATCGATGTAAATCCATTAATTATTGAAAGTATAAGAGACTCAATAACAGTATTTAATACTAAACGTAAAGAATTTATATTGAAGATTATTCAACCAAGACTTCAACCATTTTATGAATTTTCAAGTATCTCACAAATTGAACGAAATCCTCCAAATTTATTACATGCATTATTTCCTTTATATTATGGTCCTTATGGTCCTGAAAGTTATGGTGGCGGTAATGAGTATGATGAACGTCTTCGGTATCATCGCGTATTAGATGGAGGACTTAAAAATATAAATAATCCAACAAATGATTTAAATATAACTATGAGTGAACCATTGTATAATACTAAAATGGATATTGATAGAAACGAAGAGTATGAACCATTTAAAAACTACGATTGGGATGAAGGGAGGGAAATTGTTGGAAATACATTATCTGAAACTGAAAAGAAAATGACATTAGATGATTTTAAAAGAATATTTAGTAGTGCTTTAACACAGAATGATGAAACACCATTTGATATTCCTTTATTTTTAAAAGAAAATTTGATTCAATCTAAAAGTGATATAAATGGAGGTCGAAAAAATAAAATAATGAAAAAATCCAATTTAAATAAAACTAAAAGGACTAAAAAGAGTAAGATTTCTAGAAAGAAAAAAAGACATACTAAACGAAATTCAAGACAAAATTATAAGAAGCGCAAATGAACCATAGAGAAAAATTAAATATATTAAAATTAAAAAAATAAGATAAAAATAAGATAAAAATAATAATAAATGAATGAGTAAGATTCCTTTCTTTTACACAACATCTAATCAATCATAGGAATAGGTTTATAATTTATATGAAGTCGGGTTATCATACGATGAATAGAGGTTTTCATGTCATTTTCGTTCTTAAAATGGCATTCTTCACAATTTCCATAATCAATCATATATAATTTTTTTAATTTATGATTGAAATAAAAATGTGTATCGGGATCTTTAACATTTATTAATCCTGTTTTTTTAATTAAATTATATATGTAATTATAAGAATATTCAGGCATATCATCAGGAAATACATATTTCCAACCTTTTTTTTCCGATAAATAATCCATAACAATATAATAATACGGCACTATAACCGTTTTGTCATCACTAAAAATAGATTTTTCATTTTTTATAAACCCATGAAAATAAATAGTTGGTGCTAAATCTTCATTTGCTGCTCTCATTTGAAAATCTATTTCTTTTTCACATTCTGTTATAAATTCTTCATCTGTTTTAGATTGTGATCCAATTATGATTTTTACCAGTTTATTATTTGAACTATTTATATAAGTATAGGATGTTGCACCTCCGCCCAAAAAACCATATGTATCATTACGAATTTTATTATCAGGAATTTTAATCCATTGTTTTTTGCGCATACTATAACCGATGTATTTCATTTTTATTGTTTATGTATTACAATAAAATTGTTTATGTATTTCAATTTTATTGTTTATGTATTTCAATTTTATTGTTTATGTATTATACTCCATATGTTTCTTTTATCCATTTTTTTAAAATAGACATATCACAATCCCTATAATTCCCAATAAATCCTGCTAATTTCAGGAATTTCGGTTGTTTCATCATTTTTCGTTTATAAAATATATAATCTCCATATTTCCCAGTTCTTAAAGATAAATCTTCATTGATTTTTCTTATAATAGATTTACTATTACCATTATCATTCGCATTATCATTATGATTACTATTTAATATTATTTTATCAATAATATCAGCAATATCTTCTAATATAATATCATCATCGGATTTATTTTTTATAGTAATAGATTCTTTAATCCCTTTCCATTCAATATATAATCCATATTTACCTTTTTTTAAAACTACCTCATACTCTTTATATAATCCTAACGGTCTACCTGTTAATTGCGATTCAATAATAATATCACTTAATTTATATTCACCTCTTTTTAATTTATTTATATCAATATCTTGTTTCACTTTTTTAAAAGAAACTTTATCATTTTTTGTGCACTTAATAACTGGTCCATATTTTGAGATCATATATGTATGCTCATTATCTATTTTTATTACTCCTGTGTTATTATCATTATTTTCTGTATTGTTATCTTTATCTTTATCTTTATCTTTATTGTTTATTACATCTGAAAGCGTATCTATTTCATTTAAACATTCACCGCATAATTTATACCATATTTTATTGCCTTTTGCAATTAAATCTAATTCATCTTCCATATTTTTTGTATATGAATACTCAAATAACGAATTAAAATTTTTTAACAAAAATTCTAATACAATTACTCCAAGCGGTTGAATAATTAATTTATTTTTCTCATTTCCAAATTGCCTGGTTGTTTCTATTTCAGATAATTCATCACTGTCTAATTCATAATCAACGCATTTTATAGTAATTCCGTCTATATTCCCATTCTTTACATACTCCCTTTCCTGAATTTTATCAATAATACTAGAAAATGTTGATGGACGACCAATACCGTGTTCTTCTAATAATTGAACTAATTTTGCTTCTGTATAATGTGATTTAAGGTTTTTCATTGTAACATTGGAACATATTTTTTTATATTTTAGGATACTACCGTTTTTCAATGCCTGTAAATAAGTAAAATCATTATTTATTTTTTCATAAGTATCTTCTACAATTTTCCAACCAGGAAATATGATTTGTTCGGGTAAATATTTATAATTAAATTTATCAGCATTTAATGATGGCGATGATATTGTTGCAGTAATCACCTTATATATAGCAGGCGACATACAACTTTCTAATGTGTTTCTTCTGATTAATAAATACATTTTTATCTCTTTAATAGTAAAATCGTTTTTATCTAAAATCGTTTTATTTATATTAGTCGGACGAATTGCCTCGTGTGCTTCTTGTATATTTTTATCCTTATTTTTATCCTTATTTTTATTTTTAATTAATTTATTATTGATTTTCTCTCCTTCTGTTTGTTTTACTTCTTTTAAAGTATCATTATTTTCTCTAATATCACAACTTCTTAATGAAAGTCTATCAATTTCGGTATTCACATATTCTTTACCGTATTCAAATGTAATATATTTTGTTGCCTTTTCTATAAATTCACTACTATATACTAAACTATCTGTTCGCATATAAGTAATGTAACCACATTCATATAATTTTTGACATAATGCCATTGTTTCTTTCGGCGAAACACGCATTTCATTGCTTGCCATTTGCTGTAATCCGCTAGTTGTAAATGGTTTTGGTTGGTGTTTTATATTATTGCGCAATTCGCCACATTGATAAATATGTTGATGATTTAATGTTTCTTGTAAAAATGCTTCTATGGTTTCTTTGGATTCATGATTATAATCAAGAACAAACGGAATATTTTTACTTGTAAAATAACCAGTAGTATTATATACTTTTGTGCCAGGTGAAGATTCTATTTCTTTTTGGTTTTCATAAATAATACGCAGTGCGGGTGTTTGACAACGACCAGCAGATAGACCTGTTTTCGTATATGTTGAAATGTTTTTCCATAAAATAGGGGATAATTTATAACCAACTAATAAATCTAATATTTGTCTTGCCAATTGCGCATTAACGGTATCCATATTAACTAATGTAGGATTTTCTACTGCTTTTTTTATAGCAGATTCAGTAATTTCGCGAAAGATGATACGTTTGGTTGTGCTTAATGGCAGTTTAAATAACTCGCAAATATGCCAAGCAATTGATTCGCCTTCACGATCATCATCTGCCGCCAATAATACCTCTTTTGCTTCTGAAATCATTTTACGCAAAACACCAATCTGTTTTTTTTTAGATTCAATTTGAATAAAGTGTGGTTCAAATTTTTCGTTAATATTTATAGATTCTATACCATTTAATTCACGTAAATGACCAAAACTTGCGACGCATTTATATCCTTCGCCCAAATAACCCTCTATTTTTTTACATTTTGCAGGTGATTCTACAATTAAAAGAGTGTAATTCATACTAGTATGTATATATAATTGAAATGTTTAATATTTTAATTCAATTATATATGTAAATAATATTTTATTTATTGTCGTTTATTAATATAAGATTTACGAGAAGTATTATCAACACCATATGTGGGAAAACTTTTTCTTACCTCATCGCGATGTTTATTATCATATCTATTTTCTGCTTCTATCCGCATCATCATTGCTCGTTCTTTCTCCATTTCCTTCATTTTCGCTCTTTTTTCTGCGTTTACTTCTTTTCTTCGGATCTCCATCAATTCTTCATCCGCCTCCCTCTTTCGCGAACGTTCTTCATCTACATCTTCGCGCGCCATTTGTTCGTCATATTGTTTAAGACCCTTATTGGATTTCATAAGTTTTATTTTTTCATCATAATTTTCTACATTAATACCTATTTCTTTAAATAGATCATTTATACTTTTAAATAATGAATTATTTGCTTTTAAAATTGATAACGCACCTTTTGGATTTCCAACTACACTGGGTTCATTAAAATGTGCTGCAAGACGAGATTGAACCTCTTCGTCATTTGCATATTTTTTTAAATTCCAGTTTTCTAACCAGGTATAACCACCTTTATGTGATCTATTTTTTGTAAATCTAATTCTTTTAGATTTTCTTAAATTATTATTTTTAGATTTTCGGGATTTTTTATGCATTTTAGATTTTCTGGATTTTTTATATATTTTTTTTGTTTGTTTCATTATAATATATGAATATAAAATAATTTAGTATTTAATTAAAAATTGAAATACCTTTTATGTTTAATTAAACCATTAAATCATTAATAAATTAGAACGAATACAAATAAAGAAGATGGAAGTGATTATTCTCCGCATTCCTTATATCAGTGAAACATTGCTAAAACGCGAAACATTGCTAAAAAGCGAAACATTGCTAAAAAGCGAAACATTGGATAGATTAAAATCAGTAGTTGATAGTTTTCCAAACTATAAAAAAGATTTTGAAGAACTAATTAATAATTTTAGTGTTTATAAAACATTGAAAATGTTGAATGTTATTCATAAAGATAAAGATTACAAAAATTCTAAATATTATAATTTATATAACGACTATTTTGATGAAATTGAAGAATTAATATTTATAAATGAAAACTGAATTTATTCTATTCTATATAGAATAGTATAGAATAGAATAAATTAAATAAATTAAAATGTATGGTAAGTGTTTTTATTTTATTTTTTATATTTTAGTATTCATTTCTTTATAATCTCTCCAAGATATATTTTTTACAGAACTCGGTTTAGAAGGACCCATTTTTTTACCTGTTTTTTTATCAATCCTTTCTGCCCTGATTAAAGCACTGTCAATATATATTTCTTTTAATATTTTGCCAACTTCAAACGCACCAGTATGTTGGTCTATTTCTTCATCTTCTATTTTTTTTAATATAGAAATAAATTTCATTAACATCTCTAGATTTAGTTCATCTTTTTTAATTTTATTAAAAATATCAGTATAATTCGTAAAAAGAAAATTACATTGAGAAGTACACATCCTATCAAATTGGTCTGGATTTGATTGTGAAAGTCGTTGATATTTTTTTTTAAGTGAAATAAATATTGTAACATCTTGTTTGATTTTTTCACTATGCTTTTTATTCCTAATTTCATTCGTACAATCTTCAACGTCATTCGCGCTGATCATTTTTTTTAAATGCATTCGTTCTGTTTTATCCATTTTATTGAATGAATTAATCTATATGTATAATATACATTATTATTTATTTATATCTTTTATTCTATATATGATATTTATTCTATATATGATATTTATTCTATATATAAAAATATAAAAATATAAAAAATAAAAAATAATATATATATATACATATATATAATAATTAACATGGGAACTAATATAAATAATAAATTACAATCGGTACCATTTTTATCATATGGGTATGAATATGGTAATAGTCCCATGACTAATGCTGCCGGTTTTCAAAAAAATATGATTAATCAACAAACAATGTTAAATCAAACGCATGGGGGAAGTTCGGACCTCAATCGTGTAATAGTTCCTCAATTTTCACAAGTCGGACCTAATGTAAGTCCAATTGGTGCAAATAGTTTTAGTTTAGAAACAAATACTACATCTATCAATGGACAAAATAACGCGTTAAATGATTGTTGGGCTACAAATTCGTGTGATATAATTGGTGGTAATAAGCGTCGCAAGACCAAGAAGACCAAGAAGACCAAGAAGACCAAGAAAACCAAGAAGACCAAGAAAACCAAGAAGACTAAGAAGCACAGGAAGACCAAGAAGACCAAGAAGCACAGAAAAACTAAGAAGAATTAATTAACTCGTTATAATTTATAACTAATAATTTTATGTGTGGATATAATATATAATATATAATATCATACATTATAATAATAAGCAAGAAGAGATATTTATAATAAAAGATAAATATATTTTCTATGGAAGGTGCTATAGAAATCGTTAAAATAAATGTAAATTATATTTTAGATAAATATAATAAGATATTTTATAAAAATTATACTACCAAATATATTCATAATATTAGAATTATATATAAAAAGTATTTAAATTTTAATTAATTATCAAAAAATTGAAATGGATTTGATTTTTACTATTATGATAACAATATCAACATAAACACATCAATAACATAAACACATCAATAGGGATGAATCAATGGTCCATAATGACTAAGCAAGACATAGTAAAGTACCAAAAAAAACTTGATGATATAAAAGCCGCTGAAGATAAAGAAATAGCCGATAAAAAAACCGCTGATGATGCACGATTTAACGATCGGGTTGATAAAAGAGTTAAAGATATACTGGAAAAAATAAATGCTGATAAAAAAAAACAAGAAGAGGAGGATGCTACCGAAAAAGCACAGAAAAAAATAGATGCTGATAAAAAAAAACAAGAAGAGGAGGATGCTACCACCGAAAAAGCACAGAAAAAAATAGATGCTTATAAAAAAAAACAAGAAGAGGATCATGAAATATTTAAAAGAATAACTACAATTATCTTTCTCTGTTTTATACTCATTTATATGTTTTATTATAATTCTATTAGTAAGAACGACTATGATAGTGTAAGTATTTTAAATTTAACATAGAAAATAATGAAGAGTAATTATGTAAAAAAAATTAAATTTAAACAGAAAAAAAATGTATAAATTGTTGTTTGTTTCTTCATATCTATTGTATAGATAATTACTTTTTTATTTGGCAATAAAAAGAAAGAATTTATTTCAACATGGAATAATATATTTAGCAAATATGATAATAATAAATCATTAAAAAATATATTATTCTACTCGGAATTAATATTTCTATGTATAATTGCTGAGGTATCGAATTCAATATTTGTTATGCATTTCATCTTATTATATATAGAGTCATTAAACAATTTTTCCATCATTAAAATCATTGGTGATAAATAGGATGGTGTATCAATGAGATATATAGTATCTAATCTCTCATAGTAACATTCCTTCAATATGGTTGATAACTTTATTGCTATACTCATATCTGTTATCATACGCCTAAATGTGTAATCGTCAAAGTTAAACACAATTGAAAATCTCTCTGTATATTTCAAACAGGTTTCCAGTTCAATAAGGAAATGTTGGCATACAAAATAAACTGAATTATTAATTGCCTTTCCAGGTGTCATATATATAATATTCTCTCTATATTCAATCGTATGAACTCTTTTTTCTCTACATAGAACGCATTGGGTTATCTTATCAAGGTGATATTTTTCTTTATGTTTAAATATATTATTAACTATTTTAGAAATATTACGAGGCGAATAAATAGGAATATTACAATAAAAAACGATTTCTTTTAATAAAGTCTGTTTAAATAAGTTAGTATCATCTGAAGCATTCAATAATGTATAAAGTTTATTATTATCCTTTTTTAAATAATAAAAAACACCATTCGTCTTTGTAGATTTTGAAATGTTATCGAAAGTCATTAATATATATAGTTGTTAAAAAATAAGATAAATAACACATTGATAATAAGAATGAGAGAGAATAATTGATATCTATATTATATATTATAATATAGATAATAGAAATAATTTAATTTAATTAGCGCAAATACTTTGTTTTTTTCCATTTCGTCGATAAGGAACGCATACAAGTTGTTCTTTTGATTTAATAAAATAAAGAGCATCACTATTTCCATGATACTTCCCGAAATTCGCCGATAAAGAACTATATGCATTATGAAAAGAAGAACCATTTTTAGTTATAGTATTATATTTTAATCTTTCTAGTCGTGAACTACTCGAAACCGCGCCTTGTTGAGAAAATTGTTGATTATTTGGTTTATATATAGTTGTTGCGTTAGTAATAACACTACAAAAATTTAAAGAATTTCCTGTATTCCATACTTGCGACCCATCTGAAGAATCAGATGGAGGAATTGGTTCATTCGTAGTAGGATTAATGTATCTATTAGCAGGAGTAGATAAAGGCATAGTTCTTAATTTTTGTTCATAAGTCTGAGACCGACTTTTTAAGTATGCTTTAGTATCAGAATAATAATTTTTATCCAATATAGTAGTTGCTGATTTTATTCTATTTCGTTCAGGATTACACGCAAGACAAATACCTGACACATTTTCTGTTTTATCCCAAATTAAATTTTTATCATTAGTTATAAGTTCTGTAATTTTTGAACTGTTGGCACATGAATCTTTACAATTCGTTGATACTCCTAAATATACTGACCCACCTGGACGGTCGAAAGGAATACCGACACTTGATCGTGAATTTCCAATACTTAGACCTGGTTCAGGATTTAATTGTTTTCGCCAATGTTTAATAGGACGTGCTTTAAATGCGTTTCCATCTGATGTAGATATAGACGATGGACCATTTATTAATGGTCTCGACCATATTGGAACCGCACTACTTGTAGATATTCCTTTCCATGGTACATAAGTTTGTGTATTGATAGTTAAAGACATATATAATTATTTAAGAAAATAAAAAACTTATCTTACTATAATGATTATTACTCATTTATTTATTCTTTTATTAACTATATTGATTATTCTACATATACTGAAAAATTTTAGTGATCGGTATAAAAAAGTCCGTTATTTAGAAGGAATAACAACAATGTCTGATACGAATAAGATATATTCTGAAAATAATATACTTAAATACACAGATACTGGTTTAGGAAATGATCCATTATTTTTGGCTAAAACAAATGCTGCTAATATTGCTTATATGAAAAGTAAAGTTGACGAATTAATGCAATTAAAAGAAAAAGTAATAGATATTGATAATACCGTAAAACAAAACACAGATGGAATCGCCAAAATATCACAGCAATTAAGCAATAGTGCGAGTCAACTTGTGGGAAGAGACCCATCTTCAACTGAACCAATTCCACAAGTGACTGGACTTGATTAAAATAAACACATTGTTGTAATTTATATTTATTGTAGTTTATATTTATTGTAGTTTATATTTATTGTAGTTTATATTTATTGTAGTTTATATTTATTATAATATCTGTTTATAATAATAAATATATACACATATATTAGATGTCAAATTTTTTTGCAAATGTTAAAAATAATCTTAATAAAGTAGAAGAAGATTTATTAGGACCGGATTATAATTATAGTAAAAGAATTAAGAATCCATCTGAACTTGAAATGAGTTCTAACGGCAGTATTGGAGCGTTAACTAAAAATATTACAGGTTTAATTGCTTATGTTAATGTTTTGGCAGTTGGCGGCGGAAAAGCACAAAAAACAAATGGACCATTGGGTTCCCGTTTCTTTTTAAAAACAGGTGCTAAATGTAAAAATGTTGATAATGGAGAATTAGTTCATCGTTCAATTTATGTAGATAATATACCTGATGGTTCTATTCCTTTTATTACACAAGCATTAGGCGGTTTAAAATTAGATACATTTGAGGGTTTAGTTCCTGGTGTGATGAGTAATTTAGCACACATTCGCCCTATGCAAATATTTCAAGCATTTATGACTGGCGGCACACCTGATTGTAAAGCAATTACTCTAAATACCGTAGATAAAAAAAATGATTTTACATCTGGCACAGAAACCGCGTTTTTAACATTAGATGATATTAAAATAGTTGAATCGTTTGAAACGTTAAACGATAACGATAACGATAACGATAATCATGGTACTAATAAAATAAATTATAGTAAAATGCCTGATGATATTTATATTAAAATATATTACAGCGCATTAAGTTTATTTGGTCTATATATTTTGATGCGGTTATTCAAAAATAAAATAAAAATTTAATTATTAAATTTTATAAACTATTTATTTACATTTTATAAAATTAAATTATTAATTAAATAGTTTATTTACATTTAGGACCGGTTTTCTTGTTACAACTCCGCCCTTTAATAGATTTCTTTAATGTACCTCGATGATTACATAAAGATTTTTTTATTGTTTTACATCCACTACAATTCCCTTTATTACGAGTGCTAAAACGAACACGTTTTTTGGTATTTTTTCTGCTCCCCCCAAAGAATGATAATGCTGTTCCTTTTAATGAAGTTGCTTTATTTTTTATTTTTTCATACCATGATTCTTCTTTCTGCATTAAAAAATTAGGTGTAATTGTTTCCAATGATGTGTTTAAAGTATCCGTGAATGACGAATCTTCTCCACCACGCAAAGAATGTTTCTTTTTATAGGAACGGTTTTTATAAGATTTCATATTATATATTATAATTCTATATTATTTTTTATTTTATAAAATTATTATTTTATAAATATCCTAAATTAAAGATTAATGCGTTTATATAAGTCGGACCTTTTATTATATTTTTAATAGACATGCATATTAAAATATAATAAAATTACATATTATTTTACACCCAACTATTAAGACTTTGTGTATATGGATTATTTTTAAACGCAGTTAATATATCAGGATTGATTCGTTCACACGACATATTTTGATCGTATTGTTGTCCTGCTCTAATTTTTCCGTGTGTTTCCATTGTTGGAATATTGAACTCTCCGGAATAAGGTACAAACTCACGGTTGTTATTTCTATCTGAATCTTTTCGTTGAATACTAATATTATCAGTTTGATTAAATATTTGTGTTCCTCCCTGATTTGGACGGTTCGGGTAAGTTTTATTTACATTATTATGCTGCATATAAGCGGATTCATAACTTTTTGTTGCTTGTTGAATCGCAGGACCGGCGACGCCAGAATACGACGTGTTTGTTGTATCTCTCTGCAATTGAACCGGTTGATGTTCATTTACGATATATCCTGTTCCATTTTGATTCTCAATATTTAAATGATTACAATCTAATCTTCCTTCTGTCATTTCTCTAATTGTGGTTTTTGTTCTATCTGCTGGATTAAAAACTGTTCCCTTTGATATAATTGAACCGGCGTTTCCACTTGATCTTATGTTACCAATAACATTTTCTTTTCTTGATGGTCTTAATACATCCATTAATGGTGATACAATTGCGTTTACTATTCCACTTACTATACCAAACTCAACTGGATTTTTTGTAGTAGACCTATTATTGGGTAAAGATTTATAACTTTGAACCCCATGGTCAGCAATAGTTGGCGCATATCTTCCAGAAGCACTGATATTAATAACATGCTTAGGTTCTAATACTACACGTTTAGGTTGTTCATACTCCCCTTTAGCATATGATGCTTCATTGTTCAGTTTACCACTGCCATAATATTCCTCAGTCGTAGTTATTCGGTTTACATCACGCAACACCTCAGTTCCTCTTGCTGTTTGTGCCTTTTCTAATCCAGTTGTTGTAAACCAACGTTCAGGCCCAACCGTATAATAAGAATCCGGAAGTTTTTTCTCTACTCTACCGTGTGTCTCACTAGCAGGTGATGCTTTAATCATAGAATTTGCTGGTCCTTCATGTCCCGATAATCCAAATGTAGTTTTAGGATTTGTATCGACTCTTAATTCATTTACTGTTTTAGGTAACCACGAGTCACGGGATTCCATGCCGGCATTAAATCCTGCACCACCTGTTGTTGTATATCCTTTATTCAACCCTGGCGCAATGCGTTCTTCTTCCCATGGTTTTACATTTGCCATACGCATGCTTGGGTTTACCCGTGATTGGATAAAGTCGCTCACATTTGGAGCACCATTTGCGTATTGTAAATTCTGGTGAGGTTGAAAAAGAGGTGCCTGTTCTTGTTTTTTTATAAATTGTGAACCTTGCCCCTGCATATGATCTAATGCGCTTTCTGCTACATTCGTATCAATCGTAGCACCTTTTATTTTCGCGCCAAAAAAAGGCACCATATTATTATGTTTGAAATCAGTTGTATTAATTTGATTGCCGGTTAATGAATAATTCTGTTTAACGCTACCACCTACACTATAACTAGAATTGGTTTTTTCGACGTTTGAAAAGTTATTAGAATCATAATATTTATCAGTATGTTGATTTGGGTTAGAATACTTACTTACATTTGAATTACTTACATTTTTAGAATTTATTGGATAATTTTTTGGATGTATTTGAGGATTAATTCCAGGCAATTCATTTCGTGTTTGTGTCATATTTGTAAATCCGTCTTTTTTTAGATTGTTATTTTTATTATTCTTATAAATTTCTTGATTTGATGCGACATACATAGTGCCTAGAACCATTAATGGAATTGCTAATTCTACCATTATATATTATTTAAAATATAGTAATATAATAATATATTATAATATAATATTACTATTCTGTTCTAAATATAATATTTTTAACTATCATAAAATATTTTTAACTATCATAAAATATTTTTAACTATCATAAAATATTATAAAATATTAAAAATTCATATTATTGATTTGCGGAGCACACGGAATGAAAGAATTTTTTTCCATTATTCGTGTACTTACATTATTTTCAAAAGGAAAACACGTATTTTCCTGTGGATTTAAAGGAAGAACATACCAATCAACTTGCTCTAAATCTCGTGATGTCCATGCCGGATGTGTTGCTCTCGGTTGTTCAGTTGTCGGATTGACAGAAGGATATTTTATCGTGGATGTTTTAACAGCATGAGATTTATAATTATTTTTATCTTTACAATCATTATTAATAGGGCGCGTAATTCCTAATAAATCACTTTCTAAATTTATTGTATTTGTCATTAAATTTGCCCCCCATTTTTGCATTCTAATAAAAGGGTCTTCATTAAATGGCATATCTATTCCATTCCCCGGAACATTTAACATATATCTTCCCGTTCCAGTTGACTCTTGTAATTGTTTTTTTATTCTACATGGGTCATCATGAAAACGTGTAAATGCCATTGTATTTATATAATATATTAAAATATTATATAAAATATTATATATAATATTATTTAATTACCAATAGGGTCTTTGTTTATTTTCAATTACTAAGGGTTTTGGCAATAGTATCGGTAACCTGTCAAAATAATCAATAACTTCTATATTTTTTAATTTAGGTTGCAATGGAGTACGTGGAGAAACTAAATTTGTTGAATTAATTCCAAATAAAGCAGTTTCTATTTCAATAGCATTATAAGATAAAGCATCTCTTGGCATATGTGATGGGGTAATTCCTAAAGATGGCATAGTCTCATGGTATGCACGTCCATACTGAGAATTTTCAAATTTATTATACATTCTTGCTAAATCAAATGTTCTTTGTTCTAAATTATAGTTTCCAATTGTATTTTTATTATTAGTAGATGTCATTATTATTAATATAATATAATATAATATATCATACTATAAAATATAATTATTATTTAATATCTTTTTATTTTATTTTATTTTATTTATTTCTTCTTGTTTTTCTCTTGTTAGTTTTTTTATTTTTATCATTTTGATTATTGCGTTTTGTATATTTTTTTTGTCGTCGTGAAGTATCTTCTGCTAATAAAAGTAATTTATCATATAGACTATCTGAAATAATTTTATCCTTATTTTCATTATCATTGTCACGATGTTCCTGATTATCATCCTCATTATTAATATTCTCATAAGTATTCGTGAAATAATAAGAAGGACTTATCGCATATTCCATATAATATAAACTTGGCGGAATTGCTAAATTATCTAAATTTAATTCTTCACTTATTGAATTGGAAATTTTACTCTTGTTATATTTATTATTATCTAATTTCTTTCCACCTACAAATGAGAAGGCAGATTTTAACGAATATCCACTATTTGGCATTATCATATCTGTATCATGGAAAATATCCTGATTATTGTATTTTAAATTATCATTCATCTATTATTTGTATAAATAGTTATGTATATATATATATAAATAGTTATAAATATTTATATATAAGTATTTAATTATTAGCATAAAACCGTTTAATATCTTGAGTGTATTTAACAATTCTTGTCTCTTTAATATAAGTCATAATCTGTTTCACATGTTCTTCATTTTTAATACATTTAAGTAAACATTGTTCTATATATTTTAAGGTGGTCGGTTGTGTTTGTTTAACATTCACAAATTTTAATTTTCCATCGGAAATATTTAAATTACTATTTGTTAAGTTATTAGAGGATATATGTTGAAAAATTTCTTCTTCTAATGTATTTTTTTGATCACGTAATTGCTTTGTTTTATTAGTTAATAAACGTTGCTGATTATCTATTAAAACCCACTTTTGGATTTTTTCTTCAAAACTCATGTTTATTATCTTTAAATAAAAATAATAATTAAATTAATACTAATTATTATTTTTATATTATTTTACAAATTAAATACGTTTATTTACTTACGATTTTTACGTGAAGGTCGTTTATGCGTACGGTTGCCACGACGCTTCATACCAAAAACACTATTAAGTCCTAAAAGACCAAAAGGTAAAGCAGCAGTTGCTAAAACACCCTCGCCTCCACGATGTTTAGTGCTTCTGCGTTTAGTGCTTCTGCGTTTAGTGCTTCTGCGCTTTTTACTGTGTTTATGTGCCGATGAACGACGACGGCGGCGACGACCACCATTTTGCTCATTTGCAACATCAACTTCTTTGTTAATAATTTTATCATCAAAATTCATTTCAGTATCATTCATTTCAGTATCATTCATAACATGTTCATTGCCGCCCTTTTTCATTTTATAATTCATTATTATAATATATAAAAAGAAATTATTTTAAAAAAATCATTATAATGATTTAGATAAAAATGTCTTATTACGCAATAATAATATAAATATACCTAAATGTAATAAAAAACTAATTAAAACAAACATTAAAGATAAGTATAAATATGGATAAATGTGTATTAAAATTAAATCAATTAGTGGCGTTAAAAGTGTTTTAAATTCAGTTTTTACATCATCTCGTTTCATGATAGAAATACATTCATTAATAATAGATTCTTTAAACATAACTACACTACCTAATTAAAATAATAATAATTTTTATGCGTGTTAATTAATTCTAAAATTTCTATATTGGTTTTAATGGATATATTTAAACCCAATCATTTATTTGATTTTACTAAAATCAAATTATCGCAACCGGAACCAATGCATGGGTCGTTTTTTACTAAAATAAGTTTAGGCGAAGAAGAAAAACAATTTTATATACAATTGCCTAAATGCATTACAAAACAAGGAATTGTATCAACAAAAAGAGGAAAATATTGTGATTTAATGTATGAACGCAATAATAATGATGAGTTTATGGATTGGTTAGAGAATTTGGAACGAGCGTGCCATGATAATATAGATAAAAAAAAGAATTTATGGTTTAGTGGAGATTATTCAAAAGAAGAAATTGAACGGATGATGACACCAATTATGCGGTTATATAAATCAGGTAAATATGCTTTAATTCGAACATACATAAATACAAATAAACATACTGGAGAAGATAAATGTATCGCTTATAATGAGAAAGAGGAACAGTTAAATTTAGAAGATATCAATAATGACCTATTTATTGTTCCCCTACTACTGATAGACGGTATCAAGTTTACATCACGTAGTTTTGAATTAGATTTTAAAATAATACAATTAATGGTTTTGAATAAAACGACGATTAATACAATTTCTACCTGTCTTATTAAAATAAATAATAATTTAGGAAATTTACAATACAATACAGAAATGCCAATTATTAAAGAAAACTCATTACATCTCGATGAAGAACCAAATGATAAATTAAAAAATTTAGAATTTCAAAATAATAATTATAATAATTTAGAAGAAAATAGTGGTATAGAAGAAAATAGTGGTATAGAAGAAAATAGTGGTATAGAAGAAAATAGTGGTATAGAAGAAAATAGTGGTATAGAAGAAAATAGTGGTATAGAAGAAAATAGTG
>Ga0105054_10004015_pt1 | contig 22290 bp, 13 predicted proteins | sample BON02_FD_78091 | JGI IMG/M metagenome (GOLD analysis project Ga0105054, IMG submission 78091) | Freshwater microbial communities from Lake Bonney liftoff mats and glacier meltwater in Antarctica - BON-02 (megahit assembly) | ecosystem: Environmental > Aquatic > Freshwater > Ice > Glacier...
CACGAAAAAAAAAGACGGCCCTGTGATGCTTCTTCGAGGAGAAAGAGCCCTTTCTGTAGGAGAGAGCGGGGGGCCGACGAGGAGGGCGGGCGGACATGGAGCGCCCTGAATTTCAAAACCGGCTGGACCGCGCCTCGCACCTCCGCCGCCCTCTTTCTTTTCGCCGTTGGGCGGGCGCTCCTCTCTGTCTGCGTCCCGCCCATCATCTATCAACTCGCCCGCTTGCTGCGAAGCTCTCTCCCCTCATCTCGTTCTGTCCTTCTTGTCCCTCACAAGCACTCAGACAAATCGTGCGTGGTTCAAAAATAGAACGCAAAACCCCTTCTCCCCTTCTCTGTTGCAACGGCTACTTGTTTTTGCAGCAAGAGCCTCCGTAACCAAGCAGACACAGGAACGCATCGTAAAGACGGGCGGAGACGTGAGTACGGTCAAGACCACTCTGCGGCGCAAGACGCGGCGCCACCCGCTGTCGTTGGCTGCTCGGGACATGACGCGTTCCGAAAGGAGGCTCTCCTCCCTCTCTCTCTGTCCTGCTTCTCCCGGCAAGAAGCACAGTAAACACGTCGTCGATCGGCGGGCGTGGTGTTCAACCACCTCAATGGTCGCGCGCGCGCCCGGCCGCCTCATCGCGCGACCTCCGAACCTCGAGCCCCTCGCCGCCGCCGCCGTCGCCGCGTCCGCCGACGACGCTCCCCCGTTCCCTGCTTCCCCGCTGCCCCAAAACCGAAAATCACAGACCATGGGCCTGTTCCAGAGCAAGCCCGTGAGCCAGGAGCCAGAGGACCTCGTGGCTGTCGCCCCGGGCGTGGCGGCCCCCGCCTCGCAGGTCGCCGCCGCCGCCGCCGCCGCCGCCGCCGCCGCCGCTAAGAAGCGCCCGTCGGGCAAGCGCAAGCCCCCCGCAGCGTCGGCGTCGGCGGGCAAGAAAGCCGCCTCGCCGGCCGCCAAAAAGGCGGCGGCGGCCTCGCCCATGAAGCGCAAGGCCGCCGCCTCGCCCGCCGTGCGCAAGACGACGCCCATGAAGCGCGCCGCCGCCGCCACCCCGGCGCGCAAGCCCGCGGCCGGCAAGGCGACGCCCGCCCGCGCGCGCCCGGGGCTCTCCACGCCGGCGGCGCCGCCGCCGGCAGAGGTCAAAATGGCGCCCGCGCCGCCGTTGGCCAAGACGCCGCCCGCCGCGGTGACCAAGCGCCCGACGCCGTCCAAGGCCGGGGCCAAGCGTGCGCCGGCGGCCAAGCGCACGGGGCAGCGGGGGCGCAAGTCGGTGCCGGCGCGCAAGTAGACAAAAAGAGGAGGGTTGGTTTGGTGCGTTTCGTCGTGTGTCTGGATAATGGGGCGGAAGCGGCGCCGCGACCGACGGGTGCCTTGCTGTTTCATGCGCGGACGCCTCGCCTCGCCTCCCCGTTGTCCTGCTGCCCGCTTGGCGCCGGAAACAAACGATCCCTGACTGACGCCCAGTAGTAGCGACTGACGGAGCGCTCTCGCCCCCACCGCTCTCGCTCCCTTTCGCGCTCTGATTTTTTTTCCTTCCCTCAAACGAAGATGGGGAGGGGAGGGGGCGGACGACGCCAAGGCACCTGCCGCCCCCGAGCGGTTTTTTCTTTACCCTTTGGAGACCGCTTTTGACTGACCGCTGATCTAATCGTGTAACGCCTCAACAACGCGTCTCAAACGAAGACGCATCGAGTGCCGAACATAACTTCAAACGGAAGTGAAAGTGAACGCCCGCGCACTCGCTCCGATTGGTTTTTGTGTGTCGCAAGCAGGCAAGCGTCTCCCGCCGGCAACAGCGGCGAGCGAGCGCGGGCGGAAGGTTGCCGTCGATTCAAGACTTGGACGGTTTGCGTGGCAGCTGCCAGCTCATGAACCATCCAGCGGCGTTCCGCCTCCTTCGCTTACGAACCCGACCTGCAGAAACACGATCGGCCGCGACGACAAGCAACCCCGAGGACGCGCGCGTCCCAAAAACGTCCCTCGTCCTTCTTGCCCTGTCCTTGTTGCGCCTCCACCAAGGGCGGTTGCGCGCACGCCTCCAGCTGACTCAGGGGGATCCTCACCTGTCGGCGCCGCGCCCCTTATCACAGCGCGCGCGCGCGCCTGCCGGGCCGTGTGGAAACCGCGAGCAGCAGCAAAAGCTCCCTCCCTCTTTGGAGAAACAGACGCGCGCTTGTCCCCCCCAACCCACCCGCGCCTGGACCTCTCTCGCCTGGACCTTGCGCCATCATCCCGACTCCGCACCCGCGGCGGCACCGCTCCCCACAGCCGCCGCCGCCGCCGGCCGAGGCACCCCCCTTATAAAACTAGGACCGACCCGTCCTCTGACGCCGACGCCGGCGCCGACCAACGAGACGCGCGCACACGCACGCTCCGGGAAAAGAAACCATCCCCCCCTTTCGCAACAATCATGGTTCTCAACGAGCTTGGCGGCCGCATCACCACGGCGCTGGCCTCCATGGCCAGCGCCGCGCTCATCGACGAGAAGGCCCTCGACGCCTGCCTCAAGGACATCTGCGCCGCGCTGCTGCAGGCGGACGTCAACGTGCGCCTAGTCAGCGCGCTTCGCTCGGGCGTGAAACGGCGCGCCAACGTCGACGCGCTCGCGAGCGGGCTCAACCGCCGGCGCATCGTCGAGAAGGCGGTGTTCGACGAGCTGTGCGCGATGCTGGACGGCGGGGCGGGCGCGGCGGGGGCGGCGGCCGGGGAGGAGAGCGACGACGATGAGGACGAGGCCGGCGGCGGAGGGCAGCCGCAGCGCGGCGGAGCGGCCGCGCGCCGCCGCGCCGCGCGCCCTAACGCCCCCGCCAGCGCGCGCGACGTCTCGCGCCTCGGCAACGTCAGCCTGCGCAAGGGCAAGCCCGCCGTGGTCATGTTCGTCGGCCTCCAGGGCTGCGGCAAGACCACGACCTGCACGAAATTCGCGTGGTGGCACAAGAAGCGCGGGTGGCGGCCGGCGCTCGTCTGCGCCGACACTTTCCGCGCCGGCGCGTTTGACCAGCTCAAGCAGAACGCGACCAAGGCGCAGATCCCCTTCTACGGCTCTTACGGGGAGACGGATCCGGCCGTGATCGCGGAGCAGGGGGTCGACATGTTCCGGCGCGAGGGGCGCGACCTCATCATCGTCGACACGTCCGGGCGGCACAAGCAGGAGGCGGCGCTGTTCGAGGAGATGCGGCAGGTGCGTTTGTTCTTTCTTTTTTCGTCTTGGTTTTTTTGTTCTTTTTTCCACCTTGTTTTCTTTGCTTCTTGCGCCGCCGTGTGCATGTGTTGGTTCTGCGCGCGCCCGTGTCTGGCGCCGTGCGCTCCCCGCTCTCCTTTTCCCCCGCACAGCAAAAAACCGCGCGCGAGGCACAGCGCCGCTCTCGCGATCGACGACGACTGACGGAACCAAAAAAAGCTTGCCCAACTTCAAACCAACCAATTACTAAATGAATGCCAAAAAAACACCAAAACAGGTCGCCGACGCCGTGTCCCCCGACCTCACCGTCTTCGTCATGGACGGCTCCATCGGCCAGGCCGCCTTCGACCAGGCCGCCGCCTTTCGCGCCTCGGTGGACGTCGGCGCCGTCATCCTGACAAAACTAGACGGCGGCGCCAAGGGCGGCGGCGCGCTGTCGGCCGTGGCCGCCACCCGCTCCCCCGTGGTCTTTTTGGGCACAGGGGAGCACATGGACCAGCTCGAGCCGTTCCAGGCCGAGCGGTTTGTCGGGCGCCTGCTGGGAAAAGGGGACGTGAGCGGCCTGGTGGAGAAATTGGGCGGCGCCATCGGCGAGCGGCAGCAGGAGGAGATGGTCGGCGCGATCGCCAAGGGCGAGGTGTCGATGCGTGTTTTGCGCGAGATCTTTGACAGCGTCATGTCGATGGGCCCGCTGTCGTCCATCATGGGCATGCTGCCGGGGATGGGCGGGTTGGCGGGCATGATGGGAGGCGGGGGGGGCGACAGGCAGTCGCAGCTGGTGCTCAAGCGGTGAGCGGAGAGGAGATTCTTTTCGTTTTTCATCTTTCTTTTTCGGGGGGAGGGGGGGACGGGATGGGGTGGAGAGAGGGACCCGGCGTGCTTTGCGACCTTTTGCGGCGCGCGGAAGAAGGGAAGACAACAACGGCGCCGCAAAAACCGCCCCGCAAAAAAATACCAAACCCGCCGGCCAGAAACAAAACTCACGCCCCCCGCCACACCACCAAACCACCCCACCAAACCACCCCACCAAACCACCCGTTCGCAGCTACATCACCATCATGGAGTCGATGACGCCCGCCGAGCTCGACTGCACCAGCCCCAAGGTCCTGTCCGAGCCCTCGCGCGTGCTTCGGTGGTCTCTGGGAAGCGGCCGCCGCCCCGAGGAGGTCCTGCAGCTCCTCGACGCGTGGAAGATGTACGGCAAGTACGCCACGAGCACCCTGCGCGCGGCGGGCATGCCAAAGTCGGGCAAGATGCCGGGCAAGGAGCTGCCGATGGATCCGCGCAAGATGCAGGCCATGGCCGGGGCGATGAGCCGGGCAATGCCGCCGGGCTTGATGGCGCAGATGGGCGGCGCGGGCGGCATGCAGCAGCCGCTCCAGGCGCTGGCGCAGATGGGGGGCGGGGGGGCGGGGGGGGGCGGGCTGGGGGGCTTGATGGGGGGCGGGGGGGGGCGGTGAGGAGCGATGAGAGCGCGCGAGCGGGGGACAAGAGGGGGCGCGCCGTTGTTTTTTGTTTTTTGTGTTTGCGTCTCTTTTTCTCGCGCTTCCGTCTCGGCCGCTCCCTCTCGTTTGGCGCCGCTTATATTCGCCTTTGTTTCGTTCGGCGCGCGCCTAGTGCGCGTGTCGAGGTGTTTGCGCATCGCGCGCGCCGCGTGCGACCGCCTCCTTGTGTTGTTATCCTGTCACATGTGCGTTCATCGGCCTCTCCTATTACACGACAATCATATTTGGCGGCGTTTTGCGCCTTGCCGCAAGGGGGGAACGACCCCACCCCACTCCCCTCTCTCTCTCTCTCGTTCGGCCGAATCCGGAAGGGCCCACCCAAACCTCGCCCAAGAAGAGCGACAGCAATCACCACCGCTTCGTCAGCGACATGATCACCTGCACCAGCTCCATGGGCCCGCCCCGCCGGTCCCCGCGCGCGGCCAGCCGCTGCTCCGGCGAAGCGGCGGCGCCCCCGCCCGCCGCAGCAGAGGCCGGCGGCGGCGGCGCGAGCGCCGCCAGCGCCGCCCGCCACCCGACCATCGCGACGAGCGTCACGCCCAGCGTCACGGCCACGAACACGTTGGGCGGGGCGTAGCCGCGCGCTACCGAGCGGATCGCGATGCCGAGGGGAACCGCGACGGCCCAGACCTTGAGGGCCGCGACGGCCGCGCCGCCGGGGCCGCCGCCGCCGTCGCCGCCGCCGCCGGCCGCGCGGGCGGAGTAACCGCCGAGCGCGAGGGCGGCCGGGAACCAGGCCGCCAAAAAGGGTCCCGCGGTCGCGAGCAAGGACGCCGGGTCCAGCGGCTCGCCGTGCGACGCGCGGCCGACGGCCGCGAAGGCGAGCAGGGCCGCGAGGTCGCCGCCGGCCAGCAGCGCGGCGCGGCCAGGGGCGGCGGCGCCGGCGCCGGCGGAATCGTCCTCGCCCCGGTCGATGGCTGCGACGGACGCCCAGGCGTCCGCGCCCGTGTCCTCGACCTTGACGACCGTCAGGGGCGTGCCCTCGGGCCCCATGATGGTGCCGGGGGGCAGAGGGGGCGCGCCTGGCCGCGGGGGGCCGGGCCCTGGGCGGCGCGGTTGCGCGGCAACCGAAGAGGCGGGCGGCGGCGACTGGGGCGGCGACGACGACGCGCGCACGGCGCTCGGGTGACGCGGCTGGCGGGTCGCGGGCGGCGGGCAGCCGCACCGGCTGGAGCTCGCGGTCAGGTGAGACGCCTGCCGCGCGGCCATCGCCGTGGCGCGCATCACTGTTGTTGGTTGGGCGCAAGAAGAGATGGACGTATTTTGTTGTGATGGTGCGCGCGTTCGTTTGGATGATAGCTTGGCGCGCGGGGATCGCTGCAATGGCCCGGGTCGTCGGGATCTCGCGTTGGTCGCGCGACTAAGGGAAGGAGCGAGCGACACTTGTATCGACCGTTGCGGGCTCGAAGAGCGAGAGCCATTGCGCGCGCGCCGTCGCGACGTTCGTCGCCGCCGCTCGGCATGATTTCGTGGTCGTCTCATCTCAGAATGCCAGAATCAGTAACACACACTTGGGCGGCGGTGTGTCTCCGCAGCAAAAGCAAGCATGAAGATTCAGGGATGGCGAGGAGCATTTCGCTGTTCCAAGAAAAGGAGGGGGGAGGGAAGGGGGACGATGCTCCTCTCACGGCGGCGGTCAGAACGGTTGCTCGTCGGCGGCCGAGGGGCACGGCGGCGGCGGGGGCGGCGCGTCGGGCGGCGGCGCCTGCGCGGCGGCAAAGGGGCTCGCGGCCGCGGGCTGCTGCACGGCGGCAAAGGGGCTGTAGGGCGCCGGAGGAAGCGACGCCGCGGGCCGCTGCTGCACGGCGGCAAAGGGGCTGAAGGGCGCCGCCGCCGCCGCAGGAGCAGCAAGGGCGGGGGGAGCAAAAGCCACGGGCGCCGCTGCCGGCGCCACGGGCGGCGGCGGCCCCTGCTGCTGCGCAGCCAGAAAGGGGCTGTAGGGCGCCGGCGCTGCAGGAGGAGGGGGCGCCGGAAGCTGCTGCTGCGCGGCCGAAAAGGGGCTGGAGCTCCGCTGCGGCGGCGGCGGGGGGCCTTGGGCGGCCGCAAAGGGGCTGCGGGGGGCCGCCAGCCGAGGCGAAGGGCCGGGCGCCAGGGGGCCTCTCGGGAAGCCGCCGCCGCCGCCGCCGCCGCCGCCGCCGCCGCCGCCGCCGCCGCCGCCGCCGCCGCCGCCGTGGGGGACGAAAAGAGGGGGCAGCGGTGGACGGGGCGGCGATGCTGCGGCGGCCGCCATCGGGGCGGCGGCGTCGCCCGCCGCCGCGAAAGCGAACGTGGGCCCGCCGCCGTCGCTGTTGCTGCGCGGCGTGGTCGACCCCGTCGCGCCCGCAGCGACAATCGCGCCGCCAAAGCCGCCGCCGCCGCTGCCGCCGCCGCTGCCGCCTCCCCCGCCGCTTCCTCCGCCGCTGCCGCCGCCGCCCATCACGGCCTCGACCAGCCGCCGCTCGCGCCGCTGCTGCTCCAGCTCGGCGTGCCAGCGCGCGGCGGCGGCGGCCGCGGCGGCGGGCGCGCTCAAGGCGCCAGCACCGCCGCCGCCGCCGCCGCCGCCGCCGCCGCCTGCAAACGCCCCCCCCCTCCCCGCGGCGGCGACGGCCTGCTGCTGCGGCGCGAAAGAGAGCTCCACGCCCGCCATGGAGCCGGGCGTGCTGGGCACGGAGCTCATCTGCGTCAGCGTGCAACTCGCGCCCGTGCCCACGGCCGAGCGCAGCTGCACTGCCGCCAGGGCGCCGCCATGCCCGCCGCCGCCGCCGCTTCCGTTGCCGCCCGCCGCGGGCGCGCCGGGCGCAGCGGCATCAGCGGCAGCAGATACGGCAGCCGAAGGAGAAGCAGAGGCGGCGGCAAAGGGCGAGAAGGCGGGCGCGGGGGGAGGGGGAGGGGGCCGCGCGCCGGACGCGGCCGCAAAGGGCGACCAGGGCGCGGGGGCGGCGGCGGCGGAGGCGGCGGGGGGGTAGGGAGAGCAGCCGACGGCGGCCGCGGCCGATGCCGCCGCCGCCGCCGCCGCCGCGCCTGCGCCCACGCCCGCAGCCGCAGCCGCCGCCCCGCCTGCCTGCGGCTGCGACCGGCCCGACCCGCCCGACCCCGGCTGCGACCCGGTCGCCACGCTGCCGCTGCCGCCCGCGGGCGCCAGCGGCGGCGGCGGCGCATCCCCGCGCGCCGGGACGCCCGGGAGGGCGGGCCCGGGGGAGGGAGGGGGCCACCACCCCCCGGCCTGCTGCTGCTGCTGCTGCTGCTGCTGCTGCTGCCGCGGCGACGGCGGCGGCGCGCCGGCCGCCGCCGCGCTCGCCGCCGCCGCACTCGCCGCCGCCGCGCTCGCCTCGGCCGCCGCGCTCGCCTCGGCCGCCAGCAGCGCGTCCAGCCGCGCCACCACCCGGTCGAACGTGGGCCTGTCCGCCGGCGCGTCCTCCCAGCACGCCCGCATCAGGGCCTTGTACCCAGGCAAGGCGCGCGCGGGCGGGCGGCCCGGCAGCTCGGCGTCGTCGTCCGGCAGCTCGGGCCGCCCCTGCAGCGCCGTCACCTGGAACAGCACCTGCACGCTCATCATGTCCTCAAACGGCTGCTGCCACGTCAGCATCTCCCACATGACCACGCCGAAGGAGAAGACGTCGGCGGCGCGGCTGATGGACGACTCGCGGATGACCTCCGGGGCGGACCAGCGCGGGTTGGTCACGCGGGAGACCTTCATCGACGCGGCGCCGTCGCCGTTTCCGCCGCCGCTTCCGCCGCCGTTTCCGTTTCCGCCGCCGCCCAGGCCGCCGCCGCCGGGCAAAAAGCGCGCGAGGCCAAAGTCAGCAATCTTGACGTGGAAGCGGGGGCGCGCGCCGGCCGCCTCCCCCCCGAACGCCAGGTCCAGCAGGAGGTTGGGCGAGCGCAGGTCCCCGTGGATCACCGCGGGGCGGCGCGAGTGCAGGAACACCATGCCGCCGGCCACGTCACGGAGCATGCCCAGCCTTTTGGGCCACGCCAGCTCGGCGACGGCGCGCCGCTCTGCCCGCCGCGCGCGCCTCAGCAGATCGAAGAGCGACCCGTGCGGGTAGTACTGCGTCACGATCATGGGCGGGTCGACGCACACGGCGCAGAAGCGCATGATGTTGGGGTGCGACATGCTGCCGAGGAGGTAGACCTCGTTCATGAGCTCGGTGAGCTCGAGGCGCACCTCCTCGTCGACAGAGTCCTCGGATTCGCCGCCGCCGCCGCTTTCGCCGTCGCCGTCGCCGCCGCTGCCGCTGCCGCTGCCGCTGCCGTGGGCGTCGCGGCCGCCGCGCTCGCCGTCGCCGTCGCCCTTGCCGCGATCGACGCGCTCGCCGTCCGAAGAGGCGTCGCCGTCGCGACCGTTGGTGCCGCCGCCGTCGGGGCGGGCGACGGAGGCGGAAGCAGAGCCGCCGCGCCGCCCGTCTGGCCCCCCGCGCCCGCCGCCGCCGCTGCCCGCGGCGAGCAGCCCCTCCGCGCGCCCCGCCCTGCGCGCGGCCGCCTTGCGCGCGGCCGCCGCGTCGCGCGCCTTGTCGTGGAAGCACACGAGCTCCTTGGCGGCCACCTGCGTGCCGGCCCAGTCGGCCAGCCAAACTTTTCCGTAGGCGCCGGCGCCGACCATGCTGACTAGGCGCAGCTCGGATCCGGCGATGACCTGGCACGTGCCAAAGTTGATGGCCGCGGAGTGGGACATGCGGCGCTCGGACTTGCGGCGCTCGCGGCTGGCGGCGGCGGCGAGGTGGGGGTTGCCCGAGCCGGGGGGGGGCGGGGCGGCGCCGGCGCCGGGGGCCGAGGTGGCGCCGCCGGACGCGGCAGCGGCGGCGGCGGCGGCGGCGGCCGCTGCCGCCTCGCGCTGGGCGCGGGGGAGGCGGGGCGCCGTTATGACCTCGGGCACGGGCACCATGGAGCGCAGGACGGGCGGGAAGATGGCGATGGGCGGGCTGCCGGCGGGCAGGAAGCCGGGGGGCTGGTTGCCGCCGTGGCTGCCGACGAGGGCGCCGCCGGGCGGGCCGCCGACGCCAAAGGCCGCCGCCGCTGCCGCAACCGCTGCAGCCGCAGCCGCCGCTGCCGCTACGCCTCCGCCGCCGGCGAGCGCCGGGTAGGAGAACGACCCCGTGTTGGTGTTGGCCATGTAACCCGCGCGCGGGGTCGACACGGGCGGCTGCTGCGAGTTGCTGGTGCCGCCGCTGCTAAAGGGCGAGGCGGCGGCCGCGGCCGCAGCCCCGGGCGCGTGCGGCGGCGCGTGCGGCGCAGGCGGCAGCGCCGGCGCGGCCGACGGGGCCCCTCCCCCGCCGCCCCCCCCGCCGTCGTACGACCAGCGCGCCCGGTGCGGCGGCAGCTTGGCGCCGTGGCCCGCGCGCCCCGATCCGGCCGAGCCCTGGCGCGCCACCGCGGAGGCGGCGGCCGAGGCGGCGGGGCCGGAGGCGGCCGCGAGCGGCGGCGGCGGCGGCGGCAGCAGCAGCGGCAGCGGCAGCGGCAGCGGCAGCGCCAGGCCCATGGCGACGCCGCGGCGCTCCGCCTCTCGTGCGAGCTCAAGCGCCGGCCACAGGCGGACGGTCCCCGTCGACGAGACGGTCGCGAAGGCGTCCGCGGAGGCCGCGGCGTAGGCGATGGGCGTGCGGTGCGCGCGCACGACGGCGTGGCGCGGGCGCAGCACGGGCACCGAGCGCGGCCCGAGCAGGCCGCCGCCGCCGCCCGCGCTCCAGCCGCCGCCGCCGCCGCCGCTGCCGCCGCTGCCGCCCGCGCCCCAGCCGCCGCCGCCGCTGCTGCCCGCTGGCAGCGCGCCCGACGCGGCGCGCGCCGACGCCGAGCGCGGGCCCAGCGACGGCCCCGCCCCCGCGCTCGGCGCGGGCGCGAGCAGGCCCCACCCCATGTCCTCGCACGGCCGCTGGAAGATGCGGATCTCGCCGTTGGCGTGCGCCGTGGCCACCGCCCCCCGGCCGACGTCGTCAAAGGTCGCCAGCCCTCGCACGGCGCTGCCGACGCCGCCGCCGCCCTCGTGCGGCGCCAGCTTCATCAGGGGCCCGCCGCCGCCGCCATAGCCGCCGCCGCTGCCGTAGCCGCCGCCGCCGTTGCTCTCGCCGCCGGGGCCGACGGACAGGGCACGGCAGCCGGGACCGGCGGGCCACACGAGGACCTGGCCGTTGTCGTGCCCCGTCAGCAGCTGCCAGGGGACGGGGGCTCCTCCGGCGGCGACGCCGCCGCTGGCCGTCGCGGCGGCAGCGGGCGGCGGCGTCGCCTCCGCGAAGGGCACCCCGGCGCCCGCCGCCGCCGCCGCCGCCGCCAGGGACGCCGCCCGCCGCGTCAGCAGCCTCCGCGCCCGCGCCGCCTCCGCCCCGCCCCACTCGAGTGCCGCCATGGCGTGGCAGGGGCCGTGCGAGGGGCCGCAGGTCCAGCGGTCGAGCCGGCCGCGAGACTCCGAGTCGTATAGGGCGATCCACCCGCCGTCCCGCCGCCCGCCGGCGACCCAGGCGCGGCCGTCGCGCACGAGGATGCAGCGGACGGGGCCCGAGGCCGTCCTCTTCTTGCGCTGGAGGGGGGGGGCTTGCGGCTGTTGCGGCGGCGGCGACGGGGCCGGGTCGGCGGCGGCGGCGGCGGGGGCGTCGTCGCCGGCGGAGTCGGCTCGTTCCTCTGCCTCTTCGGGCCCGGGCAGGCGCGCGAGCGTGCCGGTCGCGTCGTCGTAGAAACAGATCCGCACGCGCCCTGCCTCGTCGCCGACCCAGGCGCGACCGGGGCGGGAGGGATCAAAGGCGATGGCGCGGATGGCGCACCCGCCCGCGCCGAGAGGGTGGTTTTGGTGGGGGTGGGGGTTCTGCTGCTGCTGCTGCTGCTGCTGCTGCTGCTGCTGCTGCTGCTGCTGCTGCTGCTGTTGCTGGTGTTGCTGCGAGGACGAGGGGCTGTGGTGGTGCTGGTGCAGCAGGCGCGCGAGGGCGCCCGCGGCGCGGGAGGTGGCGGTGCCACCGCCACCGCCGCCGTTGCCGCCGCCGCCGCCGCCGCCGTCGGACAGCGGCGCTGTCGCCCCTGCCGCTGCCGCCTGCATTGCCGCCGCCGCCGCCGCCGCCGCCGCCTCGCAGGGAAAGAGCGCCAGGCTCGCCTCCGCGGCGTCCCAAGCGCGCTTGTGGCGCACGCGCACGACGCCGCGCGCGGAGCCGGCCCACACGCGCCCCTGAGCGTCGGCGGCGACGGCGGTCAGGGCGTCCTGTTCGGCGGGGAACGGGGCGGAAGCCCTGCGCCCGCCGCGAGAGGCGTCGGCCGAGGCGCCGGCCGCGCCCGCGCCGCCGCCGTCGCCGCCGCCGCCGCCGTCGGCCACGCCCTGGAACGTCGTCGTGCACTGTGACGCCGGCGAGTAGAGCTCGAGGGCGCCGCTGAGGGCCCACCACAGGCCCGTGTCGACCGAGGCGCCGCCGGGGGGGACGAACGAGACGCCGCAGACGCCGTCGCCGTGGCGGCCGCGACGGACGATGGCGCCGCGGCAGGGGCCGGCAGCAGCGACCGTCCCCGCCGCCGTCGTCGTCATCGTCGTCGTCGCCGGGGCAGTGGCGGGCGGCTCAGGCGGTCGCCTTGCCGCTGCTACTGCTGCTTCTGCTGCTGCTGTTGCTGCTGCTGTGGCTGCTGCGACTCCTGCTCCAAGCGCGAGCGCAGCCGGCGACGCGCGCGCGCCCCCCTCGGCCAACGCTGCGCCGCCGCCGCCGTCCCGTCCCGCCGCCGCCGCCGCCGCCGCCGCCTCGGGCGCCCGCCCGAGGCCGCCGCCGCTCTGCCCCGCGCCGCAGCCGGCGCGCGACGCCTCGAAAGACGGACGCGTCGGCGTCGCCGTCGCCGCCACCGCCGCCAGCGCCATGGGGGGCACCATGCGCGCCAGCCTCCCCGCGGCCGCGTCAAACTTGGCGGCGAGCTTTGCCGGCCGCGCCGCCGCCAGCAGCCGCCGCAGCAGCGGCGCCGAGGCCGAGGCGTTGCTCCGCAGCAGCTGGAGAGCGCGCCGCGCCTGAACCTTCACCTCGCACGCCGCGACGATCAGGTCCGGGCCCTGGCGCGTGGCGACGGCGTGCTCCAAGCGCCCGAGCGCGAGGGAGGCCTCGTCGGCGCAGCGCTCCGCGGCGGCCTGGGGGGCGCTCCGGAGGCCCGTGCCGGCGGCGCCGGCAGAGGCGGCGGCGGCAGAGGCGCCCGCCGCCGATGTCGTCGCCGCCGCGCCGCCGCCGGCGCCCGACAGGGCGCGCTCGAGCGCGGCGACGGCCGAGCGCGCCGCCCTGAGCTCCTCGCGCAAGAACTGCGCGCCCGCCGCGGCCAGGTCGGCCGGGACCGCGGAGGCGGAGGAGAGGGCGACGCCGCCGACGCTGCGGGCCGACGGGTCGCGGGCGCCGGACCGCAGGCTGTCGTCGCGGCCGAGCGAGGCCGAAGATCGCTTGGCCAGGGGGTCGAGGCGCGGCGAGGGGCTGTCGCTCGCTTCGCCGCCGCCGCCGCCGCCGCCGCCGCCGCCGCGCTTGCCGGGGGCGGCGGCCGCTTGCCGCCTGCCCTCCCGCCGCTGCGGCAGCTGCCGGAGATGCTGCTGCTGCTGCCACCGCTGGTGGTAGAGGGACGCGAGGAACGAGGGCGCGCCCGTGTTTGGCCGGTCGGGGCCAAACCCCAACCCGCTCTCGCCGCGGGCGGCGGCGGCGTCGCCGCCGTCGGTGTCGGCGTCGTCGTCGTCGTCGTCGCCGCCGCCATCGCCGTCGCCGGCCGCGCCCCGTCCTCGTCGGCCGCGGGGGTCGTCGGCGTCGTCAGCTCCAAAGCCGGGGCGCCTGCGGCCGCCGCTCCGGCCGCCGGGCCCGCCCAGGCCAAAGAAGGCCTTCATGCCGTGGTGGGTTGGTTGTTGTTGTCGTCGTTGTTCGCGTGTAGTATATTTGCTGCTGTCGGCTGGGGGTGGGTCTCAAGGCGGTGTCACGCTGCGGCGGCGGCCCGCGCCCCGCCGGCCAGAGCGCGCCTCCGCTCCCCCTGCAGTCGCGGCGACGGGGTCATGGGGTGCTCTTTGACGACTTCTTTTGGTTCTGTTGGTGTTGTGGTTGGAGGCGAGGTTTGAGGCGACCCGGAGGAGGAGGGAGGCCGGTGAGCAGAATTTCCACAGCGCAGGCCCTTTTTTCACGCCGAGAGGACTGGTTTTGGGCCCCGGCGAGTCGCGCTCGCGCGCAGCGTCGGCAACGGCGGCGGCAAGCTCGGCGCGCTCTGTGACCAGAGCGTGGCAACACATGAGCAAGGCGGCGGTCTTGCTGGCCACTAAGTCGATGAAGGAGGGGTCTCTATCGCGCGCGCGCGCCCGAGGGGACGACGCGGCGTTTCGCGTCCCTGCGTTGGCTGTCTCGTGGACGCAGGCCCCCTAGCCTCCCTCTGTCCCGCCGCGACCGGATAATCCAGATGCGCACGTCGAAACCCGCCGACCAGCTACATCCCGATGGTCCGAGACGCGACGCACGCGGGAGAGAGTGGGCGGGCGGAACCACGAATGCAGAATCAAAGAGGCAAGGGACGCACCACAGGGGAGGACGTCGACGGAGGAAGGGTCTTCTATGGTAGTAAAGGTCGGGGCGGTGCAAGCGCTAGAGATGAGAGTGTCAGGACAACATGTGAGCGGTGGAAGGTCGACCGCGAGGGCGCCGGCTTTTTGATCCCAGAGGAACGCGCGCGGTCGGCGTCGCTGGCGCGGCGGCCGGGGGAACGGTCGCCCAAGTGCCGCGCTCGGCCGTTGCTCTCTGTGAAACGACGCTTCGCGCGCCCTCCCTTGTTCCTCCCCTTTTCTTCTCAGTGCTTTTCATCGTTGCTTACAAGGGGAAGAGAGAGCGCGACGGGGCTCGAGCGCCAGGGTCCCACGGGCCGGGAACGAGATGGAGGAGCAATGACGCCAAAAAGGACGCGTCGCCGACCCCCGTGCCACCCGCCCGCCCGCCGCCGACCCTCAAAAACAGGCGCGAAAGATAACGCGGAAAAAACGCTCTCCTCTTCCCTCTCCTCGAATCGGGTCTGCACATCGCCCTCTCGTCCTCATCCTCCTCTCACGCCGCGAGCGACTTGGACCCCGAGCGCAGCGCCTTGCCCGCCTGGCGCGCCGTCAGCTTGCGCGCCTTGCCCTCGGGCCCGGCCACGGGCGCCGACTTCTCCGACAGCACCAGCTCGACGTGGCAGGGCTGCGACGCAAAGGGGTTAATGCGCCCGTGCGCGCGGTAGGTGCGGCGGCGCATGCCCGTCGCGCGCTGCGCCTGGACGTGCGCGATGCGCAGGCCCGCCGTGTCGAGCCCCTTGCTCTCGGCGTTGGCCTCGGCGTTGACGAGCAGGCCCATGAGCGCCTCGACGCTCTTGACTGGCCACCGGCCCTGGCGCGTGGTGGTGTTCTCGTTCTTAGCCTGCGCCGTGCGGCCGATGCAGCCCGTGTGCCGGCGGAAGGGGATACAGCGCGTGCGGTCGAGCACGGCCTGCAGGTACCGCTTGGCCTTGCCCAGCTCGAGGCCGCTCACGGCGGCGCAGCACTCGCGCATGTTCTTGTAGCTGGTGCGCAGGTCGGCGCCGCGGCTCTTGGCCACCTTGGCCGCGGGCCCGACCTCGGCAGAGTAGCGGCCCATTTTCTCGTTTCTTCTTTCTCCTTCTTTTTCCCTGTAGCCTGTCTGTGTCTCTGTGGTTGTTGGTCGTCGTCGGACGGCGCCTTGTTGGGCGGCCTTCTGCGCGGGGAGGGGATGGAGCGGGCGTTTGGGGGTTTGGGCGGGGGGATGAGCGATGAGGGGGAGACGGGCGGACGTTGGCGTCGGCGTCGGCGGCGGGCGGAAAAAAAGGTCGTCGGCGGCGCGTTTGCTGCTCGTGACGCGGCGTGCGCCCCCGCTGGGCTGCCGCGCGCGATCGGATGGGGGCGCGCGTTGCTCCAGCTTGTTGCGGCGTCGTGCTGCCGCCCGCAAAGCGGCGCCTCGACCGAGCGACGGCTCCAGGGGCTGCAGCCGTCCTCTCAAGGAGGAGAGAGAGAGAGAGAGGGAGGGGAGAGGGCGAGAGAGAGAGACGGGAACGTCTCTCGCTTCCTCCATCTCTCTCTGCACGCCGCCGGACCCAGCAGACAAGGCAATCGGCGGCCCGAGGCAGCCCAACGGCGCGCCAGCGCCGGATCACGGCCTGAAAGAGAGCGGCGTCTCCTTGTCTCCGCCGTCGCCTGCTCCTCCTCGTCCTCCCTGCTGCTTCCTGCCCCGCCGCCCGCCGATCCAAGCAGTTTCAACGCGCCAGGGAGGACGCGCAACACGCCTGATCGGACTAATCCGAGACGCAGTCGGTCGGAGCATCGGCGCTCGCGGGAGCCAGCCAGAGGGAAGGGCGCCGCGGACCAGAGAGGGGGGGCGGTAGCACCGAGTTTTTTTTTTGCGCGCTCGCGATCGCGATCGATCGATCGATCGTTGGTGGGCGTTCGTTTCGCACCTGCTCGGGTTGTTCGCTCTCGGGAAAGAGGCGATGACGCACGACGGAAGGAGGAAGTGTCGCAGGCGTGCCAGAGGGGGGTCGCGTTTTGGGGCTTCTCTCGTCGGCCGCCGCCGCCGCGCGCCGACGGCGGCGGCTCGCTCGCTTGCTCGGGTGGGGGGCGGGCGGCGGGGGGGGGGCCGCGCCGTGCAAGACCAGCAGCAGCAGCAGCTGCTGCTGCGTCGAAGAGACTGCGGCCTGGCAAGCCGTCGGCGAGGGATCGCAGGAGGAGCGCGTCGCGGGAAGGGCGAGGGAGGGGGCAGACGGGCAAACCAAGAGCGGGGCAACGAGCCAAAAGCGGCGCCGTCACTGCGGGCGCGTGCGCGTGGCGGAGTGGCGCGCTCCATCGGACGAGACCGATCGCCGGCGGCCTCGCGACACAGCAGCGGGTGTCGATGTTTGCAGCGAAAAGGACGGCCGCCGCGACGTGACTAGGATGTGCGTGCACAAACGAGATGACGCTGAGGGCGTTTGTGTCTCGAGAGGGAACAAAGAGCGGGCGAAGAACGTCGCCTGCCGCCTGCCCTGTTTGTGCCCTCCGCCGCCGCCGCCGCCAAAAAACGCACAAAAGGATGTCCGCCCACTCCCATCATCCCTCATTGTTGGCTATCTCTCGCACTCGCGCGACCAGATCCTACTCCACACATACGACCGTGCGCGACGCACACCCTGACCCTTTTCCTTGACCAAGCACGGCGGATAGCGACTCGTCTGCGCCGAGAGAGAGAACGAAAATTCAAAAAACGTTTTTGTCTTCCTCCTCCGCGAATCGCGCAGCGCCGATCAACCCCTGATTGTGCTGCCGCGCGCGTGGGTTCTCGCGCGTCGTCGCGTTCGTACCAACGCGCTCCTCGTTTGCTCTACGCCGTCGTTCGCGGGTCGCGCGTGGGAGAAGAGACACACCCAAACTCGAATCGATTTCAAAAAAGACGAGAGACTCTCCTCTTACGCGTCCCTCCCAAAAACAGCGTCGCCGTTTCCCGACCTCCGCCATCGAGCGCGCGTGATCATCAGCCTCGCATCGTGCTCGCACCAGCCGCCCGCCCCCAAAGCGCGGCAACAGCGCATCAAAACCAACAAAGAGCGAAAAAAACATGGCCGCCGCCGCGGGCGCCGCCGGCGCTGCTCCGCCGCTCGACGACGCGCTCGAGGCCCGCCTCGCGCGCAAGCGCGCCTTCGCCGACTTCCTCGAGTTCGTCGACCCGGCCGACGGCTGGTCCCTCGCCGAGCAGATCGCCCAGGACATGGTCGAGCACTCGCCCAAGACGGGCGAGGCCGTGGCCCTAAAAACAGGGCGGCTCAACGTGCAGCTCCACCGCCTGCGCGCGTGGAACCCTTCTCTGGCGCAGGAGCTGCTCGACCGGCCCGCCGAGGTCCTGCCCGGGTTCGAGGACGCGGTGCGCGACTTTGCACGCGCCAGCCCGAGCCTGGCGAAGCTCATCGCGCCCGACGCCGAGGTGCGCGTCGGCCTGCTCGGCGACTTTGGCGCCGCCGAGGTGTCGCCGCGCGAGCTCGCCTCGCGGCAGCTTGGCAAGCTGGTGAAGGTGTTTGGCATCGTCACGCGCTGCTCGCTCGTGCGGCCCAAGATCGTCAAGAGCGTGCACTACTGCCCGGCCACGGGCCTGACGTCGAGCCGGGAGTACCGGGACGTGACGGCGCTGACGGGCCTGCCGACGGGTGAGGGCCGAGGGCTGGGTGGGGCGTTTTTTGTCGGGCGAGGGGGGTCTTCTGTTTCTTTTTCTCCGTCGTCTCTCTCCGTCGTCGTTTCCGCTCAAAAGGCTAAAGATCCCCGCGCGACCACCTCCAAAAAAAAAAAAACAGGCTCCTCGTACCCCACGCGCGACACGGACGGCAACCTCCTCGTCACCGAGTACGGCCGCTGCCGCTACCGCGACAACCAGGTGAGAAACAGAGTGCGAGCAATCAGACAAAGAGAGGACAAACGGCGAGCGAGCGCGCGCGCGACAAGAGGGACGAAAAAGGGCGGGGGCGCAGCCGCCTCGTTCTCGGTCGGACCGTGCGCGACGATCGGCGCGCTCGGGATCCATGTTTGTCCTTGTCACGTCCCAAACTCACGCATCAACACGACCGCCCCTCTTTATGGCCCTTCCCCCCCCCTAAAATACTTTCTAACAAAAAACAAATACAAAAAAAAACCCATAGCTCGTCACGCTGCAAGAGCTGCCCGAGACCGCGCCGCCCGGGCAGCTGCCGCACGGCGTCGACGTCGTGCTCGAGGACGACCTCGTCGACTCGGTCAAGCCGGGGGACCGCGTGGCCATCGTCGGCGTCTTCCGCCCCCTGGCGGGCGCGGCCAACGGCGTGATCAGCGGCGTGTACAAGAGCGCCGTCGTCGGCGTGGCGGCAGAGCGCCTCACGCAGGACAAGGTCGGGTGGCAGGCGAGGGACGTCCGCAACGTGCGGGCGGTGGCGGCGCGCCCCTGGGCGCTGCAGCTGCTGGCGCGGTCGCTGGCGCCGTCGATCTACGGGCACGACCTGGTGAAGCAGGGGCTGGTGCTGCTGCTGATGGGCGGCATCGAGCGCGTGGTCAACAACACGCACCTGCGGTGGGTCGTTTTTCTCTTTGCTTTTCTCTTGTTCGTCGTCGGTTTTTGTTCCTTTTTTTTGCGGCGGCGTTTTTGTGCTCGACCGGGGCCAAAGCGTCTTTTGCTCGCACTCTCTCTCTCTCTCTCTCTCCCTCTCCCTCTCTCTCTCTTGCGTCCCTCTCCTGTCCCACTCCCCGCGCCCATGCCCCGGCGTGTCCCGTCGTTCTTGATTATCTCGACGCACAAAAAAAAAAAAAAACCCCCCCCCCCCCCCCCCCCCCCCCCACCCCCCCCCCCCCCCCCAAAAAAAAAAAAAAAAAAAAAAACACCCCGCGGCAAAAACCAAAAAAAAAAAAAAAAAAAAAACAGCGGCGACGTCAACTGCCTGCTCGTCGGCGACCCGGGCGTCGCCAAGTCCCAGCTCCTCCGCGCCGTCATGTCCGCCGCCCCCCACAGCGTCTCGACCACGGGCCGCGGCTCCTCGGGCGTCGGCCTGACCGCCGCCGTCACCAGCGACGGCGAGACGGGCGAAAGGCGCCTCGAGGCCGGCGCCATGGTTCTTGCGGACCGCGGCGTCGTCTGCATCGACGAGTTTGACAAAATGGGCGACGACGACCGCGTCGCCATCCACGAGGTCATGGAGCAGCAGACCGTCACCATCGCGAAAGCGGGCGTGCAGGCGAGCCTCAACGCGCGCTGCAGCGTCCTCGCCGCCGCCAACCCGCTCTACGGCACGTACGACCGCGCCTCGTCCGTCACGCGAAACGTCAACCTGCCGGATTCGCTGCTCTCTCGCTTCGACATGCTCTTCGTCGTGCTCGACAACACCACGCCCAAGGTGGACCAGGACATCGCCGAGCACGTCCTGCGGCAGCACGCGTACCGCGAGCCGGGCGAGACGGCGTCCGACCCGCCGCGCGAGCCGGGGATCTGCGAGCTGCTGGGCGACCGCGACTATGCTCAGCGCGAGGGCGCGCCGGTGTGGCTCCGCGGCGCGGCGGCGGTGGCGGCGTCGTCGCGCGGCGGCGGCGGCGGCAAGAACGGCGGGGGCGGGAGCGAGGGGGGCGACCTGGAGGACGAGGAGGAGGAGGAAGAGGAGGACACGGCCGTGCCGGCAGACGCGGGCGGGGAGGAGCCGTGGCTGGCCGAGCTCATGGATCGGATGGCCGAGGCGGAGGAGGACGAGGACGAGGAGGACGGCGTGGGCGAGGCCGGCGGCGGCCGCAACGCCGGCGGCGCGCGCAAGCTCCGGCGCGACAGCGGCGCCCTGAGCCCCGCGCTGCTGCGCGTCGCGACGCGCGAGCTGCGCACCCGCGTCCTCACGCAGGACTTTTTGCGCCGCTACGTCCTGTACGTGCGCCGCCACCGCTACGGCGTGAACGCGCGCCTGCCGATCCACCCCGAGGCGCAGAACCGCATCGAGCAGCTTTGGGTGCGGCTGCGGCAGGGGGACCAGAGCGCGGCCCTCCCTGTCACCGCGCGCTCGCTCGAGTCGATCATCCGCCTGTCGCAGGCGCACGCCAAGCTGCACCTGGCCGACCAGGTGGAGCCGGCGGACGTCGACGTGGCGGAGCGCATCCTCACGCACGTGATGCGCCAGGACTTTGGGCAGGAGGGGATCGCCGAGGGCGCCGGCGACCTGGCCGCGCTTCTAGGGTCGCTCGCGGGGAGCGGCGGCGGCGGGATTGGCGGCGGCGGCGCGGGGCAGACCGGGGCGGCGGCGGCGGCTGCGGCCCGGCGCAAGCGCGCGCGCGCGGCGGCGCCCGCGGGGGCGGCGGGGGGCGACGACGACGACGACAGCGGCGACGGCGAGGACGAGGGGGACGAGGGGGGCGCTCCGGCGGCCAAGCGGCGCGCGGGGCCGGGCGACGGCGCGGGGCCGAGCGGCGCAGACGCGGCGGCGGCTGCCGCAGGCGGCGCGCTCACGGACGCCGAGCGCCTGCAGGTCGCGCGCACCATCGCCACGCTGTGCGAGCAGCGCTCCATGATCACGGTGCGCGAGCTGCAGGACGACCTGCGCGCCCAGGGCCTGCGCCGCCTGGACGACGACGGCCCGGCGGGCGGCGCGCCCGGCGCCGGCGCGGCGGCGCTGCGCGCCTTGCTGGTAGAGGCCGACGCGGCCGTCAGCGCGGGCCGGCCGCTGCGCAACTTCCCGCAGATCATGTTTGTGCCGGACGACGACGAGATCTGCATCCTGTGAGCGAGGCGTTCGCTGCGCCTCGCCTCCTCTCGTCTGACCCCACCCGTTTCCACCCTCCCCTTTGCCCCCTCGCTTGATCTCGCTCCTTTGGATCGAATGGAAACGTTTTTTTTTTTCCTTGGAAACGTTTTTTTTTTTTCACCGCCCGATGTCGAGAGAGCGCGAGCGAGCGAGAGAAAAAAAACACAAAACGAGTCTGTTTTTTTTCTTCTTCACTAGTATCGCCAAAACAAATCCCAAACGCATCCCTTTCTCCCATCGTGCAACCGAGACAAGACAAGATTCGCCTCTCTCGCTTCTCGAAAGAACGGCACACGAGGCCAGATGGAGCGACGCGCGTGCGCCGCCGTTTCCGCGGCGCTCCTCCTCCTCCTCCTCTCGCCCGCGCCTGCCGAGGCTGCCGCCCTCTCGAAGCCCGAGAGCGGCGAGGAGCCAGCGTGCCCCTGCCACGACGTGGACCCGCGCAGCGACTTCTGGAAGCCCATTGTGCCCGGCGATTTGAGCTGCTTGTGAGTGCGGAGGGCAGAGACGATTTTGCAGGGGGGGGGAAAGGAAAGCGAGGTTAGCAGAAAAAGACGGGGGGGAAAAACGCGGCGCTAAAAAAAGACGCGGCAGTCCCCCTCCCCCTCCCCCTCCCCAAAAAACCAAACCCAACCGCAAACCAAAAAACAAAAAACAAACACAGCGACCAGGCCCGACTGGGCGGGTGCGGCCAGGCCTTCATGACCGCGGGCGCCATCGAGGAGGTCGGCACCTACTGCCAGATCAGCTGCGGAGGCTGCGCCTGCTGCTCCGATCTACTCGCGGTCGTCGCCGAGCGCGCGGGCGCGTCCGAGTTTGCCTGGGCCTACAACGCGACCAAAGAGTGGCTGCGCGTCGACCGCGCCCCCCTCCTGGCGCCCGGGTTCATGGCCACGGTGCTCGCGCCGCCCGACGAGGCCGTGGCCGAGGTCGTGCGGCGGCTCGGCGGGCGCGCGAGGATCGCGTCGGACGACGGCGCGCGCGAGGCGCTGACCGTACTGGTGGCCGCGCACATTTTGAGGCCCTCTGCCGAGTACAACGCCGTGTGGACGTCGCCCTTCCTGGCGCGCGCGGGCGGGCAGCGGCTGGCCACCTACGCCGACGGCGTGTCGCTCAAGGTGAAAACGGAGGGGGGCGCGACGACCTTCACGCCATACATTGAAAAGACGGGCGCCGAGGGCGCGGCGCCGGCGCGCATGGCGGGGGGCGGGAGCGGGCGGCTCGACCTGGGGGCGTGCAAGGGCGCGGTCGTCGGCGTCGACCAGGTGCTGCTGCCGTTTGCGCTGCCGTCGTGATGAAAAGAATCACTTGTAAAAAGTGGGAGGCGCGGCTCCGGTGTTCAAAGTTGTGATGATGTGTGTGTGTGTATACAGCAATAGAATTGTGGTGGCGTTGCAGAACGAAAAGAGGCGCCGCCGGCTGCGGCCTGATCAA
>Ga0105054_10004017_pt1 | contig 22287 bp, 21 predicted proteins | sample BON02_FD_78091 | JGI IMG/M metagenome (GOLD analysis project Ga0105054, IMG submission 78091) | Freshwater microbial communities from Lake Bonney liftoff mats and glacier meltwater in Antarctica - BON-02 (megahit assembly) | ecosystem: Environmental > Aquatic > Freshwater > Ice > Glacier...
CCTAGAGACGGAATACGACCTGCGTCTAACTCAGGTTTCCTATTTACAACCTAGACTTGAAGTAGCTGCAGCCCTAACCGATGCGCTTGAATATGACAGACCGCGAGGACTCAATAGTGTGAGACTAGGACTTCGTTATCGTTATGAACTCAGTCGAGAGTTTGCCCCTTACATTGGTGGTTATTGGCAACAGTCTTTTGGAGAAACAGCCGATATAGTAAAGGCTCAAGGTAAAGATGATTCGGAGTTTGGTCTTGTACTCGGCGTACGTATGTGGTTTTAAATCTACCCTTAAGATAAGATGAAAAACACAAATTAGCATTGTCGATATCTGGTTGAAAATGGCTGTAAAGTCTATGATAAGGGCCCTTTTATTTGTCGCCTATCTGGCACCACCTTCAATATTCCCTTTCCTAATGAACAAAGACCAGAAGAAATGATTGAGCATAGAACCAAACTTATAACTTGCTAGCAGAAACACGACAAGCATTACTATAAAGTGCCAATTTTTTAAAACTGGCTAACAATAACTTCAACACAAACTATCTCGTTGGCTGCGTTGTCGACAAAACACAAACTTAATACTTATTTGTTCATTTTTCCTCTTCTTTACCGTTACTGACTTCACAATAAGCATCACATAAACTAATTAATAGTCTCGGAAGCCATTATATTTTTGTGTAGAATATAGGTCCAGTAATCTCCATCATTTAGTGTCCTAGTGATCAATGTATAAACATCTGTATACATACGATGAAACTCCGGATGATTGTTCAGTCTTTGTAATACTTTCAGGCTATTATTACCCATGCACGATGACCAAAAACTTATAGACGCTAGTTCTACAGCACCTGATGCTATAGCGAGTACTGAAGCATTACAGCGTGAAGTTGCCGAGCTCATGGTTGAATGTTTAAACTTAGGAGTAGCGGCAGACCAAATTTTAGCGGATAGTCCCTTATATGAAGACGGATTAGGCTTAGACTCTATCGACGTATTAGAAATCGCATTGGTGGTGTCTAAACGCTATGGTTTACATCTACGTGACGACAACGTTGATAATGAACATATTTTTAGCTCTTTACGTAACTTGTCTGACTATATAGCAAACAAGAGAATCCGTTAAATGACCTTTCGCATCATGCGTTGGATTGGCATTGCTGCACTCTTGATTGGCTATGCTTTATTAGCACACCACACCAATGAATCGGTACACAATGGCAATTTAGGCGCATTGGTGGCGATAAGCCCTGTCATCTTAGTATTATTGATGGCGACCAGGCAATCAACTTGGCGTTTAGTCATGCTGGCAATCTTATTGAGTGTTGCTTTATGGCTCGGTTGGTCAACACTTACTGATAATTTCTGGATTGTTTACTGGCTGCAAGATGCAGGCATACAACTTGCCCTATTTATAACGTTTGGCCGCACGTTAATAGCTGGTCGGCAACCACTGTGTACGCGCTTCGCAGAGATGGTGCATTCAGGCACTTTATCACCACGACACTATGTTTACACACGACAAATTACCGTCGCATGGACTGTATTTTTTGCGGTGATGACACTAACTTCCACCCTGCTCTTTTTTATGGCGCCACTGACCACATGGTCTATTTTTGCTAACTTTCTAACTTTACCTTTAATAGCGTTAATGTTTATTGTCGAATATGGCGTGCGGATATGGCTTTTACCCGACTCACGACAAACACACATTTTTGATGCAATAAAAGCGTATAAGAACGATCCCGAGCGGCGTTTCTAATTGTTGCTGCCTTAACATGACTACGCTGCCACTGGTCTCGCACCGTTCACCGGATTCGATTATCGCTTGGCGTGCCGACGGCGCTGTAACATTAAATCAATTTCTAGCTGATGTTAATCAGCTTGTATCCTTATTCCCTGCAAGCGGTCATATGCTTAATATGTGCAGCGATCGCTATCATTTTAGCGTCGGTTTAGCTGCTGCGATTGTCTCTAATAAAATTAGCTTATTACCATCGAGCCACACCCCTGAAGTAATACGTCAAATTAAGGCATTTGCACCTGATGTATTTTGCTTGACGGACAATGACCACTGCATGGTAAATCTACCTCAATTAACTTATCCAATGATAGCCATTAACGACATAGATTCATTCGCCATACCGGAAATTAATAATCAACAATGTATTACTATCGTCTTCACTTCTGGTTCAACAGGTCGTCCAAAACCACACGCAAAAACATGGCGTTCTTTAGTAAGTAGCATACAAGCTGAGGCCTTACGGATAGGTCTTGAACATAATTCCACTACGACCTTTATTGGTACCGTACCCCCACAACATATGTACGGCTTGGAATCTACCGTATTAATAGCATGGTTCACTGGCAATGCACTGTGCTATGCCCAACCATTTTATCCAGCCGATATATGCCAAACCTTGATGACCGTGCCTGCACCTTGTGTGCTTGTTTCTTCACCCGTACATCTTCGCGCTTTACTCAATGCAGATCTGGCCATACCGAGAATAGCCAAGGTGATTTCTGCCACTGCACCATTAGCAATAGAGCTTGCACAAGATATTGAGACGCGTTGCCATGCGCCGTTATTTGAGATCTATGGCAGCACTGAAACAGGATTAATTGCGACTCGTCGCTCTACTCAAACCGAACAATGGCAATTGCTGCCTGAAATTAGTTTAACCGTGAAAGATGCCTGTGTGTATGCCTGCGGTGGCCATATTGAGACATTAACCGTCATGAATGATGTGATTGAGTTGATAACACACACCCATTTTTTACTACGTGGTCGCATTGAGGATATGATTAATATTGCAGGTAGACGCCATTCACTGGCGAGCCTCAATCATATACTCAATAACATTCCTGGTGTCATAGATGGTACTTTTTATATGCCCGATGAGACATATGGCAATAGTGCTATCACTCGGTTAGCGGCCTGTGTTGTCGCACCAGAACTAGATGCCTCACAGCTACTCGCAATTTTACGTGAATACATAGCCCCTGCTTTTCTACCACGACCATTACTATTTATTGGTACCCTCCCTAGGAATGAAACCGGGAAACTATCCCGCGCGTCATTACACGCTTTATTTCAACAACCCAATCAAGCCAAGTCAATATGAATAATGTCACTTAATGGACGGTTCCAACAGATCATCCCGCTTTTGCTGGCCATTTCCCAGACAACCCCGTTGTCCCGGGTGTAGTTCTTTTAGATGTTGCCTTACATACCATTAGCGCAGCCACTGGCATTGCATTGGATATGTGTGAGATAAGCTCAGTTAAATTTCTAAGTCCGGTATCGCCAAATGAACAATTACGTATTCAACATACCTTATTAGAGACCAGTGCGATTCGTTTTGAGATTATATCCGGCACACGAAAAGTTGCCATTGGCAGAGTGATCAACAACTCACTAAAAAGTACACGACTAGCATGAGCGATAATCAGAAAGCCACCAATACCGACTGGGCTGGTACTCCAGAGCGCAGCAATATGCTCATGCTACGTATCATGACATGGATTTCCTTACATTTAGGTCGTCGTGTTTCACGTATTGTTCTTCACTTGATTGCCAGTTATTTCCTATTATTTTCACCCGCTAGCCGTGATGCATCTCGTGATTATCTTAGACGTGCTCTTAGCCATTCCCCAAGTTGCCGAGAAATGTACCAACATTTTTTCACCTTTGCCTCAACCATTCATGATCGTCTTTATTTAGTGAACCGCCGCTTCGATTTATTTGATTTTGAGGTATACGGTGAAGACATGTTGCAACGCTTCATTGCTGAAGGTAACGGCTTGTTTTTGATGGGCGCACACTTGGGTAGTTTCGAAGTAATTCATTCACTTGCCGTCAAACATACCGAGTTACGTGTTGTTATGCTGATGTATGAAGAAAATGCTAGAAAAATAAATGCCACCTTGAATGCCATTAATCCAAAGATGACACATGACATTATTGGGCTAGGTCACATCGACTCAATGATTCAAGTAAGCGAACGCCTAGATGAAGGGTGTATTGTTGGTATATTGGCTGATCGTAGTCCTGATAATAATGACGCACACTACTCAGTCGATATCCTTGATAGCCATGTAAATCTACCTAGTGGGCCATTACGGATGGCTGCTTTGTTAAAACGGCCTGTGATATTTATGACCGGACTTTATTTAGGTGGCAACCGCTATGCGATTCACTTCGATACTTTGGCTGATTTTTCTAACGTTAGCCGAATTGAACGAGCAGCCGCACTGCAGACAGCTATTACCCGATATGCCGAACTAATCAATCATTACTGCCATAAGGCACCTTATAACTGGTTTAACTTTTTTGATTTTTGGCAGTCGACATCGAACAGAGGATCCAGTAAATCATGATGCCAATCGTCACCATCAGCTGTACTGTCTTTTCGCTGGATCGTATAAGACCACTGATAATGTTATTAATGCTGATACCTATCGCGAGTCATGCTGAACACTGGGATATTAAGCAACTCATGCACGATTTAGCACAAGTTCAATCTAGTCACGCCTTTTTTGTCGAAAAAAAATCGATTGCGATGCTCACTGCTCCGCTCGAATCTTCTGGCGAACTAATTTACACTGCACCTAACCACCTCGAAAAACGAACCATCAAACCTAAACCAGAATCGATGATATTGGATCATGATGACTTAATCATTGAACTTGACACACAACAGTATTCTCCTACTGGTAATCAACACAGCAGTCAAAAATATCACCTACAATTGCAAAATTATCCGGAAATTGCTGTATTTATAGAGAGCATTCGTGGCACTTTAGCGGGAGATCTTACCGCACTTCAACAAAATTATCAGATCAGCTTAGTTGGGAATATCAACAGTTGGACTTTATCCTTGATCCCTAGCAATTATAAAATGCAAGCTATCGTCGAGTGCATCGATATTTCTGGTACAAATGACAAAATACAGCGTATCAAAATCAGCCAGACTGACGGTGATAGTTCACTTATGTTGATCGAACAACAATGAACACCGTGATGCAGACTATGATAAAAAAAGGTCGGCTGGCGATTGTATTATGGCTAATCTTTATTATCGGCTGTGGAATAATCATCAGCCGCAGTGAGTTTACTACTGATTTATCGGCATTTTTGCCTCGCAATCCCACACCAGCTCAGCAATTACTGTTAGAACAAATCCACGATGGCCTAGCATCACGTCTTATATTAGTAGGTATTGAGGGAGCTGATCCTGTCACTCACGCTGCATTATCCAAACAAATTGCTCAAGCATTGCGAACAAACTCAGCCTTTGTCAGTGTCAACAATGGCGAACCGGTTACTGCCGACCAAGATCAAGCTTATCTTTTCAATAACCGTTATCTACTCAGTCCTGCTGTGACGCCAGAGCGCTTTAGTGTGGAAGGTTTACACTCAGCGATCAGCAATAGCATCGACTTACTCGCATCGCCAGCGGGACTGATGGTCAAATCACTGTTGCCCCGTGATCCTACCGGTGAAATGGTGCAATTGCTTGGACAATTTAATAGCGGAAGTCGCCCACAGATGGTTGATAACACTTGGGTTTCTCGTGATGGCTTACGTGCGTTATTACTGTTACAAACTAAAGCTTCAGGCGATAATACTGATGCCCAACAAGCGGCTATGTCGGCTATCCAACACGCTTTTGATAATGCCGACAGTCGGACTCCTGCCACTAAGCTGCTGATGACTGGACCTGGCGTATTTTCAGTCACAGCGCGTGACACCATAAAAAGTCAGGTTAGTCGTTTGGCCCTCATCAGCATTGTGCTGATTGCAAGTTTATTACTGCTGGTGTGTCGATCTTTTAGTGCGTTGTTATTAGGATTTTTGCCCGTTATCAGTGGCGCATTGGCTGGCATTGCCGCTGTCAGTCTTGGTTTTGGTTCAGTCCATGGCATCACCCTTGGTTTTGGTACCGCTTTAATCGGTGAAGCCGTCGATTATTCGATTTATTTGTTTGTACAATCAGAGCAAAACGATACCAATGATCAGCAAAACTGGAGTAAACGATTCTGGCCCACTATCCGTCTCGGCGTATTGACGTCTATCTTCGGTTTTTCTTCATTACTACTGTCAGGTTTTCCTGGCCTAGCACAACTGGGGCTGTATTCGATTGCTGGCCTGATCGTTGCCGCTACCGTTACTCGCTTTGTATTGCCCCATCTATTACCGAGTAACTTTCGTATTCATGATGTATCTACCATCGGACTCACCCTGTCATCACTAGTACAACACGCTACAAAACTGCGTTGGCCAACGGTGTTATTGCTGGTAGTCGCCTGCGTGATTCTTATTCAACATCGCGCGGATATCTGGAATGATAAAATATCGTCGTTAAGCCCCGTCTCCCAAGCTGAGGTAGATTTAGATACTAGCTTGCGTGCCGACATGGGCGCACCTGATGTGCGTTATCTAGTGGTAGCATCAGGCGCGAGTCAGGAATCAGTACTTCAGATTTCCGAACAAGTCGCAATACAACTGCAAACACTAGTCGATAAAGGCGTACTGGCAGGATTTGAAAGTCCCAGTCGTTATCTCCCAAGCACGGCGATGCAAAACGCCAGACAAGCCAGCTTGCCAGACACGACTATTCTAATGGCAAGGCTTGCCCAAGCAACTCAAGACTTACCGGTCAATGCCGAACTATTTAAACCCTTCCTTGAAGATATTGCCGAGGCAGGTAGCCAAGCTTTATTACAAGCCGTTGATATTGAACAAACTTCAATGGCGATGGCGGTAGATGCATTACTTATTCAACGAAAAAACCACTGGACAGCTTTATTGCCGCTTACCGCACCTGAAGGCACTGAGATCGATACACGTCAAGTTCGCACCTTGTTCAATACCGCTAATTTATCAGGGGTACTGTTTGTCGATATGAAAGCTGAATCTGATAATCTTTATTCCGGCTATCTCAATGAAGCTATCCTATTATCGTTAGGTGGTTTAATCGCTATTATTGGGTTATTACTATGGATTTTTCGTTCGCCTATGCATGTGCTTCGAATCATCACGCCTCTGGCAGCTGCGGTTATCACCACTACCGCTGGGCTAGCGATTCTCGGTCAACAATTAACTATTTTGCATTTAGTGGGTTTATTACTAGTTGTCGCTGTGGGCTCAAATTACGCACTGTTTTTTAATCGCACTGACAACCTGCTTTTGCCGCGAACACTGGCCTCCATGCTGTTTGCCAATCTGACTACTGTCGCTGGATTCGGTGTATTAGCATTTGCCGATGTATCGGTATTACAAGCGATGGGGGTCACTGTTGCACCTGGTGTTATTCTTGCGTTAATTTACTCAGCTATTTTCGCCAGAAAATCACATGTCTAAACCATGCTGGCAGCCCACATTTTTAATCCGAGCGACCGTCGTTTTACATGTAATGGTATTGGTCGCTTTAGTAGCGATACCTAGTCAGTGGCCGTGGTTGCTGTTTATTATAATCGCTAATCATACTGTCATTACCGTCATAGGTTTATGGCCTCGCAGTCATGCACTAGGACCGAACTGGACACAATTACCTGTTGCCGCCATGGCTCGAAATGAAATTGCCCTGACCATTGATGATGGCCCTGATCCGATTGTAACGCCACAGGTTCTAGAAATTCTCGATGAATACGACGTTAAAGCCACGTTCTTTTGTATTGCTGATAAAGCATCACAACACCCTGAATTGTGTCAGGAAATTGTTCGTCGTGGTCATAGCGTAGAAAATCATAGCCAACAGCACCGCCATTATTTTTCGCTACTAGGCTACGCGGGTATCAGACATGAAATACAAGCCGCTCAAGACTCTCTGACAAAAATTACTGGTCAGCGACCACTGTTTTTTCGTGCACCTGCAGGTTTGCGTAATCCTTTCCTAGATCCGGTACTCACTCATTTAGGATTGCGACTTGCAAGCTGGTCAGTACGCGGTTTTGATACCCATATTGGCGATGCCCGACACGTCAAAAATAAATTATTAGCTGGCATACAAGCCGGTGCCATTTTGCTGATGCATGACGGCAATGCTGCACGCACACCACAAGGCACGCCAGTAATTGTCGAAGTACTGCCCGCCGTATTAGCTTCGGCTAAAGCGAACAATTTACATTTTGTAACTTTACGTGATGCTATGTCATAGTGTCTCAGGGTTTAGGCGAAAAGTTAACAATGCAGAATGAGCACCAGAAAATATCTTGGTACAAGCAAGCTGCTGTACTAATATCAAAACATATGTATCTCAAAGCTATCGGTACGATGTTATTTATCGGCCTATTTTTTGCTGCCTACTTTTACCTGCTCACCTACCCTGCATACCCTGTAACCGTCATGCCTATTACATTGTTGGATCAGCTGATTCCTTTTCAACCCGTTACTTTACCGCTCTACTTATCGTTGTGGCTCTACGTTTCCCTTCCCCCCGCATTGTTAGCAACGCGGCGCGAGTTATATGAATATGGTTTAGCGATGACGCTAACCAGTCTTATTGGACTGACCATCTTTTATTTTTGGCCTACCAGCGTACCCATGCCCACAATCAACTGGGCTCAATCTCCCGAGATTGATTTCCTTAAAGGCATTGATGCGGCGGGCAACGCCTGTCCTTCCTTTCACGTGGCAACGGCCTTTTTCTCTGGTTGTTGGTTACATTATCTATTACGTCGCTTTGCTGCACCACTCTCGATACACATCATCAATTGGGCATGGTGTTTTGGCATTATCTATTCCACCTTAACTATACGTCAGCATGTAATCGTTGATGTTATTGCCGGCTTGGCCTTAGGAGGGCTGATGGCTTATTTGTCACTGCAACATAACAAAAAGACAAGATAGATCATTGCTCTAAGCCACGGCCCATCTATATTTAATCCAACATTAACACGCAGAATTTGCTAAGATTTCTTCTTGAATTCTAAATAGGTTTGCCCCCTTTGAACCCACTGTTACTTTCTCATTTCACTGCCACAAGTAGCATTGGTCAAGGTCTAGCGCCTACTTTGGATGCGCTACGTCAACGTCATGCCGGGCTGCTGCCCTGTGCCTTTGAAACAGTCGATTTAACGACGTTTATTGGTGAAGTTACAGGTGTTGATCAGGTAGTACTGCCCGAACAACTAAGCCATTTTAACTGCCGAAATAATCGACTCGCCTTACTCGGATTAAATCAGGATGGTTTTGCTGATGCACTACGTGATGCTATCGCTAAATATGGACCGCAACGTGTTGGTTTGTTTCTTGGCACCAGCACTGCGGGTATTTTACAAACAGAACTCGCCTACAGAGAACGCGATCCCTCAACTGGAGCACTGCCTGCTGATTTTAATTACCGCACTACTCACAACACCTTTTCTGTAGGCGCTTTCACTCGCGAGTATTTTGGTCTTACAGGCCCAGCAGTAGTCGTGTCATCAGCCTGTTCATCTAGTGCCAAGGTATTTGCCTCAGCTCGACGTATGATAGCGGCAGGATTGATAGATGCTGCTGTGGTGGGTGGGGTCGACTCCTTATGTCTAACAACGCTTTATGGTTTCAATTCGCTCGGTCTTACCTCTGAACAAGCATGTCGTCCTTTTGATATCCAACGTAATGGTATTTCGATTGGCGAAGCTGCTGCTTTTGCTTTATTGGAACGGCCACCAGAAAAATTAGACGTTGATGCAATCTTGCTATTAGGTATCGGTGAGTCGAGTGATGCCTACCATATGTCTTCACCCCATCCCGAGGGTTTAGGAGCCTGTATGGCCATGCAAGATGCATTAAAAATGGCCGGGTTACAGGCCGATGATATTGACTATATCAACCTGCACGGTACTGCGACCCAAAGTAACGATACCGCCGAAGGTAGGGCCGTTAATCATCTATTCGGAAATACTGCTCCTTGTAGTAGTACTAAAGGTCAAACAGGTCACACCTTGGGAGCTGCTGTCGGTTTAGAAGCAGTGATTTGTGCTTTAGCGCTGAAGCATCACTTCATGCCTGCAGGACTTAATACCGAACAACTTGATCCCAATCTTGGTATTGATTATTTATTAGGTAATCGCGATCAGTCGATCTCCCATGTTCTCAGTAACTCATTTGGATTCGGTGGCACTAATTGCAGTTTAATTTTTGGTCGAGCGGGATAGTATTATGACTCAACTTACTGCATACATTGAAGGCATAGGTTTACTCGGTCCAGGCTTAACAGACTGGCCAAGTAGTCGACTGATCTTCAATGGACAGCAACCTTATAAATCACAAAAAACAATTTTACCGCCACCGGCCTTATTAGCTTCAGCAGAGCGTCGGCGCAGTGGTGCAGTCGTCAAACTAACTTTGGCTACGGGACTGGAAGCGATAACAGCAGCGGGCCTCGATGCAGCGACATTGCCCAGTGTATTTTCTGCCTCCGGCGGTGATGGCGACAATTGCCATGCTATTTGTGAAATGCTCGCCTCAGACGACCGGCAGATATCTCCTACGCGCTTTCATAACTCAGTACATAACGCCGCAGCGGGTTATTGGAGCATTGCTACTGGCGCAATGACACCATCCTCAGTGTTAAGTGCCTATGATGCAAGCTTCGGTGCTGGTTTATTAGAAGCAATGACCCAGGTAGTTATAGACAATACTCGTACCATTTTATTAGCCTGTGACACCAGTTATCCAGAGCCACTTCATAACTGTCGACCCATCAGCGACGCGTTTGGTATTTCATTGGTGCTAGCACCACAACAGAACAACCTAGCTTTAGCAAAGATCACCCTTTCCCTGACTGATAGCAACTCATACCAGCTAGTAGACCAGATGGACGATTCAGAACTTGAACTTCTGCGCACTACTGTTCCCTCAGCGCGTGGTTTACCGCTATTACAAAGCATTGCCAAACAACAACACAAACAAGTGATATTAGATTACCTAGACAGTACTTGTATAGCCGTTGACGTCACTCCATGTTAAAACAAGATCGGTTAGACAAGTCGTGGATTGCCCGACATATTCCTCATCAAGGTACGATGTGTTTACTCGATTATGTCGAATCATGGGATGCAGAGACTATTGTCTGTAGCGCTACTAGTAGTCATCGCGCGCTCGATAATCCACTACGTGCATACCAACAGCTGTCGGCTGCCTGCGGCATTGAATATGCTGCACAAACAATGGCTGTCCATGGTGCTTTACTAGCACCCGCCGATAGCGTAAGGGCAAAGTTTGGTTATTTAGTCAGTATACGAAATACACACCTGTATGTAGCCAGACTTGATGACATAGATGCCGACTTACAGGTGGAGGCAACATGTATTGCGCGTAATGATAATGATGTGCTCTATCAATTTAATGTCAGTGCACAAGGAAAGCTGCTACTTGATGGTCGTGCAGCCGTAGTACTTAATGCCAATGGACCTTCACTGAGTTCCCACAATGGCTCTCAAAATACATCTGGAAATACACCATGAAAAATGCATTAGTGACTGGTGGTAGCGGTGGCATCGGTGCGGCTATTTGTCGACGTCTTGCTGCTGATGGCTACCATGTCTATATTCATGCTCATCAAGGGGTGCAAGCCGCACAGACCTTAGCAGATGACATTTGTGCCGATGGTGGCAGTGCTGAAATATTGGTATTCGATGTAACTGATAATAAGGCAGTAGCTGATGTACTCACGCCATTGATCGAAAATCAACCCATTCAAATTTTAGTTAACAATGCAGGTATTCATGATGACGCCGTGTTTCCGGGTATGAAAGCGGAACAATGGCATCGTGTTATTGATGTATCACTTAATGGCTTTTTCAACGTTACTCATCCGTTGATGATGTCCATGATACGTAGCCGTTGGGGCCGTATTATCAATGTCTCATCCATCGCCTCGCTGACCGGTAATACTGGTCAAGTAAATTATTCTGCAGCTAAGGGTGCATTAAATTCAGCAACTAAATCACTGGCAAAAGAAGTCGCTAGTCGTGGCATTACCGTCAATGCCATAGCGCCCGGTGTTATCGACACCAGCATGAGCGTATCGACATTCAACGTTGATGATATTAAACGCATAGTGCCCATGAAACGTGCCGGAACGCCAGACGAAGTGGCTGATTTAGTTGGTTTTCTTGCCTCAGACCAAGCGGCCTATATCACCGGCCAAATTATTTCGATCAATGGTGGCATGGTTTAACAAAGACTATTGTTAAACCTAAGGAAAAACTTTAATAAGTATATTTATATGTTGTGGCTCAGACTCGATCTGCCGCTTCTGGTCATCTGAGTTAGACGCGAGCTGACAGTTAGCTTATTAAAGATTACAAACTGATTACGCATTTATTGTAGTAGCTATACTTTCTTCAAATTGGTCTGTAAGCAATCAGGCGCCATGTTTATAAATAAGATTATGAAGAACGTCCTCATATACCTAATGGACTATTACAACTAGCAACAATAACATCACAGTAATCGACTACATTCTTACTTTGGATATCAAAGCTCTAATAATTTTGAATTAAAAATTAATGAGTTATATAAAGTAGCTTAACTAGGGATAACTGAATTTAGTTAACCTCGTCGCGTCCTGTTAAGCGTCTAAACAATAAAACAGGGAAACGCAGTAAAAATCCAAGAAACAAGCGGGTATGCATCCACGTTAATAAGATATTGTCACGTAGATAACGAAAATGTGAGACGCCACCTTCTTCCTCGCGAAAGTAACGAACTTCAACGGGTAAATTCACTGGCCTCACCCCACACCAACAAAGGCGTACCACTGCCTCAGGATCAAAATCGAAATGGCGCATCCACCGTTGGCTCCGCATCACCTGTTTTAGCGGTGCTATAGGATAGACTCGAAAACCAAACAAAGAGTCACCAATGCCAACCCACAGGGTTTCCAAATTAGCCCACCAGTTTGATACTTGTCGGCCTTTTACTCGTAATATCGGCGCACTAGCATCAAATACCGGCTCACCTAATATCATCGCATCAGGTTGTTTGACTGACTCCGCCATAAAGGAGGGAATACGCCCTTGTGGATGTTGACCATCAGAATCCATCGTTAATACGTGCGTAAAGCCAGCAGCTGATGCCTGCTCCAAACCATGAAGTACCGCCGCACCTTTGCCTTGGTTAGTGGGCAATATAATCACTCGTAAACCGTCATCTTCTGCCGCCATGGCTAATAAACCATCTGTACTACCATCTGTACTACCATCAATCACTACCCACACCGGAGTCCAGTATTGTCGTGCAGCACGTACAGTGTCATAAACTTTAATCCCTGGGTTATAACTAGGAATGAGGACAAGATGCGTCGTTGAGGATATAGTCATAAATGTTAGCCGCTTACTTAAAGTTCACGTTCAGGCTGCGTAGGCAAAGAGTTCGTTGGATAAAAAGCCGATCCGTTGATCAGCTCGTCTCTAAAATACTGATCTAGTTCAGCCATAAAGCGCTTAGTATGTTGTGGCGGATCAAACCGTCTCCCAAGTCGCACGCGATAATGTATTGGCATAGGCGGTTTACGAAACAATGACCACCCTTTACTTAAAAATAATGAGTCGGTCTCTATCAGTATGGTTTGCACGGGTACCTGCGCATGATGAGCGATTAAACCCACACTGCCTTTGAATGTATTAACTGGATCGGCAGCCGTTCGAGTACCTTCTGGGAATAATAATAGATGACTTTTACATGAAAAATCATCCTCGGCCCTCTCAAGCATGTGCCGCACAGTTTTATTACTGATATAACGCGCCAGTCGTGCACCGGCAGCTAGAAAAATATTATTAAGTAACTCAGCCTTAAGCACACAAGATATATTAGGTAGACGTGAAATCACCATCACCGCATCTAGTAGACTGGGATGATTAGGCGCTAAAATCAATGACGGTTGATCAGCAAGTGAATCTAATTCTTTTAGATCAAAGCTAAAGCGACCAGACAGACTAAGAATGGCTAGGTAAAAACGAAATGAAAGGGTAATAACATACCGTCCTAAGGTTCTTCCTTGTGACATTGGAACTAAAGGATAAATAATAAAGGCAATCGGAGTCCATATCAAACACATCGCTCCGAGCAAGATAAGACCTAGATATAACACTAGATATTCGTATAGATTCAATAATATATGTAATCCGGCACGCATGATTAATTCAGCTGGCCATGCGCTAAGGTATTAGAATCAATGCCATCAAGTGACATTGCCATCGAGTGGCCAGCCGTTGCTTCAATTTCGACTAACAAGTCCTGACGGCATACATCAGCCTGTAGATAAACTGCTTTCAGTGCATCGCCCACATAGCGTTTCAATTCATTACGAATCGCTTCCAAATCGTCAAGGTGACGCACATAAACCGTGTAATACAAGCTAGACAGCTCAAACTTAGTTTCGTTAAGTTGACGGTTTGCTTGTGCAAGTACTGCTTTAATATTGTCGATAGTTTCACGTGTTTGAGCAATAACATCACCAAGGTGTAATGTTTCATGTCCGACAATGCTAGCAGTACCTGATAGAAACAATATATCGTCTAATCCGAGTCTAACTAAGCTGGCACGAGAGAATGTCGGACTACGAGGACCATATTGTTGTGGATATTGATAGGCGCTGATCTGACGAGGATTTTCAATGTTCTGTGGCATAACACGTGCCGCTAAGAAAGCGATCGTCAATGAACTTTGATGCAGATGACCTTCCGCTCTTATCGACTCAAAACCTAATGCACAAGCCGCTGGTGCATTGCCCTCGACATCACGTCCATGAGTCAGAAAAGCATCCTGTCGGCCAAGATTAAACTGGGCATAACGTTCCAATCCAAAACTATCACTATTGATATCCGCCATATAATTCCGAATGCGAAGTAAATAAGGGAATGAAAGCAAGTCAAGCAAGGAAAATATTTGATTATAAGCCGACTCGGTAGCTTGCTGAAGCGGTGTTTTGCCGGTGCTAGTTACAAACAGTGCTTCTGATAGTTCAATTACACCGAATAGCAGATCATCGTCATAACGATAATTAACTGCATTATATTGACCAAATTTCGGTTGGCTATTTCCACCACCCAGCCATACATCGCAAATTGAATCATCATCATCCAGTCGCGCCATAGGCACACGCAGTGTGGGTACGGTCAGGTCAACATTCATTTCCAGCACATCTACTGCATAAAACTGACCACCTAATAAACTATTTTTCCATTGCTTAGATTGATTTATGTATTCTGAAATTGGCAATTTTATACCCTGCAAATAACACGTTTTATCAACCATTAACGCACCTTAGTCTTTTGTTTAACCATAATAACTTTATCCACAAATCTGATAGTAGATTTTCGCATTTTCCACGCTTTGAATGTCCGCCTAAAATTAAGCAAAGAATTTATATAATAAAAAGTCCTAAATATACGTAGTGGGCCACGAATATTAGTTGGGCCAAATACATCACCCGCCAATACTGACAATACGCCCTCTTTTACATGAAATATATTACTTGGGCTGATAAACAAATCGCGTAAAGCGGGAATCGTAATCCGATAGATAAACCATGAAAACTCATTCGGGCCAATTTTAATCACTTTGTCGAATTGTTTTAATGCCGCGGCAGCTTGTTTGCGATGACTTAGACATATAGCTAGAGTATTAGCGCTTACAAAAGCGCTTTGCATCGCCAGCAGTACCCCCGAAGAAAAAACCGGATCAATAAAAGCATAAGTATCATCACGTAATAAGTAGTTACTGCCGTGGCTACGGTCACTCCTAAGAAAAATCCCCCCGCAGCTTCAACTACTGAGGTTAATTTTGCATTTTTTAGCCTCGTACTCAACGGCGCACAAAGCGCGATCGTTTTCTGCAAAAACTGTTCTAGCGATTTATTCTGGCGCATTTTTAAGTAATACGACCATACCACGACACCAATACTTGTCATACCATCTACAAGCGGAATCGGCCAGAAGCATCCAAAATAAAACGGACACGCACTGTTTCAATACTTCCATCATCTTGGCTAGCCTTCAACCACTCCTGCCTTTTTGCGACGGGCATTACGAATCAATATCTCATAAAATTCTGTACGCCTCACTTGATATACCATCGGTATAGATTTATCTATGGCATCTGAAAACTCGTAAATTTGCTTATTATCATGCCACGGCAAGACAAATTCTGCCCCCGTTTTTCCATACCAATCACTTTAATCTCATCCGCCACACCAAGCTTTTCCAATAAAGGTAAATTGGCGGGAAGCAATGATTCGCCAATATGAAACCGTGGATGATGTGTTTTTTCTAGTAAAGTCACAGCGCAACCCCGCTCGGCTAGTAATGCAGCAGCAGTTGAGCCAGTGGACCACCACCAATGATTAATACATCACAATCAGATGAAAGGGTAACGGGATCTTTCGGAAAACGGATTCATAACTTGACCTTATAATAACGCACATAAAAGGAATTCATATCGGTGACGGTTTCGGACTAAATTAAACAAACAATCCATTGATTATGAAAATAGTGCAGCTGCACTTTACTGGTTATTATTCAGTAGTAGGTCAGATTTAAATCTGACCATTACTTATTTTGTACCTGTAAGTTAAGATTTAAGTTAAATTGATTTCTGAAAAAGAATGGTCCGAAAAGATTATTATATTTACGTTATTCATCATGTAGAAATCAGTCTAAATCTAATTCGGTTGATTCGGGCGAATAATCAGTAAATAGAATGAATAGTGATGAGCCAATAAAGAATGATCTCCCACAAAATCATAAAGCATTTATTTACTGGTGGACCCTCCGGGACTCGAACCCGGAACAAACTGATTAAGAGTCAGCTACTCTACCAATTGAGTTAAGAGTCCTTAGGAACAGGATTTTAGCACATTATTCGTATTCAGCAGCCAAATTAACTCCGATCTTTTGGGGTTAATAATTCAACTAATTGATAGATGATTTCGTGCGCTTGTTTAGGCGAGAGGTCATCAGGGTTTATTCCTGTTAAATACGTTTCAACTGGAGATGGCAACTGCACTATAGGCTGGTTAAACAAATCGGCTTGTTGCTGTTCATTATCTGGCTTATTAGTATTTATTTCCAGTTGTTGTAACATTTCGAGTTGCTGTAGTTTATGTTTAGCCGCGGTGATTACATCACTTGGCACACCTGCTAACTTCGCTACTTGTAGACCATAACTTTTACTCGCCGCACCTGATTTTAATTGGTGCATAAACACTATTTCATCGCCATGCTCTATCGCATCTAAGTGTACATTAATAGCTTTTTCGTACAACAGCGGGATTTCTGTCAACTCAAAGTAATGGGTCGCAAACAAGGTATATGACCCCAAGTCACGTACTAGTTTTTCAGCACACGCCCATGCTAATGATAAACCATCAAAGGTACTGGTACCGCGCCCTATTTCATCCATCAATACCAAACTATGTTGAGTGGCATTATTCATGATGTTGGCCGCTTCACTCATTTCAACCATAAAGGTTGAACGACCTGACGCTAAATCATCCGATGCACCTATGCGAGTAAAAATCTGATCCACAGGACCAATGACCGCTTTAGATGCCGGTACAAAACTTCCCATGTGTGCCATTAATATGATTAATGCTGCTTGCCGCATATAAGTTGATTTACCACCCATATTCGGACCCGTTATTAATAACAATCGCTGCTGCTGGGTAAAATCAAGATCATTGGGACAAAAACTTTGCTCCGTAACCCCTTCGACAACCGGATGACGTCCTGCTTCTATTTTTATACCATTCTGCTTAGTAAATTCAGGCGCCACATAATTTAATGAGTCTGCACGTTCAGCCAAGTTAACCAATACGTCCAATTCTGCCAAAGCATTTGCTGAAACTTCTAATGCAGCTAAATTAGGGGAAAGTAACTCAAATAAGTCTTCATATAATGCTTTCTCTAACGCCAAGGCACGTTCGTTAGCACTCAGCACCTGATCTTCAAAACCCTTCAGTTCAGGCGTAATATAACGCTCGGCATTTTTCAGTGTTTGCCTGCGTACATATTCGGTCGGTATTTCAATATGATGAGAGCGGCTAATTTCAATGAAATAACCATGTACTCGGTTGTAACCCACTTTTAAGGTTGAAACGCCTGTGCGTTGCCGTTCACGGTGCTCAAGATCGCTTAAAAACTGACTGGCGCGATCGCGGATGGTGCGCAAGTGATCCAATTCATCATTGTAACCTTTAGCAATCACACCACCGTCACGAATCAATACCGGTGGTTCAGCAATCAACGCCGTTTGCAATAAACTCAATACCTCGGGAAATGTGCCTAATTCACGATCTAGTTGAAGTAATCGTTTAGATGTTGAATCGACTAGAATTCGATGTAAATCAGGTAATGAATTCAAGGTATTTCGCAGATGCATGAAATCACGTGGTCGTGCTGATTTTAAAGCAATACGTGCCACGATGCGTTCAATATCACCCAACTTACGAAGCATACCCTGTAATACGTCTGCCGACTGTGTATCGAGAAATTGTTTAATCGCGTACTGACGTTGTTTTAAAACGTCATGATCCCGTAATGGTCTTAATAACCAACGGCGCAATAATCTTGCACCCATCGGCGTGACCGTTTTATCGAGTATCGATAATAAGGTATGTTCACGGCCACCAGACAGGTTTGTTTCCAACTCCAAATTACGCCGTGATTGCGGATCTAATCGTATGCTATCACTGGTTTTTTCAAGTTTTAGACTTCGAATATGAGGCAAGGCAGTACGATGTGTTTGTTGTGCATAATTGAGTAAACAGCCTGCTGCAGTGATGGCTAAAGCGAGTTCATCACAGCCAAACCCTTTTAAGTCTTTCATTTTAAAATGTTCACATAAACGGCGTCGAGCGGTTTCTGACTCAAAATGCCATGGTGGTAAACGACGAATTTGTTTATCAAACGTGGATAAAGTCTGAGCTAAGGTTTCATCCATTAGAATTTCAGCCGCTTGTAGCCGCGCTAATTCAGCTTTAACTTCAGTCAGGGAGTTCAATTCACTGACTGTAAATCGGCCGCTACTTAATTCTGCGGTAGCTAAGCCATAGCGACCTTTATGTTCAGAGATAGCCACTAATAAATTTTCATTACGGCTATCAAGTAAGGCTTCTTCCGTTAAGGTGCCTGGCGTTAATATACGTACAACTTGTCTATCGACGGGCCCTTTGCTTGTTGCCGGATCACCCATTTGTTCACAAATTGCCACCGACACACCAAGATTAATCAACCTAGACAAGTAGGCGTCTGCTGCATGGTAAGGAATACCCGCCATGGAAATAGGTTCACCATTACTATTGCCACGCGCCGTTAAGGTAATATCTAATAGCTCAGCAGCCTTATGAGCATCGTCATAAAACATCTCATAGAAATCACCCATCCGATAAAACAATAAGTGCTCTGGATTTTCGGCTTTGATGCGTAAATACTGCATCATCATTGGTGTGTGTTTTATAGCTGTTGACTCCATTATTACTACCTTTTATCGCCTTAAAAGCGCATTAATAATAGATATACGCATTTCTCAATATTATAAAAAATATTCGATATCATAACATTTCACAAATTAACTTCACATGAATGACAATAGGTATTTCAGTCACGCCTTCTAATTACACATAGAATATATATTATGCGTAGGGTTAATTAAAAATAACCATGTGCTATTAATTATATTACTAAGACATCGATTGCTATAATGCTCAACAGACTATGACTAATTCAATCACACAATACACCGTTGCTCAGCCAACAACAGTAGAATATGAGATTAAGAAATCACGCTTTATTGGCATGATAGTTCCTTCTAACTATGAAGCAGAAGCGCTACGACATTTACAAACATTAGCCGCACAACATCCACACGCCAACCATCTTGCTTTTGCCTGGCGTATTCGGCAAGCGGATGGTTTTATCAATGAACGTTGTCACGATGCCGGTGAACCATCTGGTACCGCTGGACGACCTATTCTAGCGCCATTAGAAGGCGAACCGATTATTAATACGGTTATAGGTGTTATTCGCTATTTTGGTGGAGTAAAGCTAGGTACGGGAGGTTTAACACGTGCCTATGGTACCACGGCGAAACTAGCCATTGATGCAGCAACATTAATCCCATGGGTTCAAATGGTTATCTTAACGTTAGATATTGAATATTCGCAACTACAAACATTGGAATATCAACTTAATAAATGTCATGGCCAAATTATTGATCAGCAATTCACTGACAGGGTACAAGTCACTATTAATCTTCCCGCCCATCAAAGGACACAAATCCAGCAGCAATTTACTGGCTTTTAATGAGTGAAGTAAACGGCCTAATGTAACATCATCGCCTAAAAATAATTTTCTTCGTTGAGCTAACTGACTAAAAAATATCAAGTATAAACGAAATCAATCTAAAATAAACTCAATGGCAAAACCGACATGTTGTTCAATCCGCCTAACTTTAGATGCCACTATGGGAGCGTCGTCAATTTCTAATGTTTGGACTTGTACATCATCACCGATATGAATAATGTTGGTATCAGGACAAATTAGAAATAATCCACTGTCAGAAAAATCTCTCATCTCTAAGATTATTTCTATGTTAGGAACAGCAAAAAATTTAATTTTTACTACGTGTTTTAACCGCTGATCACGACGCTTATTGTGGGTACTCATAATATTTTATATTCCTCCCGCAGTAAAAATCAGTCTGCGAATGCGTTCTGCAAATAATTTATAGCCCATTGAATTGGGGTGAATAGTATCTGACTTCATAGCTGAATTCCGTTCAAGTTCAGCAAGAATAGTTAATTCAATCGGAAGATTATATGTCGTGGCAAGTTCTGTATATAGATCGGGTACAGCTAAGGTAATACTAAATCGCGGAACGGCAATCAGCACCACTTCTGCACCCGAATTTTGTATCAAAGAGATCATCTTCTCAAGATTATTTTTGAGCTGGTCATTGCCTAATTTTCGAATCAGATCATTGCCTCCGTGGCATAGCACAACTAAATCAGGCTTAGTTTGTTCAAGTACTAATGGTAACCGTAATAAACCTTGTTGACTTATTTCACCAGGAATACCTGCATTAATAACTGTCCTACCGGTTAGTTGCTGTAAAACTGCAGGATAGCTTTCAGTTTGGTTATTTGCACCAGTACCAAAGGTCAAACTATCTCCAAATGCAAGAATAACCGCATTACTCGCTAAGGGTTTAAGTGTTGGTAAACTATCCGAACAGCTGATCAGGCAAAGACAACACCAAAGAAATATGCTAAACGTAAGTGATTGTCTATGTTTCAACATAGAGTTTTAAGCAACACTCGGAAATAGGCGATGGAAATTAGCCGTTGTTTGTTGAGCGATATTGTCAACCGTATCACCACGAAGTTTAGCCACGAATTCTGCAACATGTACGACGTAGGCTGGTTTATTGGTTCTCCCCCGATGCGGCATGGGTGCCAGATAAGGTGCGTCCGTTTCAATCAAAATTCTATCCAGCGGTAATTTTTTAGCTACTTCTTGTAGTTCAAGGGCATTTTTAAACGTTACGATGCCTGATAGCGAAATATAAAAACCTAACTCTAAGGCCCGCTGAGCGGTTTGCCAATTTTCTGTAAAACAATGGATAATCCCACCCGCGTGTTGAGCATCTTCTTGTTCTAAGATGGCCATGGTGTCATCACGCGCTTCACGAGTATGAATGATCAATGGTTTTTTGAGTTGTTTTGCTGCTTCAATATGCACCCGAAAACGATCACGCTGCCATTCTAAGTCGCCTTCACTGCGGAAATAGTCTAAACCCGTTTCGCCTATGGCAATGACCTTATCATGTTGTGCAAGGGCAATCAGTTCTTCAACTGTAAAGTTTTCATCCTTGTCTACATTTGGATGTATGCCTACACTAGCGGTGATATTCGGATAGTTGCCTGCAATATCGAGTACTTCTTTGCAGCTTTTTTTATCAACAGAAATGCACAGAATATGTTCGATTTTAGCATCTCGAGCTTGCGCTATGACGGCATCCAATCCGCCCTCTTTTTGTGCCAATAAATTAAGGTGGCAGTGTGAATCTATAAACATAAGAGCACTTCTTTATTACATTGTATGAGTGGCTTTATCAGCCTTTTTGTCGACTAGATAATTTTCTATTTTGCTTTTTAAGATAGCTCCTGAGCCATCTAGGTCACTAAAATGGACACCAATTCCAGCTGCTTGATTACCTTGTGCACCTTTAGGAGTGATCCAAGAAATCGTACCTGCAACGGGAATTTTATCGGGTTCAGTCATTAAATTAAG
>Ga0105054_10004019_pt1 | contig 22278 bp, 18 predicted proteins | sample BON02_FD_78091 | JGI IMG/M metagenome (GOLD analysis project Ga0105054, IMG submission 78091) | Freshwater microbial communities from Lake Bonney liftoff mats and glacier meltwater in Antarctica - BON-02 (megahit assembly) | ecosystem: Environmental > Aquatic > Freshwater > Ice > Glacier...
GCAAGTTGCGCAACAGACTGTTTCGCACCAGGCTTCGGAAGACACAGATCAGGAACGATTTCCGAGAGTTCAATCTGATTCACAGGCGAATGAAAACCACGATCAAACGACACTCGCTCAATCCTGTTATCGAACAACTTCTGAAGAGCCTTCGTGGCTTCGATCGCGACACCCGAGTCGCACTGGTCATGCACAACTCACGAGCTCGCTGCGTAATCATCGCGGCTTTTCGCAGGAGTTCGCGGTACGGTTCCTTCATCCGTCGCACATAATTCGGGCCCTTTTTTCCCGCGATGCGGTCAATTTCGCGAGCCAGTTGCTTCACTCGTTTCCACAGATGGTGATGCTGTCGCCAGCCGAGAATGCTGTCACCCACTGCAAGCTCTGAACACATTTCGAGGATCTTTCGCAGGCCATCGCGAATGAGCGAACTCTCGGCGGGATAATGGATATTTGTCTCCATGACAAACGAATCGGCTCGTAGTTTTTTGAGGGCTTCCGGATCGATAATTAAGTTCGACCTGATCGATCGGCGGACTGTCCAGACGAAGTTGTTTTGAGTATGATTTTCGGATCCGTGGCCCCTCGAAGACTGAGCGAAGTTTTTCCGTTTTGCTGACGTTTTCAATCAACTCTACGGTTTACCTCCTCATCTTCGAGGAGCCTTTTCTCATCCTCGTCTGACTTTTTCAAGCTCGGGCCATTTTAAAGACACGCACAAGTTATCCGGGGACTGACATTCGAACGGTTGCCTTTTCGCCTGATTGCAGCAACTTTGCTGTCGCGGGCGATGACAAAGCCATTCACGTCTGGGACACGTCTACAGGCCAGGAGATTTTAACGTTCGCGAATCTTCCTGCCGCAGTCAACCAGATCGCATTCTCCCCGAACGGGCAAATGCTAGCCGCTGCACTGCACGACGGAACGATCCGCATCTGGCACGGGCCGAAAACAGGCGCAGAGATGACATCGCGCTAAATAGTTGCCCCGAAACAATATGCGGGTTTGTAAAATGTATGATGGACTTGCAGTCCGTCATTTTGCGGACGGACTGCAAGTCCATCCTACGGCGAATTACAGAAATTATTTCTGGACAAATCCTTAGCGGACGTTCGCCTTAAGTCGCAGGCGGCAGCAAGACCCACCAGGCGAGGGCAAACGGGCCGGCGAAGAGTGGGCTGTCGAGAAGGTCGAGCAGACCGCCGAAGCCGGGCATCAAGATGGCGGAATCTTTCTTCTGCACGTCGCGCTTGATCAGCGATTCGCAAAGGTCGCCAATCAGACCGATGAGCCCGATCACTGCGGAGTAGGCAATGATGTTCAGCAACGAGCCCGGTACGATAGCGACCGTAAAAAGTTGCCCGGCAAAGGTCAGCCATAACCAGCCGCCGAGTATGCTTCCAACGATGGCTCCGAAAAGTCCGATTTGGGTTTTGCCGGGACTCAGGATCGGTGCAAGTTTTCGCTTCCCCCAGAGACGTCCGAATCCATACGCAAACGTATCTCCGGATTTGACGCAGATGATCATTGATGCAATCGCAAAGTATCCAAGATGCGAATTTGGAAACCACCGCAGCTGCGCAGTGACAGCTGTCAGTCCTCCAGCATAGCAGACTGCCAACAGGTTTCCGCCAAGCGACTCCATGGATCGGCCCGGTTCACGAAATCGAGTCGCCTCAAATGTCAGCAGTACAAGGAACGAAAGTGTGAATGCCGCTCCGATCCAGCCCAGGGAATTCAAGAGAGACGCAGTTCTGTCATCACTATTGCCGTTCAAAAATACGTGGCCCCATGATGCAAGTACAACCAGGCTGCTGAGTATCGCCGTTGCATAAAAGGATGGTCGGATGCTGCGAACTTTCAACAGGTCTGTCAGCTCATATGAATTGCGAACTGCAATGAACAGCCAGAACCCCAGCAGAATGTATGCAGAAGTTCCGAGTCGATGGTCCAGCCAAAACAGGGCGATGATGGCCGGCACCAGAATCGCAGACATCACCATTCGCCAGCCAAGCATGATTCAAAAGTCCCGTGTAGTGATCTGTGTAAGTCGTGTCGTGCCAGATGCGGCGGTCGCGGGCAACAGATTCAGAATTTCGACTCAAGAATCGGCAATCAAAAATTGTCAATCTCAACTCACCGGAGTTAACCCGCCGAATCGTCGATCACGTCTTGAAAATTCACGAATCGCATCGCGAAGGTCTTCTTCGCGAAATTCCGACCAGTGTTTATCCGTGCCCCAGATTTCCGAATAGCTGATCTGCCAGAGCAAGAAATTACTGATGCGATACTCACTGGCCGTGCGAATCAACAAGTCTGGATCGGGCATTCCCGCCGTCATCAGATGATCGCTGATGACGGTATCGTTCGATGACGTCCCGATGGTCTTTGACGAGGACTTTTTCTTCGCTACGCTGGAAGGCGGCGCGGCTTTCTTCTTTGCCATTGAAATGTTCGATTCTGAAAAGCTAGTTCATGCAGCGTAGGAATCTGCATCTGTCTGTATCGGTAATGATGAGTCGCCAATATCGAAGCGTGTCGTGCACTCTCGACGCAGCTAAGAAGCAGGGTTGTACTCATCCAGTGACGGTGTCGCTGCCAGTTAAATCAGGTTTATTTCAAACACTGAGGTCTGTCCCCTGATCCGGTATGGGAAAGGGAGACTCAGGAAGCTTGACATCTCCGGTTCGCAAATTGAGCCTGATTTAGAGCAGGGCTGGCTGAAGCTGAAAAGGCTCTGATTTCAAGGGACACTTGTCCTGATCTTTAAGTTCATACTGTCCGAGTTCCCAACAGCCACGTTCACCACAAAGACACAGGTAACCCTGATCCGCCAGGCTGCGAGTCTGTCCGTCTTCACGTCGAATCATCTTCAAATCATTTTTTGCAATACCCTGTGCCTTAATAAGAACGCCACCTTGCTGAAGCAACATGGCGACGGCCTCTTGATCGAGACTCTCGTCCCGGCCCTGAGCACCCTCGATAATCTGAAAGCCAAATTTCTCGTACATAGACACATGGCCTGGAATGCACTCAAGCACCACATTCGGCTTTTTGAGGTCTATTGATGCTGCGACAAGAGCTCGAACGAGCAAACGCCCGACGCCGCAGCCCCGATACCGTGGCGCAACGATCACTCGGCTGATTTCTGCGAGGCCGATCCCGCGTAGCAGAGATTTGTCCAAACTGTCCGCCGATTGCAGAACAGGCATTCGATTAAATGTTCTCCGTGTTGCCGCGCGATTCAACACGTCATTTGAATCATGCTCAGCGATGATCTGCCGAATAAATGCTGCTTGACGCCGCAGAATTGCCTCCGGCGGATCCCCGAGCACCGATTTTGCTTCGGAGAATTCGACCTCACGGGGAACAATCAGCCTCGCTGTCCCAACGACATCGCCCATAGCCTTTGACCAGGCAAGAAAGTGAATGCTGCCGGTACCACTTTTTTCATCAAACAGATCGTAACAGTCTAGCTCCAGCTCTGATGGATGCCGGGAAATCTCATCGCTCAGATAGTGCATGCGGTTGTAGATCAGATGCCTGAGCCGAAGGCATTGTTGCATTTCCTCCTTTGTCTTCACAAGACGAACCACGATCGGACTGGCGTCAACCGGCAACTTCGCAGGAGGTGCCTTCAGGCGAAGCCCATCGGCTGTTCGAGTTAACTCACGCAGAAAAATTGACTCTGCAAGCACTCCTGAGTTGAGCACTCGATCAATATCGCGAACTCGAGCTGTGTTCTTTTCGGTAAGTGCAATCATTCCACAAAAGAATTCAGCAGGGCCTCGGAACATCCCCCGAATCTGCTGGGCTATGTTTTTGGGCGTCCCCTCCATCAATGCGTCGGAAACGATGATTAGAAACCGGGAAGCTGACTGAGCCAGAAACCGTTGAACTTCGGACAAAAGGTCTGCCTGAGCCACATATTGAAATTCAAATCGAAAATGTTCGTGATGCCCTGCAGGCAGAATATCGTTCGACGATCCGCTAAAGACGGGGATCGGTTCAAGGATCTTGTCCGTGATGGTCCGAATGCGTGACTCATCTGTCACTGAATTGCATGAGACCAGCACAGTGACCGAATAGTCACCACGATCCCAGTTGTAAGGCTCGACACTGGAAGACGCCTTTCGAGTGACCTGAGCTTTTGCTGAAGGCTCCCTCCCATTGGCTGGAGCGTCGGAAGTGGTGTCCTTGATCGAGACGACGGCAGCAGGCAGCGGATCCGGAGCATCTTGTACTGCAGAATCGGTGGCCACAGGATCAGGATCAGGGGCTGATTTTGCCAGCTGCTTCACGCGACGGCAGACATCCTTCGCGAGGTTATCAACAGCAAGATAGAACTGCTCATAGTGCCGGTGCTGCGGAGTGGGAATTGGTGCTCCCAGTGTTTGGCGATCTTCTGGTGATTCTGAAGTCGGGGGCTGAATCCAGAAGTGCCGACCACGGATGTCTCGAAATTCGGCTGGGCGTTCGACTTCCAGCAAGTTCCCAATGTCGATGAGAAAAATCCTGGCGTCCGATTCAGACTGTCCATTCGTTGAGTGCAAGAATGATTCCAGTTCTTGTTTACACCATCCGGAAGCGGCATATCCTCGCGACAAAATGATCACGAGGCAGGCCGATTTTTTTACCTTCTCGGAGATCTGAGACGTCAGTGAAGCTTCTTCATCAATATTGGAGCGATCCCACCACACTCGTTCCGCGTTTCGCACTCCGTATGCTGCGGAAAGTCGTTCTCGAAGGAGCGTTACGAACCCGGTGACCCAGCCATTTCCTGTAGGCGAATCATCAACTGTCGCATAGCTTACGAACAGGTCGTGTTGAAAACCGGGGACGATAGAGCCCATTTCGCTGCCTTGGCACAAAATCCGAAGCGAAGTGAAAATTCAGGAACTTTCATTGTGCCAAGTTCCGTAGTGCATTTCGAGCATGACTTCCTGGTACTTCTCAGTGAGTCCCCTGTCGTGCTGAGAAATACGAATAATCCAACCAAGGCTACCCGGCTTCGCAGGGGTTCGGGACAGAATCGGGGCGAACAAGTGAACGAATGGGCTGTCCTCAGCGGACTCACCAAGCACTTAGACCGCTTGAGTGAGCTTCAAAAGAGCCGATTTTAGCTGATCGCCATGCGGATAACTTTCACCAGCTGTTCCAGCTCGACTTCGCCAAATCCTTGGCGGAAGTCGAGCCAGCGTTGTGTATTCCAAGCGGTTTCGGGATCTTTCGGATCAGGGGCGCCGGGCAGCAGAACGGGAATTGTACTTTCAAAGAACTGCCTTGCCTCTTCGTCAGGCAATGTACGCATGTGGGATTCTATTTCGAACCGTTGCCACTGACCGATTTCGCTCTTCGAAACACAAACAACAACGCATCGGGAGTTTCGAATCGCCTGTCGCAGAACGGTATTGAGATCATCTCCGAATGACAGGTGCTCCGTATCGAGAAACACGGTCAAACCCCGCTGCTCAATTTCCATAACGAGCGGCTCGATGGTTTCTTTGTCGCTTGAGTTGTACGACAAGTAAACATCGAACTGTTTCTCCGGAGATTCGTTCGCGTTCATTGACGAGATGGCAGGCTTTTCAAATGCAACACTGGATTGAACGCCGACCGCTTCCAGCGAATCTGTTCGGTAGCGATTCGTGAGCCAGTCGCGGAATTGTTGAGCCAGTGCAGATCGTCGCTTTGCCTGCTTCGGGCTGTCTTCCGTAGTCGCGACCGAGTTCTTCAGTTGTGGCCAAAGGTGACTACCGACACCGGGGAAGTTTGGAGTTCCATCTAGTGCTGTTATCGCATCCGGAATTGCGACGAGTACGTCGATAGCCGCATGAAGCAGTGGATGCTGATCGGCAGGCCAGCCAGTGCCTGTTCCTGGTTTTTGATCGGAGGTCAACTCTTTCTGGCCGAGGAATGTCTGGAGGTTGGCGAGTCGCAGCGAAAACGGAAGTTCCCCAACGACAAAGGTGTTGGGTAGTTCGTTGGGATACTGATCATGCAGCCACAGATCGAGGTCTCGCGCAGCGGCGATGAGATAGGGGCGTGCGTCCTCGAACGTGGCTCTGCGAGATGTTCGCAGCAGAATGTACCACAATCGCCCGCCATGGCCTGGAAAGTTCCGATGCCCTTTGGAGTCCAGTACAAAATCAGGGATTGCAGTAGCCACTTCTCTTCCTGCCTCACAGAGCGGATTCCCATCGACAAGTTTCCACCGCGTCTCGATCCCCGGAGCCGGTTCAATCAAGTCAGTGTAATAGCGGTGCAGATGCGATGCCATATCCCGGATCAGGGCTGAAAGTGGTGTGTTCGTCTCCATAGCGTACACGGGCGCGTCAACATTGATTGACCTGTCTTGCGAATTGTCGGCTGGCGCTTCGTTAAGCAAGGAACCCAGAGCGGTTACAAACTGCCCTGTAAGAGAAACGGGGTTCGGAAGTTCAAACGCTGGAGTTGCCCACTGGTGCTCAGCAATCACACAACGGAAACCCACATTGGACATCTCGGTATTGAGTTCAATGACTTCTCGGAATGAAGGATGCGTTTCATCGGGAACTAAGAGTGTGGGTTCTTCATCATCTGTGATTTGTCCGCCATGGAACAAAGGTACTGAAAGCATTCTAGGCAATCCACGGACAATAACCCCTTCGTCGTGTCCGACGGGGTCGACGACTGTGCTTTCGGCCAGATATCGTGGACCATCCCAGCAGAGTTCCCCAGTGCCGTTCAAGATGCTCCGCAGCCCCCATGGATTGCTCGGATTCACTTGCTCAGGATCATAATCGAAATGGGGGCCGTCCTGCCTTCCTGCCCGGCATGCAAACTCCCACTGCGCATCAGTCGGAAGGGCAACTGCGACTCCCCCCAGAATCTCACAGAGCTTGCTACAGAAGTTTCGAGCAGTCCAGTAATTCAGATGGACGGCCGCCCCGTCATTCGACGCGGCAGCCTGAGGAAGTCCCTTCATCACCGCGTTGAAAAGTCGAAGAGAGCACAACGAATCAAACATCCAGAACCCGTGAGTCAATGTCACCCAATGTCGCGGACAGTCGTCGTCAAACAGCCCTTCGTACTCTTCAGCAACCCCCATCTGAAACTGACCGGCAGGAATCCACCGTAGGACCTGTTGAGCGTCCTCAATCTCAAAACTGCACCATGGCCCAAATTCATCATGCCCCCATTCCGAGGCCCAGTCCGGTGGAGTGCCATCGGCTAGCGGATGAGACTGCACGACATGAAGCCCGCTGTCTTCCTCAACCGTGGTGGGTTCACGTGAATCCGGACCGCGTTCACTGCTTTCCAAGAGGCTGTCGAAAGTCGCACCGCTGGACGATGTGACCGAAGCCACTTCGCTTTCGCTTAGAACTGTTGCAACGTCGCGTCCGAGTTGAGTCTCAAGGAACGCCGCAAGCATGGAATCCAATCGGATGACGCTGGCATCAAAGAAGTTGTCGGGACGTTTGCGAAGGACAAGAAAATCGCCCGGATGAACATGCGGGCCGAGCACCGGCTTCATTCTGCGAAGATGAGCCTCCCCCTTTTCATACACTGTGACAAATGCTGCAAATTGCTGAAAAGCCTGTTCTGTTCGATGTATAATTGTGAGCGAGCACTCGGGACGTGTTCCATCGCTGAGCACAGGGAAGAAATCAAGGCAATTCATCGGTACATAGATTTCGCCGAGAGTCTTTGCTCCGATTAGGCCGAGTTCGTTGCGGGTCAGTTTTTTTATGAATATGTCCATGAATTCTTTACCAAAACAAGTTGGACGCGAATTGGAGCATCCTGTTTCAAAGTACGATTACCCGCGTTTCTTTTTCCCGACGTTTTTTTTTGCGGCTGCCTTCTTCTTAACTCGTTTGCTGGTGGAGCTTTGATGTTCGTGTTCCTCATCTTGCGGGCCACCGTCTCGCCGCGACGGGCCCTCGCGTTTCGCTGCTTCGCGGTCCTGTTCTGGGATCGACTCTGGGGAACTCAGACAGCGGAAGCCGACTCGATCAACCCTGCCGATGGGATGATCCTTATTCCTATATGCTGCGCGGATGCGACGCGTGTGGCTCCCCCAGCTCCCGCCGCGAATGACGGGCTCCGCCGTCCCAGCCAAAGAGCCCACAGGGTCGATTTGGGGCTGTAGGTCGTATGCGCGATGCCGGTCTAGGCATCGCTCATAGACATTACCCAACATATCATACAGTCCCCAACGATTCGGACGTTTCAGTCGTACGGTATGGGTTTGATGCTCGCTGTTCTCTGCGAACCATGAGATTTCGTGCTCCGGTCCATAACGATCGGCATCATCTCCGCTGCGGCAACAGTATTCCCACAGGGCTTCAGTTGGCAGCGTCAAGTTCAAGCCGGGAATTATCCCATTAACTTCATTCATAAACTGAACAGCTGCTGAGTAGGGAACACGACAAACAGGGTGCTCGTCGCCGAGCGTTTCACTCGGATTGTCCGTCATGACCCTGCTCCATAATAGCTGAGTGCAGGGCGTATCAAAGATCCAGAAACCGCAACTGATGGTTACCGAGTGTTGAGGACCTTCACCCCTGTACCGCCCCTTTTCCATCTTCGGTGATCCCATCAAAAACAGCCCTGGCGGAATCCAACGTAGTCGCTGGCGGACGCCGGTTAATTCAAACTCTGCCCACAGACCGTATTGATCCCGCCCCGATGCAACGGCCCATTCGGGTGGGGCTGCGAGTTCCAGCGAAAGCACTTCGCAGTCTGTTTCAATCTGGAGCGCTGGCTTTCTGGGAAGCGAAATGGAAGCAGAGCGTGCTGGACCGTTGAGGGTCAGCATCCGGGAAGGTGTCGAAGCACCGAGTGAATCAGGCTTTGAGAGAAAAACGGATTGAGAACTCGGAGGGCTGACGCTCTGCCGCTCGCCGGGGAAAATTTTTCCGCGAGGCGGCCTTTCGCGTTCGCGGTCTTGCGGGCTACCGCCCTGCTGCGACTCGCTTCCGCTCATCGCCGCCTCGCGGTTGGGCTCCGCCCCTGGCTCAGGAGAACTCAGACAGCGGAAGCCAAGGGTCCGATAAAAGTAAGTTGGTTTCTGCGAACTGCGATACTCCGGTCGAACCGTTTTTCTCGAGTTATGCCAGCTTCCCCCGCGAACGATACGATTTGCCCCCGCTACAGCAGATTGAAAGAACGGATCTATTTGAGCCAATTCAGAGTACGGACGGTATGCATCATCGGAACACCATTCCTGGACATTACCGAGCATATCGTACAAGCCAAATCCGTTAGAAGACTTCTGACGAACGACTTGCGTTTCCCCATCGCTGTTGGCGGAGAACCATGTAGAGTCGTTCAATTCCGGACTAGCCGAATTTTGTTTCCCTTTTTGACTATCTGCCCCCAAACAGGCGTACTCCCATTGCGCTTCACGTGGTAGCTTTGCATCAATACCGGGCAAGATCGATTTTAAAGCGTTGTTGAATTCCTGCGTTTGGTACCAGGAGATCGATTCCACCGGTCGACGATTGCCTTTGAAGTGACTTGGGTTGGTCCCTGTGACAGCAGCCCAAAGTTCTTGTGTACATGGTGTTTCAAACATCCAGAAACCGCGGCTGATCGTCACGAGATGCTGTGGCGATTCATCTTTGTCGCGACCTTCTTCGTTGTCTGGCGAACCCATCAGAAACGAACCTGCCGGAACCCACCGCAGTATCTGCTCCACATCCTTCACCCGAAACGAACACCACGCTCCGTATTTGTCCGCACCAAACCGATCCACCCATGTCGGCTTTTTTCCAGAGCTCCAAAAGCTGGCTTCGCTGTTCTTACTTTCCACCAGTTCATGCTCGTGAATCCAGACAACCGGCTCCGAACATCGAAGAGTGCCTATGAGACTGCCGATCGGCGATGCTGCAATCGCTGAGTTGTTGGTTGTGTCGCTTGTTGTATTCCTGACGACTTGCATCAGGTAGTTTCCGCCTCGCTGGCGAATCTGGATCTCTGCCCGAGCGTCATCGGCTGTCGAGAGTGAACCGGTCATCCAGCCGCTCACGGGAACAGCAGATGACGAAAGCGTCTTCATCACCAGCTTCTGCATTGCGAACTGAAAACGAGTTGAAAGGCGATGTGTCGTCGGCAATCGATGATCGCATCGAGCAATCCACGCCGTAGTGCGAAAATTCAGCTCTGCCGCTTCAGAATCGGCGAGCGAAGTGAAATACTCTTCAGCAATCTCGATGAGCTGCTGATCGACCAGGTTTCTCGACACTTCGTCCAGACTCATGATCTCTTCAAAATGAATCGCCGGGTGGGCGGCCTGTCGGGTTTGCAGCATGAGGTTCAAAACTGTCCGACGCACATCGGCATCAAGGAATTCAAATTGGCTCAACAGTACTTTGCGTGTCGATTCGTTGACGACTCCCGCCACACTATGCTGGCTACTGATGATCGGATGTTGCCAAACCAACGATTCCAGTTCGGGGTTCGACTGAAGCCCGCGAGTCAACAACCGCACTTCCCGGAGGAGTTGAGGCTCCAGTCGAATACACGGTGCAATGAATTCAAGAAGCCGATCAACTTTGGCAACGATGGCATCAGAGCCACTCTGTTGAGTCGTCTGCTGCCAATGAATCGTTTGCCACCGTTGTTGCATGGGAGCAGACAGTCCATTCGAATGTAGCGGCACCAAAGCAATGGTCGGATTTTCATTTTCCCTTAACTGGTCACCGATCCTGAGCCAAACATTTTAATGTTGCTCCCTGGCGGTCTGAGCCAAAGTGCCCAAATCCGTGAGTGCCAGCACAAGAGTTCCCGGAGTCGGCAGTTCCCAATCGAATCCCACCAGCGAAACAGGAAAACAGTACTCCGGAATGGAATGCCCGTCATGAAGCCGTGCGACTTCGACGCTGCCTTCCGGATAGACCTCGGTGACAATCTGAGCGACCTGATCCTCGTCAAACCAGTATGGAACGAGTCTGCTTGCTCGATCCTGAATCACGCAGATATTTTGTCCCCAGACTCGGCGATGCTTTCTGGGCACCGACGTAAGAAACTGACCTCTGGAAATGCCATCGACGGCCTTTGGGATATCCAACTGGGATGCAGATGATCGCGTCGGAGCAATAGCACGCAGCTTTGTCAGCAGATAGTTGCGAGCGGCAAGAGGTCGGAAAGGGAGTGCCTTTTCTGGATCAAACGCGGCTGCTTTCAAGATCTCCGCTGCGGATCGCCCTTGTGAAGCAGGTTTCGAACCTGGCTCATCGCCATCTTTTGCGATCTGATCTGCCAGCTTGCTGTGGTACCCGGTCACGCGCCAATATTGAGTCGGAGCGGGTTCAAAAGTCGTCCATCCATTCTGGGAATCTATGTCCCGGAGCGGAATACTCTCTGGTCCGTTGTCTGGTGGATTCTGTTGATCAGATTTCGCTTCGATTTTTTCGGGGCACAATTCGAACCCGAAAGCTCCCGCCATCCCGGCGAACCCATCCAGGCTGCCTTCTTGGTCAGGAAGAAGCTCAATGAGATCCGCACGCCCCACAAGACCAAGATGGCGTTGAGATGCTTCGCTCATTCGTCGCCCTTTTGCATCTCCGCAGCCTTGCGAACAATGAACCGACGAACGTTCTTCAGCAGCGTTAGTTGTTTTTCAATGTCTCTATCAGCTCGCTTGATGACGGCTCGTATCATGTCGAGATATTCCGCTAGGCCAGGCAGAGGCTTGAGTCGATCAGCTTCCGCTTTCGCTCGATCTTCCGCCAGGATCTTTGCAGCTTCCTCAAGGACGCGCTTCTCCGTCTTCCCGGAGAAGTGCGATTCCCCGACTTCGACCAATCGCTTGATCAATTGCTGTTCTTGTAGCGGCAGAGCCAGATGGAGAGCAGCGCACCGGCGTTCAAACGCGGCGGGCAGGATTCGTTCTTCGTTCGTGGTGATGATGATCAGCGGAGCCGGGATCTTCGGGGCAAGCCTGACTGGGCTGTTGATGTCCGGCGGAGTGAATTCACCTAATCCCAGAGCTTCCAGCAACCCGTTCGGCACGTCGGTCTCGGCTTTGTCGATCTCGTCAATCAACACAACCCAGCCGTTCTTCGCCAGAGTCTCGTTATTGCCTTGCTTGAGGGGAGTGGAAGCCAGCGAAGTTCCTACAGATTTACAATGCTCCTCTGCCATCACCGCATCAAAGGCCCACCACAAAGGCCCCGGTTTCACAAATCGTCTGATGGCAAGTCTCGCTCGCATTTCTTCGGGCTTTTCTTCGAGCCGCAGCTGAGCTTCCGCGAGCCGAGCCACCGCATCAAACTCGTACATTAAGTCTCGGGACTCAGTCCTCGAATCAACGACCTTTGAGATGAAGGCTCTATCCAGCTTCTTTGCTGCTGCCTCGGCCAACTGGCTCTTTCCAACGCCGGGCTCCCCGCGTACCAGCAGGGGACGCCCTGAGCCGATTGCAGCATTAATTGCATCAACGCTGCGCTGATCAAACTTGTGAACCCGCTCGATGCCGTCCATTTCTTTTGACAGCGTGATCGGACCTCCGAGTGACTCAATAAATTTTAGCATTGCTATTCCAATCAGCGTTTTCGGACGGTATGGCGACGACGAATCACATCCAATATGGAAACTTCAAATTCATCAACATTGCCAGCCCTTGAAACGATCTCGACAAACACAAGTTTCGGGACCAGATCACAAACTTCCCGAAGGCAAGCGATCGCAGCACTTCGTTGAGTACCCGTTGTTGGCAGCCGGATAAGACCGTACACCGTTCGCTTCTTTTGTCGGGAGTAGTTCATGACCATGGCTTTTAGCGTAGTCGCGAGGTCTTCCACAGTTCCCAGTGCCTTGTCTTTTGTCTTCTGAATTGAAAAGGCATACTGCTGGACGATATCTCTAAGCAGGTACTCGACGTTCCATTCAAGATCTTCAGGGCCAAGTTCGGCTGACTCGAGAATCTCCAGTGCGGTTCTTCCCATGAGCTTTTGATTCTGTTCCGCGCGACTGACACAATCGATCGGCTTGCAGTCTACTCCAGCCATTATGATCTCTGCGATCGAAAAATCACCAACGCGTTATTCAACGAGCCTCAAACTGCTTTGCTCCAACGAATCTCGCAACTCCGGAAGATCGTCGCAATACCGTAGCGGAAGGAGGCAATCGAGAATGCCGGTCACATTGTCTATGTCCACTTCGCTGCATTTCTCTAGGACTTCCAAAAGTGCAAGCGATGCGTCACACAACTTGCAGTCACGGACAAGCCACTTAGCAAAGTCTGACCTGTTGTTATGACCGTGACCATAGCCTGTCTCGGAAACAACCAGATCAAGCCCTTCTCCAGTGAGGCCGTTGACGTATTTGCGAAGATCCTGCTCAAGCTTCTCGACTGTCGAAAAACGTTCTACTTCTTTCGATAGCCGACGAAGGCGCTCTACAATTGCAGCGGCAAGTTCTTCCAACTTCAAAAAGAATGATCGGTGAGATGGGTTCTTTCGGTCCGGGGACGGATTGCCCAGACGAATACGGGCGTCTTCCCCGTCAAAGAATAGTCTTCCTCTGAAGTTCAGAAGATCAACAGGCTTTTGTTCAATCGGCAGGGAACCGAGGTCAATCAGAAACACGCGCTCGTTGGGATAGTTGACAACATGGGAAGCCTGAAAAAATGATTGTCGCTCCGCGCGGCACCACTTGGACTGAGTGTACTCTTTCGACAGAATAACGATGAGGCAGGATGACTTCTGCGCTCCATCACGAATGTGTTTCGGTAGATCTTCCTCTCCGTCGATATGAGTGCGATCGAACCAGATTTTAGTATCCGAATCAGCTTTCAATGCCAACTTGATTTCTTCACCAAGACAACCAACAAAAGTGGTGACCCACCCATTCTCTGATGGCGTATTATTATCAGCCGTAGCATAGCTGACAAAAACGTCGTGTTCAAATCCAGATACGTATGCCATAGAGAGTCTTTCGAATTCCTGTTCGGAGAATTGCTGGCGTCTCGCTTGGCAACGCCCTTGGAGACGCCGAATCCGCCGGTTAACGCCGAACCCCGGCACGCAAGCTTGTCACGCCGAGCGTCACCATCGTCATGGCTCGATTAATATCAGCAGTCGTCAGCAGGTTGATGTACTCGTCGGGGCTCAGGTGAGCGATTTCAGCAAGGCGTTTCAGGTCAAGAGAACGAAGGTATTCCAGTGCGTTCCAACCATCTGCCTCAACGCAGTTGATGATGCATGGCCCTTCTTCCAGCGGAAATGGAAACTCGGCCATGTACTTCGCCATCGCGGCTCGTGCTGGTGCCGGAGTTACGAAGTGGGATTGGTCTGATTCTAACAATCGTCGCCGCAGGATGGCATCGCAGATGACTCGTGACACGCCTCCAATCGCACTGGAAATGTAAAGCGGTTTTTCTGTCTGAATCGTCAGGATGGCCTCCTCCAGTACGCCCGACAGGCGTCGTTGTGGTTTGTTCGATCCGCCTCCTAAACAGATCCGAACATCGGCAAGTTCAGTGATCTTCTTTCGCATGGCCGTCAGCGCCCGGGTTCGGCAAAACACTCCCAATTCAGAATCAGGGTCCACGCTATTCAGATCGATTCCTTCTACTCCGGCGGATTGAATCTCCATGACGCCCAGCTCCAGCAGCCGCTTCGCATCTCCATCACTATCAGACGGTGGGCGATCGGGCCAAGCGATCACGTTTGTGATTGATGCGGGTTCACGCGGTTCATCCGGCGCGGGGCCTCGCCACATTCTTAAATCACGTGCCTTTGAGGCCAGATGATGCATGATGCCACCCAGTTTCCAGCGGTGGCCAAGGATGAGTCGTCCGCCTTCCCGCAGAATGTGCGTGGCCTCCTGAAACGTCAGACGATTAACATAATCGTCTGATGAAAGGGACGCATCTTCCGGGAGATCCGACGCGGAGATCGTGATCCCAAAACTAGTGCCTACAAATTTTCGTGAGTCTGTGAGGTTCATCGAGAAGTACCTGTTTTGTATCCGTCTTTTCTGTTCGCCGCAGAAGCAATATCAATAAACAGAACGGTAAGGTCGGATCAACTTGTTTCTGTCCGGGCACGATAGGAGTCGCAAGTGCTATCGGAAACACACTAACAACCACGACTTCACGTTGGAACTGGGCGAAACAATTCGAGAACTTCCAGCTTCAAGCTAGAATTCATTGAGGCCAGCCAGTTTCGCGATGCCTGCAACTCTGCATCAAATACCTGTGATTGCGGAATCAACCAGTATTGTGACGACTTCACCTGTGAAGTCATCGCGGAAATGCAGGGGAATCTCGGCCAGACTCGAACTTCAATGTCGGCACAATCGACCGTTTTTTCATCCACCATGGCCTGCATCAACAATAACCGCATGTGTTCTCTGAGGGCAGCCATAAGAACTCGATGTGTATTTCCGTCAGCAATGCGAACCGTAGGCATCGCGGCAAATGGCAAATGGCTTGGACCCGAAACGGCCGACATTGACATTCCATCAACAACAACGATTGGGACGCCAAAAAGCAACGCTGTCTCAAACTCTTCCCTACACGCCAGTCGTTGCTCGTAAGCTGGTGTTCGCAACGCAATCATCACACTATTTGAGGCTGCGTTCTGAAGTTTCCACGCCCAGTCTGACCCCGAGTTAATGTCTGTATCATCGTAAATACAGTCCAGCTCCGGAACCTGATCGATCGATTGTTTCAAAGCCTGGGCGAAGAAAACTCCATCGACTTTCGCGTGGCTAATGAATAGTTTCAGGCTCTCAGAATCAACCGGCAATCCCAGCACAACTCTTGCTCGGTGAAGGGCTTGAAGAGCAAGCCGAAACGGGCGAATTCTGTTCTCACCCAGTGTTGCTGTTCCTCGAATTTGGCGACGGCTGAGTTTAGCCGGAAGTGACTGCATGGCGGTATCGGAATAGGAGTAGCAGATTGCGTTTCGCCGACCCTGGTCTTCTCTGGGCAACAGCTCCGCGACCTTATTGAGGACTGCAGCAAAATCCGCAGTATTTACAAGGAGATCCGAAACAAGCACCAGATACAAGGTTGGTGTTTCATCTCTGGCGAGAGCTTTGTTCAGATCTGCTGCGGAGGTACAACACAGCACCTGGACTCGTTCCCATGGATCTTCCGTCTCAGAAAATTGTGATACGGACTTGTCCGGTCGCACATACTCAAAGGCACGGTTTATGGCGTTAACATAGGGTTCAGAGACTCGGTCATCCGGGTGATGAATCAATACAATATCCAGCAGTGATTTCTTCATTGCTCCTGTTCCCACAGATTTTGAAGAGCCGGGCGAGGTGTATCAGCGTTATCATTCCACGAGTAGGACTTTAATTCCTGCAATGCGGCATAATTCGGTTCTGGTCGAAAATGGCGTCGTCGACGCTCCGCATCCTTTAGCCATAATTGAAGCGCATCTGGATCATCGATCCACTTCCGAGCCAATGCGTATTCCCAGCGAACGCGGTCATGGAGACGTACTGGAATGTTCTCCGGATCGTAGTAGGGCATCCCAAAGTCTGAATGCTCCGGAAGGATGATTCCCAGCAATCCAGCACTCGGACTTCCAATACGCGGTTTAGTGGCCAACGCAATTTCCAGATTGACCCAGCGGCTGTCTCGTGTCTTTGGCCCAACCAGCACAACCACAAGTCTGCAGTGTGTTAGAACGGACTCCGCTTGCGCTTCTATTTCAGAGTTGGTGTCAGAGTCGCGAATGCTGGTCGTAGCAATTCCCTTGCGCTCCAGCAATTCAGAGAAACGCTTCGCGTATGTCTCATCGGAGTGTACATAGCTCAAGTATATCTGTTGCGGAGAGTTGTTTAATGGCATTGAACGATAGCCAAAACGATAGTGGGGAAATCGAACGATTGAGCTACGCTGTGTTGACCAAACACGCAAGGTACTGCACGAAAGTGTACCAACTCAAAGAGACTTCATGTATTGAATCAATTGTTTTCGTTCTACTTCGGAAAACGGTGTGCCGTCATCGTGGCCGTAGTTGTGGCCGGTGTTGAGGTTGCCGGGAAGTGTTGGATTGAAGTTTTCGCCGGTGTCGGTTTTGAATCCGACTTTTTCGGGATCGAATTCCCGGCTGCCGACTTTGAAGGTGGCTTGGGATCGCTCATTGGGGCGTTTCAATAGTTCGTCGAGATTCGGGATAGAACCATTGTGCAGGTAGGGAGCACTGGCCCAGATGCCGTTGAGTGGTCGGGCTTTGTAGTTGAGTTTAATACTGCCGGGTTGACTCACTGCTCGCTCAAGACGCGTTTCGGCTCTTCGAAGGATTCGCCCTGATAGGTCTCGAACGCGTCGCGTGACTCCGTGAGTGCCTCCAAACTCAAACCGGCCTGCGATGATTGTATCAGTGCCGTTTTTATCCTCTGACACGGCGGCTGACACTTGATAATCCACCGCCGATTGGACTTGATTGACCAGGTCAGCGATTCGCTGCTGCCCTTCCGCCAGGATTTCCGGGGTCGAGCGAATGATCGCTCGCTGCACAAGGTGCCTTAACATCAGACCCACCGGAGCTTCCGCTTGAAAATTGTCCCGATTTGCAGATAACGGTTCGACGCGCCTGCCCTGCAAAACGCCGGTGCGGCCTTTTCGTAACAGAAAATTCAAGGCCATTTGCGGATCCGTATGTTCGTCACTCAGACGGGCAACAACTTCCCGGCCGGGATCGTCGCGAACGATGGATTCATGGCACGACGCGCAAAGACGATCAAACAGATCCGCTCCTTTGTTTTTGAGGTCCTCGTCAATCAGTGGGAACTCGGCGGCCCATTGAGGAGACCACAGACTACGGAGCGAGTCCTCAATCGCAATCAGGTTGTCTCGTTTTGCCGAATTTGGGTAGTGGCGAAGTTCTGTGATCGATGGTTCAACCGACGCATCGATCTCACCAAAGACTCCCAGCACTTCGCCGGTGTTGCGTCCCAGTGCGCCGATGTATTCGGTTCCCACGAGTTTTCTTGTGGCCACGCTGCGTTTGTTTTCAGCCGCTCCGTTCCATTGCACGAAATCGTGCTGCGGAGCGTCCCAGAGTACCGGATAGCTCACGGGCGCATTTGCCGGAGCCGCATTGTCAGGCACTTGTGCAAACCGGACGGCCACTTCATTCATGATGGCTCCGAAGGCATCGACTCGTCCATGGCCAAATGGAGCGGCTCCATCTTTGGGTAGATTGCGATGGTTGTAGGCTTTGCGATCCGCAAGAGCTTTCTGCAATCCGGATTTGAGCTTCGACTTTGCTTCGGTCGAAGCGTTCGCTCCCAACACTTTCGCGGCGAAGCGGTCGAACTTGTCGGAGTCGTTCAATGTGGCCTCAATCGCTGCGACCAAACTTCGTTGCAGCTTTTCGAAGTTGCCGTTGGTAGGAGCCCCGTCGACGATGTAGGTCGTCCCCGCAAAATTGACATGCCCGGTATGACAGGCGGCGCACGTCATGCCGATGTAGCTTTCGGCACCGCCATTCTTCAACAGCTTGTCGTCGCGCACGAAGCCGACAGCCAATGCGTGTGGATTGTTAGTGTCTTCGGTTCTGGCCAAATAGCCCATCAACTGAAAATTGCTGGAATCGCGAAACAGCTTGTCGCAGTGTCCCTGCTCAAGATTTACGAACCACTCATAGCGAAGCAGATACGATCCCTGAGCCGTGTTGTAGAACCATGACGCTTCCTCGTCGCTCCAGTTTTGCTGAAGGGTTTTAACTTCATGCGCCGGCTCTGCCAGAATGCCGCGTGGCGGAGCGGCGGTTGTTTGTCCGTTCCCGTGAACCACAGCAAGTACTAAAATGAACACTGGAAAGATTCGATTCGTTCGCATGACAGAGACTCCTCGCATCACCCACAGAGGTCTTGATTGATGAATTTTCAACAAGGCAATTCGAACTCAGGCCAAAAAACGCAATCATCAGCACACGTGGAATGCACGTAAAACTCACATTTCGGCCGACGGTTCCTTCGGCAGGTTCCGAAAAAAGACCGACGCTTCATAGACAGTACGACGCAGGCGATTAATGCCGCCAAGCGGCCTATGGGCTTCAAGTCCGTGCCATGGAGTAAAGAACAGCTTCTCACATTTCTCGTTGAGTTCTGCAGAATCAAACTCCTGAAGAGGGATGATGAGTTTTGCCACTGGCGTGAAAGGAATATTGTCGGGCCACTGGTGTGAGGCATTTTCGATATCGCGATCAGGGTCGATCTCGCAGGCGGCGCGAATCTGCACCTCGAAATCAAATACGACATCTCCAAGACATTCATCTTTCAGCCGGCGCACCAATGCTGTTCTTAAATAGTTGGGATCAGAAACATCAGGCTCTGCCGTGGACGGACTTCTGGCCTGGACTCGGAATCTCATGACTTGGTCCGGACCCAGCATGAATGGTGCGGCGCTGAAATAATCGTTGTCAACCGGACTCGCCGGAGGGTTCTGGAATGCAGGTGGAGTCGCTGCAACACTGGCCGACCGGATCCGAGCGATCAGTTCCGCGGTTTCCTTTGCTCTCAATTGAGAAGGAGTTGGAGTCGGCCCTCCAGCTTGTGGCAGGCGTTCGGCAAAGAATGGACGAGCATCGTCGTTATTCTCGACCAGTACGCGACTAAGAACTTCGTAGTCTTCAACGTTTGCAAACGCAAAGGCCGGTTGATTGATCATCAGGAAGTCCTGCGTCAATACGCCGTTCACATGCCCCAGCGACGTTCCTTCGACGCCCAATAACTTGATCGCCATGCCGCGGCTGCCGTGCTCAGCCCCGTTTGCTGCCATTTTGGAATCTGGTGTAACGAGCGTGGAAGCGTTTGAAAAACGAACGTGCGCCGAGTATTGCTGGCCGGACGTCTTGAATACACCGTGCCGCAGATTGGGAGCGATGTCAGGCAGGACAGTGAAAGTTGCCGTTACGCATCCGTGTGACTTGGTATGGACTCCACGCAAGACCGGTTTTTCACCAGCATATCGCATCTGCAGTTGCTGAATGGTCAATTCAGCGATGTGCCGAATTTGCTGAGCTTCGTCGACTGGTATGTTCTCGAGCATCGTACGCATCCTTCTAAAACGTTCAGGCTCTTGGGCAGGTTACTCGCGTCGCACTGGGGAGTCAACTCTACTACACAGGGGGAATTGTGTATAGTTTCCTTAATCACCTGCTTCCTCGCGTGCAGAGTCGCCGCTTGAGAGGTAACATCCATTGGTGGTTCTGCCCGATCGACGCCATTGATGGAGAAACATTCATGCCTTTCTTCCGTGAACAACAGGTTGCGGCAGCGACCAGCGAACGCACTGCACCATTGGCAGAACAAAAAGCAATACAGGCCCATTCCTTGAGAAGGACGATCCGATTCGCTACGGCGTCAAGATCCCGATCACATTCTGGAAAGTCATCGCCTTCATCCACGACGAAACCGGAGAACTCTGCGCAACGGGTTACACGATGTCGCAGAAGTCGTTTCTGTCAGACGAAGAAAAAGTCTTCGGCCAATACGAAAACCACCAACGCCCCATCGCCGAAATCGAACGCCGGGCTGGGATTTCTTTTGGGCCACTGGCAGATCTGGACCCACTTCAAGATGCAGCAGAATCCACACCGACAATGCTGACGAGTATGAGCCAGGTTCGGTTTGTCTGAAGCCTCCAGTCGTACGCAATTCTTCCATCAATTGGACTTTGTCATTCTGAGCGATCTATCCTTCACAACTGTTTTCTTAGCTGAGGAACTCACAAGTGGACCCTGTCAAACTCGTTGAAAAAATCAAAGCAGAATCCCCAACATTTATTTTCGACGGCGAGAAATACTACATTGTTGAACTCGACCGAAAACTGAAGGAATCAGATCTCCTTGCATACGCAAAGGAGGTCCTTGCTGTTTCACCAATCGAAGAAACTGAAGCTCCGGAAGGGCTCGTCGCGGCGACCGTGGACGGTAAGCCGATGCGTTGGGAGTTGCCAGTCGTTCTCACATGGAAAATCGACGAGGGATCGTTCGCGGGACACCCTGCCAAACTGGCCATAGCCAAGACCATTTGTTTAGAAGCCACGGAGGCGTGGAATAACGCCGCCGAAGAACTCGGAATCTACAACCTGATTCACTTTACGGAAGACGGCTCTGATCCCGTTTTCACGTTTAGGTTCGAGAATTTCGCTAATCCGAATCTGTATGCGTTCGCATTTTTCCCGAATGACACGACGGACAAGCGAATTGTCCACATTGGGCCGACGACTTTCCTGACACCCAATTCATTTGACGCAGTTGGCGTCATTCGTCATGAATTAGGCCACGTTCTTGGATTCCGACACGAACATATTCGAGCAGGGGCACAAGTTGGCATGACTCCACAGCAAAAAAGCCAGATGGAGCAGTGGGTTGTTGGCGGGATTGGTGGCGATGCTCTCACAGATTATGACTCCCAATCTGTGATGCATTACCCGTTGAATGGCCGCGGCACGCTGGACTTCAAACTGAGCGATGCAGACAAGGCTGGTTTTAAGAAGCTCTACACACTTCCCACTGGTGACGTGAAAGAATTCCCGATCTGAGAAGATGACACAATGTCTGACGACATTCGTTTTGCACTTGACGATGCACAAACAACGATTAACCGCGCCAATCTGCTGATCAATACATTCGATCAGGCTGAAAGTAACGCGGTCGAAGGAGTTCTTTCGCTCGCGCCTCGGCAGGCGAAAGAACTTCGCAGATTCATTCAAGTCTACCGTGACGAGCTTTGCCGTTACCGCGATGTACTTGACACTTCACAGTCGCCGATTGACGTTCAATTGCTCATGACACGACGAATGGAGCTCGAAGAGACAGTTCGCTTTGTCGATCGAGCCTTCGTTTCGCCCCGCACATGGGGACAAGAACGGCAAACGCTTGAAGCCGCCGACTGGATGTGCGTGGAAGGGTTTCGAGCCTTCGTGAGAGATAGTGAGGATCAGCCGATCGGTCCCATTGTTGCGATCGACTCGGCACTTAGCCCAGCGGTTTGGGCTCCGAGTGCCAAATTACCTATTCCTTCCCTGTTTCAGACACAGCCGAAGACAATTGATCGCAGCGAAAAACTGGCACCGTTTCCGCTCATCTGTCTACCCGGACATTTAGCCCGTTCGCCTGAGTATTTCCCGCTGCTGTCTCATGAAGTCGGCCACGCTGCGGATTATGCTCGCGGTTTTACGGCCACGATTCTGGATGCCGTCAAAGATGCGCCCTTGCTCAGATACTGGACTGCATGGATGCGTGAAATCGTCGCGGACTCGGTTGGCCTGATGCTGTCTGGTGAAGCGTTCTTGATTGCGCTAAGCCGCTA
>Ga0105054_10004020_pt1 | contig 22276 bp, 20 predicted proteins | sample BON02_FD_78091 | JGI IMG/M metagenome (GOLD analysis project Ga0105054, IMG submission 78091) | Freshwater microbial communities from Lake Bonney liftoff mats and glacier meltwater in Antarctica - BON-02 (megahit assembly) | ecosystem: Environmental > Aquatic > Freshwater > Ice > Glacier...
ATCAAAATCCAATTCAGGGCGATAATCAGAGTACTGAAACCGATTTATACCATTCAAATCGCAATCAATTAAAATAATTAAAAAATAACTCACTCTTAAAACCTCGTTTTAGGAGCGGACTCATCCTTAACCTATTCACAAGCCAATTGGGGGATTTCCGCAGGAAGAATGGCGATCAATGAAGATTGGATTAATGCCCAAGATGGCAGGCTTTCTCCTACAGGAATAGAAGGTGCAAATGCGTGGTTCACTACAGGAGATAAATGGAGGTTCGCCGCTTGGGGTATTGGAAAAATGAGTGTGCGAGGAACTAGTGAGTGGTTGTCAGTCGGAGAAAGTATTGGCGTATTTCCCACTGGAAGAAATCCAGATGGAGAAGCATCGCGCTATGCTGGATATACCGAGAGTGAGTGGATAGGGATCGCTGAAGTTGCTAAGGAGTGGGAAGGGCTGAGTGTTAGTGTTTCGAATACGCTGGTTCAGAATATTTCTACTACTGCTTGGGCTAAAGCTGAGAAAAAGTGGGATAATCAGCAGTCTGGAATTACTTGGCTCTGGGGAGTACAAACAGGGTTTCAATCTGGATTGGGAGATGGAGGGAATGATAACCCTATTTTTCAATACAAGAACCCAGAAGACAGTAACTGGGCTATTTCTACACGATTTGGCTACCAAAAAGCTGTGTGGAATTTTAACTTGAACTATACGAAAACAGGTGGGGAAGGAATATGGCTCAGTCCTAGAGAGTGGGGAAAGGATGCTTGGTACACCTTTATACCTAGGGAAAGAAATGAAGGGTTTAGCTCCTTGGATGCGCTCACTGCATTTGCTGAATATACATTCCCGAATACTAAACTTAAGGCGTTTGCTCATCTGGGTTTCCATTGGCTGCCTCCGCTGAATTCTCCTTCGGAAAATAAGTATAACATGCCATCTTATAGACAAGTTAACTTCGGAATGAAATATTCGCCCAAATCTATTCCACAGTTAGATTTTCAATTGCTCGTAATGAATAAGGAAGCACTGCGTACTCAGAGCTTAAAGCCTGGTCAAGAATATAATAAGGTGGGTATGATTCACGTAAATGGAATTGTAAACTGGAATTGGAATTAAATATTTCCAACAATTTGCGTTTTTGTTTTCTTTTACTAGTTGAGCTTGCAAGTACTTTAAAATGAGCTAATCAACGATTTTGAAGATTCTATGATCTATTCTGACTCACCACATGCCATCAAAGTAAGTCATATTTAATATTTATTAGGATATACGGAATGTTCTTCTCACTTTTGTAGGCATAAAGGCGATGTCCTAGGACATCCTTTTTACTTGAAATAAAGTATGCGTTGATTATCAACCTGCCCAAGTAGCAAATTCAAGAGTTTCCCCTCGCAAGGTATTAATTCTTCATCTTTCTACTTTTTTAATTCACAAGATTCGGTCAAGTCCATTCTTGGAATTAAAACCTGCAGAGAAAATCCCACGGGAAACATTAGTATTTATAATTTAATTAAAGTGCCATTAAGACAGTAAGGTTCTCCGAATCAGAATTATCTGAATTCTCCCAAACACTAAGAAAGAGAGTTTATGGACATTTCAAGTCCACAAACAAATCTAAGTATGGAAATACTGAGATGGTCATCAAGTCTATCTTGTTGATTTCCTTGTATATCGTACCGATCACTTTAGTGATTACGGGTGTAGCTTCTACCTCATTTCAACTATTTGGATGTTATTTGCTTTCCGCTTTTGGAATGGCTGGTGTAGGTATGGGGGTTATGCATGATGCAATTCATGGTTCGTATTCCAAAAATAAAAAAGTAAATACATGGATAGGCTATAGCCTTGATATGGTAGGTGCAAGCTCTATGGTTTGGCATCTTCAGCATAACGTGCTTCATCATAGTTATACTAATATTGATGAACACGATGATGATATAAATGCTCCTTTCTTTTTGAGGTTTTCTCCCAACGCAGAGAAAAACAATTTGCATAAATACCAACATTTATACGCTTGGTTTTTCTATTCGCTATCTACTTTATCATGGGTGACGGCAAAAGACTTCATTAGATTCACAAGATATTATAATAAAGGCCTAGTCAAAGGCGGTGAGAAAGCATACAAAAATGGGATTATTAAATTGATCTTTTTAAAGCTTGCTTACTTTTCCATTGTGTTGGGGTTGCCGATTTTCTTCGCTCCGTTCTCAGTTGGAATGATACTTCTAGCCTTTGTGATGATGCATTTTGTGACTGGTTTTATTATCACAATGGTGTTTCAGATTGCGCATATAGTGGAGGTTGTTGATTTCCCAAAAGCTGATACCAATGGTGTAGTAGAAGGAGAAAGAATACTTCATCAGTTGGCGACTACCTGTAATTTCGCTCCCAAATCAAAAGTGTTATTTTGGTTTGTAGGAGGCTTGAATTTCCAAGTTGAGCATCATTTGTTTCCAGATATTTGTCATGTGCATTATAAAGAAATAGCACCTATAGTTAAGGCTACCGCAGAAGAATTTAACGTGCCTTATTATTCGAAACCTCATTTTTTGATGGCTGTATTGGACCATTTTAAAATGCTCTATTTATTGGGTAACACCCCTAAAGTGGAGCCAGTAAAAGCCTAATTATATCATGAATAGTAACAGAAATAGTAATACAAGACCAGCAGCTAATCAAAGACGTAATTCACGTCCTACAGCAAAGCCGGGTCAGAATAAAAAGAAAGAGTCAAAGCTCGATCCTAATTTATTGGTCAAAAAGGCAGAGCCTAGTGGTCAAGAAGGATTTAGATCTGATACGCCTTTCTCCAGCGTCAATCTGAATGCATCTTTGTTGAGAAATATTGAAGCAAAGGGCTACGAAAGCATGACAAATATTCAAGAGCAAGCCATTCCTTCCTTGATGGACAGAAGAGATTTGCTTGGAATATCAAATACAGGTTCAGGTAAAACTGGAGCTTTTTTGATACCTATTATTGAGCATGCTAAGTTGGATCCGCAAAATTTCACAGCCTTGATCGTTACTCCAACTCGTGAGTTGGCATTACAGATCGAAGAAGAGTTCAAAACGCTTAGCAAAGGAATGAATTTGTATTCCAACACCTTTATCGGTGGAACGAACATCAATTCTGACTTTAAAGCATTGAGTAGAAAGCTTCATGTTATCGTTGGTACTCCTGGTAGATTGTTGGATCTTTCAAACCGTAAATTACTGCATCTCAACAAAGTAAATACACTTGTATTGGATGAGTTTGACAGAATGTTGGACATGGGTTTTGTACATGATGTAAAAAAACTCGTAAATTTGATGACGAAGAGAAGCCAGACAATGCTTTTCTCTGCGACATTGGAGCCAAGCCAGAAAGCCCTTATCGATGGATTGCTTAATAATCCTGTTGAGATAAAAGTAAATACGGGTGGTACTACTAGTGAAAATGTAGATCAAGAAATTATCCGCGTACCAGAAGGGAAGGATAAGTTTATTATGCTAGCTGATTTGTTCAAAGGAAACGTTTTAGAGAAAGTTATTATTTTCACTGAAACTAAACGACTTGCGGATAAGTTAAGTAAGCAATTAAATCAGTCTGGAATAAAGTCTGGGTTGATTCATGGTAATAAGTCGCAAAATTTTCGGAATAGAACGATAGATGAGTTCAAAACTGGAATAACTCGTGTGCTAGTAGCTACTGATGTAGCGGCTAGAGGTATAGATGTGGCTGATGTAACCCATGTGATCAATTACCAGCTTCCAATGACGATGGATAGTTATATCCACAGAATTGGTCGGACAGGTCGAGCCGGAAAAACCGGACGAGCCATAACGTTTGTCAATTAAAATCGCGATATGTCAAAAAACCAGAACACATTCATTAAAAAGCAAAAAGCAGAACTCAAAAAGAGAAAAAAGAGAGACAAGCAAGAAAAGATGGCTGCTCGTAAGGACCAGCCGAAAAGCGGTGATCTGGACGATATGATTGCGTACGTGGATGAGTTTGGTAACATCTCAGACACTCCGCCAGAACCAGAACCACCGAAAAAAGAAAATCCGCAAAGGAAGGAAAACCCTCCGAGAAGAGAGTATCCGAACAATGCACAACAACAAAATAATAGAAACACCAATTTAAAAAGTTAGTAATCATGAATGAAGGAACAGTAAAATTCTTTAACACAACCAAAGGCTTTGGTTTTATTACACCAGCAGACAACAGTGAAGATGTATTCGTACACCACTCCGGTCTAGTACACGAAATCCGTGAGAACGATCATGTTACTTATGACGTAGTTCAAGGTAAAAAAGGCGTTAACGCCGTGAACGTAAAAGTAGCTAAGTAATTCCAGTTGGGCTAAGCCCAATTATGAAGTACAAAGTTAGATGCCTGCAGGTCTGTGATTTGCAGGCATTTTTTTGTCTAATTTTAACCATAATGGCGCAGAATTTATTGCTAATAGGTTGAGAAATCCGACCCAAGAGTTGGAGGATTTGGCCTGATCGATTTTCTCTGATGAATATATGTAAAGGGAACAATACGGGTGTTTCAGATTGATTTCGCCAGAAGATTACTTTATTTTTCTCGAGTGTGTTCGATGGATCTAAAAATAATATGTTCTATTTCGTTCTGCTTCGAAATAAGACAACTCCTATGCATAGCTGATTAATTACTGAAACCCCTTGTCGTAGCGGCAGATGTTAAAAACACAGTTATCCTACTTAATTAGTATTATGTTGATAGATGGTCAAGAGAGTACTTATCTTCTAGTTCATGTTTTTTGCGTTCCTGAACTAGTATTTTGTAGTCAGATAGTGAACGGATCAAACTACCATCTATGCCTACATGCTCCTTGGAAGCTTGTTTGTCATTTTTGAAAATTAATATACGCTGTTGAGTTTCATTAAACTGCCCGGTAAAAGGATGATCTTCCGAATTTCTGCTATTATATGCGGCTTGTGATATTCTTGTGATGTATTGTAGCGCATAGATGTTGTCTCCAAGATTTAAAAGCTTTTGATTCCTTGCAGATAACCTGCTTAACTTTAATACATTCGGATCTGGAAATTGAGTTCCAATCGTCACAGGAAGACAGGATTTGAATTCTGACCATGTAATTGGGATTGTTTGTTTTAAACTTAAGCCCGGCAGTGAGTTAATAAGTATTTCGCTGCCTAGATTCTTCGCCAGTACTAGATCATTTTTTTCATTATCTATGATAAAGGATTTCTCAATTAATTCAGGATGAATGTTTTCAGTTGAATTGTAAATAGTTGTAGCTTCATAAGTAACAATTAATTGGACGGATCCGGTCTGCAAATTCAATTTATAAAAATTTTGAAGCGTGTCTTTGGCTAACTTATTCTGAATAAGATCGGCGTCTGTAAGATAGTGATTTGATCCAATCCTTAGGAGTGTAGTTTCATTATGTAGGTAGTAGGGTGGCTTACCCAAAGGTGTACTTGTGTTAATAGGAAGTGGAGAAGCACTTCTATAATCATACACTACTTAATGTCCTTGTAGTAGCTGATTACTTGAAAATATAATTCAACTATTCTCTGGCTAGCTGTGCCAAAACCCAATCCCATAGGATTCCAGTTTCCGTAATTGCCAGGGCCGTCTCCAGTCTCATTGGTTCGCTTTAAAATTTCCACATTTTCTTATATCTCCAAAATGTCATTTTCATTAAGAGAGTATTCTAAATAGATGCTCTTATCTAGACTGTAATCAAGGATAAATATTTGGTTGAGATTTGACACTTGAAAGGAATCGATTTTCACGAATTCATAAATGTCTTCCTCAGAGTTTGACGAATTTTACTTCTTGGTAGAGCAACTAACTGCACTGATAATACCTGCAAAAAAAAACTACATAATTGAGATAGAATTGATAATTTATTTGTAATTCGTAGATCTATTAAGATTTCGTTAAATATACTTGCATCATCTGTAAAAGCACTAACCATTTAATTTATTTGAAATGAGGTTTTACAATCCTCTACAGATTTAGAATATTTTGTTGAATTTCCTTAGATTGTCTTAAAATCTATAATTCATGAAAAAACTACTCTATTTTCTACCTTTAGTCTTAGCACTTTCTTGTGCTGAAAAAGGAGAAAAACACATTGAAAAAGAAATTACAGACGAAATACACGAAGAAATTATCGACGCAAAACCTGATTCAGTCCTGAGGCACAATGTTTATTTTAGCTTCAAAGAGACTTCTTCTCCAGAAGATATTAAATCTGTAGTGGATGCTTTCAGAAATCTTCAGAATGAAATTGATGGAATTGAGGCCTTTGAATATGGCGTAAATTCTAGTCCTGAGGGATTAAACCAAGGTTTGACTCATGCTTTTGTGTTGACTTTTTATTCCGACGCTGCACGTGATGCTTATTTACCACATCCAGCTCACAAGGCTTTTGGTGACATTCTAGGTCCCCATTTGGATAAAGTGACAGTTGTAGATTATTGGACTCGTCCTTAATTATTGATCAAAGGGCAAGGCTGATCCGTCAGTTTTGCCCGCATTATTTACAGTAAGAACTTCCGTCACCACGAAGTTACTAGTGCCTCTCCAAGGTAGCATTCCATTATATTCTTTGTAGCGGAGCTCTACGAATTTACCGGAAGCTCTTTCCAATTGTTCTGCGATGTCGCTATCGACTACGCTGAAACGGAATTCATTGCTTTGTAATCCGCCCGCCGTGGGGCTCTGAAATCCTTCCTGGACTACCCGACCTTCATAGGTTTTGAACATTACTCCCTTTTTTACGAAGTAATTCAAGCTTCCAGCTTTTACGCCTTCGCCAAATACGAAGTAGAATTTATACCAAAATATACCAGCAAAAAGTCCGATTAGAACGATACCGGAAATCCAAGCGAATTTTTTCATGATGAGAACAAGTTAGACTTAAAGATAGAAGTTGCGACACATTTTTATTATAAAACCTTTCAAAAAGTCTACTAACTATCCCCATTCATTAAAAAAGGCTACCCGAAAGTAGCCTCTTCATTTCAAATCAATTAACCAACCACAAATACTCTCCGTATCCTTTGGCTTCCATCTCCTCTTTAGGGATGAATTTCATCGCCGCCGAATTCATGCAATACCTTAAACTTGTAGGCTCTGGTCCATCGTAAAAAACGTGACCAATGTGGCTTTTCCCAAACTTACTTCTTACTTCTACTCTAAGCATTCCCAAACCATCGTCAGTAGGCTTTTCGAGTGCTCTAGCATCAATAGGTTTAGAGAAGCTGGGCCATCCAGAACCTGATTCATATTTGTCTTTTGAACTGAAGAGAGGTGCTCCAGACACAATGTCCACATAGATCCCGTCCTTATGGTTCCCATTGTATTCATTCTGGAAGGAAAGCTCTGTTGCATCTTCTTGAGTTACCTCATACTGTAAATTTGTTAGAGTCTTCTTCAATTCAGCTTTCGAGGGCGCAGTATATTTTTTGTCTGATAGCTCTGGCCAGTGTGCCTGGATGAATTTATCACGACCTGAACCTTTTCGGTAAGCATAATATTCGGTCGGACTTTTCTTATAATAATCCTGATGATATTCTTCGGCAGGGTAGAAGTTGGTGTACTTAATCAATGGAGTCGCAACTGGTTTCTCAAATTTCTCTGATGTGTCAAGTAGTTTTTTAGACTCTTCTGCAACTTTCTTTTGCGCAGCATCATGAAAGAAAATAGCGGATTCGTATTGTGATCCTCGGTCGTAGAACGATCCTCCTACATCTGTAGGATCATACGTTTGCCAGAAGATATCTACCAATTCGGAGTAACTGATTACTTCAGGGTCGAAGGCAATCTGAACGGATTCTCGGTGAGAAGTCTTTCCGCTGGAAACTTCGCCGTATGTTGGGTTTTTCTCTTTGCCTCCAGCATATCCTGAAATAACAGTTATAACTCCGTCCACTCCTTCAAAAGGTGCTTCGACGCACCAAAAACAACCACCTGCAAAAGTGGCTAATTCTGTTTTTCCTTTATAATCTGCAAGTTTGCCTGCATCTGCGGATGCTTCTTGACTTTGAACCGATGTGTTTCCGCAGGCAAACATCAGTGTTACGATGAGTGATAACATGGGCGTTAAGAGTTTATTTGTGCTAAACATATCTTTTGATTCTTTTTTATTTTGGATAATACAGCAATCATTAAATATTAAACTCAATTTTGATACTTGTGTTTTGAGAGAATAATGTATTGATGATACTTATTATAGTGAAATACGAGGTGAAACCTTATTCGGTTTGTCTTTTGAAATACATTTCAACAGAATTCCGCATTACCCGAATATGATGAAAAGTCAACTCTTCTTTCTTTTTCTAATAGCTTTAAAAGCAAATGCATAACATAAAGGTTCAGGGATTGGCCTAAATGTAGCAGTGAATTATACTATTTTGGAAAATACGTTAAGGAGATTGGCCTGTTATGGGGAGCTTATGGGAGCTCGGCAGAACAGTTAACTTGAGTGTTATTTGCTCAAGAAAAAGTGTGATTTGAGATCACTTCAATTGATTTTATCGGTATTATGTTGGTTTTATATTAGCTGATTTTACTTCAAAAATGGAGTGAAAACCTCTTTCCAAAGCTCATAGCCTTTTCCGTTCAAGTGGAGATTGTCTCCGATGAAAATATCAGCTCTGGGTTTTCCCGCATCATCAATCATAATGTCCCATACATTCACACTATTTACGTTATCGTGTGTGGTCGCATACTGACGAATCAGGTCATTCAATGCGAGGTAGGAAATTTTCTTTTCCCAGCGGGAAGGACTTGGCTTTGCCGCAATCAGGTTTACGATAGTGTTTGGGTATTTCGCATGAATATTAGTAACCAATTTATCTAAGTTTTCCATGATGTCTGATATCTCTTGACCAGAATTGATGTCATTGTCACCTTCGTAGATAAATACTTTTGATGGTTCATATCGAAGGACAGTTTTATTCAGATGCAGCAGCAACTGATCCGCTGTAGATCCGCCAAAAGCAGAATTAATTATGGATACATCAGGAAATTGCTCCTGCAGGTTTTTCCACATTCTCACACTAGAGCTGCCTGTGAATACTGCGCTGCCTTTTTCCCATCCGCTATCATCGATTTCTTTTGCTCGTTTATTCACTTCCTCTTGGAAAGGAACTTCTTGAGCAAATGTGAACTGAACCAAAAAGAGGAGTACGTAAGCTGAGATTAATTTCTTCATAAATTAAATATAGTCATGCAATCGAGCAATTTCTGGAAATTATGTGCTCAAATTGTTAATTGAACCAAAAAATATAAACAAAACCGTGCAGCGAGCGCACATTATCGTACGGGTCGTACAAAGTCCTGATTTGACCTATGACTATCAATAAACTTTTTCATCACACCTGATGTCCCTTATTTGGTCAGAATAAGGTTTTTTTTCAGCTTTCGTCCCAATTCTTTTTTCAAATTTAAATCCCCATCTTTTTGGATAAGTTTTAGCGTTGTGTATTCATGTCAACTAAATACTGATTATGAATAGAATCACTCGTTTTTTCTGGTTTTGCAGTGGTGCAAATTTCTCTCTGCTTAAACGCTCCCCAACTGACTCTAATAAATATATAGGCATAGGCGCTACAGTTTTTTTTACTGGATTTTTAGCCGCTTTAGCTGCTGGATATGCTTTGTTTACAGTTTTTCAAGCTATATGGCCTGCGATTTTATTCGGAATATTCTGGGGCATGATGATCTTCAATTTGGATAGATTTATCGTGTCTAGTATGCGCAAGAAAGAGAATAGTTGGTCAGAATGGAAGTTGGCTATTCCTAGATTAGTCTTGGCGGTTTTACTTGCTTTGGTGATTTCGAAGCCTTTGGAATTGAGAATGTTTGAGCGGGAAATTGACCGCAAGATTGATGAAAAGAGAACTGAATTTATCACTCAATCCAAACTGAGTCTTGCTAAGGGCTTTCCGGAAATTCAAGAACTTGAATCTAAAATTGATACGTTAAAATCTGAAACGGAAGGGTTCGCAACTTATCGTAATCAACTTCAATTAGCATATGATGCTGAGCGGTTTGGAGAGAAAACAACTGAAACCAGTGGGATAGTCGGGTTGGGGACAAACGCCAAGAAAAAGGAGCAGCAGCTGGATGCTGCACAAGTGACCTTGGATGAGTTGAGGCTTAGAAATCTAGTTCGTATCGATACATTGGAAGCTCAGATTCGTGAGTTTGTTTCCTTGCGCCAAGCAGAATTTGAGAAGCAACAACCTGGAATCGAAGGTTTCGATGGATTAGCTGCACGAATGGGAGCACTTGATGCTTTGACCACAGAGAGTTCGGCGATGGCTATGGCCAATGTTTTTATCATGCTACTTTTTATCGCAATTGAAACAGCCCCAATCTTTGTGAAGTTAATCTCACCGCGTGGCCCTTACGATGAATATCTGGAGCTTCACGAGGACAAAGTGAGGCTTTTCAAAGTGGAAAAATGGACTTTTGCGAAGGGAGAGTCTGAGGCAAGGGTAGGCTATTTTCAGGACACTCATTTCTATGCTACGGATCTTCGAAAGGAGAAGATAAATCGGAAAAATAAAGCTCAAACTGAATCGGAAATAGCTGATATTGAAGACGAATGGAAGATTAAATCTTAACTTTTTTGACTACAATATCTAATTGATTCATCGTGCGGCTCACAGATTTCCACTCTGCGAAGCTGACCATTTTCACCATAAATAATAACAACTTTCCTGGGTTGATGAGCTTATTGGCGAGTTTGGCGATGTTGACATCTCGTTCGAGAATTAAAGCAGTTCGATCTTCACATCCATAATATTCTTCAGCGTATTTCCATGCGCCATCTCGTGCGAGTTGGATGGAGAAAGTGAGTAGCATTTCATCACGTCCCTTTGCTAGTGGTATTAACCATCCGAAGATTGGGGATACTTTACTGATATTTGACTTGACTCCATCCACCAATTCTGCCAGAACCGCATTGATTTTATTGAAGTCATTTTGGATATCAGCGATTGGTTCGGTTCCCATCGTGTCTGCTGCCGATACGCCAAGATCCAGATTGATGTGTGCATTGATGCCTAAAAACAAATGTTGGAGCACAAGATGTTTGCCTGAGCTACTTGCTTCAAAAGCTAAAAACCAACTTTCAGTCGGTTTTTGATTGCTTTTCCATAAATCATACGCAGTGATAAAACGACCAGCGAAAAGCACATCCAGCTTTTCCATTCTTGAATTCTCTTCAAATTCCCGAGCTACTATTCCATTGCGAATTCTCTGAGTTACTTGCCTGTATAGGATTGCAAAATAGCCGATGCGTGATTGCCTGTTTTTGCATTCCTCTACGATTTGCTCCATCCGAACGAGTACTTCATCTATGGTTTTCATATGCTTATTTTATAAAAAATTCTTCAAGAAGGTCGCCGACATAATAAGCCACCACTGCCGCTAAAAGTCCTAAAGCAACTGTCTCAGCAATACTCTTGATAACCGAGGTTTGATTTAACAAAGATTTTAAAGCACCTATTACTACAAAGGCCAACGCTGTAAGTACACTTGTCCAAAAGAAAATATTAATAGTAGAAGGGTAGAAAAATGTCCATAGATACACTAGAAGCGGAATAAACCCAACAACAAGAAAGGAGACGAAAGTAGCAAGACCGATCTTGAAGGGACTTTTTGTTTCTTCCATCAGATTCAGTTCATCTTTCATCATCTCAGCTACCCAGAGGTCTTTATTTGAAGTGATTTGATTCACCACTTGCTCCAATAAATCTCCCTGAAATCCTTTTGCTTTATAAATCTCAGCGATCTCTTCTCGCTCTATTTCAGGAAGATTTTCTATCTCCCAGTACTCAATTAATTCGTGTTTCTTATAGTTTTCTTTATCGCTTTTAGCAGATAAATATGCACCGACAGACATGGAGAAGCCATCAGCAAGTAAGTTTGCAAAACCCAAAATTATAATAATCCCGGCATCGAGATCAGCGCCAAACCCACCTGCGACTACAGCAAATGTGGTCACTGCGCCATCTATTCCTCCATACACAAACTCACGAAGATATTCTTGAAGTTTTTGGAAGTACTTACTGTCTTTGTGGAGATGTTTTTCGTTCATTTATTTAAGGTTTTGCAGGAAAAATCTTTTCACATTCTCACCCATTACTGCTTTGATTTCTCCCTCACTGAAGCCTTCATTCATCATTGCTTCCACCAAAAGTGGAAAGCCTGCAATATCAAAAGGAACAGCTACCGATCCGTCAAAATCTGAGCCTAATGCCACGTATTCAATGCCAACCAAATCCCGCACATACTTGATGGTTGCGATGATGTTTGGTAATTCTGGAACACCGACAGCTTCATCAAAGAAAGCTATTCCGATAATGCCCCTATTTTCAGCTATTTTCCGGATATGAAGATCACTCAAGTTTCTCGGAGAATCCAAAACTCCGCAAACTCCGGTATGAGAAACCATTACTGGCATAGTGGCTATGTCTAACACCTCATCGACAATCGCTGGTGAGCAATGAGCCAAATCCACAAAAATCCCTAGCTCATTCATTTTTTTGACAACTGATCTCCCAAAATCGGTGAGTCCAGCTTGATTTTGGCCATGAGCTGAACCTCCAAGTTCATTATCAAAAAAGTGAGTCAGGCCGATCATGCGCACATCCGCTTCATAGACTCTGTTCAGATTTTCCAATTTACCTTCTAACGCATGCGCGCCTTCTATTCCCAGCATCCCACCAATGACGGATTTATCATTCTTTCTAGCAGAAATTAAGTGGTTCAGGTCCGATTTTCTTTTGATGAATATAGCCTTGTCTTTTTCTATGGCTATAAAATCAGCAAGATCTTCAGATTGAGACAGGGTGCGATTGATAAGGCTAAACCAGTTCGCAGGAGATTCCCCTTTGACGATGGTAAGTGGGGTAATGTTATCAAAGGCTTCTTCAGTATTACTTTGCATGTTTTGACTTGCAGGGGATTTTGAGACAATGGTAAATATCTCCAAAGCCACATTTGCTTCACGCATTCTTGGGAAATCCACTTGTCCTCTGCTTCCTCTTTTCGTCAGATCCCTTCCCCACAGCAATGCGTCACAATGTAAATCAGAGATGAAGTCTAACCGTTCATACATCGCCTGGGCATCAACTGATACAGTATATGGAGGAGGTGATTTGACGGGGTTTCTTTGGGGTTCAATATGTGGAGGGACAATTTGCGTAGCGGCAAAGTAAAGTAGCGCAATTGCTCCCAAAACAAGGGAAAATTTCTTCATAGCAAGTGATTACACTTTTGAAGATACTGAAAAAAATAAAGGAATCGGAGGGATGAATCTTCGATTAGCCCTGGCTGAGTCTTTCTTCACCTGAAGTAACAGGGTTGAGGTTTTCCAGTTCTTCCGAAGTGAATAGTTTGGAACGGATCATAAATCTTATGCCCATCGGAATTTCTAAGGAAAAGCTACTTCCTCGTCCTGGGGTGACGTCTAGTGTCAGCTGTGTGTGTTTCCAATATTCGAATTGGTCTGCACTCATAAAAAAATCGCATCTGTAGACTTCACCTAACCATGTGTCTTGACTTCCCACTTTGAACTCTCCTTTTTCGAAGCACATAGGAGAAGAACCATCACAACAGCCGCCACTTTGATGAAACATCAATTCCGATCCGAAGCGTTTTCTGAGTGTGTCGATTACTTCCTTTGCGGCATCAGTGATTAAGATTCTCTTAATAACTTCCATAGTTTTTTGGGTTTAGGTAAAGAAAACAAAGGCAGGAGAGAATTCCCCTGCCTTTACTGGTTTTGAAGTTGACAATTTAAAAGAAACCTAATTTTTTCTTATCATAAGAGATAAGCATGTTTTTGGTTTGTCTGTAGTGATTTAGCATCATCAAGTGATTCTCTCTACCGAAACCAGATTTTTTGTAACCTCCGAATGGAGCATGGGCAGGATAAGCATGGTAGCAGTTTACCCAAACACGACCAGCCTGAATTGCACGAGGCACTTGGTAGAGTTCATGTGCGTCTCTTGACCAAAGTCCTGCCCCTAGACCGTACATGGTGTCATTGGCGATGGCTATGGCCTCCTCGGTAGTTTTGAAAGTGGTCACACAGACAACCGGGCCAAAAATCTCCTCTTGGAAGACACGCATTTTATTATGGCCTTTAAAAATCGTCGGTTTGACGTAGTAGCCAGTTTCCAGACCAGAATTTAGATCAGCACGTTCTCCACCGCACAGGGCAACAGCTCCTTCTTGTTTACCGATGTCTAAATAAGAAAGAATTTTCTCGTACTGATCATTGGAGGCTTGCGCTCCCATCATCGTATCTTCAGCCAGAGGATGACCCATTTTGATGGCTTTCGTTCTTTCCACTACTCTCTCCATGAAAACATCATAGATGTCTTCGTGTACCAATATTCTGGAAGGACAAGTACATACTTCTCCTTGATTCAATGCGAACATTACAGCGCCTTCTACAGCTTTATCGAAGAATTCATCATCTGCGTCTGCGACAGATTTCATGAAAATATTTGGTGATTTTCCTCCCAACTCCATCGTGACTGGAATTAGGTTTTCAGAGGCATACTGCATGATCAGGCGACCAGTGGTAGTTTCTCCTGTAAAGGAAACTTTTGCTATTCTATTAGAAGAAGCGAGTGGTTTTCCAGCTTCTACGCCAAAACCTGTAACTACATTAAGTACTCCTGGAGGCACTACATCAGCGATAAGCTCCATCAGCACCATGATACTCGTAGGTGTTTGCTCAGCTGGCTTCACTACGGTACAGCATCCAGCTGCTAGTGCAGGAGCAATTTTCCAAGTTGCCATGAGCAAAGGGAAGTTCCAAGGGATGATCTGAGCAACCACTCCAAGTGGTTCATGCAAGGCAATACTAACGGTGTGTTCGTCGTGTTCTGAGATAGAGCTTTCGTCCGCTCTGATCACTCCGGCAAAATATCTAAAGTGGTCTATGCAAAGCGGAAGATCTGCTGCTCGACATTCTCGGAGAGCTTTCCCATTGTCTAAAGTTTCCAATCTTGCGAGCATCTCAAGGTTTTCCTCCATGATGTCTGCGATTTTATTCAGTACTCGACTTCTTTCTGCAGGAGAAGTTTTTGACCAAGTCTTGAAGGCTTCATGCGCGGCATCTATTGCCTTTTCTACGTCTTCCTTGTTGCCTCTTGCGGCCTTTGTAAATGGCTTTCCGTCAATAGGGGAGATGTTGTCGAAATATTCACCTGAACTAGGTGCTACAAACTTTCCACCAATAAAATGATCGTATTGAGCCTTGACGGATGGGCGGTCCACAGGCTTAGATTCTGATAATGTTAACGTTGTCATAGTAGACGGTTATTTTGGTTGTTTCCAAATCTATCTATTTTCCTTTAGAAAAAATTACACTGGAATAACATCTCATCAACCTGAGTTGATAAATGTGCGAAGCGGTTATTTAGGACTAAATGAAATTGATACAGACTATCCAATTTCAGTAAGCGTTTATTTATTAGTATTTTAAAGGCATGACCCAAAATGATTTTGTTTCTGGTGTTCCTTGGAGGAATTCCAGAGATCTAAAAACGTTGGTAGAAAATCGCACCACGTATACACTGGATAACTGTGAGCTAAATATTTTTGAAACGCATCAACAGGCAGTTGATGTGAATTTGGTTTTTGGAGATCTGGTGCTGACTACCATGCTTAAGGGCAAAAAAGTCATGCATTTATTTGATCGTCCAGGATTTGATTATTTGCCAGGGGAGTCGGTGATTGTTCCGCCAAATGAGGTAATGAAAATTGATTTTCCTGAGGCTCAATTGGATAATCCTACTCAATGCTTTGCTCTTTCTATTTCAAAAGAAATGATTGAAACTACTTTCAATCTTTTGAACGAGAAATTTCCGGATAAGATGATAGAAAAAGAATGGGGGCTTGATCTAAGTTGTTTTCATTTGATCAATACGCAAGATCTCTCCGAAATCATCAATCGTTTCATTAGGATTGGGGTGAAAGATGGTTCTAGAGAGAAAGATCTGATTGCTTCTTTAGTACTCAAAGAACTCCTTATCAGACTGAGTCAGACTCAAGCTCGAGATATGATGGAAAAATCGTACAAGAAACTTGCTGCAGGAAACCGTATGGCGCATGTGGTGGATTATATCAAAAAGAATATTCGTGAAATAATATCTCTGGAGGACTTGGCTTCCCAAGCCTGCATGAGCAAAGCGCATTTTATCCGCACGTTTAAGCAAGATCTGGGCTTGACACCAATGGAGTTCGTGCATCATGAGAGATTGAAACTGGCAAAACAGTATTTAACTATTGGTGGGTTTCAGATTCAGGAAGTGGGCTATATGTCTGGATTTAGAAACATCACGTACTTTATTCGTGCTTTTAAGCAGGAATTTGGATTGACACCAAAAGTTTTTCAATCCTATAAAAATTAGTTTCAGTAAATATTCATAAGAAATAATTGTTTGTTTTTGGGCAGTTTAAAACATTTTCGTTATGTTTATCAAAGTACAAAGATCAAAAAAACAAATACACCGCAATAATTGCAAAAGTATATTTGGTTTTAGATGATTGGCAATAGACCCTCTCTTGGGAGCTTTTTTCAAAAAGCTCCCTTTTTTTATGCTTATATTTTTTTAACAGTTTGTTAATGTTTAATAACGTGGTTTAAAAAATCTTTGATTTAGGATGAAATTATGTTCAGATTCAAAAAACTGGTTGATATGAGTTGTCGAATCAGTATTGGTCATTTTAAATTGAAAATTTGGAAGAAATGAAAAAGCCCTTTCGAAAGTTCCGAAAAGGCTGATTTTGAGAATTTTAATACTGACCTGATTTTTAGGGTGGTTTTGTCAGATTAGGCCTTTTATCGTTCCAATAATCTTCAAAACGAACAGATTCCATAAATCTTTCTCCTTCCTATATTCAGATTTCTGAGCTGTGATACATCTTTGATCATTTCGTAAAGAGTCTCTAATTCAGAAAGTTGTTGTAGCAATTTATGCTAAATGATAAGGAGTGACGTAATAGGAGACGAAAATTTTATGTGTTGATAGCAGGGGATAAAACTAAAAATAATTTGTTTATTCTATTGGATGCACACGACTCTTGCATCAAGAGTATTGACCTCACGTGAATGTGAACCTTAGTATACTCAATTAGCTAATTCAGCCATCAGAAGTGACTTCCTCTTTTCATATGTGAAGTTGGCTACAATTCTTTCTCTGCTTTTTTTCTTAGCTTCAGTCTGGTCATTTTTCAAAATAGCCAAGAGGATCGATTTTAGCTGATGGTAGTTTTTTGTTCTAAGTAGTAACTCCTCAGCCCCGATGATTTCTGGAATTGCACCTACAGCGGAGCCAACCGGAATGCAGCCACACGCCATTGCTTCGCCAAGTGCATTAGGGAAGCCTTCCGATGTGGAAAGTTGAAGATAGATCTGATGTGAATTGTAGAGTTTTAACAATTCTCCGCTTCCTTGTTTACCAAGTACTTTGATGTTGGAATAAGGTGAAAAATAATTTTTGTCCCCGATCAAGGTAGTAGTAAGATCGGGATGCAGCGAAGCTAATAGTTCTATCAAATCATACCCTTTTACAATAGCTCTGGAATGTTTAGATGTGCCTGTTGCTACTGATAGTAACGATTTGGGCTTTCTAGGCAAATCCTGATCTTGCCAAAAGTCTGTATCAAATCCATTTGGAATAACATGAATTGGAGTTGTCAAGTCTGGGATTAAGTTTAGTAGACCTTGCTTTGATGAAATCGCGGTATCATACTTATAATCTTGCTTTACCAACGCTTCTGCAACAGGTAGAATTAGAGTGCAGTTTTTGAAACTGTAAATAGTGGCTTTGCGCAACCATTTTTTCCGAAAGTTACCATAGCCTATTTCTGGCATGTTTATGCAGTCTGTGCCACCGGCTTGGATGATACACTTTTTATGGAACACTTTTCCGAACCAAACTGGAAGTACACTGTGGTATCCACCGAAAAAGCATAAATACTGATTAGTACTAGGTAGAAGCCACAGGAGTTGAAAGAATTGAAGAATAAAGTTAAAAGGAAGTTTCACAGGGCTTTGGGTGAACTCTAATCCCTTTATTGTCATTTCTGGACTTATCATCTCCATGTCTCGGTCGGTAAAAGCCGTACGAACGGGGTATGCGTAGATGATCATGAGGTTAATTGTTTGCAGTAAAGTAGGGCTAAAAAGCTAAAAGGAGCAAAGAAAACTTCTGTGATGCTTTCCTTGCTCCTTTTAACTAGTGTTTGATTGCCTTACATCACCAAATTCACAATTTTTCCAGGTACAATAATGATCTTCTTTGGAGCTTTTCCTTCCAGCCATTTTTGAACTGTCTCATCCGCCAAAGCAGCTTCTTGAATCTGATCTTTGTTCAGTGAAAGATCGAGCTTAATTTTAACTCTCATTTTTCCATTGATCATCACAGGATATTCAAAAGCACTTTCTTTCAAATGACTTTCGTCAAAAACTGGGAAAGAAGCTTCAGTGATAGATCCCTCATGTCCGAGCAAATTCCAAAGTTCCTCAGCAATATGAGGTGCATAGGGAGAAACCAAAATCGCTAATGGTTCTAGAATTCCTCTCTTGTTCGACTTAAGAGTGCTTAGCTCATTCACGCAGATCATAAAGCTGGATACTGAGGTGTTGAAAGAGAAATTTGCCATGTCGTCTTCCATCTTTTTGATGGCTTTATGTAGGGCTTTGTATTCTTCTTTGCTAGGTTCAGCATCCACAACCTGAAGTTCTCCATCATTCGAATGATAAAGGTTCCAAAGTTTTCTCAAGAATTTATATACCCCATCGATTCCATTCGTGTTCCATGGCTTGAATTGCTCTAATGGGCCGAGGAACATTTCGTACAATCTTAAGGTGTCTGCGCCATATCGCTCGATGATATCATCAGGGTTGACCACGTTATACTTGGACTTGGACATTTTCTCTACTTCTGAGCCACAGGTGTATTTGCCGTCTTCCAAGATGAATTCTGCATCCGCCAAATCAGGTCTCCAAGCTTTGAATTTCTCTAAGTTCAAGTGATCGTTGTAAACGATATTCACATCTACATGCATTGCGAACGTATCGTGCTGATCTCTCAATCCATGGCTTACAAATTGATTAGTGCCTTTGACTCTATATACAAAATTTGATCGACCTTGAACCATTCCTTGATTGATCATCTTCTGGAATGGCTCATCGATGCTGACAACTCCAAGATCATGCAAGAACTTAGTCCAGAATCTGGAATATAAAAGGTGGCCTGTGGCATGTTCAGATCCTCCGATGTATAAATCTACTGAACCCCAATAATCGGTTTTTTCTTTGTTCGCAAACTCAGTTTCGTTGGTTGGATCAGTATATCTGAAGAAATACCAACTAGAACCAGCCCATCCTGGCATAGTGCTTCTTTCCAAAGGAAATTCACCATCCGAAGTTTTGTAGTTCCAGTCTTTTGCGCGAGCAAGTGGAGGCTCACCATCTTCTGTAGGTAAGTATTTATCTACGGCTGGCAATACCAAAGGCAGGTGTTTTTCGTCAACTAAGTATGGCAATCCCTCTTTGAAATAGACTGGTAATGGTTCGCCCCAGTAGCGCTGACGAGTGAATATCGCATCTCGCATTCTGTATTGAATTTTACCTTTTCCGATGCCTTTTTCTTCCAAGAACTCAATGGCTTTGTTCATGGCATCTTTCATGTAAAGATTGGAAATGAAGCCTGAATTGATAATCAAACCGCCTTTTCCAGGGAAAGAGCCTTCCTCCATTGATCCTTCGATCACCTGTCTGATCTCCAGATTGAAGTGCTTTGCAAAGTTATAATCACGCTCGTCATGCGCAGGCACAGCCATCACAGCGCCTGTTCCGTACCCAGCTAATACGTAATCAGCCACCCAAACCTGAATCTCCTCTCCGTTGAATGGATTGATCGCATAAGAACCAGTGAATGCACCAGAGATGGTTTTGACATCACTCATACGCTCACGCTCTGAGCGGTTCTTGGCTACCTCGATGTAAGCTTCCGCTTTTGCACGTTGATCTTCGGTGATCAATGCTGCTGCCAGGTCACTTTCTGGTGCCAAAGCCAAATAGGTCACTCCATAGATAGTGTCCACACGCGTAGTGAAAACTTTGATGGTTTGTTCAGAATCTTTTACCTGAAAAACAACGTCTGCTCCGATGGATTTTCCAATCCAGTTGCGTTGCATTTCTTTGATCGGTTCAGACCAATCTAATTTCTCCAAATCTTTCAATAAGCGATCTGCATAAGCGGTGATTCTCATTGACCACTGCATCATTTTCTTGCGCTCCACCGGATGACCTCCTCTTTCGGAGAAGCCTTCTTTGACTTCGTCATTCGATAGAACCGTTCCTAAAGCCGTGCACCAGTTTACGGTGGTTTCGGCTAGGAAAGTCAATCTGTATTTAAGAAGAGTTTCCTGTTTTTCTTTTTCGGAGAAAGCATTCCAATCTTCTGGGCTGAATTTCTGAGTGTCCTCATCGCATGCCGCTTTTACTGTTGCATTTCCGTCTTTTTCAAATCGCGCTATTAGCGAATCAATGGAAAGGGCTTTATCAGAATCTAGATCGTAGTAGCTGTTGAAAAGCTGCATGAAGATCCACTGAGTCCACTTGTAATAATCCGGATTGGAAGTTCTCACTTCTTTGCTCCAGTCAAATGCAAATCCGATATTCTTAAGTTGCTCGGTATATCGCGTGATGTTTTGCTCGGTAGTAATGGCCGGATGCTGTCCTGTTTGTATAGCATACTGCTCGGCAGGTAGACCAAAACTGTCGTAACCCATTGGATGAAGCACATTGAAACCTTTCAGCTTCTTGAATCGGGTTACAATGTCCGAAGCTATGTATCCAAGTGGATGTCCTACATGTAGTCCAGCTCCAGAGGGATAAGGAAACATGTCAAGAGAATAAAATTTCGGTTTGTCAGGATTTATCTCGGCGAGGAAAGTTTGGTTCTTTTCCCAGTATGCCTGCCATTTTTTCTCGATCTCTTTAAAAGTATACTCCGCCATGATTGAATTATTTCTAGTTTTTTAGCTGAACGCCTGCAAAAATAGAAAAATTGACGGGCTTTGGGATTCAATTTGGCAATTCCTCCCCAAAACCTATTATTTCCAATTGTCATTTTTCGGCGGATTGAATGAAAGTTTTTAGTATTTTCCATCTTACCTAACCACCAAATCTCATGAAACTAAAGTTACTAAACAGAAGGCTGGGCATGTTTATGATGCTCTTGTGTCTTTCACAGTTTTCTTTGGCACAAAAGAAAATCTCTCAGAAGCAAATCGATGCCTTGAAGCAAGAGGCGATGCAGTTGGTGGAGGCAGATTCGAAAATGAGCCAAGTCATGGTGGATAAAATTTTCAGTTTTGCGGAGCTGGGATTTCAGGAAGTAGAATCCTCAAAATATCTCACAGGCATATTGAAGGAAAACGGATTCGAGATCGAATTTGGCGTTTCTGGGATTCCCACTGCTTGGTTTGCCACTTGGAAAAATGGAGAAGGTCCAACGATCGCGCTGGGTTCCGATGTAGATGATATCCCGAAGGCTTCGCAATATCCAGGAGTCGCTTATCACAAACCTATGGTCGAAGGAGCGCCTGGTCATGGTGAAGGCCATAATGCAGGTATTCCTCTTAATATCACAGCAGCTTTGGCAGTAAAGAAAATCATGGAACGTGAAAATATTGGCGGAACGCTAATTCTTTGGCCAGGGATAGCTGAGGAGCTTGTAGCAGCAAAAGCGTGGTACACCCGTGATGGATTATTTGATAGCGTGGATATTTGTATTTTCACCCATGTGGGAAATAACCTGGGAGTGAGCTTTGGTGCAACTTCTGGCACCGGACTCATTTCTGTAGAATATACATTTACAGGCGAGGCAGCACATTCTGCAGGTTCCCCATGGAGAGGAAGAAGTGCGCTCGATGCGGCAGAGTTGATGAACGTAGGCTGGAACTACAAGAGAGAACATATGGATCCGCTGAAACGCTCGCATTCTATTTTTACAGATGGAGGAGATCAACCTAACGTAGTTCCCTCTAAAGCTTCGATTTGGTATTATTTGCGCGATGTGAAATATGAGGGAATCATGGAAATGTATGCTACTGCAAATAAGATGGCAGAAGGAGCAGCTTTGATGACAGATACGGAGGTTACTTCGAAAATACTGGGAACGGCATGGCCGAGACACTTTAATAAAGTGATCGCTGAGAAGATGTATGCAAATATTCTTAAAGTAG